>Ga0335078_10000934_pt1 | contig 44482 bp, 38 predicted proteins | sample Lox_Sample_32_FD_206711 | JGI IMG/M metagenome (GOLD analysis project Ga0335078, IMG submission 206711) | Soil microbial communities from Loxahatchee National Wildlife Refuge, Florida, United States - Lox_Sample_3.2 | ecosystem: Environmental > Terrestrial > Soil > Wetlands | place: USA...
TGGGAACCACGAGGACAATCCAGTCGCCGTCGCCGCACATTCCTAGCGCACTCTGCCCATCTTATCCATAGGCCAGTATCCGAAGACGGCCTTTCCGTAGATATAACTCTGGTTGACGGAGCCGAAGTCGCGGCTGTCGTTCGACAAGCTGCGGTGATCCCCCAGCACGAAGTACGAATCGGGTGGCACGACGAAGTCTGGGTACGACCGCTGGTCTTCGTAGGCGCGCGGGACGTAGTCTTCGTCCAAAAGTGTGCCATTCACAAAGACCCGGCCGGCATCGATGCGAATGTGATCTCCGGCCAATCCGACCACCCGTTTGATGAAGCTCTTTGAAGGATCGCGGGGATAACGAAAGACTACGATATCGCCCCGTTCGATGGGCTCCAGGCGGTATACGAATTTGTTTACGAAAATCCGTTCCTGATCGTCCAGAGAGGGCATCATGCTGGTGCCTTCTACTTTGACCGGCTGGTACAGGAAGATGATGATGAAGCAGGATATCGCCAGCGAGATCGCGAGGTCACGCAACCAGACGGAAAGAGCCATGCCGCGCACCGGCGCAGGAACCGGGGGTTGTGTGCTGCCCGATAGGCCAGAATGCGAGGGATCGAGTGGTTCTGCCATGTCCGGTTTTCTAATTATACGGATTGTGACGAGAACGCAAGTGTTGCCTTTCGATATTTATGCACGATGGTGCTTTTTGCCCCAGTGCCCACTCGGGTTACAATATCGGGGTTGAGGTACCTATGTTGAAGCGCGGGTTGCTTGCGGCGGGTTTGTTTGTATTGGTTTTGACCGTATCGGCTCCCTGGGCCACTTCCCAGCAGGAGGGTGCGGTGCCGGCCTATAACGCGGGTCCGCCGGCCAAAGGCCAGAGGCTTCCGCCGATTCTCACCCGGGATCAGCTATGGGGCGACAACGCGCAGTACCCCTATCAGATCCATGCCTACGAGCTGGCATCGAAGATTCCGGTGGTTCTTCACCAACAACCTTGTTATTGCTACTGCGACCGCATGGGACATAACAGCCTGCACAGCTGCTTCGAAAACGCACACGGGGCGCGGTGCGACATCTGTTTGAAGGAGCTCTACTACTCGTACGTGCAGCATCAGAAGGGCAAGACGGCGGCGCAGATTCGTAAGGGCATTATGCAAGGCGAGTGGCGCCAGATCACCCTGGAGACAGCATCGGCGATCAATTAGCGGGCGGACCGCGGGTTGACTCGCATGCCCAAGCCCGCGTATAACCTTGCTCTCAAGCCCGCGCCAGAGGCGTCTCCCACTGTCCGGTACTTGAGCGTTCCACGCCGTCGATCCACAGGCTGCGGTGGAAACTGTCAATCCGGGAATGGGTTCGAAGGAACGATTCAAGTTGTAGATAAAAGGAGCAGTTACGAAGAATCCAGGAAGAGTTTTACAGATGGCACAGAAAACCACCCCGAAAAAGACAGTTGCCGATGACCCACGTTTCGCCCAGGCGGTGCAGAATTACGAGTCGGGCCTGCGCGCTCTGCAGGAGCATAAGTTCGAGAAAGCGAAGGCGCACCTGCTTAAGGTAGCTTCCGGTCCCAGCAAGGAACTTGCCGACCGCGCCAATGTGCACCTGAATGTGTGCAATCAGCAATTGGACAAGGTTCCGGCACAGTTCAAAAGCGCCGAGGAGCATTACGATTACTCGGTTTCTTTGATGAACCTCGGGGATTACGTGGGAGCGCGCGAACATCTGGATAAGCTCTCCAAGCAACTTCCCAAGGCCGACTACGTGGCTTACGGTCTTGCGGCGCTCGATTGCCTGACCGGCCATGTGGAGGATTCACTGCGCCATCTCGACGAGGCCATCCGCATGAATCCCGCGCTGCGCTTCCAGGCGCGTAACGACTCGGATTTCCAGAATCTGGCGGAAGACCCGCGATTCACCGAACTGCTGTATCCCGATCCCGGGGCAGACCTGTCATCCCCTTCAAGTTCCGACGAGGAACGCTAGACCGCATGGCCGTCTCCCGGCATCGCTCGCGGCCCGCTCCGCCCAGCCAGGGCAATCGAGACGGTTTGCGCGTGGTAGCCATCGGCGGCGGCACCGGACTCTCAACCCTGCTGAAGGGACTGAAGCGCTATGTTGCAGCCCCGTCGCAGAGTTCGCGCGCGAAGCCTGCCGAGCCGTCCATCTGTCACTTGTGTGCCGTGGTCACGGTAAGTGACGACGGTGGCTCCAGCGGAAGGCTGCGCAAAGAGCTCCACATGTTGCCGCCCGGCGACATTCGCAGTTGCATCGTCGCTTTGTCGGAAGACGAGGCCCTGCTCTCCAAACTTTTTCGTCATCGCTTTGATAAAGGCTCCGGCCTGGAAGGCCACAGCTTCGGCAATCTCTTTCTGGCGGCGCTGACCTCGATCACCAAGGACTTCGGCGAAGCAGTACGGCTGTCGTCGGAAATCCTGGTCACACGCGGCCACATTCATCCCGCCACCACCTCCAATGTCGAACTCGAAGCCCTCATGGAGGACGGCTCGCGGGTGCGCGGCGAGACCAAAATTACCGCCAGCCAGGGGCGCATTCATGAGTTGTTCCTGGTGCCGCCCGATGTCGAGCCTCTGCCCGAGACCCTGGACGCCATCGCCCGCGCCGACCTCATCACCATCGGCCCCGGTTCCCTGTTCACCAGTTTGATTCCAAACCTGCTGGTGCGCGGGATTTCCCAGGGGATTGCAAAATCGTCGGCGGTCAAAGTTTTTATCTGCAACCTGATGACCCAGGCTAACGAAAGCCTGGGACGGACTGCAGCCGATCACATCCGCGCCCTGAATAAACACGCCGGCGCCCGCATGTTTGACTATGCCCTGATCAATCACAAGCCCGCTTCTCCCGCCTTGAAGGCCAAGTATGCCCTGGAAGGCGCCACGCAAGTGGTAGTCGATCTGCCGGCGATCGAGGGGCTAGGGGTGAAACCGGTGCTCGGGGATTACCTCGATGAAGGCGATGTTGCCCGCCACGCCAATGACCGCATCGCGCATGACTTGATGCGGCTGGCGATGCAGCGAGTGCCCGAGATTCACCGGGCTCGGGCACACAATCTATCGTCGAAGTAGACAGCCCTTTTCGTCTTCCAGACCCGCCCAGGTAGAACCAGGCCTGCCGATACCAGGATTCCTGCCGGTGGCGTCAGCCAGTTGGCGCGTCATTCGGTAGCGGGTGAAGTTGCAGGAAGGCGGCAGCCGCGTCGCGGGCACGTCGGCCGATTTCGGGGAGCTTCGGCCTCTCGGCGACGCCGAGCAACAGGCTCACCATTAAATCGCGCCAGAGCAGCCCGGCGAACTGCTCGGCAAGTTCGGCAGGACGGCCTGCGAGCAGTCCGGACGCCTGCGCTCCGGCCATGATCTTACGCAAGGCGGCGCGGCTGGTCTCGCGTCCTATAGAGTTGAGCGCACGCGCCACTTCGTGAGCCTGAACAGCCTCGGCGATCGCCAGTCGGAACACCGCAATGACCGTAGGATCGCTTACCTCGCGGACAAGTCTCGTCCCGAAGGAAACCAGCACCCGCTCCAGGGTCTCGCGATCGCGCGGCACGGGCAGGTCAGCGGGCACGTCCAGTCGCTTGGCGCGCTCGCTGATGCAGGCGCTCAGCATCTGCTGTTTGTTGCCCACCAGCGCATAAAGCTCCCGCTTGGAGACCCGCGCGCGAGTCGCGATCTCAAGTGTGCTGGTGGTCGCGTAGCCGTTCTCCATGAAGGCCGCAAAGGCCGCCTCCAGGATGCGCGCGCGCACCGCGCTTTCGTCAGCGCCCTTCTGGCGGCCTTTTGACCTTGAATCCGCAGCCATCACGTTTCCCCCTTGACGCTGGTGGTACCGCATAGTACCATAATCCTGGTGGTACCGTATGGTACCACTAATGATAGAGTCACCAGAAATCGAAGGAGCTGGACCATGAAGATTGAAGCGCCCAACCCGCACTTGACGCCACGTCAGTCTGTGCCGCCGCAACCTAAGATCACCGGTGTGCTGGCGATCCTCTCGCCCAAACCGGGAGTTACGCTTGAGCAAGTCATGAAAATCATGCCCGCCGAAATTCGGGCGACTGTTCCCCTGTATCTCGACGGCAAGATTCACCAGTGGTTCACGCGCGGCGACGGGCGTGGCGTCATCTTCATCCTGAACTGCACGGACGCGGCCGAAGCTCGAGCCCTCATCGAAAGCCTGCCGCTCTCGAAGGAGAACCTGGTGGACGAGCAGTTCATTCCCGTCGGGCCACTCTTGCCGCTCGGGATACTGCTGCGAGATAGCTCAACCAGTATGTGATCTCGCCCACCGCGGACCGTTCGAAGGCAGCGGGCAGTAGCTGAACCGCGAACGCCCGCAGCCTTGGGCCGCGTGGGAACCGTGTTTCGTACTGTGAATCTTGCTCTCGTCCGATGATGTATGCGATCTGGCGAGAAGCGTCAACCTGATAGGAGGCCAAAATGTCGCCGCAAACCATCTTCAATCTGCATCTCGTTTTAGGTTATGTCGCGTGGTTGCTTTGCTTCCGCGCCTACTTGCTTCCCAGGATCAAATCAATGGACCTGGTCGCAGCGCAACGCGCCATCGCTACGCTGCATAGCTTCCGCTTCTTCGGCCTGGTTTTTATTCTGCCGGGCGTCGTCGGCAATCTACCCGCCAGCTTTGCCCCCTTCGCTGCATACTGGGATCTCGCAACCGGAGTGCTCGCGATCCTGGCGCTTCTCACGGTAAGCATACGTCCGCTCTTCTGGCTGTTTGTAGTCGCCTTCAATCTGGTTGGGACGGTTGATCTCATCCTCGACTATTACCACGCTATCCGGGCCGGCCTTCCTGCCCTGGCGGGGCAGTTGGGCGCCGCATACGCGATCCCCATCATCTATGTACCCCTGCTGATGATCACCCACGTCGTGGCATTCTATTTGCTGCTGCGTCCTCAACCTAAGGCGGTTCGAGTCCCCGCCGGAGCTGCGGCGGCATAGATCGGATCAGCTGCGGATGGATCATCGTCTCCTTGGAAGCAAATCGCCGGGAAGAAACGAGCTGTCAGGGTTACCCTCACCGCTGGCATTCTTACCCGGCGTCCAAGGGGGAGAGCCCGCTCCTGCAAAGACGGCAAGACAGGCGCACAAGTCTTGAACGCTCTGTGTGTCCTCGGTGGTTAAGACTCACGCTCCGCTTTCCTGCTATTCTTCGCGGTATATTGAGTGCGATGCCAAAATCGAAAGAAACACTTTCAGCCGGAAAGACGGCCATTGCCATCATGGCGGCCGGCAAGGGCACGCGGCTCAAGTCCAAACATCCGAAGGTGCTGCATGAAGTCGGCGGTAAGCCGCTGCTGGCCCACGCCATCGCGGCGGCCACGAAACTGATTCCAGCCCACGATGTGTTCGCCATCATTGGCCATGAAGCGGACCGGGTAAGGGCCGCCGTCGAACCCACCGGCGTCAATTTTGTTCTGCAGAAAGAGCAGCGCGGTACCGGGCATGCCTTAATGGCTGCCCGCGAAGCTTTGTCCGGATACGATCAGGTGATCGTTCTCTCCGGCGACGCCCCACTGATCACTGCCGAGACTATTCAGAAACTCCGTGATTTTCACGCCAAACACAAGTCCGCGATGACCATCCTCACCGCGAATCTGCCCGACCCCACCGGCTATGGCCGGGTAATTCGGAAACGAGCTGGAAGCGACGAAGTCGAACGGATCGTGGAAGAAAAGTCAGCTTCGCCGGCGCAGAAGAAGATGAAAGAAATTAATTCCGGATTCTACGCCTTTGCCGTAACCCCGCTCTTCCGCTATATCGATCGCCTCCAAACTGATAATCCGCACGGCGAGTTCTATCTCACCGACATGGCCGGCGTCCTCCGCCAGGCCAGGCAACGCGTCACCGCGGTCGCGGCCAACGATCCCCACGAAATTCTGGGCGCCAATACCCGTGCAGAGTTAGCCGCGATGGACCAGCGCTTCCGTTTTGCCAAGTGTGAACAGTTGATGGCGAACGGGGTCACGATTTTCTATCCTCAGACTTGCGTGATCGATAGCGATGTCGAGGTAGGTCCCGACAGCATGATCGAACCCTTCGTTCAATTGCGCGGGCATACCCGCATCGGCAGCGATTGCCGCATCGGTTCCTACAGCGTAATCCGCAATAGCGCCCTGGGTGACTCCGTCGTGATTCTTCCCGGTTGCGTCATCGACGACTCGCGCATCGACGCGGGCGCTTCACTCGGACCATACTCGCGCCTTCGTCCGGGAAATGAGGTCGGCGAGGGCGCGCACATCGGCAATTTCGTCGAGATGAAGAAAACCCGCATGGGCAAGGGATCAAAGGCCGGGCATCTTACATATCTGGGCGATTCGGAAATTGGTGAAAAAGTAAACATCGGTGCCGGCACCATCACCTGCAACTACGACGGAGCCCGCAAGCACAAAACGGTGATTGAAGATGGAGTATTTGTGGGAAGCGATTCCACCCTGGTCGCGCCGGTGACGATCGGCAAAGGCTCCTACGTTGCCGCCGCGTCCTGCATTACGGATGACGTGCCGGCCGATGCGCTGGCCGTGGCCCGCGGCCGCCAGATTGTGAAAGACGGATGGGCGAAGCAGAAACGCGAAGCGCGATCCAAGTGATGGGCAGAAAACCCGGCCTAGGCTTCTGCCGCGCCGGTCAGAGCCGCCAGCGCGTCATCGATCGAAGAAAAAATCAGGAAGACCCGGTCCAGCTTGGTGATCTCGAGCAAGTGCAGCACGCGCTGGTTCACGCCGCTTAGAGCCACGCCTCGTCCCACCTTCTTCCGGGAAAGATACGCCGTGACCAGCGAGCCTAGTCCGGAAGAATCGACAAACGGAACCTCGCTGAAATCGATGATCAGCGTCTCGGAGCCTTCTTCGCGACGCAGAGCATTCTGAAAGGGCAGGATGTTTTCTTTGGTGAGTGGGCCACGCAGGCACAGAATGCCCTGCGGGCCAAATCCTCCGAGTCGCTCTACGGTCAAGGGGTTTGCGGCCATCGGCAGATTCTAGGGTAGTTCTCCGGTAGAGATCAAGTAAATGCTTCTAATTCCGCTTCGGTTGTTCTCTGAAGAGCTCTACGGCAACGCCGCGTACGCCCCGCACGCCGCCTCAGTGGTCACCGGCGGGCCGCTGAGCGCCGGCGTGTAGCGGATAACGCCATCATCGTTGGAGCAAAAGCCACGGACTCCGGTCTGGTTGAACCCCGCCGGAGCCGCCCCGAGCGTGTATCCCAGATTGGCGCCGCTGCTGGTGACTACGCCCATTCCAAAGTAGTAGCCGGCCTTCGCGGTTCCCGCGGTAGTCGCTTGCGCCACCGCCCAATCGATCAGGCAGGCATTGGTCGACGTAGGCGTGGTGCATCCCGTCGAAGCAGCAGGTCCCAAGGCAGCGACCGTCGGCGCGTAACCCACAACTGGATAACTCGACTGATAGCTGATCTGCTCGGTATTGATGGTCTTGATCGTGTTTACCGCCGAAGCTTCGTTCGCCGAAATCTTGGCTCGCAGCAGGTTGGGAATGGCAATCGCCGCAATGATCAGGATGATGGCCACCACAATTAATAGCTCAATCAGGGAGAATCCCTTACTTTTGCGCATTTCATGTCCTCTGCGTAGCAGATTGTCTTTCGCCGCATGGCGGCTGGTTCATCTTTTGCTTTAACCTATGGCCTGCGCCATACCCTTTACCCTTGCATCGCTCTGCGGCTGGATAGAACCTTGCCTACTTAGAACGCACACTGTGATGTATCTTGCATGCGGCGGAATGGCAATAGGCCGCTTGACCACCTTACTTCCTTCTCCGTCGCAACCGGACTTCAAAGCTGACCACGCCGTTGTAATCCCGTATCCCGACGATGGAGAGGTCGCGGCTGATATTGTATTCGACCTGAATGATTTGTTGCGAGGTCTGCGCCAGATTCGTGGTGTACGTCAGGGTAATGTTGTCCTTCACCTGTTGCTCGATGGTCACGGCAGGAAGCGGCGAGGTTTGGGTTGGAGTGGTTTCGGTGTTCAGGCCCTGAGGATCGATCTTGATGTGACTGATCCCAAATAAACGCTGCGACCGGTTGCTGAGGGCGGAGTTCAACGCCTCCGCCAGCACCGCGCCGGTGGCCTGTTGCGCAAACGCGGCTTGCCCGGTCTGCTGCATTTGCGCCGACTGTTCCTGAGTCTGGCCTAAAGCGAGCAAGCTGATGATGTCAGCAGTCGGCAAGGGCGGCTCGGAGTGATAGCTCAAATTGAGCTTGTCCAGGGAGCCGTTCAGGTTCACAGTGATATCGTAATCGCGAACCCGCGTCGCCGCCTGCAGATCGAGTATCGGAGTCGTCGTTACCGGGTTGGTGAAAGTGATGTCGCCCCGCTCCATGCGGTACTTAGCGCCGTTGAAGTAAATGTCACCTTCAAGGATGTCGGCGCGCCCCAGCAAAACAGGTTTGGCGGCGGTGCCGCGCAGCCGCAGGTCGGCGTCCCCCGAAAGCCGCACAGCCGCGGTCTGCATTTGCAGTTCCGGCGTGGTCACAATGTGCACATCCATGCGGATGCGGTTGAGCAGCGGATTGGTCTGCGGCAAAGCCGAACCTTGCGCAGTGCGCTCCAGATAGGAGGCAAAATCAAACCCCGGCGTGACCGCCAGCCGGGTGACGGTGGCATTGCCCGAGAATGTGGAGGCGGAAAGAGTTCCCGACCAGCGCAGATCGACGTTGGTCATGGAGCTCACGCCTGGCGGATAACGCAAGCGAACGTCTTGCCCCTTCAGGGTAAGGTCAAAATTAACCTCCTGATTGTAGGTGGTAGCATAGCCACCGAACTGAACCAGGCCACCTCCGACATGCGCGGTGAGGGATTCGATTTCCAGACGGTCCTGGTTAAACACCAGCGATCCCTGCAGGTCACTCAGCGCGCTAGGCAAATCGCTGTACTGGATGGAACCGCCGCTGATCTGCAGTCGGCCGCCGGCAGTCGGCCGGTGTAGCGTCCCGCCGACCGTCAAATTTACCGCCACCGTCCCGGATGAGGTGAAATCGGTATTGAAGCTGTGAATCAGCCCCAGATCGGCATGCCCTTCCGCATGCAGATTGATCAGGCGGTCCCCGGCCAGTTGCACTTGTCCTCCGATCTCGAGGTCGGTGTCTTGTCCGGTCAGACGCAGCCGTTGAATTTCGAGAGATTGATCGGCGATGGTGAAGTGGATGAGGCCATTGTTGCTCAGCTGAATGTGGGAAGCTTCCATCGCCAGGTCGCTGATCTGGCCGGTCACGCTCAAGCTGGCCGGGTCGCGTAACGGACCCTGCAGCTCCAGGTCTCCGGTGGCGGCGGAGTGGGCGGTTAACGGCACTTTCAGATAGGTTCGCAGCACCGGATCGACGTCGAGGTGATCGAACTGCAGATGGATGCGGCAAGGCCAATCATCCCGCAGTCTGACATCGCCGTTCACCGTCAACTCCTCATTCTCGAACTGTGAGCGTCCGCTCAAATGCAGGTCCGCGCCTTCTGTGGAGGCGTCCAGCGCGTAATCGCCGATGCGCTCATGATCGAAGGCCAGGTCTCGCAGCTGAATTTTGGCATTGATCGAGGGCGACTCCAACGTTCCCGAACCCTGGGCCTCAAATTTCATTCGGCCTTCTACCGAAATGCGGCTGGTCTGCAGCGTGGGAAAGCGCCGCAAATCGAAATTGTCCCCGATAAGATTCAGCCGGAAGGCCTGACTGCCGAAGTCGTAACTCCCGTTGCCCGTGACTTGCGCCTCGTCATGGGCAAGGTGAATTTCCTCCAGCGACACTTGCTCCCCGGTGAACGCAAACTTGGACTCAAACTGCTGTACCGCTTCTCCGCGCACCACCGCTCCGGACAGGTGAATCGACCCCCGTCCTTCGGGATGCGCCCTGGTTCCCGACGCGTGGGCAAAAATATCCATTTTGCCGCTGATGGGATAATTGCGGCCCGCCAGCGCCAAAAACTCCGCGACATCCACGTTGTGCACTTGTAGGCTCGCAGTAAACGGACTGGAAGCGGTGAACTCCCGGTTGTCGAGATTGCCGCTCACGTCGAAGCGAATTGCGGTGTCGCCGTGATGCAGAGCTCCATTTCGAGCTGCGAAGGCCTGGGGTGAAACCTGCAGATCGGTCGCAAGATAGTCCCAACGAACCAGTTTTTCCCCGGCAATCTGGGTTTCGAAATCCTGTGATTGCAATCGCCCGGCAATTTCAATGGCGGAGAGCTTTCCGCTGGCCGTTCCGTTGAATGTGGCGCGCCCCCGGATAGTGACCGGCAAACGTTCCTGATATCCGAGCGCTTGCAGCACGGGCTCCCATTCATGCAGGTCGCTGGTGCTCACAGTGAAACGCGACGCCGCGCTGCTCGACATGGTTCCTGAAGCGTGAACCTGGGTAGCGCGCGTGGCCACGTTGAATTCCGATACTTCCAGCTCTCCCCGTGCGTTGCGATAAATGGCATGGCCGTGCGCCTCAATCGGCAGTTGTCCGCGCGATACTTGCTTGGGAGCAGTCACGTCCAGGGCGATCTCGCTCTCGGCCTCGCGCGCGGTGCCTTTCCAGTGGGTTTCGACCGTCCCGCTCGTCAAGCCGGCAAGATTCATGTGCATCAAGGGACGAGCCGAAGAGGAAATGGCCGTGGCAATCTCCTGCGCCGACAGGTCCTTCACCCGGAGGTGAATGGTTCCCTTCTGTTCGTTGGCAGCCTTTTCCCGAAGCTTTTTCTCGCGGGGTGCGGCGCTCAGCCAATTCACCACTTCAGCATCCCCGCTCACTTCGCCTCCCAGCAGCTTGCCCGCCAGGCCGGAGAGCGAGATCCGCAGACCGTTCATCTGGTAGTGGGAACTGAAGCTGGCGGCGGGTACGGTCAAGGATTCGTCATGCCAATCGGCATCCTTCACCACCAGGTTGCCGGCGGTGGAGAACGCGGCTTTACCCCACGAACCACTCCCGCTTGCCTGGACCGTGCCATGACGCACCTGCCGGGTATGGAGCACGGCAGCGGCTTCCTCCAGATCGACCATGACGTCGTAACTCCCGGTAATGCTTGGCTGCGCGAACTCCGCCATGTGTCCACTGAATTGCACGTGGGAGCGGCCGGAAATCGCCTTCAGCGAAGAAATTTCCAGGCTGTCTCCAGTCATGGTGAAATGCGCTTCCGCGGTCCAGGCCACGGGGCGGTAGTCCTGCCATCTGCTGTCAATTTTGCCCACCAGAAGATTGCCGTTGTAGTGGCGGTGAAGCAAGGAATAATCCATATCGGCCGAAACGTCATGGGCGACGAAATCCAGCGGGATCTTTTGATCGTTCCACTGCAATTCACCATTCCGTACTTCCAGCCGGCTTACGGATAAAGCGAATAATTTGGCGATGGAATCACTGATCGACAGCGATGTCATCTTCGGCAGCGGACGATTCGTGGTCCCATCCGGGTAGACCATCACGTGAATCACAGGACGTTCTACTACCACGGAGTGCAGGCCCAGCTCCGCGCCCAGCACCGAGACCAGATTCATTTCCACCAGTAACCGGTCCACGTGGGCATACGGGGTTTCGCCGGGGCCTTCGGTTCCGTGAATCGTGAGATCGCGCACATCCACCAGGAAGCGGAACGGGACAGTGTGAACCGCCCCCAATTCCACGCGGCCACCGGAGACGCGCTCCAGTTCAGAAACCAGGCGCCGGCGCACCAGAGCCTGGAAAGAGTCGGTAGTGACGTACCAGGCGGCAGCGCCCAGCACCAGGGCTCCGCCGGCAAGGGCAACCAGCAGGTATCTCCAAACCTGGCGCCGAGTCGGGGTGGCGCCGGACTCACTCATCGCAACTCGCCCTGGGATTCCGCTCCCGGCTGAGTCTGGATTTCACTTCCGGAGCGCAGGTTCTGCAGCCACGCTACCAGCAGTTGGTTCATCTTTTGCTGGGTGAGCAATTCTTTGATCTGCGGAGTCGCTTCGGCCAGCGGAACTTCGCTCTTGCCGGATTGCCGCAGTTGGGGCAGCAGTTCTTTATTGTAGTAGCTCTCAATGCTGGCGGAATCGATGGTGACGCTGGGTCTCAGGCGGACGTCGACCAGCCGCATCAGGTCCAACTGTTGGGCCACCTGTCGCTGCAATTCGTCCTGGTTAAACCCATAGCGGCTGAGCACCTCGCGCCATTGCTCGTCACTGCCGGCTTCGGGGTAGCGGTCGCGAATCTCTTGAATCCGCCGCGCCACTTCTTCTTGGCTGGCATGTTTAAGATCGGACGTTCCCATTTGCTCGCGCAATAGTTCCTGGTCGATCAAACGGTCGAGAGCGGCTTTGCGCTCGGCGGGCGGAAACTGCTCGAGGGCACGGCCATCGACCAGTGCCTCGTAGCGCAGCGCGTCATCCCAATCGGATTGAAGAATGATGTGGCCGTTCACCGTTGCCACGATGCGGTCGAGCATTTCCCCGGCCTGCGCCCAATGACATCCGGCGAGGAAACCGACAGCGGCGATAAGCAAAGCAATGTGGCGCTTCATCAAAAACTCTGGCCGATACTAAAGTAAACGTTAAAGTGCGAGGCGTGCTGCGGCACAAAATAAGGAAGTGTCGCCGGACTGGTTGCGGTCTTCGTGTTCGCCGTGCAATAGGCCGACGGTGCCTGACCGCTGAAACTCGCTTTTTCCTGACAGCTGGGAAACGCCGGCGGATTTAGATTGTACCCGAAATCGAAGCGTACCGGTCCAATCGGCGTCTTGTAACGGACCCCAATTCCCACCGCATTCGAGACATAGCTGAAATTGCACTTGGCCGCGCTGCTATCGTGCAGGCACAGGTCCGGATCTTTTTGCCGCCAATGCAGCAGGTTATTCAGCATGATGTTCCCGCTGGTGAATACATTGCCGGCGTCCTCAAACAGGACGAAGCTCATGTTGTCACGAGCATAAGGGAGGGTCACCGGCGGAAGACGCAGTTCCGAGTTATTGATAATCAAGGCGCTGCCGCCCAGGGGGAATCCGGTCACCGGATCTCGCGGCCCTGCCTGATTTAACCCAAAACCACGCAAGGAGTTGCCGCCGCCGGAGAGAAATCTTTCGGCCAGGGGTATGACCGTCAGATTGGCGCAGGTCGTCTGGCTCACTCCCGGGCAGGGCTGCCCCGGGGGAAGAATGGCGGTATTGCCGAAGGCGTTCTCCACCCCCACCGTCGTCGACCGGGCGAACACAAACTTGCGCTCCCGCAACCGGTTTCTGCCAAAAGCATGGTAGGTGGAATTCTGAATGAGCAAGCGGCTGAAATCCGCCTCTGAGCCAAAGTAACCGGAAGCCACGCCGGCGTTGGCGGCGATATACATGCCCTTGGTGGTTTCCAGATCATTGTCGCGAGTGTTGCGGATGTAACTGAGGACCGGTTCACCCACGCGCACCGGCAGCGATAGAAGGGGAATTTCGGCGGGGCTGATTTCGATGTTGCTGGCCTTCACCCGGCGGTATGTGAAGCCGTAATCCATCGTGCTGGTCTTGTTGATGCGCTGATCGGCCTGCACCGAGCCCTCCAGCCGCTGCGAAGTGAAAGTCGTCACGTCCAGAGTGTTGTCGTAGAACGCGGTGAACGTCAGCTTCCAGTTGGGGCTGCCCAGAAGACGAGGAGCAATGTAACTGATCAGGCCGCGCTGCTGCAGACTGCCGACATCCGACTTGAAGGTGATGGTGTGGTCGCGGCCGCGGAAATTCAGCCGCGTAATATTCAGTGAGACCCGCGGGCTCACTCCGGTTTGACCCAAAGCCTGATTTGTGCCGATCGCCGTAGGCTGGCCGGTCTGGAACTCCAGGCCAAAGCCGTACTGGAAGGTGTAGCGCTTGGCCTCCTCGACATCGACGAGCACATTTTTGTGCGTCTCTTCCCCGTTGGGATTCTGTACCGCGGTGTCTACCTGGTTGAAAATCCCCAGGTCATAGAGACGTTGCTGCGACTGCAGCATATCGATCTGGCTGAGGGGATCGCCGGAATCAACCTGCAGCTCGCGGTTTACCACGTAAGGCCTGGTGTGAACCAGGCCGGAAACCAGCACTTGATCGACAAAAACCCGCGCTCCTTCCTGAATCGTGAAGGTAACATCCATGCGGTTTTCCCCTCCCTCCACGGGTTTGGCAGTCGCCTCGAAAGTCGCCTTGGGGAAGCCGTGATTGAAGTAGAAGTTGAGAATGTTGTCGCGGTCCTGAGCGATGTTGTATTCGGAGAAGGGCTGGCCTTCGGCCGTGTTAATCTCCGCGGTTAACTGGGCGTCAGAGAAACTCTGGTTGCCGGCGATGTGGAAGGTTCCCACCAGGGTTTGCGGGCCTTCATTGACGGTAACTTTCACTGCCATTTCATTTTCATGGCCCTGATAGTCATCGGTCACCGCTGGTGTGATCTTCACGTCCTGAAATCCGTTCGCCTTGTACAGATTCTCCAAACCGCGAATATCGTTGGCCAGCAACCCCTGGGTGTAACGGCCCTGCGTGAACAGGCGGCTGGCGGCCTGCACCTGCAGGCGCGGACGCAACATGTCAGTGCGGAAATAGTGGTTGCCGGTGATTTCCACCTTCACTAGCTTGTGACGCCCGCCGGCGTCGACCACGTAAACGATCTGCCGTATGTTCTTGGCATTATCGGACTGCTGCTTGAGCCCCACCTTGGCGTCGAAGTAACCCCGGCTCTGCAGATAGTTCAGCAGGTTGCGCCGTCCTTCGTTCAGTAAATCCTCATCGACGGCGTTTTCCTCGAAAATCGGGACATTCTGTTTCAGCACCCGTTGCGAGATCTTGAAACCCTCCGCTTCAATCACCACCTTTGGGCCTGGGGTAATTTCCAGTGTGTAGTCCACCAGGTTGGCCTCGGGACGATAGGATTTCTTTGCAATCAACACCTGGGCGAGCAATCGATTCTGTTTCTGATACTTGTTGCGGAGCCGTTCAAGCGCGCTGCTGGCTCGCGCCTCCGAAACCAGATCACCCGGGCGCAGCTTCGCAATGTTCTGAATCTGCTTCTGGTCACAGGGCGGATCGCAGTTCGTCACCACCGTCCCCACCCGCGCCTGCACCCCTGGGTTGAAATGAAAAATGATGGCTATCTGCTGTGTCGCCGGATCCTGCTTTTCTTCCGGGCTGACGGAAGAACGATAGTAACCATTCTGCTCGGCAAGCTCTTTGATATTGACCAGGGCCCGTTCCATCTTCTCGTTGCTGAAGGGCTCGCCCAGAGTGAACTTCGAAGCATTGACGATCTGCCCGGAGGTAGGACGACGTGGAGCGCCTTCGACGAGGACTTCGCCGACAAAATAATTCGGCGTGGTCACAAACGAAAGCGCCACGTTCCCGTCGGGAGTTTTCTCTGCCTCCACGCGGATGTCGGAAAACCGCCCTGTGACGTAGAGTGCCTGAATGCTTTGCCGGATGAGATCGCGGTCGAGGGGCGCGCCTTGTTTTTGCGGGAGCATCTGGCGAAGGTTATTCTGATCGCTTTGAGACACTACATGCGGCCAGCGAATCTCTCCGACGACCAGCCCCTGATACTTCGCCATGGCGTCGGTTGCTGAAAGCGGGGGTTGGGCTTCGCCGGCCTGATTCTGCCGGCTTTCCGCGGGACGGGCGCCAATTTCCCCGGTCGACACGGCCACCAGGGCCAGCGCCATCAAGCTTGTGAGCGGAACTCTCCTCAGTTGCCAGAAGTGCAAGCTGGTCCCTCAACGCAGGTGCAAGCGATCAATAGCTTCGATGAGACGGTATGCATGGCCGTTGTCTTCGCCGTCGCCGCAATTCCCCGGCGGAACCTATAATAAAGGTTCGCGGACCTGGAAACGGTGATCTCTTTGGAACGGGACGACAGATATTCGCGCCAGGCGCTTTTCCCTGGAATCGGCCAGGACGGTCAGCGCAAACTTGCGGGATCGAGTATTGCCATCGTCGGGTGCGGCGCCACCGGGTCGGCGCTGGCTTCCCTGCTGGCCAGAGCCGGGGTTGGGACCATCTGCATCATCGACCGCGACTACGTTGAACCCAGCAATCTGCAGCGGCAGTCCCTGTTCGACGAGAGTGACTCCGCTGAGTCCTTGCCTAAAGCGATCGCGGCCACGCGCAAGATTGCCGCCTTCAACTCGCAAATCGTAGTCGAGCCGCACGTGGCCGACCTCACACCCGCCAACATCGCTTCCCTGCTCGCAGAAGTCCACCTCATTCTGGATGGAACCGACAATTTCGAAACCAGGTATCTGCTCAACGACTTTGCGGTCAAGAACTCCTTGCCCTGGATTTACACCGCCGCCGTCGGTAGCTATGGAGTCACCTTGAATATATTGCCGGGACAGACAGCATGTCTGAGCTGCCTGTTCCCCGACCCGCCGCGGGGGACGCTTGAAACCTGTGAAACCGCGGGCATCTTGAATTCCGCGGTGAATGTGGCGGCGTCGATCGCTGCTACCGAAGCGCTGAAATTTCTCGTCGGCGCCGAAGAAAAACTGCGCCGCACGCTTTTGTCTTTCGACGTTTGGCAGAATGAGCGAGCCGAGGTCGCGGCAAACAAGCCCCGTCCCGGATGCGCTGCCTGTGGCCGGCACAAGTTTCCTCATCTTGCCGGCGAAGGACGCCCTCACATCACACTCTGCGGGCGCAATTCCGTACAGATCCATGAACGCGAGCGCCCTGTGGACTTCAGCGAAATGAGCCAACGGCTGAAACCGCATGGCACGGTTCGCCACAACAGTTTCGTCCTCAAGTTCTGGCATGAGCCTTACGAGATGACCCTGTTCCCCGACGGACGGGCTATCGTCAAGGGCACCAGTAATACGGCTGTAGCCAGAAGTCTCTATGCCCGCTTCATCGGAAGCTGACAAAAGCCGCGCCCAGAGCGGCATTTCGGGTGTATGATCCGGTCAGCAGGAGATGCGTGGCAGATTCGCCGGGCATCTCCGCGCAGCGATTTCTGAACTTGACCCAGGTTTGTGGAGGACCCTATGCGTGTGATCTCTGTTCTGTGCTTGCTTCTGATGCTCGGTGGGTTGGCCGCCGCGCAGGTGAGTGTGATCGGTGGAACCGCCAGCTACTGGGCGCCGGCCTATGGCGTCTACGCCGCTCCTTTCGTTCCCCTGATCAATACTCCTTCCGTGAGCTTGTCCACGGTATCGCCCATGGCAGTGGGAGCCAGCAACGCCACTTTCGGCAACGTAGCCGGCGCGACCAATGCAACTTTGTCCAGCGAATTTATCGCCGCGCCCCCGGTTGGCGTCTACACCGAGCCGGTTTGGTACGGAGAACCTCCTGCCGGCGGACTCACCGAGCCGATGCACTATGGCCACTCGATGGAAAGGGAAATGCGGCATGAGCACATGGGCGGCCGCGAGGCTGCGGAGGAACGGGGCTTCGACTTCATCAGTACTCCGCGAGAGAGCCGGGAAAGTGTCGCCCGTCTGATGACCGGGCCCGCAGCCAAGGCCTCCAGAACCTACACCAATCAGGACGTCGACAACGTCAACCAGAAGAATGGCACAGTAAAGTACGACGGCAAGACAGAACACATTTAACGTCCGTGTGGAGCGGACACTTTTGTCCGCTGTCTTTGGTGTTGACTCTTGGCGGCCGCTGAGGGCAGGCACCAGTATTTGATCGTCTGAGCGCAAAGGCGGCGGACAGGAGTGTCCGCCCCACACCGGCCGCCGAACCTACTTCACAAACTCGCCCTGCCCGCCACTCGCCCACGGGTTGTACTTCAGCGAAAACTGAATCCGGTCCGGAATCGGAGGATGGCTGTAGTAGAGATAAACGTCTAGAAGATTGGGATCAGGATCGGACAAGCCCACCTCACCTAGAATTTGAAAAGCCTGTGCCGCCACCTGGCCGGAGTCTGGCGTCAGCCCGTGCGTGACCTCCAGACCGTACTGGTCGGCCTGATGCTCAAAGTGACGGCTGAAGGCGCTGATCACCGGACTGCTGATGAAGCTAAAGATAGACAGCAATAATAGCAGCGCGGGCAGAGACGCCCAGTCGTCCACGCCGCGGATGCACCAGCCTGCCCCCCATCGCGCCAGCACCCACCCGATCACGCGATAACCCAGGTAGAAAAAGATCAGCGAAAGGCCGGCAAAGAATATCAGTCCTTTGGGGATGTGCAGCAGAACGTAGTGGCCCATTTCGTGGCCGGCCACAAAAACGATCTGCGGCGTATTCATCTTGGCAATGGTCGTATCCCACACCACAATGCGCTTGGAGGCGCCAATGCCGGTCACATAGGCATTCAGGTCGATGGTTTTTTCGCCCGCTCCCATCCAGAACATGCGTTGCGGCGGAATGTTCTCGCCGGCGCGCTCCACCAGTTTCTCCAGACTGGCCGTGAGCCCAGGGTCTCTCTGCTGCAAAGGTTCAAACTTGTGAAACATGGGATCAATCACCCACGGTTCGATGAAAAACAGCACTACGCAGATCGGCATAGCCAGCAGCCAGAAGTAAAGCCACCAGCGCCGGGGGCTGCGTCGAACGGCGAAATACAAGAGCCAGATCAGGATCGTCCCGACTACCAATCCAATCAGTTGCGCTTTCACCCAATCCCAGCTCCACGAGCCCCAGCTCTGGATGGAAATTCCGTAGTCTTTTTCGACCACTTCGCCGTAAATGTCCAAAGGGAGGGTCCATACGGCGATGGTCAGCAGGAGGATCGGCGAGAAAATCAGGCTTTGCAAAATCGGCCGTCTGCTGACGCGCTCCGCCCAATCCCGAAACAGCGCCGCCAGTCTCCAGCGCAGGATCAGCCACAAGACGAGCAGTCCATAGGCGAAACCCAGGAGCGCCAGGCGAAACCGAACCGTGCCGAGGGCGTGGGCTTTCTTATAAAGGTCAGGAGGAAGCGTGTATGCCGAAACGTTGGGCGCAGTTGTCGTAAAGGTTGCGGGGGCTAAAACACGCTCATTCTGTCCTAACAATGACGGAAGCAGGACGGTGCATAAGGCAACGGCGCAAACCAGCCAACACTTCTTCATCCTCCACCTCTCAGTGAAGCCCTGGGTCCGCCCTGACAGGAATCTTGGCTTAATGAGGCACGATCTATTTGGCTGCTGCCTTCAAAACCACCGTAGTACGTTCGTCGCCGGCAATGATGCGATAGAACTTCCTGAGCTCTTCACTGCGTTCCACGGGCACGGACAGCTCCTTTACCTCGAAAGTCCGGGTATAGCGAATTTCGTTTTCGATCGCTTCGGTTTTGGAGTGATAGCTGGCAAAACTGTAGTCGGCGTCCACCGGTGGGGGTAAGTCATCGACCGCGTAGCCGGGCGGGACGGTGATTTCAAACGTATCCGTATCCCGTGTCGGTTCTTCAAACTCGATGGGAAATTTTCTCGGTTCTTTAGTCTCCAGTAAACCTGAGCCCTTGTCCCCTAGAACTCGTGGACGCACCAGGAGCAAATCGCCGGCAGTTTTTGCATAGTTGCTGGAATCAAAAGAATAGTTGAATCCGAATGGCTGGTCGTTAAGCCGAAGGTTGACGATGCTCGCTTGTCTGATCCGAAAGCTGGAGAGCGAACCAGCGAGAAGGGTTTCGATGGGCTTGATTCGATCGCTATCCTGGCTGACTGCGCGCAAATGCCCTCTCTCCACCACCGCGCGGTCTCCCAAGCGCACCTCTTTGACATCTCCTTTTAACGTGCCATCCGGATCCAGGGTGAATTTCGCCGTCCGCTGGATGCTGTTCATCGCCGTAGGCTGCTGAGGCAATTTCACCAGTTCACCCCCGTTGGGTGTGACTAGCAAGCCATAGTTGGCCTGCAGGGGACCGCGGATATGGCCGAAGGGAGTCAGCTCATCCGTGGGATCAAAGAACAGGAGTTTTCCCAGCGTCGAATGTTGCCAGGTGGCGATGAGCGAGGCGTCGGTCAGTTGATCCGGCAACTTCACGGCAACAATCACGTGGTTAAATGCCTGATGGGCGGGGGTTGAAGGCGTGACCGCACCGCGCTGCGTATTAATTGCCACATAGTAGGACTCGACGCCGATCTCGTGCAGCAGGGATCGCATCAGCGTCGCTTTGTCCTTACAGTCACCGTAACGGTGAGTGAAAACATCCGCCGCAAAATGGGGCTGCCACCCTCCGATACCAAGCTCGATGGCGACATATCGGATATCGTGTTGCACGAATTCCGCCAGAGCCTGCATCTTTTGGAGAAGCGTGGTCTTGGAGGCAGTTAAGGCGGAGGCTTCCTGTTTGATCTCTGGCGAGGACTCCATTCGGTTGCTGACCAGGTTCCCGTACCAGTTCCCCATCCCCGCCCAGCTGGCGAAGGTATTCTTGGCAGACTCGCCACCGGTCGGGAAGAACGACACGATCATCTGACCCACGACTCCGCTTACCGGCGGCATTTCCGGTTCGATTCGGATCTCCTTAACATCGCTGACTGACCACTCCCACTGGTTGGTCCCAACGGGGGATGGCTTTGCTTCGGGATAATTCAGCCAGGAAGCTTTGTACTCCCAGCCCGGTGGAATTGTAAGCAAGTAGTGACTCTCGCGGACCGGGTCCGTCTCCTGGAAGTACCATGCGCTTTCCAAAACGAAGGGCTGTTCTTCGAGTTCGTACTCGTAACCGACGATGTTGCCGGGATCGGGCGCAGGGATATGGAGAACCTTGACTTTCAAATCGTCGACCAGTTCGCCGCCTTCGATCCCGAACGGAGCCCTCTCTTCCGCATCTTTGTCCTTCACTTCGAAATCTTTGCCTTGGGCTGGGATGCACCAGCCATGCAAACTCGTGACCTTCCTATTGGACCGGGTGTAGGCGAAAACGGTGCCGTGGCGGCGTCCAGCAGGCCGAAGAATCTTGTACGCCTCACGCACCTGAGTCTTGACTCTGTCGGCCGAGACTACCGTCACATTGGTCTCGGAGTACAGAAGCACGGCGTCCGTCTTTTCATCGGATGCTGGCAAGGACACATTGACCAGTGCGTGCATCCACTGCGGAGCTTCGCTTCCAGCTCGAGCCGGCAGCCCCCAAAGCAGCATACAAAGCATGCTTCCCAGAATCAGAAGCAGCGTAGGCCGTTTAGTTACCAGCGGCCGTTGCGGCGGGTTGCAATATGATCTGTTCCTCATCTCCGGTCCGAACCACCTGAAAGAAGTTCCGCAGGGCGGTGTAATACTTCTGATCCAAAAGCATGAAATCCACGGTCAGCTTCCGGGTCAGGTGTAGGGTACTCTGGTTGCCGTCAACTTTCAGGCTATAGGTAACTACGTGTCCGTCCTGAACTTCCGCTGGCGGCAGACTGCCGACTTTCCAGCCAGTCGGCAGTTCGATCGTCAAGTCGTCCAATTTTTCGAAGGGATATTCGAAGTAGATGGGGTGAACGCGCTCGGCATGTTCGAAGATGTGTTTCTCAGTCGCGGCGAAGACTCCAACCGGAAGCATCGCTCGTCGGCCAGCTCCGGAGCACCAACCCGGAATCTTGATGTCAAATTCAGCGACCAAAGGCGTCTCTGGGTTGGTCCAGTCAGGCTTGTTAGTGAGTGTTGTCTCGGCAGTGACTGGAACCTGTTCCTCCGCCTCTTCTTCCAGAAACTTCTTGCGCGCCACCTCGTCGGCATTTCGCTGTTCCAGACGCCGGTACATGGCCTCCAGCCCGACAAAAGTAATTGTCAGCTTCCCTTCCAGATCGCCCGTTTCGGAGAGCTTGAGCGTGGATTTGCGCTCGATGGTGGATTCGGAGCTTTCTGGGAGGGTAGTTACGATCCACGTTCCGCCGTCCTTATCTAAACGCAACCCGGGAGTGCCGGTCTCCGACCAAGTCAGCAGACCAAACGGTGTGAACGCTGCCCCGGGGTCGAAAAACAAATCCTTTCCGTTCAGTCTTACAAGAACAACATTCGAGTTCAATTTGTAGGCTTGCATCAATCTTGGATCGAAGAAATAAGCACTGCGACTCGACACCCAGCATCCCCAAGCGTCGAAACCGGCTGCCCGAACGAGGGCGAGAAAGAGCCACGTAAGCTGCATGCCGTTGCCGTAGCCTCGTTTCCACACTTCCTCGACGTTTTCCGCCGGTTTTTCGTTCGCGCGCTTTTCCTCCTGCTCCGTCTTGCGCAGTTCGTAGGAGGTGTCGCGAATCTGCTGTACTCGGTCGTAGATCTTTCGCAACTTAACCTCGGGCGGATCGGCGGGAGAGACGATCTGCGCCACTGCCGATTCCATAGCCTTTTTTTTGTCAACAAAACTTTCCAGCTGGCCGTTGCGCTCTTTCCCTATATTCTTCCAGAATTTTTGTGGATCTTTCTCGAAAGTCGATCCCTTTTGATAGATAAAATCCACGCGTGCCTTCAACTCATTCTCCGGCGGCATGTAGTCTTCCGCCTGAAAGGCCGGAATATTACTGGCGTCCATACGGACAATACCTTCGACTCCCTGTTTCGGTTCGGAGCCGGGAGGCAGGTTCTGCCAGCTCCAGCGAAGAACAAAATCACCGTAGTCGCTCTTGTAGGGCTTCAGGGAGAATCGGGCATTCTTAGTAAAGAGTTCGCTGCTCAGAATCCAGTGCGAATCGTAGATAAATCCTTTTTGCAAGTCCATGTAGTAGGAGTACTCGATGATGCTTCCGACTTGTACTTCGGGCAAGGTAAATGTCTTCACCAGGAGTTTTGTGCCCTTGGCCTTGACCACGTACTTTTCGAAAACCTTGCCATCGAAGGAAGCTATTGAGCCGTCGGGTCTGATGGTGCGGGCTACGATGTGCTCCACGTCGACGTCGCCGTTGCCTTTGCGAAACGGAATTTCCACGTCCGCGTATTTGCGTCCTTCTTCTTTCAGAATCTTGATTCGGAAAAAATCGTCTTCTCGGGGAGCGATCCGGTCGTTATCGTTGCGGTCCACTTGCCGGTAGAGAATGATGGCGGAGGCCCCTGGCGCCTGCGGTTCACTGGTCATTTTTAAGTCATCGGCCGAGACCGGTGGGATCTGTCCCCACATATGCGTCGGGTAAATCGATAGCCAAAGTACAAACGTCACGGCCAAACAATGTAGGACATGGACACCCCTAGCTAAGGGAGTGCTGGCTCGAAGAAACCGATGCCACGACCGAGGATTCAACCGATAAGATGAAAGAAATGCGGCCAAGTTAGCTGCTGGATGGGATAGACCGAGGGTTGAATAGGCCGCTAAGTACGCCACGCCGCCTCCTAGTCCGATTTCCCCCTCAGAAAACCGGACAAGGATAGTTACTCGCAAAACCGCGGAAAGTCAAGGCAGATCATCACTGACCCAACCCCTCCAAAGTAGCGTAAAACTCGGGATACGAGATCACCGCAGCATCCGCTCCACGGATCATGGTCTCACCTTCGGCCCGCAGCGCAGCGACGGCGAAGGCCATGGCGATGCGGTGATCACCGAAGGAATCGATCTCTGCTCCACGCAACTTCTGGCCTCCGGGAATCCGCAAGCCGTCTTCGCGCTCTTCCACTTCGGCTCCCATGGCGCGCAGATTGCTGGCGACGGCTGCGATGCGGTCCGACTCTTTCACCCTGAGCTCACGCGCGTCGCCAATCTCGATTCCGTCGGTTGTGTAGGGTGCAATCGCCGCCAGCACGGGAATCTCATCGATCAGCATTTCGGTATACGGACTTCGGATCGTAGTTCCTTTTAGCTCGTCGCCTTGTATCTGCACCGTGCCAATCAGTTCTCCGTGCTGCTCCTCCAATTGCGTAACCGAGATGCGCACGCCCATGCCGGTCAACACATCTAACAGAATGCTGCGCGTGGGATTCATTCCCAGACCGCTGATAATTACCTGGGAATCAGGAAACAGCGCCGCTGCGCAAATAAAAAAAGCTGCGCTCGAAAGATCACCGGGTATCGGGGCTTCGATGGCGCGCAGCCGCTGCCCGCCTTGTAACCGCGCTTCCCTGCCCTCTTGCTTGATTTCCGCGCCAAAAGCTCGCAGTGCCAGTTCCCCGTGATCGCGGGTGCGCACCGGTTCTGAGACGCGAGTCTCTCCATCGGCAAACAATCCGGCGAACAGCAGCGCCGACTTCACTTGCGCGCTGGCCACTGGCATTTTGTAGTCCAGCGCTCGCAGATGCCCGCCGCTGATTCGCAGCGGAGGACGTCCGCCGTCGCGGGCTGCAACCTTCGCGCCCATGGTTTCGAGAGGCGTGATTATCCTCGCCATCGGCCGTCGCGAAAGCGACTCGTCTCCGATCAACTCGCTGGTAAATTCCTGTCCGGCCAGAATGCCGCTTATCATGCGCATGGTCGAGCCGGAATTGCCGCAATCGAGTGAGGCCGTCGGAACCTCTAATTTTGGCCCGCGTCCGTGAATCTTGATCGAATTCTGAGATCGCTCCCACTGCACTCCCAGCGTTTTCAGACATGCCAGGGTGCTGGCACAATCTGCCCCGGTCGAGAAATTTTCCAGCCGGCTCACTCCCTCGGCGATGCCCGCCAGCATGGCGTAGCGGTGCGAGATCGATTTGTCGCCGGGCAGGCGCAAGCTTCCGGCCACAGTTCTCGCGGGATGAATCACCAGTGAACCCGAATGTGCCATGCAATTCCAATATAGCGGAATCGGCCCCGAATATAGGCGCGAGCCTCTCCGCTCCTGCTTCGCTCCGGTCGGGGATGACAAAACCCGGCGTAGGTCTATAATTGTGCCCGGCAAATGGCACTGACCTCTGGCACGAAACTGGGGCCCTACGAAATTCAATCGCCGCTCGGCGCCGGCGGCATGGGCGAAGTGTATCGCGCCCGCGACACCCGGCTCGACCGCATCGTCGCCATCAAGGTTCTTCCCAAACATTTCCAGTCGGACGCCGATCTGAAAGTTCGCTTCGAGCGCGAGGCCCGCGCCGTCTCCGCGCTGCAGCACGCGCATATCTGTACCCTCTTCGACGTGGGCAACCAGGATGGCGTCGAGTACCTGGTCATGGAGTACCTGGAAGGTGAGACCCTGGCTGCGCGCTTGCATAAGGGACCTCTTCCCGCGGACCAGGTTCTCAAGATTGCCATAGAGATCGCTGACGCTTTGGACAAAGCCCATCGCCATGGCATCGTTCATCGCGATCTAAAACCCGGCAACATCATGCTGACCAAATCCGGCGCAAAGCTGATGGACTTCGGCTTGGCCAAAGGACAGGGTGCTTTGGCAGGCGGTGGAACCAGCGGTCCGCTTACGCCGTCGATGCCGACCTTGAACGTGGCATCGCTGACCTCGCCCGCCGGGCCGCTCACCCAAAAGGGCATGATCGTGGGGACCTTTCAGTACATGGCGCCGGAGGTATTGCAGGGAGCCGAAGCCGATGCCCGCTCCGATATCTTCAGCTTCGGCTGCGCGTTGTACGAAATGACCACAGGCAAGCGCGCCTTCGAAGGAAAGTCGCAGGTGGGTCTCCTGGCGGCCATTCTGGAAAAGGAACCCGAGCCGATCAGCGCCACCCATCCCATGACCCCGCCGGCGCTCGAGCACGTCATCCAGCGCGCCATGGAGAAAAACCCGGAAGATCGCTGGCAGAGCGCCGGCGACATTCGCGGAGAGCTGAAGTGGATCGCCGAATCCGGCAGCCGCGCGGCCGCACCCGTTGCCCCACCAGTACGCGAGGAGAAACGAGGACCGCTTAGCTGGCTCGTAATAGCGTTGCTGACCATAGCGACCGTGCTGTTGGCCATTGGTTACATTCGTCGCGCCCCCGCCCCGCCGCGCATGGTGCGCGCTATCATTCCCGCTCCGGAGAAGCGTTCGTTCGAGCCCTTCAGCTTTGCTCTCTCACCGGATGGGACCAAGGTGGCTTTTGAGGCTTCCAACGCCGAAGAGGGATCGCAGCTATGGGTACGCGCCCTCAGTTCCCCGACCGCGCAGCCGCTCGCCGGGACGGACGATGCCGAGTTTCCTTTCTGGTCGCCGGACAGTCGCTCCATCGGCTTTTTTGCCGCCGGCAAGCTGAAAACCGTAGATGCCAGTGGCGGCGCTGTCCTGACCCTGGCGGATGCGCCGCTCGGCCGAGGCGGAAGCTGGGGACCCGACGGCACCATCCTTTATGCCCCCGCGGCCTCGTCCTCCATTTTTCGCATCCCCGAAAGCGGCGGAACCCCGAAGCCGGTGACAGCCTCTGACAAAACCTCTCCCATTTCGCAACGCTGGCCATCGTTCCTGCCCGACGGCAAGCATTTTGTTTACTGGTCGCTCACCATCAACAACGGTGCACTGTACTTGGGATCGCTGGATTCCTCCGTCGGCACCCAGATTGTGCAGTCTCCATCCCGCGCGCAATTCGTAGACGGCAGGCTGCTTTATATCCGCGACGGCAACTTGATGGCGCAGGTACTCGACTTGAAAAAACCGGGGCTGGTGGGCGAGCCGGTTTCGATCGCCGAGCAGGTAGCGACCGATGACCGCGGCGCGGCGGCATATTCGCTCTCCGATGACGGCAAACTGGCCTTCATCGGAGGCGGAGGATCGGCGTCGATCCTTGGTATTTATGACCGCAGTGGGAAGCAGCTTAGCGCGATCGATACCGGAACCTTCGTTACGGGTTATTTTTCGCCCGACGGAAAGAAGGTCGCGGCCAGCCGCAACAACCCCGGGCGCGGCATGGAGATCATGATTTACGATCTGGCGCGCTCCACCAAAACTCAGTTTACCTTTGCGCAATCGCGTGACGACGATCCCGTCTGGTCGCCGGACGGCAATCAGATCATCTTCGATTCCTCACGCAGCGGCAAGACCGACGTCTACATGCGCCCCACCGATGGCAGCCGTCAGGAGCAGCTCGTCTATCACGATGACACCGATAAATATCCCACGAGCTGGTCTGCCGATGGAAAATACATGGCCTATGAAGACCTCACTGGGCAGGACATCCATATCTGGGCGATGCCCATGACCGGTGAGCGCAAGCCCTTCCCCGTACTGGAAGAAAAATTTGCCACGCGCTCGCCCGCCATTTCCCCGGATGGAAAATGGATGGCCTACTATTCCAACGAATACGGCAAGTGGCAGGTGTATGTCACGTCCTTTCCTAAGCCAAGCGGAAAGTTCATGGTGGGTGACGGGGTGGGTCCGGAATGGCAGCATGATGGCAAAGAACTTTATTATGTCGATTCCAGCAACCGGGTCGTCTCCGTTCAGGTCGCTTCCCGCGGTGACAGTCTGGAACTAGGCCAGCCCCAGGTGCTCAAGCAGCTTCCGGTGGATAGCGGCAACGTATTCCATGTCTCCGGCGATGGCCAGCGCTTTCTCATGGCCATCCCACCGCAACAAAATGCCACGGGCCTGAACCTGGTCGTGAACTGGCAGGCCGAACTCAAACGCTAAGCCGGGCACAGTCACTCGTTCCGCAGCGCCGCCATGGGATCAACCTGCGCCGCACGCCGGGCAGGAATGTAAGTGGCGACGAGAGCCACCAACAGCAGGATTGCCGCCATCGAGGAAAGCGTCAAACCGTCGGTGGGGCTGATTCCAAACAGCAAGCTTCTCATCAGCCGAGTCAGAATCAATGCTCCTGCCACTCCAATCGAGAGGCCGGCGGCCGGGAGCCCGATGCTCTGGCCCAACACCATGAGCAAAAGCTGAAATTGCTGTGCGCCCAGCGCCATGCGAATGCCGAACTCATGGGTGCGCTGGCCTACCGAGTACGCAATCACGCCGTAAATACCGACCATCGCCAGTAGCAGGGCAAGCGCGGCGAACGTACCGAGGATGGTTAGGACGAAGCGGCGCCGCTCCAGCGACCCGGCAACAATTTGCTCCATGGAAACTACCGTCACAGGTTGGTCGCGGTCGACCGACCAGATCTGATTCCGAATAGCAGGCGCCAGGCCGAGAAGAGCCTGCGTACTTCTGACAATTACATAAGTTGTCAGCGTATCCTGGGAAAACTGAGCCAGGCTGTAGTAGATGGCGGGCTGAGTTTCGCTCTCGAGCGAGTCCTGCTTCACATCCGAGACAATTCCCACGATCTCGCCCGGCAGCGGCGGACCCCAGTCTTTCATCACTACTCGTTTTCCCACTGCATTTTCTCCGGGCCAAAAACGCTGCGCCATGGTTTGGTTGATCACCAGGGCGGTGGGTCGATCCGGAAGGTCTTGCGCAGTGAAGGTTCTGCCCGCCAGCAGTCGGATTCCCAGAGTATGGAAATACTCAGGCGTCGCCGTCAAAATTTCTACTTCAGGTTCGTTCCCCGGCTCGTACGCATGACCCGCAAGCTCTACGTCGGTGACCGGGACTGAATTAAATGGCAAGGTCCCGGCCGCGGCGGCGGATTGAACTCCGGGCAATGACTGCAAGCGCTCCAGAACGGAGTTCACAAACTGTGTACGCTGCGGGAGTTCGGCATAACGCGAGTCCGGCAGAGTCAAGCTGACTACGGCGAGATGAGAGGGGTCGAAACCGGGATCAATGCGCTGCAACAGCATGAAACTGCGGATGAGCAGCCCGGCTGCCGCCAGCAACATCATGGCCAGCGCCACTTCTGAAATCACCAGCAGCGACCGCACCCGCAAGCGCCGGCGCGAGGCCGTGCTGCGGCCAGTTTCGACCAGCTGCGTCTGCAGATTCAAATCCGAAGACTGCGCTGCGGGAATGCTGCCGAACAAGATCGAGGCCAGCACTGACACGGCAAGCACAAAGAGCAAAACCTGCCAGTGGATGGTTGGAGCAGACAGGCCCGGTAACGCATCGGGATACCAGGCGTACAGGGCTTTTACTGATGCGAAGCCGAAAAGGCACCCGGCCAACCCGCCGAGCAGGCCGAGCAACAGACTCTCGGTCAGGAGTTGCCTGGCCAACCGCCAACGGGTCGCCCCCAGCGCCGTGCGCACCGCGACCTCTTTTTGGCGGGCCACCGACCGTGACAACAAAAGGTTGGCAACGTTTGCGCACGCAATCAACAGCACGAAAGCAACCGTGCCCAACAGGATCAGCAGCGTGGAGCGGACACCGGAAACCAGGTTCTCCCGTAAACGCTGTGCCGTGAATGTAAATCCGGGATCGACATTTTGATTTTCCTGCTGCACCTGGGCGGCGATCGACTGCAGGTCGGCGCGCACGGCCTCGATCCCCACGCCGGGTTTCACCCGCGCCAGGGTGGTGAACAGGTGCGCGCGGCGATTCTCCGCAAGCGCCAAATCGTCAGTGAGCGGCACCCACGCCTGAACCGCTTCCGGGAACGAGAAACCCATGGGCATCACACCGGCAACCAGCCGGGGCTCGCCGTGCAGGGTAATCATTTTGCCGACGATCTCACGGTCCGAAGCGAAATGATGCTGCCACAGCCCATAACTGAGAATGACAGCTGCTCCAGCTCCCTCGCGAAACTGGGGGGGAGTAAATCCTGTGCCGAGAATTGGCGTTACACCCAGCAGCGGCAGGAAATCCTGGGAAACGAACGCGGCGTCGATCTCTTCCGGTGGAGCGGCTCCCCGCGTGTCGCTCAGGTTTTGCGAGAAGATGCGGTAGGCGCCAACCTTCGCGAACACGTGATTGCGCTCTCGTACATCACGAAAAGTTGCTCCGGTTAGATTCGCCGGATGCTGGTGAAATTCCTGCAGCCGTACAACCTGGCCCGGTTGATGCAGCGGCAGAGGGCGAAGCAACACATCATTCACCACGCTGAAGATTGCTGTATTGGCCCCGATTCCGAGCGCCAAAGTCATTACGGCGACCGCGGTGAAGCCGGGTGCCTTCCGCAACACGCGCAGCTCATAACGCAAGTCTTGAAGCAGAGATCTCATTGGCTTCGCTCCGTTTGACTCCGGAGGTATGGACGATTGGAAGGGACACTTGTGAGCAAAATCTGTACGGGCAGGCATCCCCGCCGGCGCAGAGCCGACAAGGGTCGGAGCCTTACATCAGCTGCCGGGCCTCGGCAGTGGCCTCCTGAAGAACATCGGCCGGCACCTCTTTGATGCGGACGCTGAATTCGAACATCGGCGTCTCGCTGCCCCTGCCCCAGCGTCCGACCTCCCAATGGGCGCGCAAAAATTTCACTTGCGGGCGCTGTGAGAGATCGAGGAGCAAGGGATGCTGCCCGCGATAAAACTTCTGCGGAAAGTTGGTCAAAGGCTTGGCTTCCCACGCGGCGCCATCGGCCGAACCGAAGATACTTACATCCAGCGACTCCTGCTCGATGATGTTGGTAATTTCCAAAGTTAGCAGGAAGACGCGATTGCCGGCAGTGCTCACCTCGACCGCCGATCCGTCGCCCTTCGCGCTCACAACCGTTTTTTCGGGAACCAAAAAGCTATCAATCATGGCGAAAGAATTGTAACTCAGAGCATCGTGATTCGTGTTTGAAAGCCTCCCGCTTCAGCGGTGCCGGCCAGCCTCCACATCAATGCCCGCTGCCCAATGAATCTACAAACTGCCGCAGAATCTTCCCTACTTCTTCCGGCTGCTCCCACGGAGAATAATGTCCGGCTTTGGCAATTACCGCAATCTGACTGCCGGAGATATGTTGGCGCATCAATTCCGCTTCGGGTGGCCCCGTCAGCGTGTCCTCGGCGCCGGTGAGAATCAACGTCGGCACATGAATGGTCTTCAACGTCGCCACCGAATCCGGGCGCTCCGCCATCCCGCGCTGCACCATGGCGACGTCTTCCGCGGACATTCTGCGCATCATCCGCAAAGCGCCTTCGACCAGATCGGGACGAGTCTTGCGAGTCGTCTCTCCCAGAAGTTTCGGCACCATGCTCGCGAAAAACGCTTCGACGCCGCGCTCCATGACGTCGACGGCTGCCTGCAATCGTCCGGCACGGCCCTCGGGCGTATCGGCTTGAGCCTTGGTGTTGCACAAACCTAACCCGGCTACCCGTCCGCGGAACTGCCGCCAGCATTCGAACAGCACATAGCCGCCGATCGAAATTCCAATGAAAACCGCGCCGCCCACCTTTTCTGTGTCCAGGATTTTCGCTAGATCGGCGGCTTGTTTGGTCATGGTGGCTGGACCTTCGCCCACGCCGGACTCACCGTGCCCGCGCAGATCGGGAAGAATCAACCGATAGCGGGATACCAGCGCCTGCGCCGCCGGATGCCAGAGCTCGTGATCGGCAGGAAAAGGATGGAGCAGGACGACCGGCGCACCATCCCCGAGGACCTCGTAGCGGATTTCCGCGTCACCGGATGTGACCGAGTTCATGCCTGAGATTTAAACACAATGGGGGACGGACGCGGACCCCGACCTCCACCCGCTAGCGGGCCACGACCTGCTGCCCCGCTGGCGCGGGAAGACTTAATGGCTCTTCAGGGATGACGATCCAGGCAACCACGTAGGCGATCAGGCTCAGACCAATTCCCAGGAAAACCGACATCAGCCACACCACCCTTACCAGCGTGATGTCCAGATCAAAGTATTCGGCGAAGCCGGCGCAGACCCCCGCAATCTTCCGGTTGGCGCGAGGCCGGATGAGGCGTTTGCGGGCCAGAACCGATCCCACTCGCGTGCCGCAATACGCGCAGACGTTGGCGTCGTCCTGTATCACCTTGCCACAGTAGTTGCAGTACATGGCGTCATCCTCCTAACCCTTCTTCATAAAGATACGGACGATAGCATACGCAGGTTCCATAAACGGTAGACCAACCCACGTCAAATTCCGCCCGCCGTGAAGGATCTGCTATCCCTTGGGCAGATGACCAAAGGCGTGCTCCCGAGGGTTTCCCCGCTTGAACCAAGAACGTCAATCCTGTCGCCATTTAGGGCCGCAAAATTCCCGCCAATCACGATAATCTTTGCCTGAACCCGGTAAATCCTGCTCGATTTCAGGCTTCATGCGAAGGGACGGCTTTCTATACCGATGCCTGCCAATAGCTTACCGCGGCGGAGTTTTGGTCACCGGCTTGCGGCGGATATGGCACAAGGTTCCTATGTCTGAAGTAATGCCCAATACGCCGCGCGAGTTCTGGAGCCCGCCGGTAGCACAGCCCGAGCAGACGCCGAATCAGCTGGCTGGCGCCTGCGCCGATTGCGCCTCCGAGTTCATGGTCGGAGCACGCTTCTGTCATGTCTGCGGCGCTGCCCGGAAGGTTGAAGTTTCCGTCGAACGTGACTGGGCCCGGTTGTGGGCGTTCCTCAGACTACTGGAATTTCACGCCATCAAGGCCTGGTTTGGCCTTCCTACAGCCTCTCTGGTTGCTTTCCTGATGGGTATTGGTTGCGTTCTGGCGGCGCTGGCGGTTGGGATCATCTACTCCGTCCAAACCCTGGCCGACTTTCAGGCCATCCAGCTCTGGCGGATCGAATGGCTTCTGGCCGCCCTGGCGGCGTTCGTCGCCGGTATTCTGCTGAAGCGTGCCGAACCCGAAGAAAAATAATCGAACCACGCAGGCCCAGTCGTCCTCTACTGTACCTGCTCTGCCGGATCAGCCCCTGCAGCCCGCCGCTGCTGATGCATGCGATACAGATGATGCACCGGTCCAGTCCCATGCCCCAGCGGATGTGCATTGCTGATGGCCGCGGCCACGTAGGCTTTTGCCAGCAGAACGGCTTCAGGCAGGCCCCGGCCCAGGGCCAAATGGCAAGCCACCGAAGTCGCGAAGGCGCAGCCCGTTCCGTGAGTGGAGTTGGAGCGCAGCCGCGCCGACTTGAATAGTTCCTGCTCGACCCCTCGCGCGGTTGTAAAACTCAACAGATCGATCGCCTTATCGAGATGGCCTCCCGTGACCACCACCGCTCCTGCCCCCAACTCGTGTAATTTGCGCGCTGCCGCCCGCATCTGCTCGGGATTGCCCACCGGTATGCCTGCCAGCAGCGCGGCCTCGTCCACGTTGGGTGTAACCACGGTCGCCAGCGGGATCAGCTTCTCGGCCAGCAGGCGCGTGCCCGCTGGATCGATCAGGTCCGCCCCCGAAGAACTTCTCAAGATAGGATCCAGCACAATATTAGGCGGTTTCCGCTGCTCGAAGAACTCAGCCACCGCCCGGACCACTTTGCCCGAGCCCAGCATTCCCACGTGCACGGACGCTATTTCCACGTCCGATGCCAGCTCGTTCAGCGTCTCCGTCACCAGTTCTGCCCGGACCGCTTCCACCCGGCGCACCCCCGCCGTGGACTGGACGGTCAACGCGGTAATACATGCCACCCCGTAGCAGCCGTGAGCGGCCATGGTCTTGACGTCGGCAGTAACCCCTGCCCCGGAAGACGGGTCAAATCCAGCAATGGTTAGAACGACGGGCGGCGCAGAAGCCATAGATTGCACTGTACCGAAAACCTGCCTTCCGGCAAATCAAAGTCGCAAGACAACCTGTTTTTCTGTCCCAATAGGGCCGTAACTCGCTGAATTCAAGTGCCAATTGGTACTTTTCATCCTAACCCGATGAAAACAAAGCCGGAGCAAATATTTCATAGTGCACTGAACTTAGGTTATTCACTATTATGTAAACACGTAAGTAGCTGCTACGACAGAGGTATTACCATGATTACTCAAGATATACAGTAAGTTACGTATGATATCCATAACTCCCTGGTTACGTTCCTAGGGTCGGTTTCCAATTGACAGGCCCCTCGCCGCCCCTATAGCATTCACAAATTGCCTTGGCGAACCAGGGTTCTGGGGAGGTAGCAGTTTAGGGATGAGACGACTTTAGGGATGAGAGGTGACTGAATGCGAATACGTATAGCTCATGGACTGGCGGCGATTTTATGCGTCGTTAGCCTGGGGGCGGCTCAGGGGCCAACCAGCTCAGGGTCGAAAGATACCCAAGTAACGTTACCGAAACCAGCAGTGGCGGAATCCACGCCCCCTGCCCATACAAACCGGCGTTCGCCTTACCAGGTGGGAACAGCTTCGTGGTACGGCGAGTATTTCGTCGGACGCGCCACAGCCAGTGGCGAGCCCTATAACATGTACGATCTGACCGCCGCGCATCCCACGCTGCCTCTGGGCACCTGGGTGCGGGTGACCAATTTGCACAACGGCCGCCGGGTCTATGTGCGCATCAACGACCGCGGTCCGATCATTCCCGGACGGATCATCGACCTGTCCTATAGCGCCGCGAAGTCCCTGCACTTCGCCGAAAAAGGTCTCGCCCGCGTGCGCCTGGATGTGGTTCCACCTCAGGCCGCTCAGCTCCAGCAGGTCGCCATGCTGCATCCTGTAGCCTACTAGGCAGCAAACGTTCTACACTCCTCCAAGGATGGATGATCCGCGCCAGCGCTTGATCGTCGCTTTGGATGTTTCCTCCGCAGCCGCCGCGCAGAAAATCGTGGCGGCTGTGGGCGATTGCGCTTCCCACTACAAAGTGGGGATGCAGCTCTACACCGCCGAGGGCCCGCAACTGGTGCGGGATCTGGTGGCCTCCGGTCGCCGCGTTTTTCTTGACCTGAAATATCACGACATTCCCAACACCGTGGCTGCGGCAGTCACCGAAGCAGCGCGCCTCGGCGTCAGCATGCTCACCGTGCATGCCTCCGGTGGCGGCCGGATGCTCTGTGCCGCCGGCCACGCCGCCAGGGCCGTGAAGCCAGACCTTATCGTGCTGGCCGTCACCGTACTGACCAGTCTGGACGACCAGGATCTCGACAAAGTCGGTGTGCACGGGCCAGTGCAGGATCAGGTGCTGCGTCTGGCGGCTCTGGCGGTGGCGAGCGGCTGCCGGGGAGTGGTCGCATCGGCGCAGGAGGCTTCAGAATTACGCAGTCAGCTCGCGGACGGCATGGCTATCGTCACCCCCGGGGTCCGGCCAGCGGGAAACCAACCCGGCGACCAGGCACGCGTGGTGACTCCGGCTCAAGCCATCGCCGCAGGCGCGACTCATATTGTGGTGGGACGCCCCATCACTGCTGCCGCCGATCCCGGCGCCGCGGCGAGGGCGATTCTGGCTGAAATGGGAGCCTGACTACCCGGCTACAACTTCTCGAAGAATTCACACGCCGAACAGGAAATAAAAACTCCGCCCGGGACGCCGCGCTCGCGGTCTTTTACCCGCTTCACGATGCGGGTAGGCTTGCCGCACTTCGGGCAATCCGTACTTTTTGACGTGTCCATGACTTTCTTGCGATCGGCTGTCTTTGCAATCTTCACCGTTAGTTTCTCCTGATCTCGCTCTTGATTTTACATGAACCATACATTAGACGAGTCATCCTGAGCGAAGGGACTGCTTCGCGAATGCGAACCGGTCCCGCAGTCGAAGGGCCCCTTTTACCGCATAACCTTAATATGACCCAGCAAGGCATGCTCACCCCCGCTGGACGCGAGAACTCCCTGAACAGTCTCTGCAGGATTGAACGAGCGCAGGATCTTCCGACTGTGCAGTCGTCCGCTTCGCGGACGAGCACTTCGCTGAAGGGTCACTCGATCGAACCGTACCCAACTGCCTCTACTTCGATACCGCAGCAAACAGATCGGAGTGCAGCAACGACTGGAACTGCTTGTCGTCGGCCTTGAAGTGCATCTGCAGATTGGAGCTGTCGGAGTTGACCGAAACGTTCTCCAGCGCCGCCTTCTCGATCGGGGTCGCGGTCATCTTGCGATACAGCACTCCCGCCTTCACCAGCGAAGAGAGCGTACCGGCGGTCACCGAGTCCGAAGTCACGATATCAAGATCGAAGTTGACGCCGCTCTGAAAGTTCATGGTGTAGCGGGAGCCGATGACCCGCCGTTTGATCATGTCAAAGTCCGCCAGCTTGCCCGCGTCTCCCAGAGCCGAGAGCAGCATGTTCTGCGTTCCCTGCTGATCCAGCACGCTCCACACCACACCGGACTCGACCGGACCAATCATGTCGGCAATCTGCGAGTTGGAATCCAGGCTGGAGGTGTAGCCATCGCGGGCATCCAGCGCCCCTTTCACCGCGCCGGCGTCGCCGAAGAGCATGGTGTTGTCGTCGAGAAACATCATGTCCATGCCGTTCGCCATGGGATAGATATCGCTGTCGCGATACTTCAGCGGCTTCACTTTGTTCAAGCGCATTTTTTGCAGCACGCTCTTGCTGGTGAACGAACCCTGCGCCACGCCCACCACCTTGATCCCCTGTTTGCCGGAGCGGTACGAGGCGAAGGTAAGTTCATCGACATCCTTGTCGGGATTGATACCAACACCCTTCAGCTGGCCTTCAAACTCTTTCAGGCTGGGCGGCAGGACCTGCGCCTTCAGCGCCATGGCCGTCCCCGAGTTCTTCAGGGCGCGATAGTCGACAGTGATGATCTGCTGCACGTCGCTGGGAATCGCAGGCCGCGCCGAACTGGGCATCGCGGCTCCCCACGCTACCGCCGAAAGCACGATGGTGCATACGTATAATTTCTGTATAGACATAGCTCAAATGCCTCTTAAGACGCTCTCCGTTTAGATGCAGAACGCGCCGCATTCGCCATCTTGCATTGATGCTTTTATTGTATGCCAACGACAGGACACCAAATAGGAACGAAGGTGTATCCTTCCCGGTGTAGGGTTGACAGGAGTGCCCACTCTGCACCTTCTTTTTTCAGCCTTCCTTCACTCTAGACACCCGCTGCTTCACTTCTGCCACGAATGTCGCATCCTTCAACGATTGCAGATTGATCTCGACATTCGCCAGAGCGCCCTGCATCGCGGCTTGCCCTAGCGCCATCGAAGTAGTCAGATCCGACTTCATATTTGGATTCGTAATGGGCAACAACTTTTCCGCAATCGCCGCCACTTCCCTGGCTTTCTCGGCCACGCCCAGCGGCACGCTGGTCGCTTGTTTCAGCGCGGCATCGATGATCGCGTCACCATCCGGCGCCTCTTTCGCCTGCTTGTAAGCTCTCATGACCACGTTGAACGCCTCGGCGTCGCCATCGATGGCAGCTTTCAACTCCTCTCGCAGTTGCGCAAGCCGCGCTATCGCCTCGCTCAACTCCCGCTCATGTTGCAGATAAGCCTTCTTGCCCCGCGACATCGACGCCACCATCGTAGCCAACGCCGCAGCCATGGCTCCGCTGGCGGCGGCCGCGCTGCCCCCTCCCGGTGTTGCCGTCGGCGCCGCCAGTTGTTCCACAAAAGGCTCGACGCCGGCACGCAGCCCGCCCACCGCCATCTTGCCGCCCATCACCGCAGCCAGGCGGTTTTCCAGAATCAAAGAAGAATCAAAATTCTCCACCTGCAAGAACCATTCCGCGGCCGACTCCAGAGCCTTCTTGGGAATCAATCCCACAATCTCGCTGCTGACCGGCATCGCGCCATAGCGCGCCGCCTCGCGTTTCACCAGCTCGTACACGCGATGGATGGGAGTCTGCTCGAAATCGGTCAGGTTCATGGAAACCTGGGCCAGCCCTCGCACCGGGAATCCGGCGCCTTTCACGAAGCGCAGCCCCCCGTTGGAAAAGCGCACCGCTTTGGCCACTTTCTTGGCAATCTCGACGTCGGGAGTATTCAGGAACACGTTGTAGGCGATGAGAAACTTCCGTGCCCCAACCACAGTCGCTCCCGCGGTGGGATGCACGCGAGCTTCGCCAAAATCCGGCTTGCGCGCCGGATCGGTGGCGATGTCCGCCCGGATGCCCTCAAACTGGCCACGCCGGATGTTCTCCAGATTCTGCCGCTCCGGCATCGTCGCTGCCGCCTCGTAGAGGTAAACCGGAATCTGAAAGCGCCGCCAGATTTCCGCCCCCACGTGCCTCGCCATGGCCACGCAATCTTCGATAGAAACGCCTTCGATAGGGATAAAAGGCACTACGTCGGTCGCGCCCATGCGAGGGTGTGCGCCTTCATGAAAATTCAGATCGATCAGCTCCGCCGCCTTGCCCACCCCACGAAGCACGGCCTCCTGCATCGGCTCACGTTCTCCCACCAGCGTGATCACCGACCGGTTGTGATCGTAATCCATCTCGCCATCGAGCAGGTAGACGCCGTCCATCTTCATGGCCTCCACGATGGCATCGACCTTGGCCTTGTCCCGGCCTTCGGAAAAATTGGGAACGCATTCCACCAGAGTTGACATAAGCAGAGAAGAATATCCGGCTGGATCGTTCCGCCGCAACTGAAGCAGAGTGGACTAGGCAGCTCGGCGCCGAGCCATATAGAACATTGCTGTTCCGTAGACCGGACCTTCAACCGCATCCAATGTTTTGTGTCGAACGTCCTCGAATGGCCCTAGCTTGCTTGTCCACTCTCCAGACTCAAGTTGTAGTGAGGCGTGCGTCGGCTCTAGCAATCGATCGGCATTAAGCTGGCCGAAGATAGCGACCTTTTCTAGCCCCGCTTCAAGTGAAGCATTCGCACATACCTCGTACCCAAGCGTCCTGTAAGCAGCAAGGAAGGCGTTGAAGGTTACTTCTCTCGGAACACCAGCGGGCCAAAAACCGACTCCAACTGAATCAGGCCACCAATTGCGGGTATCGCTTCCAGCCGCCCATGCGATGCAGTTATACCGTCTCTTGGCCGGGCTGGTTATTTCGCACGTGTCGTCTGAAAGGTTAGGCAGCTCATGCTGCGGCCAGCTACCGGGCATAACCTTGAGCCCGCCCCCAGTCCAACCATGCCAACGCCATTGCTCCGTAATCTCCTTGATGTGCTGGCGCAATTTCTGGGGGTGTAAGGTTGTTGGCCTCAGAGATTATGGAAAGAGCCCAAAACCACTGATCAGGATCGTCGCCCTCAGCTCTCAGTTCGGCCAGGATTAGTGGTATAGCATCCGGCCCCATCCCGATGATCTTCTGATATGGACGCAGCATAGACATCGCCGTTACCGAAGACATAGCACCTCGCTGGTTTCGCCACTCCTCGAGCAAACTCTCGAACCTTATTCGCAGCGCTATGTCTGTATCGACTATGGTCGAAAAGTCATATATGGGGCGGGCCTCGCAGAAGGGAGTCTTGGAGTCTGCCTGAATCTCATGAACTTGCTGCGTAAAACAAAGTGGGGCTGAAACCAAAGTTGCCCAAAAAAACGTAGCGGCCGCAGTCGTGCTAATCGTCAAAACGTTTCTTCCCATAAAACGCTCCCTTCAATGAACTCCTGGCGCGTTTGCTGGTCTGCGCAAGCGGGGATCAGAATTGACCGTCGTCACCACAGGATTCATCTTCAGTGCATAAGCCGGATTGCCGTCGGGATCAAATTCTCCGTCAATTCGTACTGCGCCGAGAACCGTAACCTTTATACGAAGAACGGTCCCGTCCTCTAAAGTTACTTCCGTCCATCGTTCCATGGATTCGCGCACAGCCACATCCCACCCATCGCGAGCCGGGCTGGTCGGCAAAGGAAATGGAATTTTCACACGGCGTTCAGGCATGACGATTTTTCCTTGTGGTTATTTATCGGTAGTTTGCTGTTTAACTTTAGCCCAGCGTGCGATGACAGCGTTCCTCGCGCTCTCGCTGCGCTCTTGGGGAGTCATGCTTGCAGCGCGAGCTGGACCGCCTTTACGGCCACCCTTACGGCCCAGCGCAACAGCATACGGGTTCTTGCGCCTCTTTGCCACGGATTTAATTATACGTGAGCGGTCACGAACATCAATGGCAGGACGTTGCACAAGTTCGGCAGACGGCATTTAGCAATGCAGGCTCTGTCCCGCCTAAGCAACATCGGCTCGAGTGAAGCACCCTGAGTTCAGTGGTGGCTACCGGTGCCAGAACTTCCCGACTCCCACCCTCACCTGCACGGTGTTAATCCCCGGATTCGGCGTCGCCAGCCCGGCATTCGAGATATGCATATACCTGGCCTCCAGACTCCAGGCATATTTTTCTCCAAACAGATGCACTCCGAACGCCGCCGCCGAGGTGAAGTTCACGGCTGAGGTTCCGGTGGGTACTTCTTTATCGGTGAAGAGCGTTCCGCCATTCAGCTCAAGATAGGGTGCCACGTTTCCGCGGGTGGCGAAATCCCATTTCAAACCCAGCGGGCTGAAACCCCCACCATAGGCGGTATTGTATTTCTGTTGTACGATGAACAGCGGTGTGGCATCGAGAACATACTCGAAGCGTCCCTTGAGAAATCCCGGGCCATGCGGTTTCGTCAAGATCCAGCCGTAACGCCCGCCGACGTTCCACACATTATTATTCGCAGTGCCCCCGGGCACCGAATGCCCGCCGCCGATCCAGAGCTGCACTTCATTGCTGCCGTCACCGGGCCGCGCCTGTGCCCACGCAGGCATAACCGCAAACAGCGCCACGCCAAGCAGCAATGTAAAGGCTGGATTTTTCCTCATGCGAGATAATTTCGAAACTTGATGTGCCCGATCACAAACCCAATCCCCCATCGACCGCCAGAATCTGGCCAGTGATGAAATGCGGCGCTGCGGCAAAGAACATCACCGCGGCTGCAATATCCTGATCGGTGCCGTTGCGCCGCATCGGCGTCTGCTTGGCCATGCGTCGCATGAACGCCGCAGCCGCTTTTTCTCCCAGATCAATCATCCCCGGCGCCACACAGTTCACCGCGATCTGCGGCGCCAGTGCTTTGGCCATCACCTTGGTCAGCATGTGCACCGCCGCTTTCGACGAACAATAATGGGCATGGGTCGCCCATGCCCGCAATCCGCCCAGCGAACCCATATTGATAATCTTGCCTCGCCTCTGCCGCAACAGCTTCACCGCCTCCCGCGACACCAGGAACGGACCTCGTGTATTGGTGGCAAAGATCGCGTCCCACTGCCGCAGGGTAAGCTTTTCGAATTCCGCAGTTTCATAATTAGCGGCATTGTTTACCAGGATGTCGATCCCGCCCAGTTCACGGGCGGTTTCCTTAATCGTCGACTTGACGCTCTTTTCATCGGTGACATCGCAGCGCAAGGCCACGGCCCGCACTCCGAAGCTGCCGGCATCGATTACGGTATGCTGCGCTTCCCGCGAGGAGCTTAGGAAGGTGATGGCCACATCGGCTCCGGCCTCCGCCATGGCCAGCGCAGTCGCCCGTCCCAGACGCCGGGCTGCACCCGTGATCAGCACGGTTTTCCCAGCCAGAGGCTTGTCCTTCGGAGACGGCATGTTTGGGATTGTACCCTGCCTTCTGCTGGGGTGAAGCCGCCACCGCCATCCGTGCATCCGTCTACCGAAAATCCCTGGTTTCCACCTGATGAAATTCTGCTAAACTCGCCCCATGTCCGTCTCGCGCAAGGTCGTGGTTTATTCCCGCAAGGGCTGTCACCTTTGCGAGATCGTAAAAGAGACCTTGGCCAAGCTGCACCGCCGCGGCGGCTTCACCTGGCAAGAGGTCGATGTGGACACCGACGATCAGCTGCGCCGCCAATTCACCGATGAAGTTCCGGTGGTCTTCATCGACGGCCGCAAGGCGTTTAAGTACCGCATGGACGAGCACGAATTCCTGCGCAAGCTGGCCAGCTGAAGCCCGCAAAAACAGATCTTTCCACTCCGCTTCGCTCCGGTCGGGATGACAAGCCTCTAGTCTTGACTTTCCGCTAGAATCATTCCGCCCATGCTGCGCACCCAATTCTATGCCGATCCCCGCGACCGCTGGGTGCATGACCTGATTCTTGAAAGCTGCCGGCACTTTCCCAACAAGACGGCCATCGTAGACAGCTCCTGCGGCCGCCGTCTCACCTATGCGGAATATGGAGACACGGTTGAGCGCCTGGCCCGCGGTTTCGTCTCCGCCGGCCTGAAGCCCGGAGAAATTCTTGCCATCTACCTGGCCAACTCCTGGGAGTTCTGCGCCGCCTATCACGCTGCCACGCTGGCCGGAGCCATTCCCACCCTGTTGAATCCGAGCTACCGCGAGCGCGAGGTGCGTTATCAACTGGAGAACTCCGGCGCGGCCATGTTGCTGACCGACGGCGCGAACCTTGCCGGCATCAATCTCCGCGCTCTCCCGAACTTACGCCGCGTTTACACCACCCGCTCGCCAGCCGCGGGCGCAGAGCCCTTTGCCGATCTGCTGACGCCCGCGAACGCCATCCTGCCCCAGCCCAATCGCTCCTCCAACGAAACTCTCGCCGCGCTTCCCTTCTCCAGCGGCACCACTGGCCTGCCGAAAGGCGTGATGCTGTCGCATTTCAATCTGGTGGCCAACGTTTTTCAATTTCTCGGTCCGCGCGCGACACCCATCGCGCATGACAGCGTCGTTCTCTGCTTTCTACCCATGTACCACATCTACGGCCTGAATGTGATTCTGAATCCGGTGCTGACTCTGGGTGCGACCCTGGTGCTCATGCCGCGCTTCACGCCGGCTCAATTTCTGTCATTAATGGTCGAGGAGGGTGCGACCATGGCGCCGACGGTTCCACCCGCTTTAAATGCACTCTGCCAGGCCGCCGAAGCGGGACAATTTCCCCACCGCCATCGCTTGCGCTGGGTAAAGTCGGGGGCAGCGCCTTTGGCTCCGGAATTGGGGCGCCGCTTCACCCAACTCACCGGGATTCTGATCTGCCAGGGTTATGGCATGACCGAGGCTTCCCCGGTCACGCATGTCGGCTATCTGGAACCGGAGTTATATCGCCCCGCATCTGTCGGCCAGCCGCTCGTCCAGACCGAATGCCGTGTGCTTGACGAAGCGGGAAACGAAGTCGCCATCGGCGCACCCGGAGAATTGGTCATGCGTGGACCGCAATTCATGCTCGGATATTGGAAGGAGCCGCAGGCAACAGCCGCCGTGCTCCGAGAGGGCTGGTTCTGGTCAGGTGATATCGTCGTCCGCGACGCTGAAGATTTCTACCACATCGTTGATCGCCGCAAGGAGATGATCAAGTACAAGGGTTTCCCGGTAGCTCCGGCGGAGGTGGAGAGCGTGCTGCTCGAACATCCCGCAGTCCGCGATTGCGGCGTGGTCGGATGCAAAGACGATGCCGCCGGCGAAATTCCCGTAGCCTTTGTCGTGCTGCGCGACAGCGCCTCCGCCTGCCAGAAAATGCGGGAAGAGCTTTGCGGATTTGTCGCCGATCGCCTCACCCACTACAAGCAGCCTCGCGAGGTTCGCTTCATCGACGCCATTCCTAAAACTCCCTCCGGAAAGGTTCTGCGCCGCGAATTAAGAAAGACTCTCGAATAAGTGTGGGGCAGACACTCCTGCCCGCCGCCTCTGCTTTTACTTTGAACGGTCCATCTCTAACTTACGTCCTCGTCGCCAAAATTTACATGTGCGAGCAAACCCCAGGGCCGCATCGTGCACCTAACGTACAGGATTTTGTGATACTTCGGCGTGCTGGCCGTTGTGGCACAAAACGTGCGACATTTCAGCTGAGGAGTCCCATGCGCCAACCCTGCATTCGTCGTTTTCTCTTGTTATTCAGTGTCGTGGTTTTCCTGGCTTCCGCTGCCCTGGCGGATAACAAAGTTCTCGGAGAAGTCGAACTTCAGGCGGAAAACAAAGCCGCCCGCGATTCCGGCGTTTGGGTGGACGGCCAGTATCTCGGCTACCTCAAAGAACTCAAGGGATCGAAGAAAATTCTCTTGCTCCCCGGACAACACGATATCGCCGTGCGCCAGGACGGCTACGAGGATTTCCGCACTACCGTCACGCTGCAACCCGGCGACAAGCAGATGGTGATGGTAAAGATGACCAGGGACACGCGCTTTCAGATGCCCTCTGTCACCTCGGAGATTAAGATTTCGGTGAACCCGGATCGCGCCGCGGTGTTTGTGGACGGCCTGCTGGTAGGCCACGCCGGCGAATTCGGGGGCGTCGCGAAAAGCCTGCTGGTGGCGCCCGGGCACCGCAAGATCACCATCAGCCTGCCCGGCTACCAGACTTTTACCACCGAGGTGGACCTCGCCCCCGGCCAGAAATTCAATCTCAAGACGGATCTGCTGAAAGAGCCTGCGGTGGCCTCGCCGTCTTCATAAATCGATTGTCGTCCAGAGCAAGCGGAGCTCTCGCAACCGACTCCCCACGAAGCACCTATCTTTCTCAGTGCGCGAAGCCGCGGAGATACTCGGGAATAGTGTCCGCAACTCTTACCTTCGTCTCCGCGCCGCCCGCCAGCCGGACAATCGCCGTCTCCGGATAACGCGCACCCCGAGCCCACTGGTAACGATACGAACCAAGCGTCCCATCGGCGAAATCCTGTCTCACCAGCATCCGGTCAACATACCAGTTGTGCAGTAGAATTTTTCCTTTCTCATCCATAACCCGAATCATCGTCGTCTTCTGATAGGAGTAGTGACGCTCGTGGCCGGAAGACAAGCTCACGTCCGCCAGCATGCCGTCGAGATTGTAGAAGTAGCTTGCCCAGTTACCCGCGTCATCCTCAGCGCGCGTGATTCTTGCCTGGTCATCGTACTGGAACTTAATCCAATGGCCATGCGGAGTGAGAATTTCCTGCAAATTGCGCTGCCCATCCCGCCGCAACTCCAGCCGGTTGCCCTGCGCGTCCAACATCTCCGTGGGCGCGCCTTGCGCCAGATTCTTCGCGTTGTAAGATTCAGGAAAGTGAATCTCGGAGCCATCGCTCAGCTTCGTCGTCCAGCCGTTGCCATTCCATCTGGTTGTCGCTTTGTAGAAGTTGGTGGACGTCTCGGTATGTTGGAAGACGCAATCCGCGTATCCCGTGCCCTTCGAAATTCGGTCGGAGTAAATGAAATTGCTGTCCTCCAGAGCGATATATTGAAAGGTATAAGGATTTCTTGTTCCTCGGGGCGCGATGTCGTAGGGATGGTTCGTGTTTAGACCAAAGGCATGTTGAGGCTCG
>Ga0335078_10000935_pt1 | contig 44457 bp, 47 predicted proteins | sample Lox_Sample_32_FD_206711 | JGI IMG/M metagenome (GOLD analysis project Ga0335078, IMG submission 206711) | Soil microbial communities from Loxahatchee National Wildlife Refuge, Florida, United States - Lox_Sample_3.2 | ecosystem: Environmental > Terrestrial > Soil > Wetlands | place: USA...
CGTTCACTTCCAGAGTGCTCCTCGAACTGGGACCGGTAAGGACGTTGACACCCTTATCGTCCCAGCTCAGGAGCACTTTTCACGTCAGGCGCGCCGTCCCGGCCCCTACCCGCCTGAATTAACAGGGCTAGTGCCGGCAGGCCGCTGCATGCCGCCACGCAGCACACGCCCAACCTGGCTACCGACCCGGCGGTACGCGCTGTCGGGGCGGTGGGCCTCATCGCGGTGGGGGCTATCCATGCCCTGGAGATCCAACACCAACTCAGCGGCGCGGTTTGGCTCACGGCGGGGTTCTGGCTGCTCGCAGTGGTGGCGCCCATAGCGGGGCTGTGGCTGGTGCTCAGTCCGACGCTACTGGCCTGGCGGTTCGGCGGCGCGCTCTGCCTGCTCACCGCCGCCGGTTACTGCCTCACCCGCAGTACCGGGATGCCCGGCGACCCAGCCGATGTCGGGAACTGGCTGGAACCGCTGGGCGTAACGGCACTGATCACCGAAGGTATCGTCGTCCTCCTCGCCGGGCTCGCACTGGCCGGCCAGACCCGTGCCGCGCGGGGCCCAGGCTCCGCGGGCCGCCCCGCCGGGGCCACCAAGTCCGAGTAGCACCTGCCAGGCATGGCAGCCGGGTGAGGTCGGTGTAGACGGTCGGCGGCACGTCATCAAAAGATCCGGTACCGCCTTGATGCGACACACAAGTGGCCGCAAGGCGCGCGGGCCGCGCCGCGCAGCGATCAGCACCGCGGCGCCGACCGGGATTTGGACAGCAGGTAGAGGGTGGCTGTGCTGGCGGCAAAGCCGTCCGGGTTGAACACGGAGAGGGCACCGGTGCGGGGGTTGGGTGACCCAGGCCGTGGTGGTGGGTCGGTCATGGCTTTGGCGGCGGTGCGGGCTTCCGCGAGTAGATCAGCTCCGGCTCCGGCGTGATCTGCGCTGCCCGGCATGGGGAGTGGCGGTCACGCGCCCGGCCGGGAAACGGTGTCGGCGTCGGGCTTGCCTGGCTGGTCCATGGACTTCGAGCGCGCCGAGATGTCGAGCTCGTCACGGTCGAGCTTGACGATGGGGTGCTGCAGACGGCGCGTTCGGCGCCGTGGCCGCGGTGGGCTCGGTTCGAGTCAGGGGACGGGGCCGAGGTCGTTGGCCGCCTCGGCAGTTTGACTTGATATTCGCAGACGCACCCGGAGGAAAGATCTTCAAGCCGCGCCGGACCGTGGCCGCACTGCGCCATGGTGGCGCCATCGTCGTTGACGGCATGGACCTCACACGCCACGAAGATGAGCACCTTTGGTCTGCCCTCGCCGTTATCCGTCACCGTCTTCTCGACAATGCTGGACTCGTCTGCGCCGAGTCCCGGCCCAGCGCCGCGGCAGAAGTCGTGGTGTGAGTTTTCGCTACCGCTGCGGGCCGGTCCCGGCGGGCTGAGTACCGCCCGGCGTTTAGCCTCCCGCGAGGGGCGTTCGGCTCTAGGTGTGGAGCTCCGCGGCTGTCAGGGTCGGACGTAGGAGCCGAAGCAGAGGAGGACGGCGGGGTGGCCGCGGTGACGTCCAGGCCGGGCGGTGCGGGACGGGCTGTGAACGCGGCTCGCGGCCCGTCGGCGGCGGCGCGCGCGGCCGGCGGGGTCACGGTGGGCGTGGAGGAGGAGTTCGTGCTGCTGGACCCGTGCACCGGGGACGCTGCCCTGGCCGGCCCGGATCTGGTGCGGATGCTCGACGGGGAACCGGGGGTGGGGCCGGAGCTGATGCGGTTCCAGGTGGAGATCGCGACTGGGGTGTGCACCGGCCTGGACGGTGTCGGCCGCGAGCTGGCCCGGTTACGGCGGCTCGTCGCGGACGCCGCGGCGCGTCTGGGCTGCCACCTGGTGGCGTCGGGCACCGCGCCGTACCACACGCCCGGGCTGGCCGCCGTGACGGACCAGCCCCGTTACCAGGAGCTGGCGCGCCGGTACGGCCGGCTGGTGGCCGATGCCGGCGGCACCTGCGCCTGCCACGTGCACGTCGGGGTTCCCTGCCGGGATCTCGGCGTCCAGGTGCTGGCACGGCTGCGGCCCTGGCTCGCCGCGCTGCTCGCGATCACGGTGAACTCACCGATCGCGGGCGGCCACGACACGGCATGGGCAAGCGGGCGGTACCCGCTGTGGTCACGCTGGCCGACGGCGACCGCGCCCGCGGTGTGGCCGGACGCCGCCGCCTACGATGCGACGGTCCGCCGCCTCGTCGGGCGGGGCACGGCGCTCGACGAGCGGAGCGTGTACGTCTTCGCGCGGCTTTCGCCGCGTTACCCGACCGTGGAGGTACGGGTCGCGGACGTATGCCTCGACGTCGATACCGCGGTGCTGCTGGCCGGGCTGACCCGCGCCCTCGTCGCGACCGCGCTGGCGCAGGTTCGCCGGGGGACGCCGGTGCCAGCGGCACCGGCCCGGTGGGTCGACGCGTCGCTCGCCGCCGCGGCACGGCACGGGCTCGCCGGAGCCGGAGTCGACCCGTTCACGGGGCAGACCGTCGGTGCGCGCAGCCTGCGGTCCCGGCTCCTCGATCATGTCCACGCCGCACTCAGCGACCGGGGCGACGCCGAGACCGTCACCGGGCTGTTGCGCCGGCTCGACGACCGGGGCACCGGGGCGGACCGCCAGCGAGCGCTCTTCGCCGGCGCGGCGTCCGCGCCCGCGTTCGTCGAGGCGCTCGCCCGCGCGACACTGTCCGGCGACGGGACGGCTTACGGCGGCCAGCCGAACACGGGATCGGAGTGGCCGCAGCGCGCGTGGACGCCGGGGCCGGCGCCCGCCGTCCCCTCGCGCCGGCGCGGTAGTCCGCCGGCCAGGGACCGCTGGCAGCGCACCTGACCGGGGCGATCGTGCTGATCGCCGGATTGGCTCGGGGGTGGCCGGCGGCCGCCGACCGCTGGGCAAGGCCCGATCCGTGGCGGTCCGCTTTGCCGTGCCTGCGGCCGGGAATGAAATCCGGCAATCGCCCAGAAAGGAGCGACTAATGGAACAGGTGAGTTATCCGGTTCAGTTCTCGGTCGACTACCCGGACCGGCCGCTCGATCGGCTGACGACGTTCTTCCGCCTCTTCGTGACGATCCCGATCGCGGTCGTGTTGGGCGCTGTGTCCGGCGGGACCTGGCAGTGGAAGCTTCCCAGTGGCACCACGGCGGTAGCCAGCGGGGCAGGCGGCCTGCTGTTCTTCGCCCCGCTGCTCATGATCTTGTTCCGGCAGAAGTACCCGCGCTGGTGGTTCGACTGGAACCTCGAGCTGCAGCGGTTCGGCAACCGGGTCGGGACCTACCTGGCCCTGATGGGCGACCGATATCCGTCCACCGACGACCACCAGTCGGTTCACCTCGACTACCCCTACCCGGACGCGGCCCGCGACCTCAACCGGTGGCTCCCAATCGTCAAGTGGTTGCTGGCCATCCCGCACTACGTGGTGCTGGCCTTCCTCGACATCGCCGCGCTAGTGATCGTGATCGTGGCGTGGTTCGCCATCTTGTTCACCGGCCGGTATCCCAGCGGCATGTTCGGCTTCGTCGAGGGGGTTATCCGCTGGCACAACCGGGTGGTCGGTTACGCATTCACCCTTGTGACCGACCGGTACCCGCCGTTCCGGCTGGCACCCTGAGCGCTGTCTGACGGCGCACGGGCACCCCGTGAGCGACCGTGAATGACCCTGGCTCGCCCCCGACGCCGGCCTCTGGCTCGAACCTTTACTACCTGTTCGCCACGACGGCCTCGACCGCCGGGAAAATGCGAGCCCAGGCCCTGACAAGTTCCGCCCCGGCGAGGGCAATCAGCTGGGCCGGACGGCGGCCGGGTCCGGGCCGGTGGGCGCCGGCCCGGCCGTGCTCCGGGTGAGGCCCGAGAGCAGGTTCGCTGCGGTGGCTTGGAAGCGGGCGATGTCACCGTAGGGCCGGGCGACGAGCATGGCTCCTTCGAGGCCGCTGACGATCATCCGCGCGGTATCGCGTGCGGATCCGGTGAACCGCAGGCTGCCGTCTTGCTGACCCTGTTCCAGGACGCGCTGCAGCCATGTCTCATTGTGGTCGAAGAACCGGATCACAGCCGCTTGCATCGCCGCGGGAAGGGTCTGGTACTCGGCGGCGAGCATGCCGCATAGGCACATCCGCTTGTGACGCAGCACCTGGAAGTAAAGCCTGACGTAGTCGTCGAGCTTGGCGGGCGCGTCCGTGACGCCGGCATCGACGGCGGCCAGAGCCCGGGTGAAGCGCGCCGCGTAGCGGGCGATGAGCGCCTCCCCGAGGTCGGCCTTGCTGGCGAAGTGGTAGTGCAGGGCTGGCTTGGTGATCTGCAGTTCGGCGGCGACGTCAGCGTAGCTGAAGCCGTTGAACCCGCGGTCCTGAACCAGCCGCTCGGCGGCATCGAGGATCCGCGTGGCGGTGCGGGAGTCGCCACGCTCAGGTATGACCACCGCTGGCGTGTCCTTTCCGGTGGGTCCCCTTGACTGCTTACCTACCGATAGGTCAGAATCTGACCTATCGGTAGGTAAGCATATCTCATCGCGGCTGTGGGTCGAGAATGGCTGTGGTCGAGAGAAGAGGAGGCCGGGATGGACAAGACCGAGCACCGCAGCTTCGAGGCGCCGGATGAGACCCGTGAGTTCCCGCACGGGCACGCCGAGATCCTCCGGGTCGGCGGCGGCGAGGTCGGGCGGCTCGTCTTCGAGCCAGGGTGGCGCTGGTCGAACGACGTGCGGCCGATCGCCGGCACGGCGAGCTGCCAGGCGCCGCACTTCCAGTACCACGTGAGCGGCCGGCTGGCGATCCGGATGGACGACGGCGCGGAATTCATCGCCGGCCCGGGAGACATCACCACGCTGCCGAGCGGCCACGACGCCTGGGTCGTCGGCGACGAGCCGGTGGTGACTGTCGACTGGTTCGGCGCGGGAGCTTACGCGATGCGGACGGAGACGTGACCGGGCTGATCCCGGCCCGCTCGCGCCAAGTTCACAAGTGGCCAGTTCACGAGTGGCCAGTTCACGAGTGGCCAGTTCACGAGTGGCCAGTTCACGAGTGGCCTTCAGTTGCGCGCCGCGCGATCATGTGAGCGTGATTGCCTCATTGATCGTGCTGACCGGACCTCCCGGGGCGGGCAAGACGACAGTCGCCCGGTTGGTGGCCGACGCCTCCGATCCGTCCGTTCACCTGCCCGCGGATGATTTCTGGCGATATATCCGTACCGGCTATGCGGCGCCTTGGCGACCGGAGTCACAGGCGCAGAACGCCGTGGTGATCGATGCCCTGGCAAACGCGGCGATCACGTACGGCGTCGGCGGTTATCACGTTGTGCTGGACGGCATCATCGGACCGTGGTTCCTTGATCGGCTGCTGGTCCGCGCACGCACCGGCCCTGTGGAGGTCGACTACGTCGTGCTGCGCCCGGCGCAGGCCGTGGCGGCGCAGCGGGCACTCGGACGTCCAGGGCACGAGCTTGCTGAGCGCAACGAGGCGATAGCCTCGCAGCGCCCGGCCAGCCCGGGCCCGGTCGCGCAGATGTATCGGGAATTCTCCGCTCTCGGGCCATACGAGGCGCACGTGATCGACTCATCGGCGATGTCGCCCGAGGAAACCGCTGAGGCTGTGCGGCGGTCGGTGGCGACGGGCCAGATGAGCGTCAGTCTCCGATAGCAGCCTCCGCTTCCTGAGCGCTCCCGCCCGGCGGCACGCGATTGCGGTTCGTGCGGCGCCAGGTCCGCCTGATTGGGCCGCTCAACGCCGCAGATGACCACCGTCTAGGCTGCCAATAACGAGTGACAGGTGGTCATCGGCCGAAGCGCCAGCGGGTGGCCCATGCGGTTCGGCGGTGCTCAAACCGATGGCGGTGCGGTGAAGGGCTGGGTCGAGAGTCGCAGACGAGCCGACCGCCACGGGCAAGGCGCCCTTGGGTAAGCCGCCCCTGGGTAAGCCGCCCTTGGGTAAGCCGCCCTTGGGTAAATCGACCGAGTGCCCGGACCGAAGTCATCGCTCCGGGTGGCCCGGGCAGGCCGACATCCCCGCGAGGGCCGCACGGGGCGCCGGTGTCACCCTGCGTGAGCCGTTCAGAATGATTTTTGCCGACACTGGGCCGGGTCCCTCCCTCCGGGCAGCGGTTCGAGGACCGCGCGGTGGCGAGTCGCGCCGCCTGCCTCGGGCTTGGGACGGCGGCCTAGCGGCAGGCGGCGCAGACGCCGAGCACGTCAAGACGATGGCTGCGAGGCTCAAAGCTCTCGGCGTCGGCGAGCTGGCCGATGGCTTTGGCGACATCCTCTTCGAAGCCGTCGGGGAGAGTGACGTCGATGACCTTGCCGCAGTCCAGGCAAAGCAGGTGGTGGTGGTGCTCGGTGAGGTCCTCGGCGAGCTCGAAGCGAGTGAACTCGTCGTTGGCGGCGACGCGCCGGATGAGCCCGGCAGTTTCCAGGTCGACGAGATGACGGTAGGCCGAGCTGCGCGGCAGGCCAGGAAGTCTTCCAGCGATGTCGGCGATGCTCACCGGGTGGCCGGCGCTGACCAGCACGTCGATGATCGCCCGCCGTCCGCTGGTGTAACGCTGATCGACTCTGCGCAGCCGGCCCTCGACCACGCTGTGCAGGTCGCCGGCCATCCCCTGACCTGACATAACGCTCCTTCGAACAGGCAGAGCCCTGCTCTGCTGGATGCCGGTTCTAATGCTCGTCGTAGTGGCCATCATGCGGGGCGTGGCGGTGCCCCTCGTGTTTGTAGTCGACATGGTCGCCGTGGACCACGGCTTCATGCCCGCAGCCGTCGCGATGCGTGTGGGCATGGTCAGCATGGGGGACATGGGACAGCGGGTGCTCGTCGTAGTGGCCGTCGTGGCCGGTGTGCGCGTGCCCCTCATGGATGTAGTCCGTGTGACCGTCATGCTCCACGCTGGCGTGCCCGCAGTCAGGTCCGTGCTCGTGGGTGTGCTCGGCATGAACAGCATGCCCGCTGGTGGTCATTGCTCCTCCTTGCTGTGATGGACAGCGTCAGCGACGATGTGCGCGACGTGCTGGTCGGCCAACGAATAGACCGCTTCCCGGCCAAGGCGCTCGACCCCGACCAGCCTGGCGCCGCGCAGCACTCGCAGGTGCTGGGAAACCAGCGGTTGGCTCATCCCCAGCCGCTCGACCAGTTCGTGAACGAAGCGGGGGTGTTCAGCCAGTTCCACCACGATCGCCAGCCGGGCGGGGGCGGACAGCACCTTCAGCAGCTCCCCGGCGGCCTCGTAGGCCCTCGTTCTCGCTGACACCAATAACATATAAACACATGCCAATCTGTTTATGCAAATGTTTCGCGACGCGCCGCCCGCCGGACGCGCCACCCGGACGCCACTCCCGGACGCGCCGGACCCGGGGGTAATCAATTTGTATTGAGACTCAGTCTGAGACTATATTAAGTCTATGCCCCTCATTCAGAACGACTGCTGATGCGCAAGCTTGCCGGCAGGGGCCGGAGCATGGCAGTGGCCGGCGCGCTGGCCGCGCTGGCCGGGGTGGCGGCTGGGTGCGGGAGCAGCGCCAAGTCCGCGGACGCCCCGGCGGCCACGGTGATCAGCGCCATCGGCGCCGAGAACGAATACGCCAACGTACTGGGCCAGATCGGCGGCCGGTATGTGCACGTGTCCTCGATCCTGAACAACCCCAGCACCGACCCGCACACGTTCGAGTCGAGCCCGAGCGTCGCCCAGCAGGTCAGCGCCGCCGAGCTGATCGTGCAGAACGGGGTCGGCTACGACGCCTGGATAAACAAGATGGAATCGGCGTCGCCGAACCCTCAGCGCAAGGTCATCGTGGTCCAGCACGTGCGCGGCCTGCCTGACAGCACCCCCAACCCGCACCTGTGGTATGACCCGGCGACGATGCCGGCGGCGGCGAAGGCCATGGCCGCGGACCTGTCGGCCCTCCAGCCCGCCCACGCCGCCTACTTCCAGGCCAACCTGCAGCTGTTCGACCGTTCCCTCACTCCCTGGCTCACTGCCATCGCCCAGTTCAAGGCGAAGTACCCCAACACTGCGGTCGCCACGACCGAACCGGTCGCCGACTACCTGCTGCGGGCCATGGGCGCCAACAATCTCACCCCGTTCTCCTTCCAGGCCGACATCATGAACGGCGTCGACCCCTCGCCCCAGGACATCGCGCTGGAGGACAGCTTCTTCACCCAGCACAAGGTGAAGGTGTTCGCCTACAACCAGCAGGTGGTCGACGCGCTCACCACGTCGGTACGGCAGAACGCGCGGAAGGCCGGGGTGCCGGTGGTCGGCGTCTACGAGACGATGCCCACACCGGGCTACACCTACCAGTCGTGGATGCTCGCCGAGGTCGCAGCCATACAGAAGGCGGTCGCCAGCAAAGTCTCGACACAGAAGCTGTGATGGATGAAGCTCAGGCAGCGGTGATGGATGAAGCGCAGGCAGCGGTGATGGATGAAGCGCAGGCAGCGGTGATGGATGAAGCGCAGGCAGCGGTGATGGATGAAGCGCAGGCAGCGGTGATGGATGAAGCGCAGGCGCTTGCCGCGGCAGCGGAAATCCTCCGCGTCGACGGGGTCAGCGTGTCGCTGTCGGGACGGCAGATTCTCGACAACGTCAGCTTCACCGTCGGTGCCGGGCAGTTCACCGGCCTGATCGGCCCGAACGGGGCGGGCAAGACGACCCTGCTGCGGGTGATCCTAGGCCTGCAGCGGCCCACCGGCGGCACGATAGCTGTCGGTGGCCGACCAGGTTCCCGGCGGAACCAGTCCATCGGTTACGTCCCCCAGAAGGTCCTCCTCGATCCCGACATGCCCATGCGCACCAGAGACCTGGTAGCGCTCGGGATCGACGGGCACCGTCTCGGGATGCCGCTGCGATCAAGAGAGCGCAAGGACGCGGTCGGCGAGATGCTGCACGCGGTCGGCGCCGAGAGCTTCGCCGACGCCCGGGTGGGGAATCTGTCCGGTGGCGAGCAGCAGCGGGTGCTGATCGCCCACGCCCTGATCAGCCGCCCCCAGCTGCTCCTGCTGGACGAGCCGCTGGCCAACCTCGACATCCGCAGCGGCCAGGAGATCATCAGCCTGCTCGGCCGGATCGCCGGACAGCACCACGTGGCCGTGCTGCTGTCCGCGCATGAAATAAACCCACTGCTCCCAGTGCTGGACCGAGTCGTCTACCTGGCCGCCGGACGGGCGGCGAGCGGCACAACCGGACAGGTCATCAGGGCCGAGGTGCTCAGCAAACTCTATGGCTACCACGTTGACGTCCTGAACGTACACGGGCGCGTGCTGGTCGTCGCCGGCCTGGCCGCCGCGGACGACACGGCTCTCGCCGCCGGCCCAGCGCTCGAGGCGGGCTGACGGCTGTGCCCCAGCTCTACACGTGGGTGTTCGAGCCCGGTTTCTTCACCAGCGCGCAGGTCCAGGTGGCGGCCACGATCGGCGGCGTGGTGGCCGTCGTCTCCGCCGTGGTCGGGGTGTTCACCGTCATGCGCGGCCAGTCCTTTGCCGGGCACGCACTCGGCGACGTCTCCACAGCCGGGGGGTCGGGAGCGTTGCTGATCGGCCTGAGCCCGCTGGCCGGATTCGTCGGCCTCGGTGTCATCGGCGCCGGCGTGATGGACATGATCGGTGTCCGGCGGCTGCGGGGAAGGGACCTGGCCACGGGCATCGTGCTCGGCGCCGCCATCGGCCTGTCCGCGCTGTTCCTCTATCTCGACACCACCGCCGGGGCCACCACCGGCGCCACCCAGCAGATTCTGTTCGGCTCGATCTTCACCATCGCCAGCGGCACCATCCCGATCGTCGTGATCTTGAGCCTGGTACCGTTGGCCAGCATCGCGGTCATCTACCGCCCACTATTGCTTGCCACGGTGAGCACCGACATGGCCGCCGCGCGCGGCATCCCCGTCCGTGTCGTAGGCCTGCTTTACATGCTGGCGCTGGCCGTTTCGGTGGGGCTGTCCTCCCTGGCCATCGGCGCCATACTTTCGACCGCTCTGCTGATCGGTCCCGCCGCCGCCGCGCTCCGGCTGACCCGGAGGGTGGGCCGGGCGGTGGCCGTCGCATGCGTGATCGGCGTGGGCGCCACCTGGCTTGGCGTCCTCCTGGCCTACGACAGCTACTACTGGGGACGGGGTCATCAGGGCCTGCCGGTCAGTTTCTTCATCGTCGCCGTTGTATTCGTGACCTACCTGCTCTCCGGCCTGCCGGCCGCGCGGACGGGGGCCCGGCACCGGAGGGCAGCCACGCACATGGCCCCGTCGCCGACAGAGGACAAGATCGCAGCGTGAGATCCAGGCACCGCCCGGGCGAGGAGGAGGCATGTTCGCGGGTTTCATGATGAACACCTGGGCCGTCGCGACGATCGTGGCGGTGGTCGCCGGGGTGGTCGGATTCTTTGTCGTGCTACGCGGCTCGGCGTTCGCGGCCCACGCCATCCCCAAAGGCGCGTTCGCCGGCGCGGCCGGCGCCAGCCTGCTCGGCATCAGTACCTTGGCCGGCCTGGCGGTTTTCTCGCTGCTCGGCGCGCTCGGGATCGGCCTGCTTGGCCGCCGGGGCCGCCGCGACGTCGTCACAGCTCTCACGCTGGTAGTGCTGCTCGCCCTTGGCGCCGCGTTCCTCAGCAGGAGCGTCGAGTACGAGCCTGAGATCTACTCCCTGCTGTTCGGCGAGGTCCTGGGGGTGAGCACCACCGAGCTGGTACCGGTCGCGGCCCTGGGCATTGTCTGCATCGCGGCGGTGACCGCGCTGTACCGGCCGCTGATGCTCTCCTCGATCCTCCCCGAGATCGCGGAGGCCAAGGGTGTCCGCGGCCACCGCATGGAGATCTGCTTCCTCATCGTCGTCGCGCTGGCAACAGCCATGACCGTGCCGGTCGTCGGCGCACTGCTGATCTTCAGCCTGATGATCGGCCCTCCCGCAGCCGCCAGATCCTTTACCAGCCGGCCGGCCGGCGCCATGTTCCTGTCGGCCGCCATCGCGCTCGCCACGGTGTGGGCCGCGATCGCCAGCTCCTACCTCTACAACTGGCCGGTCGGCTTCTTCGTCGGGGCCTTTGGCGCGCTTTCCTACGGCATCGGGCGGGCCTGGGCGACGCGGCACCGCAGCCGGCCCGCCCCAGCCGCAACGCCGCCAGCCCAGCCACAGCCGCTAACCGGGCCCGCGCTCTCCCCCGCTAGCCGTCCCGGCGCTGGCGGTCCTGGTGCTGGCCGTCCTGGTGCAGGCCGTCCTGGTGCTAGCCGTCCTGGTGCTAGCCGTCCTGGTACTGGCCGTCCTGGTAGTGGCCGTGCTGGTACTCGCCGCGTTTGAGGCGGCTCGGCGGCGGTGTCCAATTGACGCCGACGGCGGCCACCGGACGTAGCTGGCTTTGCCACAGGTGTTCCTGAACTGATCGAGAGCCCGGACACCGGCAACAGCTCGATCATCGGCTCGTCGCGGCAGCTCGCGGACGCGATGGTAAAGCCGTCAGAGGGGCCAGCTCTCCTTCCGGTAGCCCATGTCCCAGAACATCCATTCGTAACGGCTTGACGCGCGGAAGTGCCAGTGCACTCGCGCGCGTTCGGGTGGTGCAAGGCCAGGGCCCAGCCCGTCGGTGACGGCAAGCACGCCCCGGACGACGTCACCGAACTCCTCGCCCCCGTACATGTCGATCCACCGCTGGTAACGAGGATCGGGTGAGCCGCGGCGCAGCAACTCCTTGCCGACCTCCCAGTAGATCCAGTAGCACGGCAGGACCGCGCCGACCCCCTCCGCGTACGACCCGCCCCTGATGGTGGCGAGGAGGTAGCTGGTGTAAGCGAGGGTGGTGGGGGCCGCTTCCGCGGCGCCGATCGTCATGGGGTCGATGCCGAGGTCAGCCAGGAGCGATCCGTGCAGTGTCTGCTCCACGGCCACCACTCCCGCCGCGTGGCGAGCAAACATCTCCGTTCCCGCGGCGTCTGGTGCCCGGCTGGCCACGGCTGCGAGCGCCTCCGCATATCGCCGCAGGTAAAGGGCATCCTGCACGACATAGAACGCGAACGCGTCATGCGGCAGGCTGCCGTCGGTCAGCCCGCTGAGAAACGGGTGGGCCAGGATGGCGCTGTAGACCTCGGCAATGCCTTGCCACAACTCGCCGGTGAAGCTGTCGCTCATAGCGTTGCTCCCTGGTACAGGGCGTGAACCGGGCCGTCGCCGCCACCGAGCGTGGCAAGCCCATGAGCCACCGCCTCGCCCGCGACGCCGGCAGCCTGCCGGGCCGCCTCGACCAGTGACAGCCCGGCTGCGAGCCCGGCCGCGAGCGCCGCCGAGTGCGTGCAGCCTGCCCCGTGTGTCGCGGCGACGGGGTGGCGGGCGACCGGAATGGCCACGTGCCGGGAACCGTCGAAGAGGTGGTCGACCGGCTCGGCACCGTGTCCTCCGGTGACCAGGACCGCATGGGCACCCATCGCCGCCAGGCGCTCGGCGAGCGCTGCGCGATCTTCGGTCACCCACTGGGTGAGCGCCTGCGCCTCGGGGAGGTTGGGCGTCACCACAGTGGCCAGCGGGAAAAGCCGCGCAACCAAGGTTTCGACGGCGTCCTCGCGCAGGAGCCGGCTCCCAGAGCTGGCCACCATGACCGGATCGACGACCAGTGGCAGGTTTCGCGGTGCCAGCGCCTCGGCGACCGCCTCGATCAGCGGCGCGGAGAAGAGCATGCCTGTCTTGGCGGCGTCGGCCCCGATGTCGTCGAGCACCGCGTCGATCTGCGCCTGCGCGAACGCTGGTGGCACTTCATGGATGGCGGTGACACCCAGGGTGTTCTGCGCGGTCAGCGCGACGATCGCGGACATGCCGTGGGCGCCGCAGCGGGCGAACGCCTTGAGGTCGGCCTGGATTCCGGCGCCGCCGCCGGAGTCGGATGACGCGATGGTAAGGACGCGCGGCACGCTCACGCCGGGCCCTCCGGCAGCCCAGCGAGCGGACTCGACGCGTGGGCGTGCCATCGGCGGGGAATGCGCCCGGCAGCCCGTGCGGCGTGTCCGGCCGCTACCGCGAGCCGCATGGCGTGGGCCATCCGCTCGGGATCAGCGGCACGGGTGATGGCCGACGCGACAAGGACGGCGTCGCATCCCAGCTCCATGGCAAACGCGGCGTCGCTTGCTGTCCCGATCCCGGCGTCGAGGATAACGGGGACGCCCGCCTGCTCCACGATCATCGCGATGTTGTGCGGGTTGCGCACGCCGAGGCCGGACCCGATCGGGGCACCGAGCGGCATGATCGCCGCGCATCCCGCCCGCTCGAGCTGCCCGGCGAGGACCGGGTCGTCGTTGGTGTAGGGGAGGACCACGAACCCATCATCGACGAGCAAACGTGCCGCCTCGAGCAGCTCCACTGGGTCGGGCAGCAAGGTATGGTCGTCGGCCACCACCTCCAGCTTCACCCAGTCGGCGCCAAGCGCCTCACGCCCGAGCCGCGCCGTGAACAGCGCCTCGCTCGCGGTGTGGCAACCTGCGGTGTTGGGCAGGACCTGGACACCCGCCTGCCGCAGTGTGCCAAGCAGCGAACCCGCCCCCGCGGGCGCGACCCGCCGCATGGCGACAGTGGCGACAGCCGTGGCTGAGGCGTCGAGCACGCGCCCCAGCACGTCCAGGCTCTGCACTCCCCCGGTCCCGACGATGAGCCGGGAACTCAGGCTACGGCCGGCGAGCAGCCATTTCTCCCCAGCCTGCCGGGCCGCCAGCGCTGCGGCCAGCTCGGCCGCTGACCCGTTCAGCAACTCTGCATCGGTCACGTCATCCTCCCTGCATAGCCGTGACGACCTCAACTCTGTCACCGTCCCGAAGCAGCGTGCCGGCCCAGGAACGGCGCGGCACGACCTCGCCATTGACGGCGGCCGCGACTCCGGTCGCGAGTTCGGTGACCGTGGCGACCAGATGCCCCACCGTCGTGTCGGCCGGTACCTCGCGCGGCTGCCCGTTGACGGTCACCTGGACGGTCACCGGGCCCTCACCTGGGCCGTGAATCGTTGCGGCGCGAACGGCTCCCACTCCGGCGGTGGCCGCTGCCCGATGAGGTACGCGGCAGCGGCGTCCGCCGTTACCGGCGAGAGCAGGATGCCGTTGCGGTAATGCCCGGTTGCCACCAGCAGCCCGTCGATGCCGGTGGTACCCACGATCGGCCCGTTGTCGAGGGTTCCGGGCCGCAGACCCGCGCACGCCTCCGCGAGGATCAGCTCGCTCGTCACCGGGAGCACGCTCATGGCGTCGTGGAGCAGGTCGTGAACGGCTCCCGCGGTCACCGTGCGGTCGGACCCGCGCTCTTCGCACGTGGCGCCCACGATCATCTCGCCGTCGGCGCGCGGTACGACGTAGACGTCTACCCCGCGCACCGTTGCGCGCACCGTGTGGCTGATGACAGGCGGCATCCCCGCGGGGAGGCGCAGGCGCAGCAACTGGCCCTTGACGGGCCGGACCGCGGCTCGCAACGCGTCCGGCAGCCCCGCAACCCGGCCTGACCAGCATCCGGCGGCGACGACGACGGTGGCGCAGTCAATGGTGCCGATGGCACCGCCGTCGGCGAGCCGCACGCCGCGGGCCCTTCCGTCGCGGGCGCGCACCCCCACCACACGGTCACGCAAGGTCCGTACTCCCGCAGACCCCATCGCCTGCCGCAGGCCGGCCGCATAGCGCCGGTTGTCGACCGACCAGTCGCCCGCGAACAGGACGCCACCGCGCACATCCGGCGCAAGGAAAGCCTCAAGCCTACGGCATGCCCGGCTGTCGAGCTCTTCCGCGTCAAGCCCCACCGACCGGCGGAAGGCAGTCAGCCGCATCAAAGCGGCATGGTCACCGGGATCGTACGCCACCGCAAGCGTGCCTTCGCGGCGCAAGCCGACATCATGGCCGGTCACCTCTTCGAGCTCGGCCGCGAATGAGGCAAAGCGCTGGATGGCCAGCAGGTTGAGCCGAAGCAGCGCGTCCTCGCCGAACATGCTCTCCGACACCGGCGCGAGCATCCCCGCGGCCACGAGCGACGCAGCGTTACCGGACTCGGGGTCCACGACGACAACGTCGAGCCCGGCGCTTGCTGCACGCCAGGCGATCGCAGTCCCGATGACACCGCCACCTGCGACGACGACGTCCGCGGTTACGGCCAAGAGAACTCCCTTCGCCGGTATTACCCGGATCAGGTACGACGGTCGGAGGCGATCAGCCTCCCTCTCAGCCCCTGCCTGGGGCTCCCGTGGTCGGAATGTACCGACGACTCAGCCTAGCCGATGCGGTTTCCAAGCACCGGCGGTGGTTGGATGGCGCGATGACAAGTCACCCCACGCCGGCAACCTCGCATCACCCGAACGAGGCAAGGACCGCTCACTCGGCCGAGGCAGCAGCAGCCGACGGGCGAGCGCGATTGGCGGACGCGCGGCTCTACCTGTGCACCGACGCACGGCGGTCGAAAGGTGACTTGCTGCAGTTCCTCGACGCGGTTCTGCGCGCCGGGGTCGACATCGTGCAGCTACGGGAGAAAGGACTCGAAGCGCGCGAGGAGCTCGAATTGCTTGAGATCTTCGCCGACGCATGCAGACGGCACGGCCGCCTGCTGGCGGTGAACGATCGCGCAGATGTCGCCCTCGCGGCAGGCGCCGACGTGCTCCACCTGGGTCAAGGCGATCTACCGGTGCCGGTCGCGCGGCGCATCCTGGGCCCGCACCCCTTGATCGGCCGCAGTAGTCATAGTCCCGTTCAGGCCAACGCGGCGGCGAGCGAACCCGGGGTCGACTACTTCTGCGCAGGGCCGGTGTGGCCGACACCGACCAAGCCGGGGCGCCCAGCGACCGGCCTTGGATTGCTGGCCCAGGTCGCGCGCCGACAACCCGCTCGCCCCTGGTTCGCGATCGGCGGCATCACCCTGGGCACGCTCGACGGCGTCCTCGCCGCGGGGGCCGAGCGGATAGTCGTGGTCCGTGCCATCACAGAAGCCGACGATCCCGCCGCCGCGGCGCGCGCCTTCACCCGGCGGCTGCGGGAGGCCGGATAACCAGCGCTCTGCTGGTGGCCGTCCAGCCAGCTGGCACGCAGCCGCGCAGCACGTGCCGGGCGTCGACACGAAGTTCATCGAGCACCACCGGGGCGTGCTCGCCGAGCGGCGGACCGAAGGCAGTGGCTCAGCCCGCGTCAGGTTCGTGGTCTGTCCACATCGAGCGGCACGGACTCGGAGCTGATCACCCCGAACGAAGTCGCTTCTGGCGGCGTGGTCACGTTCAGGGCCCAGTCGGCGAGGACCCGCATCCGGTTCCCTGACATGGTGAACAGGTGGTAGCCCCTCGTGACGGCGTTGGCGGCTGGTCCGGACAACGGGACGTTCAGCGGGTTCGCGGCGGCGGCCAGTCCGCCCAGGTCCACCAGGAAGCCCAGGTCGTGGTGCTGGTAAGGGCGGGCGTTGCCGGTACCGAGCGAAGCGGCGACGTTCTTGGCGACCTGCTTGCCCTGGCGCTGGGCGTGCTGGGCGGTCATGCCGCAGATCTGGCCGGGGCGGGTCAGGTCGGGCACCGCCGCGCAGTCCCCGCAGGCGTAGATGTCCGGGGCGCCGGGCACGGACATGAACTCATCGACCACCAGCCGCCCCCGGTTGGTGTCCAGGTCAAGGCCATCCGCCAGCGGTTCGGCGCGGACCCCGACGCACCAGATCAGGGAGCAGGTCGGCACCTGCTCGCCGGTGGACAGCCGGACGTAGCCGTGCACGGCCTTGGCGACCGACTGGCCGGTGCGCACCTCGACACCGCGCCGTCGCAGCACCCGGTCAGCGGTCTTCGACAGGCGCGGATCAAGCTCGGGCAGCAGCCGCGGCGCGGTGTCGATCAGCATCCACCGGATCTGCTGCCCGGCCCGGCCAGGCATCCTCCTGGTCAGCCGGGTTGTCAGCAGCTGACCCTGCGCCGCGACTTCGGTGCCCGTGTAGCCCGCGCCGACCACCACAAAGGTGCAGCGCGCCTGGCGCTCGGCGGCGTCGGTGGCCACAGCGGCCAGCTCGAGCTGGCGGGTGATGTGATCGCGCAGGTAGATCGCCTCCGCGATGCTGCGGAACCCGTGCGCGTACTCGGCCACACCCGGGATCGGCAACAGCTTGTTCACGCTGCCCGCGGTCAAGATCAGCCGGTCATAGCTCACCTGACCCGATCCGCCCTCCGGGCTGGCCCAGCTCACCACCTTCTGCCGGGGGTCGACGTGGTGCACCGTGCCGAGGACGAAGCGGGTCTTGCGCAGCCGGCGGGGCAGCGAGACACAGATGTGCCGCGGCTCGACCAGCCCGCCTCCCACCTGGGGCATCAGCGACAAGTACAGAAAGTAGTCAGCCGAGTTGATCACCACGATCTCGGTTGTGGCACCAACCAGCCTGGACAGCTCCCGCGCGGCGTTGAAGCCAGCGAAACCCGCCCCGACGATCACGACACGGTGCTCTTTTTGCGAGTTCGCCATCTTGGTTCCCTTCCCCTGGGTCAGAGAAGTGCCGCTAGCTCAAAGTCTCGCCATTGGTCAATCTCCTTGGTCCGATGGCTGGCTGGGAAGGCGGCTGCCCGGCCGTCACCCCGGCGCGGATTCGTACCCGGCAGCCGATCAGGAGGCGGTAGCTGGCAGCGACCGGTATCTCCAGCTGCCGTCTGCGCAGTGGCGTCGCGAGTTTGCGCAGCCGGTTCCCGTCCGGGCGGACGTGAAAGCTGGAGATCGTGATGCCGCACTGCTCGCTGGGCGGGTCTGCGGTGATGGTCGCCGGGCGCCCGCCGTCGGCGACCGCCACCGGGAGATCCCGCTGAGCCTGGTGCGTCGTGCCACGCCTTCTGGTGGGGCGAGTCGACGAGCTCTCCGTCGATGCCGAAGATCGTTCCCTGGAACCGTACGGCACGGGTCCTCCTGTCAGCCCGCGGCCTCCTGCTCGGGACTCGGGTCCGGCTGGAGCTCGAACGTGCACCGATCCCCGGCACGTAGCTCGCGCACGTCGTCGTGGACGGCAACCCTGACCGGCCGGCTCACGCCGTCCCGATGGGCGGCTACCGTGAGCCGACCGTGGGCGTGCGTCACTTGGACCGGGGTCCCCTGAAACTGCATCGAGAACGACGACCCGTCGAGCGGGCCGGTGAGCTTGGGGTCGAAGTACACGATGCCGTCGCGGATGTGCGTGCCCGTGTAGCTGCGCTGGACAAGGTCGAGCGTCCCGGACATGACGCCCATGTGGATCCCCTCCTTCGTGGTCCCGCCCTGAATGTCGCTGACGTCGCTCTCCAGGGCAACGAGGAACCGCTGCCACGAGCTCTCCGGGTCCAGCGCCGCCAAGACCCCCGCGTGCGCGACGAAGCTAAGCGTCGAGCCGTGTGTAGTGCGCCGGTCGTAGTAGGCGATGTTCTTACGCGCCGTGTCCGAGCCGTAGTCGTAGCCCAGCTGCTCGAACAGCCGCTGCAGCTCGTTGCCGGAGAACAGGAAGAACAGCATCACTGTGTCGGCCTGCTTGGCCACCTTGTAGCGGTCAGGGTCGTCGCCCTCGGCGCGCAGTATCCGATCGAGCCGCTGGATGTTGCCATATTTGGCGCGGTAGGCGTCCCAGTCGAGCTCGAGGAGCTCCTCGTACCCCTCGAACTGGCTGATGATGCCGTCGCCGTGGAACGGGACGAACATCCGGCGGCTCATCTTGCCCCACGTGCGCAGCTCCTCGTCGTCAAGGCCGAGCTTGTTGCGCAGCGCCTTGGCCCGCGTCGCCGGCAGCAGCGAGAGAAGATCCCCGGCCACACCGCACAGCCAGGCCACCATGACGTTGGTGTAGGCGTTGTTGCGCAGACCGCCGGCCGCGGCGCCCGGATATTTCTCGTGGAATTCGTCCGGGCCCATCACGCCATGGATCTCATAGCGGTCCCTTTCGGGGTTGAAGTCCGCGATGGAGGCCCAGAAGCGCGCGATCTCCAGCATCATCTCCGCGCCATAGTCGCGCATGAACGTGAGGTCCTGGGTGGCTTGAAAGTAGTGCCAGATGTTGTAGAAGATCGCCGCGTTGACGTGACGCTGGTTGCGGCTCAGGTCGGGCTCCCAGCGGCCGGAGAGCGGGTTGAGGTGGATGCGCTGGGTCTCCTCCGTGCCCTCGCTGCCGCTCTGCCAAGGGAACATCGCGCCGCTGTACCCGGCCTCCCGGGCCGCTGCGCGCGCCTCGCCAAGGCGACGATATCGGTACAGCAGCAGCTCCCGCGTCACCTCCGGCATGCGGAAGTTCAGGAACGGATAGACATACAGCTCGTCCCAGAACACATGACCCCGATACGCCTCGCCGTTGAGGCCGCGAGCCGGCACCCCGGCGTCCCGGTCTGCCGTGTTGCGGCAACAGACCTGGAGGATGTGGCAGATGTGCAGCCGCAGCAGGAGCTGCACCCGGTCGTCGCCGGGCACGCGCACATCGCACCCGTGCCACAGTTCGTCCCAGGCCGAGGCGTGGCGCTCGAACGCCTCGCCGAAGTCGGCGTAACGCAGCGCCGACGTCCCCGCCTTGACCAGTGTGTCGCTGATCGCGCGCTCACGCGACGTGTAAAAGGTCACCATTTTCTCTACACGCACCGCGGCCGCCTGCGCGACATCGAATGCAAGGACCTGCTGGATGTAGTCCTCCATCTGGTAGAGACCGCGCTCCACGGGAAGCGGCCCGCGGCCGTCGAAGACGCGGGTGCGCGCCGCCTGACTGATGTACAGATTCGACTGCCGCGTCTGTACCTTCAACGCGATCACCTCAGACCCGAATGTCCTCGGGCCCACCGGATCCAGGTGCCGGCCCTCGAGCTGCCCGTAGCGAGCCACGCCGTTGTTGGTAACGCGCCCGTCAAGCGCGGAGACCACCTCGACGTGGCCCGACCAGTTCTCCGGCGTGAGCGTCCACTCGATGCCGCCGTGGTGCACGTCGGCCATGCTCACGAACCGCCGACTGCGCAACGCCGTCTCACGGCCCGCACGGTCGCGGTAGCGCAACTCGCGGATGACCATCGCGTTACGGATGTCGAGCTCGTGGCGATACTCCAGCAGCTCCACATCGTCGAGCCGGAACGCGTCCTCGCCCTCGATTCGCAGCTTGAGCACCAGCCAGTTCGGCAGATTCACCAGGTCCTCGTTGAGCACGGGACGACCGCCGACGATCGTCGTCTCACGGTTGTAGACACCATGCGCATACGTGCCTGGGTAGTGCACGCCGTCGGCGTCCTCCCACTCCGCAGCGCCCCGCGCGCACAGGAAACCGTTGCCCGTCGAGGTCACCGCCTCACGCAGCCCCTCCCCGGCCGGATCGAAGCCCTCGTACACAAACGCGAAACCGTTCACCCGCACCCCTCAGATCGCCTCACCGCATGAGGGACAGTGTCAATCAGCACCAATCAGGCAATCAAGCCCAGCCGGGGGGCGCCGCCGGGGCCGCACCGTTCGCGGACGAGGAAGCCTGCCCGCAGGTGGGTCAGGTTGAGCGCGTCCTGGTAGATGGACGGCAGCGGCTCCCACAGGCCGAAAGCGGCCTTGAAGCACGCCAGCAGGTTGGCCATGTGCTCACCAACCAGGACACGCACCGGGAGCCGAACAGCACCCGCTGGCCATCTGGCCGCCGGCCGACCGCGATCACCCCGGTCACGGCCGGCAGCCCGCCGGATGCATACTCGCCGGAGCGGACCGAGCAATGGGAGCCGTCCGCGCAGACCCGGTCGATGTCGCTGAGCGGAGCTGCCGTCACCGACGCCCCTCCGGAGGTCGGTCAGCCCAGCGCCAGCGGGCAGTTCTGAGCGACATCCGCTGGACGATCGGCGCGACGACAGGCGTTGAACATGGTGTAACCGTTGAGGAGACAAGATGCCAGACACCTACAGGAAGAACCCGCAAGCCATCTCGCGGCTGACGCCCGAACAGAGCCGGGTGACACAAGAAAATGGAACCGAGCGGGCGTTCAGCAACGCCTACCACGACAACAAGAGCGCGGCATCTACGTGGACGTTGTCTCCGGCGAGCCCCTATTCGCCTCCGCCAGCAAGTACGACAGCGGCACTGGATGGCCGAGTTTCACCGTGCCTCTCGGGCCGGGCAACGTGATCGAGAAGCTCGACTCGAGCCAGGGCATACAGCGAACTGAGGTCCGCTCGGCGCACGGGGACAGCCACCTCGGCCATGTGTTCAACGATGACCCCACGAACGCCGGGGGACGGCGGTACTTCCTGAACTCAGCCGCCCTCCGGTTCATCCCACTCGACGACCTCGAAGCTGAAGGCTACGGGGCTTACCGCAACCTGTTCAAGGACGCAGACGGCAAGGTGCAACTATGAGCGACAAAACAGAAAAAGCGATTCTGGCCGGCGGATGTTTCTGGGGAATGCAGGACCTGATCCGCCGCCGCCCAGGCGTGCTGACTACCAGGGTCGGCTACACGGGCGGAGACGTACCCAACGCGACGTACCGGAATCACGGGACCCACGCTGAGGCGATCGAGATCGTGTTCGACCCAGCGCAGATCTCCTACCGCGACCTCCTGGAGTTCTTCTTCCAGGTGCACGACCCGACAACAAAGAACCGCCAGGGCAACGACACCGGCCTCAGCTACCGGTCGGCCATCTTCTACCTGAATGACGAGCAGAAGCGGGTCGCGTACGACACGATCGCCGATGTCGACGCCTCGGGCCTGTGGCCGGGGAAGGTGGTCACCGAGGTGGCGCCAGCCGGGCCGTTCTGGGAAGCGGAGCCGGAGCATCAGGATTACCTCGAGCGCTATCCCGACGGCTATACCTGCCACTTCGTCCGGCCAGGCTGGAAGCTCCCGTACCGGAAAGAGGCTGTCGGTCACTGACGAGTGACTCACGACCATCGGTCGACCTGGAGCTCGTCGCCGTCATGCTTGATGCCCAAGAAAATCGCCACGGACAGCTTCATGGCGGCGACGCCGGCTAATAACGGCAGCCGGAATCGGCGCCACGCACGTGAGTCGCCGACCGTGATGTACTACGTGCAGCCGGCGTCGATGTACGACTGGGCTCCTCGCACCACGGGCGCCTGCAGTTCCACCAGGCTGGCCCACCGGAGTTCGTCCCGCACCCTGACGAACCCGGTCGCAGGCCCCGGAGCATCCGAGCCGTGAGGTCGAGTGCGTGCAAGACCCGAACCTGTGGTGCTCGGAACGTCTCCCTGAGCCACAAGTCGTCGGCAGTCTTGGGCTGGCCCTGTCCGCAGATCAGGGACCCGTCGGCCGAACAGCACGCGCGGTGCTGCCCAGGCCCCTCGATGCCGATTTCGGGTGCGTTCGCGCCAGGGATGCGCCGGGCGACTTCTGCGAGCGCGGCATCCCTCAAGTGCGCCGGGCTCCGCCCGGTCAAGCGCGAGTAACCCGTGAAGCCCTGGATGTTGCAGCACGCCTCCAGTCGTGGACGGATGTCGCGGCCAGCGAGGCGCCCTAGGCCGGAGCCCAGCACATTCGAGATCTTGCGCGGGCACGGAGCCGCGGCCCGTCCGGGAAAGCGCGGGGGAACCCGCCGCTGGCCCGACGAGATCGGCACCGCAATTTCCGCCATGGCCACCGCGCCTTCAGCGGGCACCAGGCCGGGCATCCGGTGTCGGCGGGCTAGTCCGCCAGCAGCGCGGTCAAGCCGGGTCAGGCGGCGCTGGTTCGGGCCGCGGTGACCGCCACCGTCGTGTAGCTCATCGGGAAGCTGCCCCCGATCGCGTCGATGGCGCCCCCGACGACCTCAAGCACCTCCGCCAGCTTGTCCGACGGGAGCTGGGTGAGGGCGCCGGAAGTGGGAAGCCGGTCCAGCCACGCGTCCCGGGTGTAGGACTGCTCCCAGTCGAATCGCCACTGCTCCGGGTCGCTGAACCCGCCGACCACCCGGATCCCGTCGGCGGCCTTAGCGAACAGCCCCTGGTACGCGTCCAGGGCTGGCCTCGCCGACTGGAAGTTGAACGGCGAGTGGGACACCACCCGGTGGTAGACCGCGGCGAAGGCTTCCGCCACGTTGGACGGAAGCTCGAACACGTGCCAGAACGCTGCCAGCCGGCCGCCAGGCCGCAGCACCTGTGCCGCCTTGGCGGCTCCCGCGACCGGATCCACCCAGTGCCAGGCCGTCCCGGCGACGACCGCGTCGAATTCCCGGCCGGCGGCGTGCCAGGCTTCGAACGTCGCCTCCTCGACCTCGACCCCGCTGCGCCGCGCAAAGTCCGCCATCCGCGCATCGGGCTCGACGCCGAGTATCTTGCAGCCGGCCGCCTGGAACTGCCGGGCTTCTATGCCGGTGCCGCACCCGACGTCGAGAACGTCGGGCCCGGGACTGGCGGCGACGATCCGCTCCACCAAGGCATCGGGGTACCTGGGCCGGGTCCGGTCGTAGCGTTCGGCGTCCGTGCCGAACGACTCCGCCACCTGCCGGTGCTGATGAGGCTCGTGCCTGGAAGGACGCGACTCCTCCGACGCTATAGCGGTCACGTGCCCACTATAGTGGGCATGCGCCCACTTACCAACCAAGTGGCGATCACGCGGGAAAGAGGACACGCACAGTGCCGACAGGGGTACACATCCGCGACGCGCGCGCCCAGCTATTCGACGCCGCGGAGCGGGTCCTGCTCCGGGACGGGCCGAGCGCGCTGACCAGCCGGGCGGTCACCATGGAGGCAGGCTGCGCCAAAGGCGTCTTGCACCGGCACTTCGCCGACTTCGACTCCTTCCTCGCCGAGCTCGTGCTTGACCGCATCCACCGGATGGACACCCAGGCCGCCGCCCTCCGCGAGGCCGCCGGGACCGGCACTGTTGCCGATAATCTCACCGGCGCGATGACCGCCCTGTTCGGGTCGGTCGCTGTGGCGATCGTCGCCCTCGTGACCTCCCGCGATGACCTGCGCGCCGGGCTGCGCCAGACCTGGCCGGTCGGCGTCCCGGTCCTGACGGAAGCGGCGGTCATGATCGCCTCCTACCTCACCGCCGAGCGCGAACTGGGCCGCATCGCGGCCGATGCCGACGTCGACACGCTCGCGCTCATGCTGATCGGGACCGGGCACCTGCTGTTCGCCGGCCGGGACGGCACCCCGCCGGAGGCTGGAGCCGTCCGCAAGATGGTGACCACGGTCATCGTCGGCGTCGTGGAAGAACCCCAGCCATAACGGCCCGGCAGCAACCCCCGCACCCGGGAAAGCCGCTGTCACCGGTAACGTGCGATCGACATCCTGATCCACATCCCCGGGCGCTTGTCGCGGGCGATGCCGATCAGGCTGGGGACGAATCCGCGCTTGTCGCCCTCGCCGCGCACGCACGGCGCAAGCCGCACGACGGATCATCGCACCCCGTGCTCAGCCAGCGAGATCGCCGCGTTCTCCGACGCGACCCGGGGCGCTGCGGGCTCAGACACGTCCCCTTCCGTCCCAAGGCGTCCCAGCATCGCGCCGTTCGGAAGATCAGAGGGTGACCGGGACGATCGTCAGTGCCCGCACGTTGGGTCTCTGGCGAGGTCACGCAGAGGAAGGACTGGAGCCATCGCCCAGGCGCGTGGTCTTCCCATCACGGACTGTAAGGAGGAGACTAAATAGATGCCGCAAGAGTCGTTGCGGGGCATCGGATCGGGTCGCACTAACGCGGCGCCAGGAAGGCAGGCCGCCCATGAGCAGGACGCCGGCGAAGGAGTTAGCCCGGCTCAAGGTCCATTATCCCGAATGGATTATCAGGACCGTGGAACCAGGCCAGGCGCAGGGGTACACCGCGCAGCAAAGAGGCGCAGGTAGGGGCGAAAAACCCCTGAGCATCCACACTCTTACCGTCACCGAGTTAGGAACCAGGCTCGCCGAATTAGAGGAAGGCCGGGGGCCATCATGAGCGACGGCGGCGTCGCCGTGCCCATGCTGACGCTTCCTGCTTTACAGCCGTGTACGCATGTCTGCCGGCGCCTCAGCTTGGGAGACGATTCGGCCAGCGCGCTAGCGTAGTAGCAAGGAGCGGAGCTGATGACACCCAAGTTGTCCATCGTCACTGCCCACGGCGGGCATCGGATCCTGGTCACCGCGGACGGAACGCGGCTGGAAACGCCACCGGTAGAGCATCTGCTGTACTATGCCGGGCTCGGCGCGCTCGCTGCGGCGGAGATCATCGAGTGGCCGGTGGCACTCGCGCTCACGGTTGGTCACCTTCTCATCGGGTTGACCAAGCGCCCAGCCCTGAAGCAGCTGGGAGAGGCCCTCGACGAGGTCTGAAGAACCGGTTCCCCCTGCGCGCCATCTTCACCTCCTGCGTACTGCGGCCCGCCCAAAGGCCGGGCCAGCAACGCCACGATGCGCTGGACAAGGCCTGTACCCGGCGCCTCGTCGAACAAGCCGTCCAAAGCGCCGAGCTGCTCGAACACCGCTTTACCGACCAGCGCCGTAGCGACGCCCGCGCCCGCGCCGGCCCGCGCTGGCGCGCCGGGCAGGCACTGTTCACCCCGTCGGTGCTGGTTGCGAAAAATGACCAAGCTTGTCACGGTGGAACGCACGTATAACGGCCTGATCCGGGTGGCTCATGATCACGGCCCCTCTGCGCTGGTAGGCGCGCGCGCAACTGGCCGTTCTGCGCGGCACAGGCGTAGCGAAGCTCGCCTCGATAGGCGGCGACGCAGCACCACATATAGCGTGACCGCCATCGCCAAGCCGAGGATGTGCTGGGCCGCGGCGACGATCGCAAGCCCTCAGGCGCGCTCCAGGGCAACAACAGCAGCCGGTAACCAAGCGGATCTTGGCCGTAGGAACCGCGGAGGTAACGGTCCGAGCCGATGTACACCAACGCCGGCCGATAGGCGACCTTGGGTCAGGGCGCGAAGCGCCAGCCCAGCACCAAGCAGAACCGCGGACAGCCAGTGACGCCTGCCGGCCCCGGCAGCGGCCACAATCCAGGCGGGTACCCTGCCCGCGCCGCGCCCGTACCCCGCCACCACCACCAGCAGCACGCATGTATTGTCACGCGGCGTTTCAGCGCTAGATCGGCGAGGGGCTGGTCGTCACGGACGAAGGACCAGGCCAGCATGGTGACCGGGCCGGTGAGCATGCCCTTGACCGGCTTTGCCGTCCTTGACTGGGCGTAGATCGTCCAGCTGACCGTGATGGGCGCGGGCCGGTGCACGTCGCCGTGCAGGATGGGCGGGCGGACGTAGCGGGTCCCGTAGGACTGGACCCAGCCATGTTCGGTGGCGGCGAACCCGTCGAGACGCTCGGCGAAATACGGCACCATGTCGTTGCGCTCCGGCTCGCCATGAACGAGCACGTCTAGGCCGATGTCCTCCTGCAGCGCGATGACGCGGTCGGTCTCGGCGCGCATCGCGCGCTCGTAGGCGTCGTCATCGATGCGCCCGGCCTTGTGGTCGGCGCGCGCCTTGCGGACCGGCTCGGTCTGCGGGAACGACCCGATCGTGGTCGTGGGCAGCACCGGCAGGCCGCGGGCCTGGGTGGCGCGGCGCTCGGTGTAGTCGCTGCGGGGGGTGCCGTCACCGAGGGCATCCAGCCGCGCTCGCGTCCGGCCGTTCACCGGCGGAGGCGGCGGCGCCGTGGCGCCGAGGTCCGCCGTGATGCCGTCGCGGCCCTGGGTCAGGGCACGGCCGAGCGTGACCACCTCATCGACCTTCTGCCGGGCAAAGGCCAGCCGGCCGGCCAGCTCCGGGGCGAGGGTCGTCTCTGAGCGGACGTCCGGGGCACGTGCAGCAGGGAGCAGGACGTGCTCACCACCAGCGTGGGCCAGGTCCAGCAGCGACGCGCACACCGACAGCGCCCCGCGCAGATCGCTGCGCCACACGTTCCGGCCATCGACCACCCCGGCCACCAGGGTCTTGCCGCCGATTCCGCCGGCCTGGGCGAGCGTTTCCCCGGTTTCCCGGCCCGGCCACGAAGTCCAGGCCGATCCCTTCCACCGGGCTGGCGGCCAGTACGGGTTGGCAGCTACCCTGCCCGACGTCCGCACATGCCGCGAATCGGGTGGCCCGGAATGGTCAGTAGAGCTCAGGCGGATCGCTAGTTGAGGGAGATCATCAGAGCCGGCATGAGCGGCAAGCCTTCATGGGGTCCGGTTTGACCGGGGAAGTTCCCTGGCGGCGGAGGCCAGCTGCCGCCCGGCTGAAGACGCGACCGGGTACGCGCGGTGCCGGCGGTCCAGCAGGCGCCTGGCGCTCGTGGTCGGCGATGTCGGCGACGTCGGCGAGCACCGGCGCGATCATGTCGGCTGCGGCCGCCAGTGCGCGCTGCAGCGCGGCCGGGCGCGCCCCGGCGCGGGGGCCGACGACCAGGTCACGGTGACTGATTCCCACCATCCAGCGCTGCGGATGGTCCCGCTGCGTCCTCGCGCCGCCAGTGCCCCCGGGACAGTCGCACCTGTGCCGCCACAGCCCCTGGGCGTCATGGGGGAAATGACGCGAAGCCCGTCGCATATGCACATTGTGCGCCAGGTCTCCCTCAGCCGTCACCGGCGAAGCATGGATCTTCAAGCACGCGAGCAACGTGCGGCGAGCGGCACCGGTACGCAACCCTCCTCGACCGGTTCCTGGTCATGCCAGTCTCTCGCACCGGCAACATGACCCGAGCGCACCAATTTGGCCTTGACCGGCCGCACTCTTCATAGCCGCGTTGTGGATGACGAATCGGGCGAGTGCGGTCATGAGCTAGGCGGCGCCGAACAACGCGGCGATCGGCTGGATGCGTTCAGGGGTATCCGGCCTGGCCGTGACGAGCAGGGTTGGGGTACCATCCTGCTCGGTCACCGCCCATTCGACGAATGTGCAGCACTCCGCCTCGGCGCCAGCCAGTGATTGCAGCTCTGCCAAGACACCCGGCACAGGCCGGTAGCGGACCTCAAGCCGGTGCCCGGCCAAGCGCGCCGTGGGCGCCGCGGCGGCAGCCAGCTGCTGCCAGCGGCGGAACCGTTCAGCACCATCAGCCGGCCCCAGGGTGCACGCCAGCGGCAGCTCGGGACGGGCAGCAGGTTCAGGCAGCACCACATCAGTGCATCCAGGCTGTCCCGGCCTGTCAAGCGGCCACCCTGAACCCGGTTCCTGCGGAAGACCCGCCCCACCGGCCGGGCCAGGGGCCGTGACCGAGGCATGACTCCCGGCCCTCCCGCGAGTCCAGCACACTCGCTCATGTTGCGATGCGGAGACCCGTACTAGTCGGCTGAGAACATGGTTCATGACGCAGCAGTCATCGGCGCCTGCTACGGAGGGCCGCCAAGGTGACATACGGCTGCGTGACTGGCCCGGACGGTGACCAAATCGCCAACTCCCGAACAGGCTGACAGCTGCAAGGACGCCCTGTCCGGTGTGGAAATCAAGGACGATGGCTCCGAGCCCGTGCCGCGGGGCAACCGGATCCACGACGGCAAGCGGCCTGGGCGATCCCGAATCCGTCCGCATCCGGGCCGACCAGTTCGCCCTGCTGGCAGACCCCACCCGGCTCACCCTGCTGACATGCATCCGCGCCGCCGGGCCGATCAGCGTCTTCGACCTCGCGGCGGCCACCGGCATCCACGACACCACCGTTTCGCAGGCCCTCCGCGCTTCTCGCTCGGCAGCAGGCCACGCACGACCCGCGTGCTCCATAGCGGCCTTGCCTGGAGGACGCGGACCCGGCACTTCTGTACGCCTGACCGGGCCGGACCCCGGCGGCTTAGCCCGAAGTTAGCCAGCTACCGCGGCGTCGGCGTCTGCCCAGGCGGTGCTGATCTCCCACCTGCTCGATGTGCCGAAGCGCCAGGTAGACCTTGCGCGAGCTGCGTGTCCTTGCCCACCTTGACCGCGCGGACGACCGGGGGCCTCAAGAACCGGCCAGGCAGCAGGAAAGTGGTCACCGAGGCGGCGAAGCCAACTGACCGAGGCGATCCGCCAGCCCGGGCCCGACGTTCACGGCCGACAAGACCGGTTCCCCGGCGCCTGCCTTCAACCGACCATCCGCTGCAGGCCGCGTATCAGGCCCTCGATCCGGCGGAGCCGTAGTAACCAGGTAACCCCGCCCGCCGGTCAACCGCCGAGATTTCAGCCGCGAGCCACTCTCTAGATCCGCTTGGTCGGTGGCCCGCGCCTCTTGCTCGCGGGCGAAGAGCACCTCTGCTCGCAGCCAAGGCGGGCGTGTGCAAGCCCGGTGGGGGGAGACCTCACGCCGGGTTCTGCGAGAGCCCGGGGTGCGATTCCCCCGGCCACTCAGTCAGCTTGCTGCCGCTCCGTCACCAACCCCCGCCTGGCTGTTCGGGGAATGATTCGGAGGCAAGTCAATAGCACCTGCTCCAGCGGCGGCCCGCCCCATGGCGCAGGCGGCCACCGGAAATCAGAGCTGCTCCTGGTAGGCGCTCTCGGGCTCCTTGTGGGCGGGCCCGTGCTCCAGGTAGGCGGGCTGGCGTTCGGCAACCATTGTGTCCTTGCTGTAATCGCCCCGGAGCGCTACCACCCGGACTTTGATGTTGTTGGCGTGGGCAGGCAGCTCGTGCTGGAATATCAGACCGATCTCCTTCCGGTCGAAGTACTTCCCCGCGTCCGCGAGCGAGTCGAACGTGAACTCCACGAGGCGATTGGGTGTCGCTGAAAAGATGTTGTCGTACGACACCAGCCGACGCAGCTCGCCGGGAGCCTGAAGCGTCTCCGCGATTGCCCGCACCCACTCCAGATAGCTGCGCTTCTGCCCGAGTGGATAGTCCATTTCGTAGATATATTTGATCACCGGAGGAGCCCCTTTCCATCTCTGCGGCCACGAACCACGACCGGTTCGCCAGCCAGCGCACGCCCACCACCGATAAATACGCCAGAGGCGAAAGTCCTCCGTGGCCCACGGGCTCTACTGCCGTTTCCGTGATCATGCTTCGTGGTCATCGTCCGGGCAATGGCGGGCATGGGCCGCCGCCGGTGAGGCTTGCCATGGCGATGAGCGCATCGGGGCTGTCGAATCCGTAGCCCATTTGGTCAGTGCCCGCAGGTGGGTCTTGGTAGCCTCGACGCGGGCGCTGGTCGGACCGGTTTCGAGGGTGTTCCAGATGAGGTCACGGAAGCGGCGCGGAGGTTTGGCGGTGGGCGTGGGTTTCCTGCCGCACAGGTTTTTGCGGCTTGTCCACAGGTCGTTGCCGGGATCTTGGCTGGCGGTCTGCCGGGGTGGCCGCTGGAGGCGGTGAGGACGCGTTCCAGCCGCTCGGCGGCGCCCCGGTTGAGGTCATTGGCGCCGTAGCTGCCGACGATGGGGCACGCTCCGGTCAGGAAAGACATCGTGGTGCCTGACCGCCGCACTGCCACGACATCCCGCCGCTGTAGCGGTGCACCCTGCATCCGACTCTGCCGCAATGACGGTCGTTCGGTCTCGTTGACTACCCGGCAGCCGCACCCGCGTCCGAGTGACCAACGATGGGTTGGGCAGAGCATTCGAACTGGAGCGAGGTCCGGCCGCCTCACCCGGCCTTCTTTCAGTAGCTCAACCTCCGTGAAGTTGCCTGCGCCGTCCCCCTGCAGACCTCCACGGCCCACGTCGTGGGGAGACGCGGCCGCATCGCGGACGCTCGGTGATCTGGCTCGAAAACTGTCAAAAACGACGACGGGGGCCACTACCAAACCGTGTTCCGCTTCGGCCGTGCCTGGACGTCGGCCCCGGCCGTTTGGTCCGATGCAGCGCGCCGTTACGGGCGAAGGAAGCGAGATAATGACACTGGAACGGCTGCACGCTCGGATGGGGCCGGAGGCAGGTGACATGCCGGGTGACCTCTCGCCCACCGACCCGCACACCGTGCCGACGCGGTTTTGGCACCGGCTCGATGACGGGCGGGTGCAGTGTGATGTCTGTCCACGGGCTTGCCGGCTGCATGACGGCCAGCGGGGGCTCTGCTTTGTCCGGGCCTGCGCCGGCGACCAGGTGGTGCTCACCTGCTACGGCCGGTCCAGCGGGTTCTGCGTGGATCCGGTGGAGAAGAAGCCGTTGAACCACTTCCTGCCCGGCTCATCGGTCCTGTCTTTTGGCACCGCCGGGTGCAATCTTGCGTGCAAGTTCTGCCAGAACTGGGACATCAGCAAGTCCCGCGAGATCGACACCCTAGCCGAGGCCGCCTCGCCGGAGGCGCTCGCCCGGGCGGCCGAGGCTGTGGGCGCGCGCAGCGTGGCGTTCACCTACAACGACCCGACGATCTTCTTCGAGTACGCCGTCGATGTCGCGGACGCCTGCCACGAGCGTGGCATCAAGGCCATCGCGGTGTCGGCCGGGTACATCGAGCCGGGCGCCCGCCGTGAGCTGTACGCCCACATGGACGCGGCCAACATCGACCTGAAGGCGTTCACCGAGGACTTCTACCACCGGGTCTGCGCCGCGCGTCTGGCTCCGGTGCTGGATACCCTCGAATACGTCCGGCACGAGACAAGCGTGTGGCTTGAGGTCACCACGCTGCTCATCCCGGGACGCAACGACGGTGATGAAGAGATCGATGCACTCACCCGGTGGATCGCCGGGCATCTGGGCACCGACGTGCCACTGCATTTCACCGCGTTCCATCCCCACTACAAGATGCGCGATGTGCCGCCAACGGCGGTATCGTCATTGACCCGTGCCCGGCGGATCGGGCTGGCCAACGGCCTGCGCTACGTGTACACCGGCAATGTGCACGACGCGGCGGGAGGCGCCACCGGTTGCCCGTCGTGCGGGCAGCCTGTGGTGGTACGGGATTGGCATGTCATCCGGCGCTACCGGCTCACCGACGACGGCCGCTGCACCGCGTGCGGCACCGTGCTGCCCGGCGTGTACGACGGGCCCCGCGAGCAGTGGGGCAGGCGCCGATTGCCGGTCGTGCCGAACCACGAGTGACGGGCCACCGCTGACGGGCCGCCGCGCGAAACGCCCACCTGCACGGTCGTCGGGACTCTTCGTCGAGGAGGGGCAGTGCAACTTCCGGCAGCGCAAACCTCTCTTGGGCCATGTTCTCACCGGGCGGGCGGGACGGGCCGCCGAGCCGTTCGTGAGCCGGAACACCCACCCGGGCGACGGCAGCCGATTCGCGAGCGAGCCCGCCCCGCTCAACGCCCGAAGATCCCAGATCCCCAGGCTCCCGGAGACGATCTAAACAAGTTGCCGATTTTGCGTGCTTCTGCCACGCGAGGGTTCTGTCATTCTGTGCCCGCAACCCGGCGCTCCGCGACGCACCGACGCGTCCGCGCAGATGTTCCCGGACGTCAGGTCCGGGAACATCTGCCCCACGTAGGTCACTGCCCGACTTCGCGCTCCTTCGGATCGATGTGACCCAGGTTCTTGACCACCTTGAACGTCCCACCCTCGGACTTTGCGATGTACATGTTCATGCGCACGTGGTGCTGGCCGGGCACCATCTCGGCGGGGCCGCCAGGCCCTTGCGCGATCCTGGCGTGATCCAAGGCCCTGATGACGTCTGCCTGGTCCAGCGAGCCGGCCTCGTTGACGGCAGCCTCCCAGAGCTTCAGGCCCCGGTACATCCCCGAACACGCACTTCCGGCGGTGAACATCGCACTACCAGGAAAGCGAGCGTCGTACCGATTGACGAGCTCGGTGCTGAACGGATCCTTGACGTCTCGGTAGTAGTCCAGGCAGCCGTAGAGGCCCTCGACGTGCTCGGCCGGCACCAGGTTCAGGAAGTTCTCGTCGAAGTACGTGCACACGATGTGCCCGCCCCTCGCCGTGAAGCCGGCGTGGTGGAGCTGTTCGAGAAACGGCGTGAGTCCCGGGGGAACAATGGTGTTAAACACCACTTCGGCTCCCGTCGACATAATGTCCTCGACGGTTCGCTCGTAATCGGTGTGATCGAGCGGGAAATACTCTTCGCCCACGATCGACCCACCTTCGGCCGTGACGACCTCTCGAACCCGCTTGTTCATCGTGTACGGCCAGATGTAGTCGGCCGACGGCAGGTAGAACTTCCTCGCGCCCGTCTGCTGCATCAGCCAGGGGAAGAAGGGATCAACCTGCTGGGCGGGCACCGGACCGGTACAGAAGATCAGGGGGTCGCATTCCTCGCCCTCGTACTGCTCCGGGTAGATGTAGAGCTTCTTGCCCTGATCGACGGCCGGTCCCTTGATGGCCTGCCGGGTGGAGCTGTAGATGCCGCCGAGGAAGACGTCGACGTCCGCCTCTTCGACGAGCCTAGCCGCGGCAGATTCGGCCGCGCTATCCTCGGTGGCGCTGTCCTCGATGAACAACTCGACGGAGCGACCGAGAAGACCCCCGCGTGCGTTGATGTCATCGATCAACATCTTGGCGACGTTGGCATTGGCGATACCCATGAAGGAGAGGGCACCGGTCTGATCAGTAATAACGCCGACCCGTGCAGGTCGGTTGATGGCGCTGGTCATGGTCCGCCCCTACGCGTCGAAGGTGCCGACAAGCGGGGCGGCCTGAGGCCTGCTCAGATGCCCGGCGTCCTTAAGGATCGGCGGGACCTCTGGGTCGGTCACAAAGCTCGTCCACCCCTGCTCGTCCCAGTCGAAGAGCACCCAGAGGCGGTACTCCTCGCCGGGGTCGCGGAACACTGTCGAACCCTTCGACCCGTGCAGCGCTCGTTTGTCCGCGCCCTTGGCGGCGAACACCTCCAGAAATCGGTCCACATTCTCGACGGTCGTCGTGGCCAGGATCATCACGGTTCTCCTTTTTCCGGCGAATTGTTCTCGGTTGGACACCAGCCGGTCGGCTAGCCAAGGTCCATCCTCCGGATCCGCCGTACGCTCTACATCGGTAGAACTGCCCATTCCCCCGGGCGAAGCGGGGAGGCCCTCAGCGCCCGGCGGCGTCGACCACGTTGTGTTTCACGGCCCAGCGGGTCGCGGCGGCGCGACCGGAGACACCGATCTTCGTGTACACGTGCTGGATGTGGTGTTCGGCCGTTCGCGACGAGATGAAAAGTTGCGCCGCGATCTCCCGTGCAGTCCGACCGTCAGCGACGAGGCGCAGTACCTCGATCTCTCGGCGGCTCAGGCCCCCGGGTCGTTCCTGGCGGGGAATCGGGCTCCGACGGGCGAGGTCGATCTGCCGCTGCGCGTACAGGGCGGCATCGTTGAGATCGAGCGACGCTCCGGCGAGCAAGAGCTCTTCCGCCCGCTTCGCGCCGAGCCGACGGGTGAGCCGCCTGCCCAGGTCGCTGAGTTCCGGGACGTGGTGAGCGCTCGAGGGCTGGCGGGACATGGCAGCGAGCAGCGTCGCCGCCGGTTCCGGACGGTCGAGGTGTTCGAAGAGCGCCGGCAGGCTGGCCAGGGTGATGACCAGCTGCGGGACGTTGCCCGCTCGGTGGAACGCGGTGATGGCTTCGGAGAAGAGCACCAGCGCGGCCTCGGGCTCTCCGTCAGAAGTATGCAGCCGAGCTGCGTCGCGAGCGAGGAAGCCCTCGAAGAATTGGACGCGGTGCTCTCGCACGAAGGCGACGCCCTCGTCCCAGGCCGCGAGTGCACGCTGCGCATCGGCTTTGGAGAAGGCCAGTCCGGCGATCCATAGAGCGTAGGAGACCCAGTATGGATTGCCGAGTTCTCGGGCGGCCGCGACCGATTCCTCCGCGAGAGCGACAGCCTCGTTCACGCGTCCGCTCGACTGAAGGCCATCGACGTAGGACGCGAGTCCGTAGCCCCGCTCCCTGCCATAGCGCTGCACAACTGCGCCGGTGAGCTCAACGTAACGGTCGAGGTTGCCGCAATAGACCTCGCAGAGGGCCTCGATGAACGACGCATATCCGGGCTCGCACGCGTCATAGCGGGAGTCCACCTCTAGCTCGGTCGCCCGGTGCGCGTGGGTACGTGCGGCCTCGGCGCGGCCGGCGAAGCACGCGTAGCCGGCAGCCGCGTAGAGGCGGGGCAGACGCCGGACATTGGCCGCGGTCGCGGCTTCCAGCAGATCCTCGGCCCACTCCAGAGTCTCGAAGAGTTGCACCGAGAAGCCCATCAACGCGGCGTGGGCGGCGATGTCGGTCGCGATCTCGATATCGCCTCGTCTCGCACTCCAGCGAAAGCCGGAACGAAGGTTGCCAAGCTCGACGTCCACCCAGTCGACAGCGTCGCGCCACCCTGGCCCGTTCCAGCGCTCCCATCGAGTCGCCGCGTCGTGCCCGAAGTGAGCCGCGTGACGGTCACGCATCCGTTCGAGCCCACCCGCTTCTGAGAGACGATCCTCGGCGAATTGCCGAATGGTCTCGAACAGGCGATAACGCGTGCGGGGAGTGGTGTGGTCGGCGACGACCAGCGACTTCCGGACCAGCGAGTCGAGGTGCCCGAGGACCTCCACCTCGTCGAGGCCCTCAACCACTGCGTAGATGCTTGCCAGCTCGAATCCGCCGGCGAACACCGACGTGATACGCAGCAGATCCCGCTCGTCGTCGGTCAACAGGTCGTAGGACCAGCCCACGGCGTGCCGTAGCGTCTGCTGGCGGTCCGGCCCTGGTCCTGGGCCTTTCAACAGCCGGAACCGATCGGCGAGTCGATCCCTGACCTCACGCGCGCTCATCGCCGCCATCCGTGCCGCGGCGAGCTCGATCCCCAACGGGAGCCCGTCCAAGACGTCGCAGATCTCGATCACCGCAGCGGCCGTCTCCGGATCCTGCAGCCCGAAGTCGGGGCGGGCGGCGCGGGCCCGGTCGACGAACAGAGTGACCGCGTCGGATGCTGGGCCGCCCTGGAGCGCCAGCGGTGACACGGACAGGAGCGTCTCCCCAGCCACTCGGAGAGACTCGCGCGACGTGGCGAGGATCTTGCTGTTCCCGGACCGTCCGAGGATCGTCCGGACAGCCGAGGCTGCCGCGTCCAACACGTGCTCGCAGTTGTCCACCACGAGCAAGAGCCGCTGCCCCGCCAGCGCCTCGGCGACGGTGTCGATCAGCGCGGCGTTGCCCCGCGGGGTGACACCCAGCGCCGTCGCAATGGCCGCTGTCACGGTGGACGGCTCGCCGATCGGGGCCAGCTCGATCATCCACACGCCTTCGGGAAACTCGCCAGCCAGCTCGGCACCCACCTCGAGCGCGAGCCTGGTCTTGCCAACACCCCCGACACCACTCAGCGTGACCAACCGGTCGGACTGTAGGAGCTGGGCGATCTCGGTGACGAGATCTTCACGGCCGACGAAGGAGCTCAGTTGTTGCGGCAGGTTCCCAGCGAAGCGATCCGCGCTTCTAAGCACGGGGAACTCCGACCGGAGTCCGTCCGCGATGACCTGGTACACCCTCATCCGCCCACGCAGACCGCGCAATCGATGTTCACCCAGAGGCCGCAGCGCCACCCGCTGCCGTAGCAGCACCTCGGTCGTGTCGGATACGACCACCTGGCCACCGTGCGCGAGTGACGTCAGCCGTGCTGCGCGGTTCACGTCGGTACCGAAATAGTTACCTTCCCGCTCTATGGCCTCACCAGTGTGCAGACCCATCCGGACCCGAAACGGGATGGCGGCCTCGGCGAGCAACTGCTGCGCTGCAACCGCGGCTGTCGCCGCGCCGGTGGCCGTGGAGAACACAGCGGAGAAACAGTCACCGTCCGTGGCGAAGACGTAACCGCTTTGGCTCTCGATGGCCTCGCGCACAATGGCATCATGCACCTGCAGAGCAGCCGCCATGTCCGTGGCGGCGTCTTCGGACCGTCGCGTCGAGTCCTCGATCCCGGTGAACAGGAACGTCACGGTGCCACTCGGCCGCTCCCGCCCCATGGCCGAACTGTACGCCACGCGGGCCGCGCTCCCAGGGACGCAGGGCCCCGGAAGCCTCGAACGGATGGGGAGGGCCCCCTTCTGCCCGGGTACTGCGCGCGCCAGCAGGCCCGCAGCACCAACCGTCGGCCGTTTAGGCTTCTCCTCCCCGGGAGAACGATTCGACTCAACGGTCGAATCAGCCCCTCCATCGCCTCGGGACACCACCCCCGTCACGATGAGGTGCGACGCCGGGGTCCTCGATTTCTCGAAGACCGGCGTCGCTAGGCTCGAGATCGGCTGCGGCGACGTTCTCGTCGAGTCGCCCGAGGCGCCAGATGCCGGGGGGGCGACACAGGGTGCTACAGGCGGGTGCTCCGCCCGGCCGCGGCCACCAGGCGCTCCGTGGCCGATGAATCGGCTGGGGGCTTGGTGGGCGGACGAATGAGACCCGCCGCCCTCGCCTCGTCGGTACATGTCGCCTCCACCACGGCGGAGATTGCCGGAATCGCTGCCGGCCTGAACTCGATCGGGTGACTCACACTTGCCGAGAGGTCCCAGGCGTGCATGATCGCGTCAACGGTGGGGAAGTTGACGACCACAGAACCGGGCAGCTCCCCGAATGGTGTCGCGTGCGTCGCCTCAAGCACGCCGTCCGTGCCCCACATCGCCAACGCCCGCTCGACGATCTGGTCGGCGACGGGTATGAGATTTCCCCCGATCGGAACCGCCCCCATCGTGTCCTCCGCCGACACGAGCTCCTGGCCCGTGACCAAGCCGGCCCACAGCAGCTGGTTGTTCAACGCATGGCTCGCCAGTCGACGAACTGTCCAAGGCTCGCAGTTCGTGACAATGTCCATGTGCGCGTCGTCGAGCCTGGCCACCACACCTCGGAGCTCTTCCAACGCGTACTCGAGTGTTGCCAACTGATCCATGTCTCTCTCACTCGGTGCCGGACCCACACCCCTCGAAGCCGCGTAGCCCGCGGGGTTCGAGAGGGTTCTTGTCAGCGGAGCGCCCGTCACGTTACCAGGTGACCAGGTCCGGGACTCCGATGGCATCAAGTACAACCGCCTAGCCGACATCAAGGCCGCCTACGATCCGGACAATGTCTTCCGGCTCAACCAGAACATCCGACCGCGGACGGAGGGACAGCGTGATGATCTCCCCCAGCCAGGATGATCAGGCCCTGGGTCACCACCGACCGTGGCTGGCCATCCGCCTGCCCGAGCCGACCGTTCTGCAAATCGCTCACATTCACTGGCGACATGACCGTGGACGGACGCCTGCAACGGCGGAAGGGCCTGAAAGCACGACTTCGATCTCGACTGCAAGCGCACAGCGAGCCGCGGCCTATCACGCCCAGAGCTTCGGGGTGACGCCCGTTCCCTTCTGCTGGACCGGTTACCTGCCGGGTCCGGAGTGCCAAACCAAGAGCCGGGTCCGGAGTGCCAAGCCAAGAGCACAGCGGAGGAACATCAGATGAGCAAGGTCATCGCCGGATTTTCGATGTCAATCAACGGCTTCGTCGCTGATCCCGATGACGGGGTAGAACACGTCTTCAAGTGGTACTCGGCCGGGGGCACCGACGCCGAGGTCATGGCCGGCGACCATGCGACCGGGATGACGCGTGAAGCCGCCGAGTTCATCGAGGAAGCTGGCCGGGGCGCCGGTGTGCTGGTGACCGCGCGGCGGACCTTCGACATCGCACACGCGTGGGGCGGCAAGCACCCCATGGACGTGCCGATGGTCGTCGTGACCCACACGGCCCCCCAGGAATGGGTGAACCGCGAAGGATCGCCCTTCACGTTCGTCACCGATGGAGTCCCGAAGGCCATCGACGTAGCCCGGGAGATCGCAGGCAACAAGGACGTCGTGGTCGGCGCTCCCAGCGTCACCCAGCAGTGCCTGCAACTCGGGCTGCTCGATGCCATTCACATCGACCTCGCGCCCCTGGTGCTGGGACGCGGGATCCGGCTTTTCGATCATCTGACCAAGCCGGTCGAGCTCCTCGTCACCGAGGCTTCCGGGAACCCGCACGTCACGCACATTACCTACCGAATTATCAAGTAGCCGCCGTGATCGACGTCGTCCTCGCCATCGGCGAACCCGCCCTCCACGGGTGGCCCGCTGTGCTGCATCTTGGCGAACCGCCAGGCCCACATGGACCGATGTAGCGGGCCTTCCCGGCCTTGACCACGTCGTACAGCGCCTCCATCGTCTCTTCGACCGGCACGTCGGGGTCGAAGCGGTGGATCTGGTACAGGTCGACGTAGTCGGTGCCCAGCCGGGCGAGCGAGCCGTCGATCTGCTCCAGGATGGCCTTGCGGGACAGGCCCCGCCGCCGGGACCGGGGCGCATCGGCCAGTACACCTTGGTGGCCAGCACGATGTCGTCGCGGCGGGTGTACTTGCGCAGCGCCCGGCCGGTGATCTCCTCCGAGGTGCCCTGGCTGTAGACGTTGGCGGTGTCCCAGCAGGTGATGCCGAGCTCGACCGCCTGCCGGAAGACGGGTTCGGCCCGCTTCGTCATCGAGTGTCGAGGCCCTGCCCTTGGACGGGTCGCCGAAGCTCATGCAGCCGGAGCGCGATCCGGCTGACCTTCAGCCCCGACGTGCCAAGGCGGGTGTATTCCATCTCCAGTCTCCTGTTGTTGTCAGCGGGGCTGCCGACGGCGTGCCGCGGGCTGCAGGGCAGGGCTGACCCAGCCGTTGTCGGCGGGGTTGATCGTCACCCCGGGGGCAACGGTCTGGTCGATGCGGTCCAGCAGGTCATCTGGCAGGTCGATGCCGGCGGCGGGGAGCTGGGATTCCAGGTGCTCCATGGTCCGCGGCCCGATGATCGCCGAGGTGATCGCGGGGTGGCGGAGCACGAACGCGATGGCCATCTCGATCAGGCTGATCCGGGCTTCGCTGGCAAGCTTGGCGAGCTGCCCGGCGGCCTCAAGCTTGCGCTGGTTTTCCGGCAGGGACAGGTCGAACCGGTTGGCGAGGGCCTGCCGGGCGGCGGAGAACGGCCCTTCGGCATCGGCGCCTGTGCGGTACCGTCCGGTGAGCCAGCCGCCGGCCAGCGGGCTGTAGGACAGGACGCCCATCCCGTACCGGGCGCAGGTGGGCAGCACGTCGTTCTCGATGCCGCGGGTGAGGATGGAGTAGGTGGGCTGCTCGCAGGTGAACCGTTCCCGGGCGCGGTCCCGGGCGGTCCACTGCGCCTCCACGATCGCCGACACCGGCCAGGTGGAGTGCCCGGCATAACGGACCTTCCCGGCCCGGATCAGATCGGTCAGCGCGCCAAGGGTCTCATCCAGGTCGGTAGCGGGGTCGTAGCGGTGGACCTGGTACAGGTCGATCCAGTCGGTGCCGAGTCGCCGCAGCGAGTTCTCGGCCTCGCGGATGACCCAGCGGCGGGAGTTGCCGCGCTGGTTGGGGTCCTCGCCCATCGGCATGTGCACCTTGGTGGCCAGCACGATGTCGTCCCGCCGGCCGGCGATGGCCTTGCCGGTGATCACCTCGGACTCGCCGTGCGAGTACACGTCGGCGGTGTCGATGAAGTTGATGCCGGCGCCGAGTGCCCGGTGGATGATCTTGATGCTCTCGTCGTGATCTTTGGTGCCCCACTCGCCGAACATCATGGCGCCGAGGCACAGCTTGCTGACCTGGACGCCGGTGCGTCCCAAGGGCCGGTATTCCATCGCTGGCTCCTTTACTCAGGTGCCGGTGACCGGCGGAATGCTGTATTCGGTGTCGGTGACCTGGTCGCCCCATTCGGTTTCCGGTCCCTGCCCGTCGCCGGGGCCTTCCCACATAGCCAGGTGGGTCATGAAGTGGTCCGGGGCGGCGCCGTGCCAGTGCCATTCGCCGGGCGGCGTCCAGATCGTGTCACCGGGCCGGATCAGGGTGACCTCGCCGCCGCGGGACTGGACCAGCCCGGTCCCCTCGAGCACGTGCAGCGTCTGCCCCCGGGCGTGCGAATGCCACGCGTTCCGGGCGCCGGGGGCGAACCAGACCACGTTGACCCGGATCCGGGACGGTTCCTTCCCGTGGGCGATGACGTCGTACCAGGCATCACCGGTGAACGTCTCCGCCGGGGCCTTCACGGTGGGCTGTTCCGGCAAGAACTCCACGTTTACTGTCCTCCTTGTGCCGGGCCGCCTGGCACGAGACGGATCGTCGCGGCCCGTGCCTGGGGGCTGGTGATGTGGCCGATGATGTCCGCCGCGTACCTGCGGTACTTGGCCCGGTAGGCGCCGTCGATCTGATCGCCGGGATCGTCACCGGGGTCGGTGAAAGTGACGTCCTTGCTGACGCCGCCGACCTGGATGTGTCCTTCGTGACGCACCTGGGTGCCGCGAAACCAGGCGCTGCCGCGCCCGTTGACCGACCGGACATACAGGTCATCGCCGAGCCGGACCACCCAGATGATCCGCGGGCTGGTCAGCGTGCCGTCGCCGCGCCGGGACGCGATACGCAACTCGTCGGTTCCGGCGATCTTGCCGAGTTCGCCGCTTGTCCACGCAGCCATCGGACGTGCCCCCTCCTCGTGAATACCAACTCAGGGCCGGATCAGGACTTTCAGCGCCCGGCGGTCCGCCATCGCCCGGTACCCGTCCGGCGTCTGGTCAAGGCCGATGGTGCGGTCGAACACCCGGCCCGGCTGGAGGCTGCCGTCCAGGACGCCGGGCAGCAGCTCCGGGATGTAAGCGCGGGCGGGCGCGACGCCGCCGGTCAGGGTGATGTTGCCCATGAAGGTGCCGAAATCCATCGGGACCTCGGTGTACTGCGGGGCGCCGACCCGGCTGACCGTGCCGCCGTCGCGAGTCACGCCGAGCGAGGTCGCGATCGCATCCGTGGTGCCGACGCATTCCAGCACCGCCTGGGTGCCGTCGCCGCCGGTCAGCTCCCGGACCAGCTCGATCCCCTCGGCGCCGCGCTCGGCGACCACGTCGGCGGCGCCGAACTCCCGGCCCAGGTCGGTGCGGTCCTTGTGCCGGCCCACCAAGATGATCCGCTCGGCGCCCAGGCAGCGGGCGGCCAGCACCGCGCACAGCCCGACCGCGCCGTCCCCGATCACCGTCAGCTTGGTGCGCGGGCTGACCCGGGCCGTTACCGCGGCGTGGTGGCCGGTGCAGAACACGTCCGAGAGGGTCAGCACGGAGGGTAGCAGCGCCTCGTCCGCCCGAGCCGGGATCTTGACCAGGGTGCCCGGGGCCTGCGGTACCCACACCGCCTCGCCCTGGCCGCCGTCCAGGTCACCGCCCCACGGGCCGCCGTGTCGGCACGAGGTCCGCAGGCCCTCCCGGCAGAAGCCGCAGGTGCCGTCCGACCACACGAACGGGGCGATGACCAGGTCGCCGCGGCGGAGGCCGGGCACGTCCGGGCCGGTGTCCTCGACCACGCCGAGGAACTCATGTCCCATCCGGCTGCCGTGCCCGCTCGCGGGCACCGACCCGTACGGCCACAGGTCGCTGCCGCAGATACACGACTGCGGCACCCGCACCACCGCGTCGGCGGGTTCGGTGATCCTCGGGTCGGGCACGTCCTCGACCCGCACGTCCCCGGCACCGTACATCAACGTCGCACGCATCAGCATTTCTCCTATATGCCTACGCCGCTTTGTCATCATGATCAGCCTCAGCCACGTCCGGTCCCCGCTGCCGCTCATCCCCCGGCGTCATCCATCAAACCCCGCGCGGCGACGGTGAGGGAGAGCCTGTCGTTCCAGGTACTGGCAGGGCCCCCCAGCACCGCGATTCCCGTCTCGTCAGACGCTGGCGTCCTGGGCGCGGCCAGCCGGCCGCAGAAGGCTGGCGGCAGTAGTGACGAGCACCGTCAGCTCGGCGACCAGCAAGCTGACACGCAGGCCACGGGTGAAGGCTCCCTGGGCGGCGACTAGCGCGCCGAAGACCGCGACCGCGATCGCGCCGCCAAGCTGGCGCGAGGCATTCAGCGCCCCGCTGGCCGTTCCGGCCAGCCCGGCGGGGGCCGCGTCGAGCAGCAGCGCGGTCACCGACGGGGACCGCCAGGGAACCGCCGCCGACGCCGACCAGGATCACCAGCACCACCACCACCCAGGCCGGCGCGCCGTCCGCTGCCAGGCACAAGATCGCCAGGCCCGCCGCGATCAGCAACTGCCCGGTGACGGCCTGGGCACGCGGGGAGATCCGCCGCTCGGCACGCGCCCCGGCCAGGTTCCCGGCGGCGGTCAGCGCCGTCATCGGCACGAACGCCAGCCCGGTCGCCGACGCGGACAGCCCGCGCTGCTGCTGAAGAACCAAGCTGAGCAAGAACAGCATGCCGTAGAACCCGACGTTCAGCCAGAACCCCACCGCCACCGGCACGGCCACCGCCCGGGACCGGAACAGCCCCGAGGGCAGCACCGGATGCGCCACCCGCGCCTCGACCAGCACGAACACGGCCAGGGCCGCCGCCCCCACCGCGAACGCCGTCACCACTGGCGGGGTGCCGAACCCGGCGGCGCCGCCCTCGATCAGCCCGTAGGTGATTCCGCCCAGGCCCAGCACGGCGGTCACCTGCCCCGCCCAGTCGAACGGCACCGGCCGCCGCGCTGAGCGCGCCACCCGGGCCAGCAGGACCAGCGCGGCCACGCCCACCGGGAGGTTGACGAAGAAGATCATCCGCTAGCTCACCGGGGTCAGCACCCCGCCGAGCACCGTGGTGCTGCCGGCCTCGCTGGCGTTCCTGCGTGAGGCGTTCCCGGACCAGGTGACGCGGGCGCGGGCGGTGTCGGTATGGGCGGCCGGCGGTGCGGTCGGCCGGGCCCGGCCCCCGCGCCCTGCACCAGCCGCGCCCCGGCCAGCACCCCCAGGACCGGCGCCAGGCCCTACGCCGCCGACGCCGCCACGAACACCCCCGCGTCCCGGGGCTGCGCAGAGAAGAGATCGCGATGCTGGCCGGGGTCAGCATCGACTACTACACCGCCTGGAACGCGGCAACGCCCGCGGCGCCTCCGACACCGTCCTGGGAGCACTGGCCAGCGCACTCCAGCTGGACGAGGCCGAACGCGCCCACCTGTTCGACCTGGTGCACGCGGCCAGCGCCAGCACCACTGTCCGGGCACCACGCCGGGCCGCGCGGCAGCAGGTGCGCCCGGCGGTACAGCGCATTCTGGACTCGATGACCACCGCCCCGGCCTACCTGCGTGACGGGCACCTGGACATCCTCGCTGCCAACCAGCTCGGCCAGGCCCTGTTCTCCCCGGTCTTCGACAGCCCCGCCAACCCCGGGCGGTTCCTGTTCCTCGACCCCCGCGCGAGTGAGTTCTACCTGGACTGGGAGGCCATGGCCCGGGATACTGTGGCGATGCTCAGGTCGCTGGCCGGGCACAACCCCCACGACCGCGCCTTGTCCAACCTGATCGGGGAACTGTCCACCCGCAGCGACGCCTTCCGGCAGCTGTGGGCCGCGCACAATGTCCGGTGCCACCGCAGCGGCACCAAGCGCTTCCGCCACCCGGTCGTCGGCGACCTCACCCTCGCCTTCGAGGCACTCGACCTGGCCGCCGACGACGGCCTGCGGCTCAGCATCTACACCGCCGAACCCTGCACCCCCTCCCACGACGCGCTCAATCTGCTGGCCAGCTGGGCCGCAACTGCTGGCCAGGACCGGGCCACCCGCGCGGCAGACCGGGCCTGACCAGCGATCGCCATCGTTCCCCAGCCGCAGATGCCAGAAGCGGGCTCCCGTAACTCACGCTTTCCGTCCCTCGGTGGTCCACGCCTCGTGGATCCGCGGGCGTGACCAGTGCCGGCGGTACCCGCGGCAATACGCTGAGCCAGGTCCTCGGCTGGCCCGTCGGGGTGTGAGCTGCTAGGCCTGGTCCTGGTCGTTGCCCTGGGCGCCGCAGTCGCGGTGTCCGGGCTTGCCGGGCGCCGGCTCGGCGTCGCACCGCCGGTGCCGCTGCTGGCCTAA
>Ga0335078_10000936_pt1 | contig 44447 bp, 44 predicted proteins | sample Lox_Sample_32_FD_206711 | JGI IMG/M metagenome (GOLD analysis project Ga0335078, IMG submission 206711) | Soil microbial communities from Loxahatchee National Wildlife Refuge, Florida, United States - Lox_Sample_3.2 | ecosystem: Environmental > Terrestrial > Soil > Wetlands | place: USA...
CGCGGCGGAGAGCCATTTCCGCTCTCCCAAAGCCGAAGGCAGAAGACTTTCTTGCCAATTGCGACAAGATGACGTTGAACCTGATCGCATCATTCCAGAGCGCCATGGTGGAAGACCTGGTGAGCAAAACGCTGGCGGCTGGGGCGGCTTACGATGTCGCTACCCTCTTTGTTACCGGCGGCGTCGCCGCAAACAATGCCCTGCGGGAAAGATTTGAAGAGGACGCCGCGCAACAGGGAGTACCCGTGTTCTTCCCCTCGCGTCCGCTATCGACCGATAATGCCGCTATGATTGCGGCGGCTGCTTATTCGAAGTTTCTGATGGGGCAATTTGCGCCGATGGATTTTTCAGCGGAAGCCAGCCTGGCCTTGAGGTAAATCGAACTACTTTGCCGCTGCGCTCTGCGCCTGCAGCCTGCGTCCCAAAACGGCCTCGAGCGCCTTCGCCAGCTGATCTTCAATATCGATGTCCTTATAGATGGCAAAGTTGGCACGAGTCTCCGTCTTGTCAAATCCGCTTTGTTTTCCAGCGAGAATAATGATGGGAATGCTCAAAGTGGTTGGCTGCGCTTTGAGCGCGGTGATCAGCTCGCTGCCGCTCATTTTGGGCATCTGCATGTCCGTGATGATGAAGTCGGGCTTGCAGCGCTTGAGCGCCTCGAGAGCCTCCCACCCATTGGTAGCTGACTCCACGGTGAAGCCGCGCTCCTCAAGGAAGCGGCAAACGGTGTGCCGTATCAGCATTGAATCATCCACCACTAAGGCGAGCATAGGGCGATCAGGGCTCCGCGTTGTTGCGGAAACCTCCCGTTCAAAATTAACAATTGTGTAACTTTGCGAACAAGCCCAAAGCGAGCGCGAGAGGTTACCTTGGTTATAGGAGAAATGACCGACGGCGATTCACGAGTCAGGATTCGTTGCGCAGCCTGGTCTCTTCTATCGCCATGTCTTTGAATTCACTGGACTCAAAGATTTCGCCGCATTCAAGGCACTCGACGAACTCGGCGTCTTCCTCCCGGGAGACGATTTGGACCCTGGGGTGTTTGCAGGGCTCTTTTTTCACTTGGGCTTGGGACGGTTTGGTCGGAGCCATACGATACGATCTGCTGGATACCCGAGCTGTTTTGCTGGGAATTGCCGGTATTTTAGCTTGGCCGAAGCGATTGTCAAGTGCAACGTTGTAAAACCTGTTTTGCAATTTGAGACAGTATCCGCCGGGACTTTCTGGAATGGCTTGCGTTTGCAACTTGGCTGGCAGTGTGCCTAAAGTTGAAGATGAACTGGAGTCTGGACGCCGGAGGGGAAAGGTGAAAATACAAGCTGAGGACGGCAAGTCACCTAATTCGGTGCACACACCGATTTACCTCGACAACCATGCTACAACGCCCGTCGATCCACGCGTGCTGGAAGAGATGCTCCCATATTTCCGCGAAAAATTCGGAAACCCGGCAAGCCGCAATCATTCGTTTGGATGGAACGCTGGCAAAGCGGTCGAGAAGGCGCGCGAGCAAGTCGCAAAACTGATCGGAGCAAATGTCAAAGAGGTCGTCTTTACCTCGGGCGCGACCGAGAGCGACAACCTTGCGATTAAAGGGGTTGCCCATGCCCGTAACGACAAAGGCGATCACATCATCACGGCCGTCACTGAGCACAGGGCTGTACTCGACAGCTGCAAGAGGCTGGAGCAGGAAGGTTTTCGCGTTACGTACTTGCCGGTTCGCAAAGATGGATTGGTGGACCTGGAAGATCTGAGGCGCGCAATTAACGACAAGACCGTACTAGTGACGATCATGGCCGCAAACAACGAAATTGGTGTATTGCATCCATGGGGTGAGATCGGCAAGTTATGTCATAAATCGGGAGTGATTTTCCATACCGATGCGGCTCAGGCCACCGGAAAGGTTCCTCTTGATGTGGTCAAGGATGACGTTGACCTGGTGTCGATTTCCGGGCACAAAATGTACGGGCCAAAGGGTATCGGCGCCTTATATGTGCGGGATGGTATTCGGGTTGAGCCGAACATTGATGGTGGGGGACACGAGCACGGCATGCGCTCAGGAACGCTGAATGTCCCCGGCATTGTGGGACTGGGCAAAGCCTGCGAGATCGCTCAGGAAGAGATGACCGCCGAACCTAAGCGCATTTCTGCTTTACGGGACCGTTTGCGCGATCGCATTCTGCAAGGAGTGGATGAAGTTCACATCAATGGATCACTCGAACACCGCCTGGCGGGCAATCTCAACATCAGCTTCGAAAATGTTGATGGCGAGTCACTGATGCTGGGTTTGAGCGACATTGCGGTTTCGAGCAGCTCTGCATGCCGTACTGCTTCACTACAGGCATCTCATGTGCTGAGATCGCTGGGAGTGAGTGATGACCTGGCGCACAGCACGATTCGCTTCGGAGTGGGGCGCTTCAACACCGAAGCGGAAATAGACTATGCGGCTGGGAAAGTAATCGAGGTTGTAAGCAGTCTGCGCGAGCTCTCAAGGGTTTAGTGCGTCGCTCGACGCTAAAACTGTTTGCTTGAATCGAGCAGAATAGTGACTGGGCCATCGTTTATTAACTCCACTTCCATGCGTTCCTGAAATTGCCCAGTCTGGCAGGGAACTCCGGTTTTCCGAATCACATCGACAAAAGCGTCGTAGAGTTGGCGAGCATGCGCAGGCGGAGCAGCGTCATCGAACGAAGGCCGCTTGCCCCTGCGCACGTCTCCATAGAGAGTGAATTGTGAGATGACCAGAACTGCGCCGCCCATAGAAAGAATATCCTTGTTCATTTTGCCCTCGGCATCTTCGAAGATGCGAAGGCCGATGATTTTATCAGCCAGATAGTTGACATCAGTGACGGCGTCGGCATGGGTTACTCCGAGAAAAACCAAAAGTCCCCCAGTGATCTGTGCGATAACTTTCCCCTGCACGGAAACCTGAGCGCGGCTCACCCGTTGAACGACGGCACGCATGAAGGGGATTGTAGCCGCCGAAACGGTTTTGATCGAGTTCAGTGGAAGTCGTGCGATGTCGTCGGCGCGTGGGTAATGGAGAGCTCGCTCACGTATTGAGCTTTGACTGAGATCACGTTGTCCTGATTTTGCAGAATGCCTTCAACCATGATGAATTGAGCGGAGCTCAGGAGCAGACGATGCTTCTGAAACAGATCGGGATGAATGATTGCATTCGCCACCCCGGTTTCATCCTCGAGACTAAGAAACACAAAGCCTTTGGCTGTTCCCGGGCGCTGGCGTGCAATGACTCCGCCGGCTATGCGCAGATATTGGCCGTTAGGCAGACGGTTGAGTTCTGTAGCTTTCCGGACTCCAAGTGAGTTCATGCGTGCGCGGTGATAAGCCATGGGATGCGGACCGACAGTCATGCCGGTGCCGTGAAAATCGGCAACCAGACGTTCTTCGTGATTCATGGGGCGAAGAGGAGATTTGTTATTACCTTCGGGCAGGGAATCAAGCAATGGCCCAGGATGACGCACCGCACGTTCCACATGCCAAAGCGCATCGCGCCGATGAAGATGAATTGCAGACGGTTCTTGATTGTCATCCTGAGGGGCTTCGGCCCCGAAGGATCTATGTATTTCACTGCCGGAAGAATGCATAGGTCCTTCGCTACGCTCAGGATGACAATAATGTTTTGTTGAACCGATGAAGTTCAGCGCGCCAATTGCGGCCAAAGTGTTCAGTTCGTCTTTGCGCAATTCGGGAACTCGATGAGTGAGATCGGTTATAGACGCAAAAGCGGCGTGGGTGCGCTCGCGAACCAATGCCTGTGCTGCCCCTTCCCGCAGGCCGCGCGCATAGCGAAGGCCAAGGCGAAGCGCATTTGTCGTTTGGCAAGCGACTAACGACGAACGACTAACGACATTTTCCAAGGTGCAGTTCCAGTCTGACTTTGTCACATCAATCGGCAAAATTCTCAGCCCATGCCGTTGCGCGTCTTTCACGATTGTTGCAGGACGATAGAATCCCATCGGCTGATTGTTGAGCAGAGCTGCGGTGAAGGCGGCGAGGTAATGGCATTTCAAATAAGCGCTGGCATAGGCAATAAGTGCAAAACTGGCGGCGTGAGATTCGGGGAATCCATAGAGTGCGAATGAGGTGATGGAGAGGATAATCTGCTCCTGCGCTTCATGTGAAATTCCGTTCTGCTCCATACCGACGCGCAGCCGCGCTTCAATTTCTTTCATGCGCGAGCGCGAGCGTTTAAATCCCATGGCGCGGCGCAGCTCTTCCGCTTCGCCGCCACTGAAATTGGCGGCCACCATGGCGATTTTGAGCAACTGCTCCTGAAAGAGCGGCACGCCCAAAGTGCGCTTCAGAACCGGCTCAAGCGAAGGATGAGGATAAACGACCTCTTCCCGTCCTTGCCGCCGCTGCAAATAAGGATTGACCATCTGCCCGACAATCGGCCCCGGACGAATAATGGCGACCTGCACCACAATGTCATAAAAATGTTTGGGCTGAAGACGAGGAAGGCATGACATTTGCGCGCGGCTTTCGATCTGGAACATACCGATGGTGTCGGCCTTCTGCAGCGTGGAATAGACTTCTGGATCGTCGGCTGGCAAATGTGCAAGATCAACTTCTGCGCGGTAATGATTGCGGATCAGCTGCAACGAATCTTCGAGCACCGCCATCATGCCCAGCCCGAGCAGATCAACTTTGATGATGCCGAGATCGTTGCAATCTTCCTTGTCCCATTGCACCACGACGCGGCCGGGCATGGACGCGGGCTCCAGCGGAACGATGGAATCAAGTTCTCCCTGGCAGATCACCATTCCGCCGGAGTGTTGCCCGAGATGACGCGGCAGGTCCTGCACAGCAATGCAGAGTTCGAAATATTTCCGCAGCCGCGGATGATTCAGATCGAGCCCGGCATCGCGAAAACGATGATCGAAGGTGTCGTTTTCGTCGCGATATTCCCAGGTGGAAACCGCAGCCGAAACTTTATCGAGCGTCTCGGGATCGAAGCCCAGCGCCTTGCCCATCTCGCGACCGGCCATGCGGCTGCGATAGGTGATGACGTTGGCAGTCATCGCTGCGCCGCATTCGCCATAGCGCTTATACAAATACTGAATGACACGCTCGCGCTGATCTCCGCTGGGTAGGTCGAGATCGATATCAGGCCACTCGCCGCGCTCTTCGGAAAGAAAACGCTCAAAAAGAAGCTCCATGCTGATGGGATCAACCGCAGTAATGCCCAGCGAGTAGCACACCGCGCTGTTGGCGGCCGATCCGCGTCCCTGCACCAGAATTTTCTGCTCGCGGCAAAAGCGCACCAGATCCCAGACGATCAGGAAATATCCTTCCAGCTTCAGGTGCTCGATTAAATTCAATTCACGTTCGAGCTGGCTGCGAGCGCGGGATTGGAGACCGGCATCTGCGCGGCCATAGCGGTTCTGAAAACCTTCCCAGGTTCTGTGGCGCAGAAATGACATCATGCTCTCGCCAGTTGGCACTGGATACTTGGGAAATTGATAGCCGAGGTCTTTTAAAGTGAATTCCAGGCGGGAAGATAACTCGACGGTATTGGCAACCGCCTCAGGAAAATCGGCGAATAATCGCTGCATTTCCTCGGACGATTTCAGATGTCGTTCTGAATTTTGAGCCAGAAGACGTCCTGCTGTAGCGAGTTCGCAATGATTGCGCAGAGCGGTGAAGACATCGCAAATTTCGCGCTCGCGGGTTGTGGCATAGCAGACGCCGTTAGTCGCAAGCAATGGCAGGTGCAACGAACGGGCGATGTCAACTGCTGCGCGGTTTCTCGCCTCCTGCTCGCGATGAAAATGACGCTGCAGTTCAACGTAAACATTTTTGCGTCCGAAAATATCGCAGAGGCGCGAAACGTGATTGTGCGCGTTCTCTATGCCTCCCATAGCGAGTGCATATGCCAAAGGGCCATCCTCCCCGCCGGTCAGGCATATCAACCCTTCAGCATGTTCTCTGAGTTCATCTTCAAAAACTACGCCTTCGCCTTTCGGTGAGCGCAGTTTCATTTTTGTAATCAGACGGCAAAGGTTCTGATAACCGGTGCGAGAAGCAACTAAAAGGGGAAGCTTGAATTCACTACAGAGACACGGAGACACACAGCTGATTTTTGACTGCTGATTTCTGCTGAGTTGTAAGCCATTTTTATTTTTCTCTGTGCCTGCTCTGTGACTCTGTGGTGAAAAGCTACATGTGACTTCCGCGCCAATGTGCGCCTTCAACCCCGCTTTCGTAGCTGCCATATGAAAGCGTGGGGCGCCATACACTCCGTCGCGATCCATTAAAGTCATGGATGGCATGCCCAGCCGGGCGCAGGTTTCAATCAAACGTTCCGGCAGGGAAGCGCCTTCAAGAAAACTGAAAGCGGAGCGCGAGTGGAGTTCAATATACACAGCAGATCAGTCGTACTTGCCTTCCAGGAACCATCGCCCGCTGAGGCGATCGTGCACCAGACGATAAAGCGCGATGGAAGCTTCTCCGGGCACAGCAATGTCCCATTCATCCCGCGCCCAGCCATCCTGTTGCCACCAGTCTCCGCAGGAGTGCCACGGGCCGGCACACCACAGGACATCGACAGAAGTTGTTTCGAAATGTGAGCAGGTTAGAGAAACGGGAGAGCCATTGTGCAGCTTGACCATGGCATGCCATGCAGGACGAAAGATGCGCAACGCAGTAACTGAACTCTCTTTGTGATCGTCGTGGGTACCAGCGACTTTTTGGTTGTGGTCAGAGGAGAAGTGCTGCATGCGGAATGCCTGTGGCCGATGCGTGTCCAGTAACTGCGGCGATCCGACATTGCCCTCCCCCACAATGCCCATAATTTTCGCCAGAGTCAGTTCCAGCTTCTCCGGCTCAGGTGACGGAGGAAGAAAAAGATCATTCTGCAATACCCGAGGCTGCGTCGGTTCGGCCCGAAGCACAATTTTGCTGATCGGTGCGCCGGGAGGATTCGCATTTAAATCAAGCTGCAGCAGTTTGAGAAAAGTGTTCGGATCAATCAAAGAGAAGGGAAGTCGCAGGGTGCGGTGAAACTGCTTTCGTTCTACGACCGCGTCGCCATCCTCATGCCATCCGTTTTGCAATTCGAGTTCAAGATGCAATTCCTGAGTAGCCAGAGCCCGCGATTCAAGGCGCGCGCATAATTGCTCCAGCATGCGGTTGAGCAGAAAGGCGAGCGGTTCCAGCAATAAAATCGGATGCTCCAACTCAACTGCCTCTTCGAATATCAGCGGAGGATCGAAGGGAATTAACGTGCGATGAGTTGCCCCACGGGCGAGTTGCTGCAGGTAAAGGGCTGCCTGCCCCAGCCGTTCGCTGAGAGCGATGCCGGGCAGTGCGGCCAGATCACGCAGGTTGCATACTCCCCAGCGCTGGAAGGTTTCAAACATCTCCACATTTTGCTCATGATCCGCTTTAGATTTTTCCAATAAAACATTGAGAGGAATGGCTCCCAGCTGCTCGGCTTCTCTGCCTTCAGGAATGATCTTTACGCCCGAAAATCCGCACGCAGCCAGCATCGCCACATCCGCGTTAGACCCCACTCCTACATTCACGAGCAGGCCGAACTCACAAGCGCGTTGAGCAATATCGTGTGCAATCTCGGGAAGCGAGCCAAACAGCCGCTGCAATCCGCTCACATCGAGCAGGATGGTGTCATCACCCGCGTCTTCCACGCGCGGTGAAAACGATCGCGCACAATCGAGTAACGCTGCGTGCCCCGAAGATTCCTGCTGCAAAGAACGAGGACGCAAGATAATTTCCGGGCAGGTCTCGGCCTGCAGCTTCGTCATTGCGGGCTCAATGCCGAGTTGCCGCGCTTTTTCATTTACGGCAAAAACTTTTTGCAATGGAGGCTTGCCCTCGAGCACGACTAGAGCCTGCGCGCGCAAGTCCGGTTCGGAGCGCAAAATTGCTTCCAGCGAAAAATTGGGAACGAAGATGCAGGCAAAAGACATGAGAAATCATCGTGACTTGATTGCTTTTATCCTGTGCGCACAGCTGTAGCTGCGAACGAAGCCGTTACCGATCGCACCGGCCTGCGTTCCACGCGCGAGCGGACAATCTCCGCTTTTATCTCCAAATGCTCTAACAATCGGGCATGCGAGGGAGATTTCCCCGAAAGCTGAGAGCTGAAAGCGGATGGCGTTTGTCCTGCAACTTTCAACAGCAGCGCCGTGCAGGTTTGCGCCAGTGGTTCCTGGCTCAGCACAAATAAAACGGTGGGCGTGTGTTCTACTGCCCGCTGGAAACGAAACCATGAGGCCAAGGGAATGCGGCGGGACTCTCTAAAAGGCACATCGCCGAGATCAATGGCAATCAATCCGAAGCCACCGCTTTGCAGCAGCAGGTCTGTGGCTCGCAATGCCTGCGCCAGCGGGCTTTCTTTTTTGAGCGTTATGCGTTTGTGCTTAGAAGATGAGCCCGGGCTTCCACATCTCACCCAGAGCAGTCGTTCAAACTCGACACCGGCAGCTGCGGCAGATAAAGGATCGAGAGCATCGTTTACATCCACGAGAACGCATACTTCGCGTCGGCGAGTTGAGGCTGCGAGCGCGGCGAGCAGAATGCCGCTTCGTCCCGAAGAAGCCGCTCCATAGATTTGAGTAATGCATCCGCAGGGAAACCCACCGGTGAGTTCATTTATTTCGCGGATCCCACTCGAAACCATTTTTGGTGTAGGTCGCATCTCAAGGCGCGAGGCGGGTGTGACACCAGTGAGTTGACGCAGCTTATAAAATGCCTCCGCGCGCGCTGGTTTTTTCTGGGACGGATCAGCGATTTCCTGAACGGGAATGTGGAGAGATTGAGCTAAAACCGAAGAAAACATGGGGGCCATCCAGCGAAAGCAGAATCTCCAGTTATTTTCGCTTTTTATTCGCTCATGCCATCATCTCGATTTTTGCGGAGTTTGTCAAACGATGGAATGGGAAGAGATTTAAATAATCGCGCCTACGTTATAATCGAGTCTCTGCTTAGATGGCGCTATCGTCTAGGGGTTAGGACGGAAGATTCTCAATCTTCAAACCCGGGTTCGATTCCCGGTAGCGCTACCAACCAGTCTCCGCTGCAGAGAATCGTCCCACAAAAGTGCTCACATGCAAAGATTCGACGATCCTTCAGGCCTGGGCTCGCGGCGGGGCGGACTGGAGAGCGCCCTTTCCGAGGGCCGGCATCGAAACTGTGTGTTGGATTCAAACCCTTGAAATAGAGGTTATGCATGCCTGGCAAGAAGACAGTGATCGTCACTGGAGCATCGGGCGGGATTGGCGGGGGCCTGGTCGACGGGTTTTTGGCACAGGCCTACAACGTGATCGCTGCGTCTCATAGAGTCAACCGAAAGCTGACTACCTCGGACAACTTGGTTCTCATCGAAGGCGACATCGGTAAGCAGCAAACCGCAAACCAGGCAGTTGAAGCAGCCATCAACACTTTCGGAGCCATCGATGTATTAGTGAATAACGCTGGCATATTTCTAAACAAGCCTTTCCTCGATTTCACGATCGAGGACTTCGACGCCCTTGTCTCCACCAATCTGCTCGGATTCCTCTACATGACTCAGCGCACTGTGAAAGAGATGCTGAAACAAAAATCCGGATGCGTTGTGACCATTACTGCTGCGCTCGCCGATCGTCCAATCGCCGGGACAAACGGTTCGGTCTCGATGATAACGAAGGGTGGGTTGAATTCAGCAACCCAGAACCTGGCGACCGAGTTTGCAAAGGACGGCATCCGATTTAATGCCGTAGCGCCGGGAGTCGTAAATACACCAATGCATCCCGATGGTCCCAACGAATCGACGTTGCAGCCAACTATGAAAAAGGCGACAGTGAAGGATATTGTCGACGCCGTGGTGTACCTGGCACAGGCAGGTCATGTCAGTGGAGAGATTCTCCACGTGGATGGTGCTGCTCCAGCTCGTCGTTGGTAGGCCGGACGCACCAGCCAAACGCGTATGTGGCTCTGGACCTATAACAAGAATGGAGGTGTTTAATCATGCGTTCTAATATCCTGCCCGGAGGCGTCTTTCCCGACTACGAACTGCCCGATCAAACGGGCACCCCGCGGAAGTTGAGCGAACTGCAAGGCGAAGACCCATTGATCCTCACGCTTGCGCGCGGCCACTATTGCCCGAAGGAGCACCAACAGCATCTGGAACTCGCCGCGTTCTACCCGAAGATCGCGGTCGCATACACTCAGATCGCCACGATCGCCACTGACGACCACCATACACTGCAGGAATTTCGAGCATCAGTGGGAGCTGAGTGGACATTTCTTTCAGACCCTGACCGAATTGTTCAGAAAGATCTCGACATCCAGGAGTACACCGATCCTGAGCACAACCCGATGATTCCGCATACGCTCGTGCTTAAGCCGGGCCTAGTGATTTACAGCATCTATAACGGTTACTGGTTCTGGGGGCGTCCATCGGTCGTCGATCTTTGGCACGATCTGCGCGTGGTAACGAGTCAAATCCGCCCCGACTGGGACCCGAGTGCGCCTGGACTGCGCGACGCATGGAACGCCGGTGATTTTTCGCGTTTCCACGGATGGAACAAAAGGGCCGGTCTTCGTTCGTGAAGGTAGCGGAATAGGGTTGGACAGCCTGGATTTGCGCATTCTGAAAGCATTCAATCTCCGCACTCATCTCCGATGATCAGGTATTCGCGCTTGCGCGCAAATGTGACCTAATCACAACCAGAAGCGCTCCCGACGATTACGCCCCAAGCAGAAGAATAAGACTATTGGACGAAAGTGTTGACCAACACCTTCGGATTAGTTAGCCGTTCCGTGGCACAGGAGCTTCAGATTGCTCCCTCGCTACGCGTAGACGAAGGGCCGTTTTTTGTGACTTCTCCAGAAATAGGCAAGGATGATCACGCTTGCAACCGCTGCGTACGCACACCACACCGAAGTAAACGCATAGCGTTTCACCACCATCACAACCAGCAGGATCGCCAGGTTGACAGCGCCCAGGATGACCATCATCCTAATCTCCGAGAAAAACAGCGCGCCACAAGTGGCAATCACATAGAGCACGGCAACGGCCGTATTGTTGGTTGCCTGATTGATGTACACGATGCTATTTCCCCTGACATACAGCTCCAACGGGAATGCCGTCAGCGCCCACAGAATATAGAGCGATATTCCTGAGCCCAGTATGACGAACGGCAGCATTCGCCTCCGGCTCTTCGCATTCGGCTCGAACAGGAGCACACTCAGCGGCAATAAGAATGGGAGCAGCCCCTGCGCGTATAGCATGAACGCCGCCCCCATGTCGTGCGCCACCTCGGGCGAAAGAATTCCATTCAATCCCAGCCAAACGAATCCCTCAGTGAACTGATGAATCGCGAACAGCAAAGGCAGTGCCGCGAAGAGCAGTTCGCGCCGGTGCTTCACTTTGGTAAACGTGACCACGCCAACGGCACCCAGAACCCCGCTACCTACAAAATTCGCTGTAGCTGAAAAGCACATGGCTCGTGTTCTCCGCTGCGAGGATTGCATCTATCAGTGTGGAACGCAACTATTTGGCCCACAAACGGCGCGTTCGCATCACAACACAGGGATGGGATCCGGATCAGACGATGCTATAACACTTTCATGTGAGTTTGCCGAAGATTGTCAGGGCATGAACGAAGCGATACTGCAGCGAGACACCGATACCAAAGTCCAATGGCGCCTGACCACCCCGTTGACGCATCTTTCGCGCTGATGTCTTGCTGTGTGCGCCGCGCGATGTACAGACGTCAACCAGCTAAATGTTAGCCGCCGCTGGTTTTCTTGCATCGAATCTACGTAACTTTTCACCCAAGTAGCTCGTAGCGAAACATAACCAGATCATCTAACTGAAGGACCGAAGTGATATGGGCCACCCTGCAAGAGTTCCCCCGCAACGGGGGTCCAATCGGGAGTTGGGAAGTCTTCCGCTCGAGCTCGTAAAGTCGAGATTAGATGTATCGGGCGAGGGGCTTAGCCGAGCGGAAGCGCAAGCGCGGCTGACGCAGTATGGTTTTAACGAACTACCTCAAGAAAAAGTCGATCCGCTCTTAAAGTTTCTCTCCTACTTCTGGGGCCCGATCCCGTGGATGATTGAGGTTGCGGCGATTCTTTCGGCCCTGGTCCATCACTGGGAAGATTTTTTCATCATCCTCGCTTTGCTCCTGATGAATGCCGGCGTTGGTTTCTGGGAAGAGTTCCAGGCGGGAAATGCCATTGCCGCGCTCAAAGCAACGCTTGCCTTACGGGCCAGAGTCAAGCGGGACGGAACCTGGACAACAATACCCACAAGGGAGCTGGTGCCAGGCGATGTCATTCACATCGGGATCGGCGACATTGTGCCCGCCGATACACGCTTGCTCGGAGGCGATCCAGTCATGGTGGATCAGTCTGCCCTGACGGGTGAATCCCTTCCTGTTACCCGTAAGTCCGGCGAGGCCGTCTACTCCGGTTCAATTCTCAAGCAGGGGGAGATCGATGGTCTGGTTTACGGCACTGGACAAAACACCTACTTCGGCAAAACCGCGCACCTTGTGGAAACCGCTCATACCGTGAGCCATTTTCAGCAGGCGGTCCTGAAGATCGGAGACTACCTGATCTTTATTGCCGTCGGCCTGGTGTTGTTGATTCTCACCGTCGCTTTGTTTCGCGGCGATAGAATGCTGACGACCCTTCAATTTGCTCTCGTTCTGACGGTCGCTGCCGTTCCTGTGGCGATGCCGGCAGTTCTCTCCGTGACCATGGCCGTGGGCGCTCGCACCCTGGCTCGAAAAAAGGCCATCGTCACTCACCTTGCCGCAATGGAGGAGCTGGCCGGAATCGATGTTCTGTGTTCTGACAAAACGGGCACGTTGACACAGAACAAACTAACTCTTGGTGATCCATTTTGCATGGCGGGAGTAAGCCCTCAGGAAATAATTCTTGCAGCCTCCCTCGCTTCCCCTGCGGAGACCGAAGATCCAATCGATCTGGCTGTGTTGAGCGGTCTGAAGGATGCAAATCTGACTAAACAATACAAGATCCTGCACTTCCAGCCTTTTGATCCAGTGCACAAACGCACCGAAGCGACGGTTGAATCGGACTCAGGTCAGCTTCGAGTCACAAAAGGCGCGCCTCAGGTCATCCTTGAACTGACCGCTCCCGCAGCCGACGTAAAAAATGCTGCTGAAAACGCGGTGAACCAATTTGCTGCCCGAGGCTTTCGATCTTTAGGAGTGGCCCGCAGTGATGAGAAGGATCATTGGCAGTTCCTGGGAGTCCTGCCGTTATTCGATCCTCCAAGACCAGACTCCAAGAGCACCATTGCGACCGCGTCTGAGATGGGCATCAAGGTGAAGATGGTGACCGGCGATCAGATCGCGATTGCCAAAGAAATGGCGCGCCAGCTCGGGTTGGGGCAGAACATTGTGGACGCGACCGTTCTTTCTGAAACGGAGCACTATAAACAAAGTCAACTCACTGAAGCCATCGATGAAGCCGACGGTTTTGCCCAGGTTTTCCCGGAACACAAATTTCATATTGTGAAGATCCTTCAGCAAGAAAAACACATCGTGGGTATGACCGGAGATGGCGTAAATGACGCTCCGGCGCTCAAGCTCGCGAATGCTGGCATTGCGGTCTCGGGAGCCACCGACGCAGCCCGGGCAGCCGCTGACATTGTCCTGCTGAATGCCGGCCTGTCGGTAATCATCGACGCCGTCAAGGAAAGTCGCAAGATGTTCCACCGGATGAACAGCTACGCTACGTACCGCATCGCGGAAACGATTCGGGTGCTGCTCTTCATGACCCTCGCGATTCTTGTGTTCAATTTTTATCCGGTCACCGCGGTTATGCTCGTGTTGCTCGCCATTCTGAATGATGGCGCAATTCTCTCTATTGCGTATGACCGGGTCCACTATTCGAACCGTCCAGAGAAATGGAACATGCCCGAAGTTCTCGGCATTGCGACCGTCTTGGGAGTTGCTGGAGTCATCGCGACGTTTGGTTTGTTTTACCTGGGCGAAAGAGTTTTTCACCTCGGCCGCGAAACGATCCAATCGCTGATGTACTTAAAGTTATCTGTAGCAGGGCATTCGACAATCTTTGTCACGCGAACAAGAAAAGCTTTCTGGTCGATTCGGCCGGCGCCGATTCTCTTGCTGGCAGTGATCGGTACGCAGACGCTCGCAACTCTGATCGCTGTTTATGGCATTTTCATGCCCCCGCTTGGTTGGCATTGGGCAATCTTTGTTTGGGGATATGCGTTGGCATGGTTCATGGTGAATGATCGGATAAAGCTGGCGGCTTACAAGGTTTTCGGTCGTCAGGGCCAGGGTTTGTTGGGAAAGATGAGTTGGATAGCGAAACACGGGGCCGCCGCGGCCTCTTAGAGCTTGCAGCAAGCGTGTCACCTAATGATGTCCAAGGCTTCTCCAGTCCGAATTCTGGCGATCAATAGTGGATCATCCAGCCTGAAGGTTGCGCTGTATGAAATGGACAAGATCGAAAAGCTTTTGGTCGCCGTCGAAGTTCGCCGCATTGGCATCCCGGGTGGAAGGATGCGAGGGTTTGATCCACAGGGTAAGACGCTATTCGATTTCCAGGAAGACCTGCCTGATCATGTTGCGGCGCTTAATGCCGTGCTGAAATGGTTCCACACTGAGAACCACGAAATTCACGCGGTAGGTCATCGCATTGTCCACGGGGGTCCCCGTCACAGTGAACCACAGATTATTACTGCGGCCATCATCTCTGCCCTGCGAGTACTCACACAAATCGATCCGGACCATATGCCACAGGCGATTTCAGCCATCGAGACTGTCAGACGGGAGCACCCATCGCTAACCCAGGTGGCATGCTTCGACACAGCCTTTCATCGTCAGATGCCCCAAGTCGCCCAGGTTTGTCCATTGCCCTTTCGGTACTACGACGAAGGAGTTCTGCGTTACGGCTTCCATGGGCTCTCCTACGAGTATGTGATTTCCGAATTGCGACACCTGGATGGCGAGCTGGCGGATGGCCGCATCGTCCTCGCGCATTTGGGAAATGGAGCGAGCATGGCCGCTCTTCATAAGGGCAAAAGCGTGGATACAAGCATGGGCTTCACACCGACAGCCGGCCTGTTGATGGGGACGCGCTCGGGGGACATCGATCCGGGGGTTCTGCTTTACCTGATCGAGGAAAAGAAGATGAGCGCTAAGGCGGTAAACCATCTGCTCAATAAGGATTCAGGATTGCTGGGTGTCTCTGGCATCAGCGAAGATATGCAGGATCTGATCGAGCATGCGAACGATAACGGCCGGACAGCTCTGGCAGTTGAATTATTCTGCCTTCGCGCCAAGAAATACCTCGGCGCTTATGCGGCCTTGCTAGGGGGTCTGGACGCGGTGGTGTTCACGGCAGGCATCGGCGAGCATGCGCCCGAGGTGCGGGAACGTATCTGCTCAGGGCTGCAGTTCATGGGACTTCAGCTGGATCCGGCTCGCAATCGCGAAACAGCGCCTGTAATTTCTGCAAAAAGCAGCCGAGTAAAGGTTCGGGTAATCAAAACCAATGAGGAACTGATGATTGCTCGCCACACAGCCAGACTCATTGCACCACAACGTAATTAGCGGGGAGAATATTTATGCCGGCGAAAACTTTGAAGAAGATCGGCTCGAAAGAGCCCCAGGCGGAACAAAGTGATTTCCACAACCCGAGTGCCCGCACGCTGGCCGAACCGGACGAGGCAACAGCTTTTGAATTCGATGCTGCTCTTTCGAGCGCGGTGGAACGAAAGAAATCAGCACCGGCTAAGCCGACTCAGGTCAAGGGACCGCTCTCGCCGGAGATGCTGGACAAAATGCATCGCTACTGGCAAGCCGCAAATTATCTGACCGTCGGGCAAATCTATTTGGCTGAGAATCCGCTTCTTCGGCAGTCACTGACTCCTGAACAGATCAAGCCTCGCCTTCTGGGACACTGGGGCACCTCGGCGGGACAGAATTTCATCTACGTTCACCTGAATCGGCTGATCAACGAGCATGGCGCGAGCATCATTTATATCTCCGGACCGGGACATGGGGGCCCGTCCATGAACGCGCACTCATATCTGGAGGGGACTTACTCTGAGGTCCACTCGGAAATCACCCAAGACACAAACGGCATGCGTCTGTTATTTCGCGAATTCTCCACTCCGGGCGGCGTACCCAGCCATTGCGGGCCTCACGTGCCTAATTCGATCCACGAAGGAGGAGAACTTGGCTACTCTCTACTGCATGCATTTGGCGCCGCGTTTGACAATCCTGAGCTGATCGTTGCGTGCGTCATTGGTGATGGTGAGGCTGAGACCTGCCCCCTCGAAGGCAGCTGGAAAGGCGTCAAATTTCTTAATCCGAAACGCGATGGTGCTGTGCTGCCCATTCTTCACATGAACGGGTACAAGATTTCCGGACCAACAGTCGAAGCGCGTACCCCTGACGAAGAACTTACTGAGCTCTATCGAGGTCACGGCTACGCACCTCGCTTCGTGGAAGGCGACGATCCCAATGCTGTGCATCAGTCGTTTGCACAGACACTGGATGATTGTTATGCGGAGATCATCGAAATCCAGCGGAAAGCGAGACAAGATGGAGTGACGCAACGACCCGTGTGGCCGATGATTATTCTGCGCACTCCGAAAGGGTGGACCGGCCCGAAGGAAGTAGAGGGCATTCCGATCGAAGGAACGTTCCGCGCACACCAGGTTCCGCTGGCCAATGTGAGGGAGAATCCTGAACATCTGAAACTCCTGGAAGCCTGGATGAAGAGCTATCACCCGGAGAAACTCTTTGATCACGAGGGACGGTTCATTCCGGAGTTGGCGTCGCTGGCACCTGCCGGGGAGCATCGGATGGGCGCTAACCCGCACGTGAATGGCGGGCGTTTGCTCGATGAACTCGATATTCCGGATTTCACGAACTATGCGCTCGATGTCCCCGGACCGGGTGAGGTGGTGGCCGAGGCGCCCCGCAAGCTGGGTGAATTTCTGCGCGACATTATCAAAATGAATTCGAGGAATTTCCGTTTCTTTTGTCCGGACGAAACGAACTCTAACCGTCTCAATTCCGTCTTCGAAGCCAGCGAGCGCTGTAGTCTTGCTGAAATCATCCCCATCGATGACCATGTGAGCCCGGACGGGCGAATCATGGAAGTGCTGAGCGAGCATTGCTGCGAAGGATGGCTCGAAGGCTACCTGCTGACTGGGCGTCATGGCGTGTTTTCATCCTATGAAGCGTTCGCTCAGGTCGTCGATTCGATGGCGACCCAGCACGCGAAGTGGCTGGAACAGTGCAGAGACTTACCCTGGCGCAAACCGATTGCTTCGTTGAATGTTTTCCTTACCAGCCACGCCTGGCGCAATGATCACAATGGATTCAGCCATCAGGCACCGGGGTTCGTGGCCAATGCTCTTGCGCGGCGCAGCGAAACCATTCGCGTCTACTACCCGCCCGACTCGAACTGTCTGCTGAGCGTGATGGACCACTGTCTGCGCAGCCGCAATTACCTCAACATTGTTACGTGCGGAAAACAGCCGGAGTTGCAATGGATGAATATGGACAAAGCCGTGGATCATTGTTCACGAGGCGCGTCAAAGTGGGACTTCTGTTCGAATGACGGCGACTCCGAACCCGACGTAGTCCTGGCTTGCGCCGGCGACGTGCCTACGATCGAAACCGTCGCCACCTCATGGCTCCTTCAGAAGTACGTCCCCGGAATTAAGGTCCGAGTAATCAATCTCGTCGACCTCGGTGTCCTGGCGAGTCCCGATGACCATCCCCATGGCATGGACAATATTTCCTTCGAAGCTCTCTTTACACCAGATGTCCCGGTAATCTTTGCGTTCCACGGCTACCGCTGGGCGATTCACAGTATCGTGCACGGACGTTCCAACGAGGGACGTTTTCATGTGCGTGGCTTCATCGACAGAGGAACGACGACCACCCCGTTTGATATGGTGGTCGTCAACAACCTCAGCCGATTTCACTTGGCAATGGATGCGCTCAAGTATGTTCCTCGACTGCGGTCGAAGGTCTCGGACGTAATCGACATGTTCAATCGCAAGCTTTATGAGCATCACGTCTACATTCGCGAGCACCTCGAAGACATGCCAGAAATAAAGAACTGGCATTGGACGAAGGACTTCACAGCTCCGAGTACACCGCCGCCGCTAGCTAAGGGTCATCCTCGCGATCAAGTTTTCACTGATTCATAACGAAACCAGCCTGCGTTTGAGTATTGATGTGAACCTTGAATGCGACAGCATCGTCGATACCATCGTCCAATAGCACACCGGGTCCCGTACAGCTTAAATGCGGACGCCGCATTCAGTACGGAATGCGGAAGATTCAGGGAGAATCAACATGATGTGGCTTGAATCCAGGAATACTGACGGTATGAGAAGAGTCCCGGCGAACACCCCACACTGTATCCAGCCAAATTCGCGGGCGCATGGTCAAGGGGATGATCGAAGCGGCAGCGCTCGCCGGCTCTTTTTCATTTGCCACCCCCGTCACTTCAGAGAGGGCGACTGATATGGCAGGGGTACGGCATTCCACTCTAAAGGTCGGGCCCGTTACGGTGTTCTATCGAGAGGCGGGTCCCGAGGGTAATCCGGTTCTGTTGTTGTTGCATGGCTTCGCAAACTCATCGCACTACTTTCGGCACCTGATGCCGCTGCTGGCGGGGCGCTTTCATCTGATTGCTCCCGACCTGCCTTCCTTTGGCTTTACCAGGGTGGATGGAGAAAGTTATCACTACACTTTCGCTCAATTGACCGAAACCATCCAAGCGTTCGTAGAAGCCCTGCGATTACGACGCTTCGCCATGTATGTCTTTGATTACGGCGCGCCGATCGGATTCAATCTTGCAGTCGCCGATCCCAGCCGCGTTACGGCGATCATCTCGCAGAACGGTAACGCCTACGAAGACGGATTGGGTGCAGGCCCGTGGGCTCCCTTGCGCGCCTATTGGAAGCAGCCCTCCGCGGCCATTCGTGACCAACTCAAGGAACGTATGTCGCTCGATGGAGTTCGCGAGGCGTATTTCCAGGGCGTGCGGGATGTCTCCAGGATCGAACCCGAAGCCTATTGGCTCGATGCTGCACTCCTCGCGCGACCCGGCATGATGGACGTGCAAGTCGATCTCAAGCTCGATTACAAAGCCAACATTGAACGCTATCCCTTATATCAACAGTACCTCCGTACGCATCAGCCCCCCTTGCTCGCCATATGGGGGAAAAATGACAGCTTCTTCATTCCGCCGGGCGCGGAAGCATTCAAGCGAGACGTGCCCAACGCGGTGGTGAAATTCCTGGACGCTGGACACTTTGCTCTTGAATCCAACCCGGAGGACATCGCATCAGCAATTCTGAAAATGCCCATGTGACGTTGCTCGTCACGGAACGGGCAAGGCTAGTTTGAGATTACTCGCAGCTACTTAAGGCTTAAGAAAACAGAATCGATTCTTAGAAGGAGAACAATATGGCAACAAAAGGAAAAATCCTGGTATTAGTATCGAGCGGTCACGGCTTGCCCTTGAAAGATGGCAAGGTTTATAAGGGAGCTGGCTACTACCTCAACGAGCTGACGGTTCCGGTCCGTGCCCTGATGAAGGAGGGCTACGAAGTCACCTTCGCCAACCCCAAAGGCAACACGCCGCAAATGGACGTTCATTCAGCTGTGCCTGACTTCTTCGGTGGGAGCGAAGCTAAGCTGCAGGACTATCTTAAATTCCGCGACACATTGACCGGGCTCAAGAATCCAACTCGTATTTCGGATGTCATCGCATCAGGCCTGGATCAATATGACGCCGTTTTCGTCCCCGGCGGCCATGGCCCGATGATGGATCTTCTCGATGATCCCGACGCTGGCGCCGTGATGAGACACTTTCATAAGACATCCAAGCCGACGGCAGTGCTCTGCCATGGCCCGATTTCACTTCTCTCGGCTTCTCCGAATTCGAAGCAGGTCGTCGCTGCGCTGGCGGCGGGCGATGCCGCCGGAGCGCGGGAAAAAGCCGAAGGTTGGATATATACCGGGTATAAGATGACCATTTTTTCGACCGCGGAGGAGCAGCAGCGGGAGCCGCTCGAGATTGGCGGAAAGGTTCTCTTCTACCCGGACTTCGCCTTAGCCACGGCAGGGGGCGACGTAAGTGTGGCCGCTCCGTGGCAGGGCTACGTCCTTCAGGATCGCGAGTTAATCTCAGGTCAGAACCCGTTTTCCGATGAAGCGCTTCTCAAACTTCTTCTGCCGGCACTCAACCGCGCAAGAGCAGCCGCTTGAGACCGGTGGTAAGGTTCTTTTCTACCCGGACCTCGCCTTGCGTACGGCGGGCGGCGATATAAGTGTAGCCGCTTCATGGCAGAGCTACGTGCTCCAAGATCGCGAGCTAATGTTAAGTCAGAATCCGTTCTCTGATGAAGCGGTTTCTGAAACTTCTTCTGCCGGCACTTCAACCGGAAAAAGAAATCTGTCGGTAAGTTTTTCACACTGCTTCATAAGTAAGAGTAGTCGGGGGGCGTCTCGCGACATAGATCGGCAGAGAGGCCAGACTTTCAATCGCAATTTACGCAGCCATTCCCTTGGCGTTCACGAAGCCGTGGATTGCGGGTGCCTGCTACGTCGTCGTTGCGATCAATGTGGCTCATCCCCGATCGGCGCATCGAAAGAAAACTGACGCACGATCCAGGTACTCCCCCCAATGTCGCCGCGTTGATGATCAGATTCGTCAACACCTGTCGTGTAAGCAATCGATCAATCAGACCCGCACAGGGGCCTCTCGGGCAGTAACTCTCCCCGGCAGCATGAGCCAGCTTCGTAAACTCAGGCAAATTTAGCTACGCAAACTTAAATTGCAATTAGGGCCAACGCGCACAACCCTTCCACTGCGTCGCGAATCAATGTAAAGGAATACTTTCCCCCAACCTGGCGCTGCGGCTCGCGGGACCCAAAGCTTCTTCCTCTTATGCAGCGTGTGCATTCGACTACGTCAACTCCATACATTTCAACCAGACGGTAAGGACAACCAGAAGAGTTTGCTGGATTCCTGAAGATGGCGCGTCGCAAATGGTGGGGCACCGTTTGACTTGACGTTAACTCGAATTCTTCTGGTCAAGAGCAAAGGAGACAATTATGAAAGTCGTAGTGATTGGCGGTACTGGCCGCATTGGATCCAAGGTTGTCAACAAGCTTCGCCAGCACGGACACGAGGCGATAGCAGCAGCGCCCAACACGGGGGTCAACACCGTGACGGGCGAAGGGCTGGCCGAAGTGCTCAAAGGTGCCTCGGTTGTCGTTGACGTATCAGACTCTCCGGAGTGGGGAGACGCGGCAGTCCTGAAGTTTTTCGAAACGTCGACTCGTAACCTCCTCACCTACGAAGCGGCTGCAGGCGTAGGACATCATGTTGCATTGTCAGTGGTGGGGACCGACCGGCTGTCTGAGAGCGGCTACTTCCGCGGCAAGAGCGCGCAGGAGAAGCTGATCAAAGAATCTTCAATCCCCTACTCGATCGTGCATGCGACGCAGTTCTTCGAGTTCCTCAAGGGCCTTGCCGACTGGGAGATGGTCGGTAGCAAGGTGCATTTGCCTCCTGTGCTCTTCCAGCCGATGGCTGCCGACGATGTCGCTAGCGGCGTAGCGAGGGTCGCAGTAGGCCCACCGGTAAATGGGATCGTCGAAATTGCAGGCCCGGAACAGTTTCGTCTGGATGAACTAGTCCGCCGACGCTTGGCCTCGCTCAAAGATCCCCGCGAAGTCATCGTTGATGCAAACGCGCGTTATTCGGGAGCGAAAATCAGCGAGAAAACGCTGCTTCCCGGCAAAAACGCACGACTCGGCGAGACGCGTTTCGAAACCTGGCTCAAGCAGGCCGCAGTGCAAAAGTCGGCTGCGTGAAGAGTAGCTGCACGAAGAAAGACTCGTGCGGCATAGTCAGGTCAGTTGGCAGTTTCCACAGATTCATGAATTGCCACAAAGGAACTCACGGTGCGCTGCGAAATTCGTCGTGTTTCTTGTGAACCCGCCAAGTAAAAACCACAACTGCGAGCAGTTTTGCTCGCACAAGGACAGAGAGGAGATTCGCAATGCATACAATGCTGAAACCCGTGGAGGATACAAACAGGAGCTTGGACAATGAGTTGGTTCCATCGCGCTACGCGCTGAAGGTCGGCGCGATTGACGTGATGGTGGTCAGCGATGGGGTCCTATCGCTGCCAGGCGTGATGTTGGGCCACAATGCCGAACCGGCTGTCCGAGCGGCCTGGCTGCAGGACATGTTTCTGCCGCCCGACGTGCTCGACTGGGCGCTGAACGCGGTTGTGGTCCGCTGCAGCGGCCGGACAATACTCATTGACACTGGTATGGGGATGGAGTTCCCGGACTTGCCGCGGACCGGGCGGTTGGTTGAGCGACTTGAGGCCGCTGGCATCGATCTCGCATCCGTGACCGACGTGGTGCTTACCCACATGCACATGGACCACGTTGGCGGGCTGCTCAGCGACGGGGTAAGAGATCGGCTGCGTCCTGACCTGCGGATCCACCTGTCGGCGGCGGAGGCCAAGTTCTGGGAGTCACCCGATTTTTCACGCGTCTCCATGCCGCCGGGGTTCCCTGACGCGCTTCGGCAGACGGCCAAGCGGTTCTTAAAGGAGTACGGCAGCCAGCTGCGGCCGTTCGAGAAGGAGTACGAGGTGGCGCCGGGGGTGGTCGTCACGCGCACTGGCGGCCACACCCCCGGGCACAGCGTGGTCCGCCTGGCGTCTGGCGGAGACCGGCTGATGTTCGCCGGCGACGCTATATTCGAGGTCGGGTTCGACCACCCCGATTGGTATAACGGCTTCGAACACGACCCCGAGGAGGCGGCCCGCGTCCGGGTCGGTCTCTTGCGGGAACTGGCGGCGACCGGCGGCGCGCTGGTGGCCACTCACCTGTCGTTCCCGTCCGTCTGCCACGTGGCGGCCGCTGGCGACATCTTCCGTTGCGTACCGGGCTTCTGGGATTACTGACGACCTGTTGGGGTCGCGCCGGACCAGGCGCGCCCCAGACCGGGCGCTATCGGCGCGCTTCGGGAGTTCCTTGCGGGCTCACGCCCGCATAAAACGAATATGACTGTCGTAATCAGACCATGGACATCGAAGGCTCAATTGCTGCTACCATGGATTTAATTGGGCGTCGATCGGGATGGTGCGCTGGTTCATCTCTCCGTCTTTTAGTCTGCCTCCTGGTTGAGCATATTTTCCTGTTCGAAGATGCCCATGATTGAGTCTGACCTGAAACAGCAATCTGAATGACAGATTTTGGCAAGGCGAAGACCAGATCACTTGGCGAGGCACTGAAATCACGGTTCAAATCGGCACTTCTCGGAATGGAAACGGGTTTGCCGTAGAGAAACCAGACAATTGGAAGACGGTGGATGAGAAGCGAACGGAGTTTGAAACACGTTCGAAATCTGGAACGGAAGTTTTGGATCAGCACTGCCACAGTCACTTTCTTCATCTTGGTGTTGACGGTGCTGGACGCTTACTTTTGGGGCTTTCGCTAGACATGATGCCGGAGTACGGACACAGCAAACTTAAAGAAGGAATTAATCAAGGGAAATACGGCCTTGGCCTCGACTGACAAAACGTGCTGGACCGTGCGGCCTTTCGCACTTGCTCTATTGCTGGCCGTCTTGTTTGCAATTGTTGTAGCTCAGGCCTTTCCGCAGGCGGTCCTCGATTTTTCGGATTTTCACGGCAACAACTCCCCTCTGCAAGTCCATGCCCGGAGCACGTCCGCTCCCGTTATTGTTACGGTTGCGGTCCTTTGCTTAACCTGCACCGAATTGCCGCGCGAATTCAGTCAGGTGGATCTACTTCTACGAGCCGACTTCGGCTCTGACCTTCCCTTGCTCGCCGAACCATCTTTACGTATTTAGTTTCTCCCCCCCGGCTCGATTCCTAGTAAATCCAAAATAAAACTCCGCCTTATCGGCGTAATAGAGGGGACAAATGTCGAAGCAAAAAGGGTTTTCGCTCATTGAGTTACTGATTGTCGTGGCAATTATTCTGATCATCGCTGCCATCGCTATTCCGAACCTGCTGCGTGCGCGTATTGCAGCCAACGAAGCGTCGGCTGTGCAGTCGATTCGCACCATCAACACGGCTTCCATTACCTATCAGGCCACCTACTCGAATGTCGGATTTGCGGCAACTTTGGCTGCTCTTGGACCAGGTGGCGGCAACACCACTTGCGGCACGCCGGCCTCGACTGCGGCTTGCCTGATCGATGCGGTGCTGGCGAAGGCAAGCGCGGCGGCTACTCCGAAGAGCGGCTATTACTTCACCTACACGCCGGCAGCGGCTGCGGGTGGAACTGTGAATGACTACACCGTAAGCGGCGACCCGGCATCGTTGAACCAGACCGGCGTGCGCGGCTTCTGCTCAAGCTCGGACGGCGTCATTCGCTGGAAGAGTCCCGGACCGACCGGTGTTACCACCACCGCCGGCTGCGCGGCATTGACTGCATTGCAGTAGCGGGTCCGCAGTGCCATGTTTCTCTGAAACAAGGTTGAGACTGAATCCGCAATAATCAGGAACTGGGAAGAGCGGTCGCGTTCGGGTGAAATGCCTGGCCGATTGGTTCTTCCCCATACTCTTCTTCGGAGTAATCCTCACCTCTGACGCCCACTCGCCTGTCTCTTACTTCTGCGAGGATGGTGCGGGGCTATCGCGCGGCGTTGGTTCTCTCGGCGATCTGATTACGCCGCCCGCGCGCCCACCACAACGTGACTGTCGTAATCAAGCCATGGTCACGCAAAGGCCTAACTGCTGCTACCATGGCTTTAATTGGCGTCAATAGGAATTGTGCGCCGGGTCAAGTTGTCTGGCGACAATTACTTCTAGTGTTCTAAGCGCATTTCCTGTCCGAAGATGCCAAATTGGGGCCTTGACTTGAAATATCACTCGAATGACAGATTTTGGCAGGGCGCAGGCTGACTTATAGGCCGGGCAACAGGATTACGGTTGAAATCAGGGCTATTTTTATTACTTGCAGAGTGGAAACGAGCTTGCGAGTAGAGGGCCGGGACACTTATTTGGGCCTTTCGCCAGCCGGACGTTGACGATACTAAGACCGTGGGGCCAACCTTCATCGGCCTGACTGAGGGAAAAATGCCGAAGCACAGAGGTTTTTCGATTATTGAATTACTGATTGTAGTGGCGATCATTCTGATCATCGCTGCCATCGCTATTCCGAACCTGCTGCGTGCGCATATCGCGGCTAACGAATCGTCCGCTGTACAGTCGATTCGTGCCATCAACACGGCTTCCATTACTTATCATTCCACATACACAAACGTTGGCTTCCCGGCAACTCTGGTGGAGCTGGGACCCGGCGCCGGCAATACCACTTGTGGTACTCCGTCCTCGACTGCGGCTTGCCTGATCGACGCCGTGTTGGCTAATGCGGGCGCGGTCGCTAACTCGAAGAGCGGGTACTACTTCACCTACACACCGGCAGCAGCTGTGGGCGGAACTGTGAACGATTACACGGTGAGCGGCGACCCGGCTTTGTTGAACCAGACTGGCGTACGTGGCTTCTGCTCAAACTCGGATGGCGTCATTCGCTGGAAAAACCCTGGCCCGACCGGTGTTACGACCACCGCCGGCTGCGCGGCCCTAACCACATTGCAGTAAGCCGGATTGCCGGACTGGGACACCCTCCGGCACGGATATAACACGCTACCCGCTATTGGGGCTTACCGAGTGTAAGCGTTTCCGGCTTGGCTCCGTTCACACCGAAGGCGTATTTGAACCCGTACCACGGGTCGGTCTCCGATCGCAGGGTTACTTTTGGCGAGGTAATCGGAATCATCCCAGAATCTCCCCGGCTCGAGTGCACGGAGAAAGACGTGGCTCCCTCCGGAACCTGGACTGTCGGCTGATATGGCACGCTTTTCGTGCCGTGTTCCATTTGGAAAATGATCTGTGGATGACTGGCAACTATATTGGGAGGGAGTGACAGCGACAACTGCGGCACATGCTGCCCTGTAGTTTGTGCCTGCACGGACGGCGGCGGTGCCGAGGCACTCGATGTCATGACCGTCAGAAACGACGGCAAGCCGATGCCCAGATAAAAGACCTTTTTCAGGTCCACTTCGCCCCAAATTCCTGCCACGATGGCCCCACACACGGCGAAGATCACCATCGCAAGCAACATCGAGATGCGAACATCTTTGGGCTCAATCTGATTCTGACTCAGGCCAATGGCAAGTCTGAGAAGGGTTGGGAAAATACCGCCGAGTGCGCCAACCAAGAGGATGATCAACGTGGCGCGTTGTTTTTGAGCTGAAAGGCGAGCCGCGGTGGCCATAGGGTCTCCTTGTAACCTCGCAAGGATGAAACAACTGCGGTCACCTGCACTATACGTCAAGTGTCGAGACACATCAATCTGGACAGAGTCTGATTTTTGGACAGACTCCCACCCTTATCTTTCAAAGCGTCCGGCGCACTACCTTTTGCCTTAATGCTTCATCACGCCAGGTACTGACCAAAAAAATGTTCCGCCGCATGTGGACCTGGCTCTCACTCCCTGCGTGACTCAGATCACGGATATTTATAGCAATCCAAGCAGAAACTGAAGGCGGCAATCCTTCGGTCGAGTGAACAGTTACGTAACCGCCAGGCCAGGAGACGGTCCATGTGTGAATTCTGCTTAAAGCACGGGGAAGGGAAGAAGTGGTATCTGGAAGCAAAGAACTATTCCGAAGATCTAGCGAGCGATGTCAAACGGCGAAAAATGATCGCGAAGTTCTTTGAGCACCCCGCCGATCCCGGGCAGCTTGTTCAACAAGCCGAACGCCTGCAGAAGCTCCCTAAGTTCGTGCGCGACTGCTTTGTTTATCTGATCACGCGGAAGCAAAAGAAGATCCATTATGGGCAGGTCGTGCCGATCGAAGATGTAGAGAAAATCTTTCAATTGACAAACTCCATCGTCCGCGTCGCCTGCTATTGCCGCTATCAAACGCTCGGCAAAGAAAAACGCTACTGTTACGGAATCAGCCTGTCGCCCGAAACTGGTATGGGCGAAATTGTGGCCGGACTCAGCGACAGTTTTCTTTCCGGACCGGACACCGCCGGTCTCGAGACACTCACGCGCGAGGAGGCCCTGGAGGCATTTCGCAAGCACGAGCGTGAAGGCCTATGTCACACGGTGTGGACATTTCGCACGCCGTTCATAGGAGGTTTGTGCAATTGCGACCGCTCCGATTGCTGGGCCATGCGTTTCACCCTGTCACACCAGGTCCCGATTATGTTTCGTGCAGAGTACGTCGGCCAAATTGACGCTGATGCCTGCAACGGATGCCGCCAATGCATCCGCCAGTGTCAGTTCGGGGCGATGACCTGGAGCGCCGCCAACAAGAAGGCGGTAATTGACCAGCAGTGGTGCTACGGCTGTGGCATTTGCCGAGCCGTATGTACGGAGAACGCCATCGCGCTGGTCGACCGTGCGCAATCCTCCGTCGGCAATTTGTGGTGAGAGTGAGTGTCTCGCTGCATTCGGAACAAGTATGGGGCGGGTGGCCCGACAAAGACGGGTCTACGCTGACGAAGATCACGGCTATAACGGAAGCCCGCGCCAGTGCGGATAGATTTCCGCTCCGAATGATTTCAACGCTGCAGCCGATTCTGCATCAGGACTGCCGTACACCTCGAAGCGTGCGATCGCCGCAAAGTTAAGCACCTTTGGAACCAGCTCCTGCACCACCGCGCTCGCCAGATGGTTCTGCACGGCATCGGCATTGGCGTAAGTTTCGAGCAGGCGGCAGCGGCTGTGATCGTTACTCAGATACCATTCGTAGCCCAGCGCGCCGGGCTCATTAGCTGTTCCTTCAATCATCGCCTTGACCATGGCTGCAAAATCTTCGAACTTCCCCCGGTGGATGGTGAAGTCGATCAGGAAGTGCACCTTCTGCTGGTTCATCTGAATTTCTCCTGGCTACGCGGCCTTCAGAGCGCGCGAGTCGAGTGAGAATCCTAACTGATGCAATCACGGGATTATACCCAAATCCCCCGTCAGGAACGCGCAGTGACAATCAAAACAAGCGGCTGCGGCGCGTGGCTGCGGCCGCTGCGACGCCCTAAATGACCCTCTTGGCAAAGAATGGTGCAAAACACCCGGGGCGGCGATCGACAATACCTCTATGCAGAAAACCAAAAATACATCCGGTGTGTTCGTTAACGAACCTAAAGGTTAGAACATCAGTGTTAGTATTGGGACACTCTGAAGTAAATTTGTGCAATAGAGGTTGTGCCATCATGTCTCCCACACGCTCCTGGGAACAGATAGCAGCGGACGCCAGCAAGGAATTAGACCCCAAAAAACTGGCTGCGTTGACGCAAGAATTAAACGAAGCTATCAAAGAGCACCTGGCGAAGCAACACGCCCGGAGTATGTCGGGGGGCGACGAATCGAAAACCAAATCAGCGTAGCCTCGGCCGGCCAGATGCCCTCTTGAACTAAGCGCGTTTGCCGGCTGAATCGCTTCAAACCCATCACTGACTCCGAGATTCGACTTGCTCTTGCGGCGCAATCGGTGTTAACTGATTGCTTCTCCCGTAACTACCCTTCGCGCCGGGACAAACGCATTGGCAGAATCTGACCGAGCCACTGAACCTGCAGGCCAATCCCTGACGACAGGTATCCTGACCGAAGGCGTCTCGATAGCCGAAGCGGAAGACTCTAACCGGCCACGCCGCGTCATGGGGTTCCGCGATCTGCTGCTGTTTTACGTAGTGACCGGGATCAGCCTGCGCTGGATCGCGAGCGCCGCCGCAGCCGGACCAAGCTCGATTGTCATCTGGGTCGGGGCATGGCTTGGGTTTTACACTCCGCTGGCGCTCACGGTGATAGAACTCTCCTCGCGCTATCCGAATGAAGGCGGCCTTTATGTCTGGAGCAAACACGCCTTTGGCGACTTCTCCGGATTCATGTCGGCCTGGACCTATTGGACCAGCAACCTTCCTTATTTTCCGGCAGTTCTTTATTTCGCCGCCAGCAACATAATTTATATGCGGCCACAGGCCTGGGGGCATCTTTCGGGCAACGCCACCTTCTACATTGTTTTTTCTCTCGTCACGTTGGGCGGGGCAACATTGCTGAATATTGTCGGACTGGATGTTGGCAAATGGCTGCACAACCTGGGCGCTCTGGCCATGTGGGTTCCGGCTGGGATCGTGATCATAATGGGGGCGATTGCCTGGCACCGCTTCGGCTCGGCCACATCGTTCACTTTTCACTCGATGACTCCCAGCACCCACCTTAGCGACATGATCTTCTGGTCCCTGCTCGCCTTCGCCTTTACGGGATGCGAGACCGCATCCTTCATGGGGGAGGAAATCAAGAATCCGCGACGTACGGTGCCCTGGGCCCTGTTTGCCGCGGGTCTTACCGTAGCCCTTGGATATATTTTGGGGACAATCGGCGTGCTGCTTGCGCTGCCATCTTCGCAGGTGAGCAGCTTGCAGGGGCTGATGCAGGCGATCTCTGCGACGGCGGCAAGTATCGGGTTTTTCAAGGTGATTCCGTTCGCCGCGTTTCTGATTGCGCTTAGCAATGTCGGCGCGGCCAGTGCGTATTTGGCTGCCGTCGCCAGATTGCCATTTGTCGCCGGTCTTGACTGCTTTTTGCCTGCCGCGTTTGGGAAGTTGCATCCCCGTTGGAAAAGTCCCTGGGTTGCGCTTCTCACCCAGGGAGCGCTGGGTGGGGTGTTTATTTTCCTGGGGCAGGCGGGAACCAGCGTTAAAGGCGCATACGACGTGCTCGCGGCGATGGCGGTCATTACTTTGTTCATCCCGTACCTCTATCTTTTTGCGGCTCTCATCAAAGTCCAGAACGAGCCTGCCGGGCCGGAGGTGATTCGCGTGCCCGGAGGCAAACCGATAGCAACGCTCGTCGGTGTCATCGGGTTTCTGGTGACAGTGTTGACCATACTGTTGTCGGTCATTCCGCAGCCCGACGAGCCAAACAAGCCCCTGGCCGTGTTGAAAATCGTAGGAGGGTCGGTGGTGCTACTGGCCATCGGCGCATGGATCTACTGGGCAGGGAAGAGACGGGCCGCGCGGAGCATGTAGCGGCCGGCCACTCTGAGATGGTCATTCCGAGCGCAGCGAGGAATCTGCGATTTTGCCACGAGCTAGCAGCCACAAGCTCGAAGCTAGTTCACACCGGTATCGTCGTCTTCCTCGCCGGATTGAAGAATGGCATCTTGACGATCTTTGCCGTGACTCTTTGCCGCACGGCCTCGATCGTGATTTCCATTTGCAGCTTGCGGCCAAGCTGGGCGTGATCGGTTTCGACGCTGCAGAGCGCAATCATCTTTTTCAGCACGGGAGACCATGTCGTTGTCGTCGCCTTTCCGACCTGTTTCTCTCCGCAATAGACAGGGACGGCCACGCGCGATGCCTGGGTAGGCGCGGCCGGCGTTAATCCGAACTGCTCGTAGCGTTGTTCTACTTCAGGCCAATCGATTTCGAGTCCGACAAATTGCCGAGCAACGCCTTTTTTGTTGTCACACGCCAGCGCAGCTTTGCCAATGAAGTTTTCCTTGTCAAGATGAACCATCTTGCCGAAGCCCAGCTCATAGGGCGAATATTTCTGAGAGGGAATCAGCGCTTTCTTGCTGCTGATGTAATCCACTTCAATCAGCAGCAGCCCGGCTTCGACCCGGGCGACGTCGAGGGCGAGCATGCCCGCGGCATGAATATCAAACCGCTTGCCGGTATCCATGAGCGCATCCCACACCTTGACGGCATCATTCCACGGAACCCAGATCTCATAGCCCAAATCTCCGGTGTAGCCGGTCCGAGAAATATCGACCGGAACGCCAGCGACCTTGCCGGTAGTTACTCGAAAATACTTGAGGTTAGCAACGTCAGCCTCAGCCACTGCTTTGAGCAGCTTTCCCGACGTCGGGCCTTGCAGGGCAAGCGCAGCTACTTTCTCCGAAATATCTTCGACCTGCACATCCATGTTCAGGCCGTTCTGGCGAAACCAGCGCAGGCTGGGGTCGGCCGCCGTCCAGCGATATTTGTTTTCCTCCAGCCGCGTAATCGTGCCATCGTCGATGACCTTGCCTTGCTCGTCGCACCAGCAGCAGTAAATCACCTGGCCGACTTTGACCTTATTAATGTCGCGGGTGATCACGCGGTTGATCAACTTGGTGGCGTCCTTGCCCGTGACCAGATATTTGTACAGCGGCGTGATGTCGATGAGCGCGGCTGCGTTCCGGATGGCGTTGTACTCGTGCTCATGATGCACCTCATATACGCTGACCGTGTAATATCCCGACCACTCGCGGTAGCTCAGGCTATGGCACAGGGGAAAAGTTCGTTCGTGAAAAGCAGTTCCAATGGGCATAGGTTTAAGAAAGACGAGCGAAGTGCAAATTATATCCCGGAAAACGCATCCTTAAGGCCCGGGAGAAAACATGAAACCGTTGCAATGGCGCCTCAGCCTTGTAGTTTTGTTCTTTGTCTTCGCGGGCACAGCTTTTCCACAAACCACAACCCGATCGGATCAAAGCGCGAAACAAAATGCAAAGCAAGCCGGCCACTCTGCCGCGCAGGCCACCAAGAAGACCGCTCACAGCGCTGAGAATCAAACCAAGAAGGGGGCAAAGAAAGCGGCGAAGAAGACCAAGCAGGGAGCGAATAAGGTGCAGCAGAAGACCCAGCCGGAGTAGGACTTGTGGGAGTGCCCCACCTCTCGCCTGGACTTTACATAATACCTGTTATCGGACATTACGGAGTAGATTGAGTTTCCGGCACGTGGCGGCGGCATTACTCGCGATCAAAGACGCCAGGGCGATCACGGAAACATCGCGGGTACCTGGCGCACGTTGGAAAAAATCTTCTGCCGGATGTAAACTCCCGTTTTGCTCCGCCCATATGTTCTGGATTCGCCCAGCAATCTGCCTGCTTCTTTTCCTTTCTGCGGTGACTTTTGCTCAGGAAATCCCTCCCGGAACCGTTGTCCCCATCATGCTGAGTTCCGACCTGAATTCCAAGAAAGACGGTCCCGGTAAAAGGATTGATGGGAAAGTAATGCAGGATGTTTCCTTGATTTCCGGGCAGGTCAGCAAGGGAGCGCGAGTAAGTGGTCATGTGGTGAGTGTGATTAAGCCGGGGGCGTCAGGCTCCAATGTCGTTTTACGATTTGACAACATTCAAGATCGCGGACGCAGCATACGCTGGACAGCCGCTCTGCTCGCACTGGCCTCTCTGACCAGCGTTTCTGACGCGCAATCGCCGATTAACAACACCGGAACAAGCAAGGATGCGCCCGAGCTATGGGTAACGCGCCAGGTAGGCGGTGACATTGTCAATCGCGAACAGCACCTGGCTGGTTCCCCGGGCGGCGCCGTGGGCACGTGGCTGGACGGAAGTTCGGTGATGATTAAGCTGACGCCCAACCCTGACGTGGGATGCCCCGACGGTCCGGCGTACAGAAGTCCACAGGCGGTTTGGATATTTTCCAGTGCCGCTTGCGGCGCGTATGGTTTCAAGGATCTAGTCATCGTGAGCTCGGGGGCGGAGGGGCCGGCCGGGGAGATCACGTTGGGTTCCAGCGAGAACGTTAACGTTCGCGGCGGAAGCGGATGGCTTCTGGTGACGGTTGCAGGTCAGTAGGCGAGCCCCCTCACTTTCATCCATCAAGAGCAACTACATATCCGGGGCGAGTGCAGCGCGCGCCATTTTCTATTTATATTCCTTGACACGTATATATCATTTGGAGTATATACACAGATATGGAATCGGTATTCGAAATCCTGGCGGAGCCAAACCGACGCGCGATTTTAAGCCTGCTGGTCTCGTCGGAACAGTCGGTGGGGGAGATCGAGCGTCAGCTTCGCATGCCACAGCCGACCGTTTCCAAGCATCTGCGGGTGCTGCGCGACGCCGGTTTTGTGGAATCCACGGTCGACGCACAGCGCCGCCTCTACCGGCTAAAGCCCGAACCATTTCGCGAGTTCGACACGTGGCTGGCCCAGTTCCGCCGCTTCTGGTCGGCCCACCTCGATGCTCTTGAGCGCCACCTCGACCGCATGCATCCGACATTACCAACGAAAACCAAGAAACAGAAGAAGGCGCGGCCCCAACCGCGAAAGTCATAAAGGAGAATGAAAGTGAAGATCAAAGTGATGAGCTTGTACATAGACGACCAGGAAAAGGCATTGCGCTTCTACACCGAAGTGATGGGCTTCGTGAAGAAAGCTGACTTCAGCCAGGGTCCATATCGCTGGCTGACCGTGGCTTCGCCAGAGGAACCGAACGGCACCGAGTTGCAACTGGCGCTCAACAATAGCCCCGCGGCGAAGGCGTATCAGCAGGCATTGTTCCAGCAAAGCCAGCCGGCGGCCATGTTCTTCACCGACGACGTGCAGGCCGATTATGAGCGCATGAAAACCCGCGGCGCCGAGTTCACCATGCCACCAACCGACGTGACGGCTTCGAAGATCGCCATGGTGAAGGATACCTGCGGCAATCTCATTCAGATCACCGAACTGAAGCGCTGGTAACGAAGCGTCGTTAGCCGTGGGTGATTGGTCGTTGATCGTTGGCATCAAAAGCGATATCGCAAGCTACGAAGAGCTAGCGACCAACGACCGAGACCGAGTGGCTTCCCAGGTGTGAGGAGAAGATAGATGACCCTTCACGAGCACTACGAGCCGGGCCCGGCCAGTGGAGCGCAGGTACAAAAGGGCGGAGACAAGTGGACGCTCATTCTTGTCCGCGAACTGCGCCACTCGCCGGAGAAAGTGTGGGAGGCGCTTACCAACCCCGCGCAACTGCGCGAGTGGGCGCCCTTTGTGACCGATGCAACCCTGGGCACGGTTGGAGCGGTGAATCTCACCTGGGTGGGAAACCCGAAGCCTATGGAAACAAAGATTACTTGCGCCGTACCTCCCAGGCTGCTCGAGTTCGGGGATATGCGGTGGGAGCTCGAACGGCTGGGCAGTGGCACCCGCTTGACGCTGTGGCACAGCATCGATCGTGGCTTCATCTCATGGGGAGCCGCAGGGTGGCACATTGCATTCGATGTACTCGACCGCCTGCTTAACGGAAGCCCTATCGGCCGCATGGCTGGGAGCGACGCGATGCGGCTCGGCGCCTGGCAGCGATTGGTGGCGGAGTACGCAAAGCAGTTCGATGCCGAGCCCCCAAGTGGCTCGCCGAAGCTGGCTTAGAAAACAAAAAGACCGCTGACCGAAATTCAAGGAGGGACATCATGGCTCAATCAGCCGTTGCAACAAACATCATAGGCAAAATGCGTCCCGGTATCGTCCGCATGATTTTTCGCTGGATTCACATTATCTGTGGCATTCCGATACTTGGTTACATTTATGATTCGCCTTCGGACACTCACAACTATGCCGCCAGTGTGCGGTATTTCTTTCTTCCTGTGTTGATCGCTTCAGGATTGTGGATGTGGAAGGGCCACGTCGTGCGGCGACTAATTTCGAGGAGATCAGCTGCATAAGGTTCTGGCAAACTTAACTCTTTCCAATCGCGCGGTAAGAGGATAAGTCTATGTGGCGCAAAATCGGCCTTGCAGTTGCATACTTCATCGCCATCGTTTACATCATTTTGATTCTGTTGCCTTCTCTTTACTGCCTGCAGCATGGATGCAGAGGCCCGGGTGAGCTTGATGCTTTTATGCCCGCCTTCGCACTTACTCCGCTTGGCGCAATCGCAACAGCGTTCTCTTTCCGCAATGCCGTGCAACAGGTCAGAGCAAAGCGGCAGCCTTTGCTCTTTTGGCCGCTGGCAGTTCTTTTTGCGATGGTTCTGCTCGGTGTCGTTGCTCTGGTCGTGCTTGTTGTTTATTACGACGCTTTTCGCCGTTAAAACAATCTTACTTGCGTTGCGATTAAATCAAGGTAAGCGACTTAATGCCGCCGATATGCAACTCTCGCCGACTTCAAACGGAATCCTTGCATCCCTCAGGATGACGCGTTCGCGCTTGCTGCCGACTTCCATTTCCACATCGGGGCTTGCACGCGGCCGAGCTGGACCGTCCGCCAGAGGAGGATCACACCCACCACAAAGCAAAACACGACCGCGACGATTGACGCCTCCGGACCGAATGCTCCCCCCGTCAGCAGCGGCGCGCCGCTCAGGCTCCCGCGTGCGAGGCTGGGTGTGATCGCCCCGCCTGATACCGACATTCCCCATATCGTGCTCTCGGCGAAGTTCCAGCCGAGGTGCAGCCCGATCGGCATCCACAGTCTTCCGGTTACTGCGTAGGCGCCCGCCAGTATCACTCCCGCCTCAACCGCAATCGCAAAGGAGCTGAAGCGTGTGGCGCCCGGGTTCGCTGCGTGTGCTGCGCCGAAAAAAGCCGAAGTCAATAAGACCGCAATCCACGTTCCCAAGGCCGCCGATAACAACCGGAACAGATAGCCGCGAAAGATGATTTCTTCCAGCACCGCCGCACTCAGCGCGAACAGCGCGCCACTTCCCAGCCCCGCCAATGTTCCCCACCCGCTGAAATGATATACACCGATTGCCCACAACGCCGCCATAACCGCGGAGAACAAGACAAGCCCGATGACGAGCCCCGTGCCAAATTCAACCGCTCCGCTCCCCTGCTCCAATTCCGGGGCGCGTTGCCCCTCGATCCATCGGAATGCTGCGAGATAATAAGCCGCGATGGTGGCCGCAGCGATTATTTCGGCGATCTGGTTCGAAACACGCCCGTGCGTCGCGAATGCTAATCCGATCATGATCGCGACTGCGATCGCAAATGCCAGAAATGCCCGCGCGACTCCCCCTCCGGTCAGTCTGCTATGAGCCTGCATACTGGCATATTACGTGGTGGGCGATCCCGCGGTTCCGCTAACCCGGCCGATTTCCCCCGGTAATCCCGCCGAAACGAGCCGAAGGAGCCCATGACACCGCTGCAGAGCACATGCGACCGCGAACGGTTGGATTCAGGGACATAATGGCGCGGGTGAGGTAAGCGCGCGCAACAGGCTTTTTCACCCCACGTGGGATGACAAAGTCACGCCCTTTGCATCTAAAATGTCTGCGAGAGTGGACTGACATGAAAAAACCTACCCCAACGGAATCTGCCTCTGTATTCATTGACGAGAGGATCAACAATCTTGGCGACTGGCGCGGCAAGACGCTCGCAAAAGTGCGCCAACTCATCCATGAGGCGGATCCTGAGATTGTCGAAGAGCGGAAGTGGGCCAAGGCGACGTCGCCGGGCGTTCCCGTCTTTTCCCGCGGCGGGATCGTCTGCACGGGAGAAACCTACAAGAACGCGGTCAAGCTGACATTTGCCAAAGGAGCCGCGTTGAAGGACCCCGCGCGTCTGTTCAACTCCAGCCTCGAGGGGAATGTCAGGCGCGCCATCGACATCCACGAAGGCGACAAAATCAACGAGGCGGCCTTGAAGGACCTCATCCGCGCCGCTGTGGCGCTTAACCTCAATGGCAAGAGTGAATCGAAGCCGAAGCCCCGCCGCGCGGGCTAGGCACTTGAAGTCCCCGTCAGTTGTGTGGGGGGGGAGTATCTGGCGGCTTTTCTTTTCCCGAGCTTTTGTCCGTTTCGCCCGCATGATTCTCATAAATTGAGTACTGCCCGCTTGGCCGCTTCAGGCGCACAGTGATCGCAACCGTCGGCTGCTCGATATCGAAATCTTCGCCGTAGGTCTGGAACCCCGTCGCCAGCACCTGCACGCGCAGCTTGCCATAGGGAACGCCATCGAAACTGGCTTTGCCTTCCAGGTCGCTCTTCAGTTCAATGCCACCGTTTTCCTGCTTATCGTTCTTCCCTACCGGGTGCATGACAATTCCGGCGTTGCGCACCGGCTTGCCGTTGTAGTCCTTGAGCACGACGAAGCTCAAATTGGACATCTCTTCCTCGTCGCTGTCATTCGAATTTTTCTGCTGAGCGCCGGCTGAGAGCGCCAGTCCGAGAATCGCCCCAATCAGAATAAATTTCTTCATACCGCGCATTGTAAGCGCATCAGCGGGAACTGTCATCGCGCGAGGAGGAGATTTTATTCGTATGCCAGCGCATCGATCGGGTCCTTCTGCGCTGCTTTGTAAGCGGGATAAAGTCCACCCAGGATGGCCCCGATCACCGCGATAATGGCAGAGCGCAGAATCCATCCTCCGCTGATCACGACGCGCAGAGTGGGGAAACGATCGAGGATTCCGATGCGGGCAGCAAGACTGAATATAACTCCGACGATAATGCCGCCGATGGCCAGCAGCACGGTCTCTCGAAGAATGGCGCTGATGATGTAGGTTTTCGAAGCGCCCAGCGACTTCAAAATGCCAATTTCGCGCGTCCGTTCGTGCACGGCCGTGTACATCGCCTGAAAGATCACGATGAAACCAATCACCACCGAAATCCCGATAACCACATTAATAAAGATGGAAAGCCCGGGATAATTTGTAGGCGTCATCATGGAAAGGTAGTAGGCCATTGACGTGGCCACATAACGCTCCATCCCGGGCACGTGCTTGATCTCGCTGACTACGGTGTCCGCGTTCGCTGGGTTATCCAGCTTCAGATAAAAAATCGACGCCTTATTTTGCGCTCCGATCAGATCCTGCAGTACTCCGATCTGCAAGAATTTCCGCGCGCCCTTTCCCGGTTCGACGATTCCGCAGATGCGAAATGTGTGATTGAGAATTTCCGTGTTATCGCCAACCTTGACGTGCTTCGACTTGGCAAAAAGCGTATCGACGATGACATCGTTTGGAGATTGAAACGGGCCGCCAGCGACGAACTGAAACGGCCCGGAGAGCTTGTTATAGGTCGCCAGATCAATGCCCGCGATTACCTCGATCGCTCCGGCAGTCGAGACCGAGGTAACCACCGGGGCTACCGTTGCCACATGAGGCAATTTGGCGAGAACATCGCCAACTTTTATGGGCATCGGAGCGCCCGTCAGCCCAACAATAAACGAAGAGCCAGGCGGCATGACGATTACGTCGGCGCCGATACCCGCCTGCCGCTGGCGAGAATCGTTCAACATACCGAGGGAAAGGCCCACGATAAGCAAGATCAGTGTGACCTCAAGCGCAATGGCGATAATGCTGATGAGCGACCGAATGGGCCGGTGCACCAGGTTGGCGACAATCAACTTGTTCATCATGAACTGGCTCAGCGACGGGAACTGGTATTACTCGAGGAACTTGCCTGCGGTTGCGCAATGTTTACCACCTGCACTCCGGCTGGAATTTCCACCAGAAATTGCTCATCGGTAAGCGGAACGTTGAGTTCCAGCTTGATGATGTTCAACGTAATGTCGTACTCCTCCTGCGGGCGAATGATCTCGATGCGCGTGGGGAACTCGCTTCCGTTGTAATCGTGGTAATCGTCATATCTGGCATCGGTCACGATATTTCCAGCTTCGTCATAAATGAGCTGGCGATGCGGCAGCAGATCGGTGCGGCTGAAGATGATTTTGCGCGACAGGGACCAGCCGTGCTGGTCGTTGCGGACGACATCGATCACGTAGTCGGCCTGCGTGACTGGCTTGTTTTTGCCCACCGTGACGATCCTCGTATCATTCTCCATGACCGCGATTTCGTTCGGGTCGATATGCCGGATTAGCAGTGCCTCGTAAATAACTTCCGGGCGCAGATTTTCCAATTGATTTGCGCTATGCGTCTCAACATCATTTCTTCCGACCAGAAGCCGATTTTTGGACGGAATGTATACCCGAAAATTTTGCCCGTCGCTGGACATGTCAAACGCCTTGTTGCGAACCACCGGATAAAGGCCGATCATGCGCAGCATGGCCGGCTTACGCACGAGCACATAGCCTCGAATCTCCTGGAATTCGGTGACCTTGCCCTTTTTCACCCCGCCCACGGAGGTATCAATGTCCACGGTTGCCTGCATGGATTGAATCTTTTCCGCCTGGGTGTTGATGAAGTTGATCAACTCGGCTGAAGTCGCGCTGCGCAATGGGGCCGTGCTGATCGGTTGCTCCACCTTGTGTGAACGAAAAAGGCAGCCAGTGAGCGGTATGGCCAGCGACAAAACCAAGACGGAGCGCTGAAAAGAAGATGATGACATTAATAGCAAGTGTTTTGTTTTCGTTAGATGAGTATAAGTCAAGCAGCGTAGCAGGTTTTTATCCCGACTGCTGCTGGCTGATGAGGTACCAGGAAGCCTCGGTTTGTCTCATTAGCAAGGAAAATTAAGCGTTTCACCCGCCGGCAATGGCCCCAATAATGATAAAGGGCTCTTTACCTGCAGCAACCGATTCGGGCAACAGAGCGTCGGAAGGCTCGTGGGAGAGATCCTCTTCACAGGCGAAAAAGCGTAGAAATGGCCGGCGTTGTTGCGTCACATGATCGCGAATAGCGCCGCACAGCATCGGATACTTGGCCTCAAGAGCATCCAGTACGGAACACTGAGTTGCCGCACCGTTCACCTCAACGCTGACCTCGCTCCCGGCCTGCGCAAGATTTCGGAGATGAAAAGGAAGAATAATTCGAACCATGTGTGATCCGCTCTATTTTGCCAGTGACCCAGCGTCTGATGCATCTCACTACCGCTCTACCGCAGCCAGTATGTAACCGGTTAAAAGCTTCTCCGTCTGCTCGTGCATCCCATGCGTATTGTAATTCGTACTGGTGATCACGATTGTAAGGTCGAGCTCTGGTACAGCTACAATCTTGTTCCCGCCATTGCCCGACATGAAAAACGCAGGATAGCTTTTGTTCCCGGATATGAACGACTTGAGCCACCAGAGATAGCCGTATTCAGTGTTGTCATCGATGCGAGCGTGCGGCTGGGTCGACGTTTGGATCCATTGTTCATTTACGATCTGCCGGCGATTCCAGCGCCCATGGTCGAGATACAATTGCGCAATTTTCAACAGATCGCGGCTGGTGAGGCGCAGACCACCTCCTGTTTGTGGGACACTCAGCGGTGAATACACCCACTGCGCATCAGTGATGTTCAGCGGCGCAAACAGCTTCTCTTGGGCATAGCGGTCGGCGCGCATACCAGTGGCTTTCTGCAGAATTTCGCTAAGAACGAATACGCCTCCGGTGCAATAGCTGAAATAGCGTCCGTAAGGCGGCGGTTCAACCTTTTCGCCCAGGTGCATGTGTCCGGCGATAGGCAGGTCGAGGATGAACTGCGCCCAGTCTTCAATCACGTACATTCGTTCTTCATTGCCGCGCGAAGCGTCATTCCAGTCGTCGCATTCAAGCGGCGAGCTCATAGTGAGAAAGTCTTCGATGGTGATCGCGTTTTTGCGCGGATCAGGATTTTGAATTCGCCGTGCATGCTCCGGCAGGAGCGTGAGGATCTTCGCGTCCACCCCGCTGAGCTTGCCCTCCTGAATGGCCAGACCCACGAGGATGTCAGTTATGCTTTTGGTCGCCGAGCGCGTGTCGCGGAGAGTTGCCGCGTCGCCCGCAACGTAATCCTCGTAGGCGAGCTTTCCATGCCGGGCAATGACGACGCTTCCTATTTTCTTGAACTGATCGGTCCGGATCGCCGCGCTCATCTCGCGGAGCTTTGCGTCAGAAAGGCCGCTCTCAGGCTCGGGAGATCGGATCCAGTTTTCGGTTGTGATCTGTGCATAGGTGGTTGCGGCAAGAAATGCCATCAGCAAAGGTAGCTTCCAGGCGTGTCTCAAGCCAATGCCCCCGACGTTAGACGTGACGTTCCGAGGTTCGTAATCCGGGCGCCTGGCCGGTTCACAAGCATTCCTCCTCGTTTTCCCTCTCTTTCCACAGTAAACTGGCGTCCTCCACAGGTTCTGCACATTTGACCCATAGTTTTCTGTTGCGGTTCGCAGCAACTTACAGCAGAGTACCTTTCAATGCACGCGTGAGTTGTCACGCTTGCTGTCGAGATTGCTGAAGCTGGCGGTGACCGGTGGTTCTCGAGGGTGAACTGCTGGAGGGTTCCACTAAATGCGTCACAGGCGCGTTGACGGTACCCGGGCGTTGCGGCCTCCTCAACAAGGTTCCTCCACGTGGCGGGACTGAACTGCCGGTTTGGCAATCACTGCGGGCTTGGGTCTGACGATCCTTGACCAAATCAAGGATCGAGCGATCTACCTCCCCCGGCGTGTTAGAGATGGGCGTTCCGCGAGAACGTGGTCTTGAGCACGCGAATCCTCCGCGCAGGCGGAGTGCAGTGGCAGCGCGGATACTCAGCGGCGATAAGGCCTGGGTGGCTGGCCCGGGCCTTATTCATTTGAAAACCGCATTCCCGCTCAGACCTGTATTTTCTCCTATTGTTCGCCTATAGTGTACGCATGCACTTGATGGCCAGGAAAATCTGATTCCTTTCCGGTTTTCCAAGATTGCTCACAGGTAAATTGCAGCTAATATGAGATCCGTTTCGTTCCAGAAAAACTGTGGCGGCTACTGATTACACTCTCGCGCACTCGCTTCCCGCGAACGTAGAAGCGGAGCGCTCGATTCTGGGCGCCATTCTGCTCGATAACATCGCGTACAGCCAGGCTGCCGAGCACCTCAGGGCGGAAGACTTCTCGCTCGACTCACACCGCCGCATTTACTCGCGCATGGTCGATCTGGCGGAGTCGTCGCGGCCAATCGATCTGATTACGCTTGTCGAGGAACTGGACCGCCATAAAGAACTCGAGGCAATCGGCGATGCTGCTTATGTCTCGGGCCTGCTCGACGGTGTTCCAGACCGGCCCAGCATTGAACATTACATTAAGATCGTTCGCGACAAGGCGCTGCTCCGCGGACTGATTCACGCCGCCAATGCTGCGATTGCGCGAGCCAGCGATCAAAGCGATGCCGCGGACGAGATCCTGAATGACGCGGAAGCGGCAATCTTTCAGCTTTCTGAAAAACGCATCGGCCGCGGCTTCATGGGCGTGCAGGAGATCGTCAAAGATTCGTTCGGCTCCGTAGACGCGCTTTTGCAGCGCGGCCAGCGAATCACCGGCCTGGCAACTCACTATACCGATCTCGATGAGATGACCAGCGGCCTTCAGGCTTCTGATCTCATTATCATTGCCGCCCGGCCTTCGATGGGCAAAACCGCCTTTGCCATGAATATCGCGGAGAATGCCGCGATTCAAGATCAGAAAGTCGTGGGAGTGTTCTCACTGGAAATGTCGAAAGAGGCCCTGCTGCAGAGATTGCTCTGCTCGACTGCGAGGGTGGATTCGCACAAGTTCCGCACCGGTTCACTTTGGAAAGAGGACACTGAAAAAATCTGGCGCGCCGTCGAACAGCTCACTCAGGCTCCCATTTTTATTGACGATACCCCCGGCATCGCGTTAAGCGAAATGCGTGCCAAAGCGCGCCGGCTAGTGCAGTCGCGAGGCAAGCTGGACCTGATCATCGTGGATTACCTGCAGCTGATGTCCGGCGGCAGCAGGCGCTACGAGAACCGGACCCAGGAAGTTTCGGCCATTTCGCGTGGCCTTAAGGCGCTGGCCAAAGAGTTGAAGGTCCCGCTGATCGCCCTTTCGCAGTTGAGCCGGGCTCCGGAAAGCCGGGGGGGGGATCACCGTCCCCAGCTTGCCGATCTTCGCGAATCAGGATCAATCGAGCAGGACGCCGACGTTGTCGCGTTTATTTTTCGCGAAGAAATCTACAAACCAGACGATCCTGAACTGCACGGCCGCGCGGAGCTAATCATTGCCAAGCAGCGTAACGGCCCTACCGGGAAGGTCAGCTTGGCCTTCATGAAGAACTCGACGCGCTTTGAATCGACGGTTTCCGACGATATGGTTGCGCAGGAATAGTCGAGACCACTAGTCACAATTTCCTGGTTTCTGCCTGTGGAAAACTTTGTGGAAGTTGAAGCAGGGCGCGAAAATGCAGCCGCCCTCGCGTATTCTATTATTTACATATCACCTGATAAAAGTCCCCTAAGCTATTGTTATTAAAGTTATTATTTAAATGGAGTGCGATAGGTGAGGCATTTTTTTATTTGCCTCGCTGAAACGCGAAACCGGGAGATTTGCACATACAGAGGGGCATGTACTTCAGCCTAAGGGCTCATTCACCAAATGGTCGCCACCTGTTTTGAACGGCGGATGTTGCTGTCGGCGGTAAGCAGCGGAATACCGTGCACCAGGGCGGTAGCAGCCAGCATACGGTCTGCCGGATCCCTAGGGTAGGCGGCAGATAGGCTGAACGCCCGGACAGCAATTTGCGCAGTGATCGGCAAAACGATAAATCGCGACTCGACCTCGGAGAGGAACGATTCGAGCGTTGTATCCAGATGGATGCGCTGTTTGTGTGCGCCTGCTGCGATTTCCCACAGAGTTATGTCCGAGATCGCCAAACCTGCACTGTTCGTACGAGTCTCTGCGATCGCAGTATGCGCTTTAGCTGAGATTTTCTCGGGATTCAGAGCAAGCCAGATCACAACGTGAGTATCGAGGAGAATCATCGCCCAGAGTTAACGCGAGTTGCCCCATTCTTCGGCCGACAGCACTGGGGAAACGACATCTCCTGTTACTCGGCCTTTGCCTTGATAGAAGCCGAAGATCTCATCCTTTTTCTCATCGGCAGGGACCAACTTCGCTACGGGTCTGCCATGCTTCGTGATGAGCACCGGCTCTCGCTTCGCATTCACCTCGTTCATAATGGCGAGGCAGTTTGCCTTGAATCGGCCCGCAGCAATAGTCTTCATCGCAATTCTCTATATTTAACCATGGTCATCATACCATAGTCATATTATTCCCCCTCCCCAACCTTCAACACTGCCAGGAAAGCCTCCTGGGGGATGTCGACGCGTCCGATGCGCTTCATGCGCTTCTTCCCTTCCTTTTGCTTTTCGAGCAGCTTGCGTTTCCTGGTGATATCCCCGCCATAGCATTTGGCAAGCACGTTCTTGCGCATCGCCGGTACGGTTTCTCGCGCGATAATCTTCGCGCCGATCGACGCCTGAATGGCAACCTCAAACATCTGACGGGGGATAAGCTGGCGCATTTTCGAAACGAGGGCCTTGCCTCGCTCGTAGGCAAAATCGCGGTGCACAATCACCGAGAGCGCATCCACCGGATCGCCCGCCACCAGAATGTCGAGCTTGACCATCGGCGATTCCCAATAGCCGGCAAGATGATAATCGAGCGAGGCGTATCCGCGGGAAACCGATTTCAGCCGGTCATAAAAATCAAGCACGATCTCGTTGAGCGGCAGCTCGTATTGCAGCATGACTCGCGACGAGCTGACATATTCAAAACTTTTTTGCTTGCCACGCTTCTCTTCCACCAGCGCCAGAATTCCGCCTACAAATTCTTCATTGGTCAAAATGGTGGCCACGATCACCGGCTCTTCCACTTTGGCGATCTCACTAGGATTGAGCCAGCGTGAAGGATTATCCACTTCAACCACTTCCCCATCGGTCTTTGTAATCTTGTATCGCACGCCCGGCGCGGTGGTGATCAGGTCGAGACCGAATTCGCGCTCCAGGCGCTCTTGGATGATCTCCA
>Ga0335078_10000938_pt1 | contig 44424 bp, 40 predicted proteins | sample Lox_Sample_32_FD_206711 | JGI IMG/M metagenome (GOLD analysis project Ga0335078, IMG submission 206711) | Soil microbial communities from Loxahatchee National Wildlife Refuge, Florida, United States - Lox_Sample_3.2 | ecosystem: Environmental > Terrestrial > Soil > Wetlands | place: USA...
GGCCGAGGCCCGCGCCGCCCTGGACGGCCGGACCCGGGTCCTGGGCGCCGACCACCCCGACACCCTGACCAGCCGCAGCAACCTCGCCCTCGTCCTGCACGACCGGGGGCGGCTGGCCGAAGCCGAGGCCGAGGCCCGCGCCGCCCTGGACGGCCGGACCCGGGTCCTGGGCGCCGACCACCCCGACACCCTGACCAGCCGCAGCAACCTCGCCCTCGTCCTGCACGACCGGGGGCGGCTGGCCGAAGCCGGAGCCGAGCACCGCACTAACCAAGCTGGTCCCCCGCCCGGATGACCAAGCAGCAGCGCGAGCAGACGTCAGTTTTCGCCTCCGGCGGGGGCGCTCCGGCTCCGGGATAGTCGAGAGGAGCCGCGCACGGCCGGACAGTGGTTGGGCTCGGCCTGATCATCGCGCCCGCCATTTGACCTGTGCGAGCCCAGCAGACCAGGCCCCACGGGTCAAGGTCGTTCGTCCGGCGGGGCGCTCCACCTTGACCCGTGGGGCCAGGCCCGCTCCCCTGGCGGGCGCGTCGACGGCAGACGGGATGATCAGCAGGACCGGCGTGCGCGGGAACGCGCCGAGCGCGCCATCTGGCCGCGTAAATACTCGGCGCCCGGGCTGTAGGTCATGGAGGCATGCCAGCGCAGATAGTTGCCGTCGCTCAGCGGCCCGGCTCCGTCGCTCGGGTTGTCTAGTTGCCCAGAGCAGAATGACCGGGAACTTCAGAGTCCGACGTCACCAACTGTCAGCGCAGGGCTCCGGCATGTTTTGTGATGCGATGAAGGAGCGGGCCTCCGCTCCTGACGGATCGGGACATCCGTGCCCACATCTACCTGCGAAAGCCCTCGTTCAGGCGAGAGTCCATTCAGAAATCAGCCGGTGGATTCAGGCTTAGCTAGCCATACCTCACCGCTTTCCCGCCAGTACTTGCAGCAATGAAACTCATCTTAAGCTCTCCTCTCAATAATCTGAGTGAACGCGTAATAAAGCTGGGGGACCCCGCTGCACGAATCGGCAGCGGTGCTCGTGCCCTGCACGCAAGGCCTGTCCCGGTTCACCGACCAGAAGGTGAAACGGGCCAGGTTGTGTGCCTGCACGTAGGCCAGCACAATCTGGAAGGCAGCCGGGGTCATGATGTCGCCCGTGTTATCCTTTCCGGCTACAGAGGAGATGCCCATGGTCTTGTACGCGGCGGCGGCCGACTCATGGTAGGCATTCACCAGGTCAGTCTTGAGCCCCTCGGCGGCACGCACGCTCACCCGGCTCATGTCAGGCTCGGTAGGCACGAAATCGATCGGCATAATTGTCCACGCATTGATGCGCAGACCGCTGGCTGCCGCCCGCGCAATCAGGTCCTGCCCGCTGGCGTCGGGGCCCTGCGGAGCGCCAGCCATCGTGACGGAGATGTACAGGCCCGGGTTGTGCTGCCGCACGATGGCCAGCGCGCTGATGACGCGCTGCCGGACAGCGGGCGTGGCGACCTCCGTGTCTTCCAGGTCCAGGTCAATCGCGCGCAGCCGGTAGGTGCTGATCACCTGCTGGTAGGCGCCCGCCAGCGCGCCCGGCGAGCCGCACGTAACACCGAGCTTGGTATCGCCCGCACCGCCGAACGAGACGGCCACATCCCCGCCTGCGGCACGTATGGCGGTGATAGCGGCTCGCGGGTCCGGCCCATTCCAGACCGGTGTGCAGCCACCGCCAGAGACGATAAAGGCGAGCGTGAAGGCACGGACTCCCGTGGCCTTCATGATCTGCACGGGCGCGGGACCGCCCGCAGCGAGGTAGTCATATGGTGCTGCGGCCCAGGAGACCGGCTGACTGGCCGGGACAGGCTGGCTGGGGTGCGCCGCGCTCGCAGTCGCGCACCCGGCCAGCACAGCGGTGGCTATGCCGGCAGAGGCTACCCGCAAGATGTTCATACCGTCCCGGTGCGCACAATATGCGCCCAGCCCACCGCCTTACCCTTCATCGCCAGGAACACCGACTTGTACAGGACGTACGCGCGCAGCGGATCATAAATCAGCCGGTACGCCGGCACGAGGAATAGATGCCACCAGCGCTCGTGCACCATGGCAATAGCCACCGCCGCCGTGACGAACTGGATACCCGCGATGACCGCGGCGAATATCGCCACCGGCTGCCAGTGCCCGGACGCCAGGAACAGCCCGAGGAAAAGATAGACCAGCGGCATGAACAGCAGCGGGATAATCAGCGAGATCAGCGCGTAAGGCAGGACCACCATGCCAAGTGCCCCAGCATGCGGACGGAGCACGATCCTGCGGTATTTCCGGTATGCCTGCAGAAGCGCGAACGTCCAGCGTACCCGCTGCTTAGCCAGCGCGCGTACCGTCATCGGCGCCTCGGTCCAGGAGACGGCATCATTTTCCAGCTCAATCCGGTAGCCAAGCTGCTGGAGGTGCAGCGTCATGTCGGCGTCGTCAGCCAGCACCTCAATCGAGATGCCGCCTGCCTCCTCGATAGCACTCTTGCGCCACGCGCCGCACGCACCGGGCACGATCGAGATGGCGTTCATCAGGTCCTCGGCCATCCGGTTCAGCCCGAGACCCGAGATGTACTCCAGGCTCTGCCAGGCGGTCAGGATGTTCCTCCGGTTGCCAACCTTCACCTGCCCGGCGACAGCAGCGACACGCGAGTCGGTGAAATGCCGGGCCATCGCCGCGATAGACTGCGGCTCAAAGACGGTATCACCATCAATCGTGACGATGATATCGCCCCGCGACTCGTGCAGCGCGCGATTCATGGCCGCAGCTTTGCCCATATTCCTCTCCTGCCGGAATATACGCAGCCGGGGCCAGACGTCCGCGTAATTAGACAGCACACCCCAGGTGTCGTCGGTAGAGCCGTCATCCACGGCGATAACCTCAAAGTTCGGGTAATCAGTCTTCAGCAATGACCTGAGCGTTTTCGCCAGCACGTTCTCCTCATTGTAGGCGGGCACCACTATGGACACCATGGGCGGGTTAGGTATCACCGGCCAGACCCGTCGGCGCTGCCGCCGCCAGTTGATGAGGGCGAGCACGAGGTACGCCAGCGACAGGACCACCACGGAGCCTGCCCCGAACCAGAACAGCCAGCCAATCAGCACGCCGGGCAGCACCAGCAGCGCCTGCGCGGTGTAAAGCGTGAAGCGGTCAGCAACAGAAGCCGTCACATGCTTCTTAGGCTCATACTGTGCGGGCACGAGCGCCTGGGGGGTGGTGAACGTGTACCCTTTTGCCCGCGCTTCCGCAATCAATCTGGTCACGAAATTGACGGTTGCCGCACGGTCAGCACCGCCATCGTGCATCAGGATGCTATGGCCTGCCCCGTCCAGCTTCGGCAGCGGGATGGTCTGCCCCTTGTGAGACTCCCAGTCGTCCGAGTCCAGGTCCAGGTTCACGACCACGTAGCCGAGCTGCTGTGCCTGCAGGACCGTCTGCAGGTTGCCGTCCGGGTCAGCGTTCGGGATGCGGAGAAAGCGTGTCTGGTACCCGGCCACAGCGCGGATGATGCGGTCGTCACCGATCATGTTCTCGCGGTCGAGCAGCGAGCCGTACCCGGCGTCCTCGTGCATCAACGTGTGGTTCCCCACTACGTACCCTTCCCGCACCTCCCGGCGGACAAGAGCCGGATATTGCGCCGCGAACTTGCCGACGACGAAGAACGTGGCGGGTACGTGCGCCTTCCCCAGGATGTTAAGGATCCGCGGGGTGAATACCGGGCCGGGGCCGTCATCGAACGTCAGCGCAAGCTGGTGCGAGGCCAGGCGCCCGTAGTATTCCTCAACAATAAGATGCGACCCGATAACCGCCACCTCGGGCGGGAGGGCCTTCCGGATGATCCGGCCGCTGAATGGGTCCGCGAGGTAGGTAACGCCCCCACGATGCTGCACAAGGTCAACCCGCACCAGGTCATCCATGGTGTCCGGATTAGAGGTGTCAGCACCAATGACCGGTACGCCGCCATGATTACTGGCGAGGAGCTGCGCGGGATACCCGCTTCCGCTGTGCTCAGCCACGGTCCACACCGGGCGCAAGGCGAACACGGTGAGCGGGACGACCACGGCGGCGACCAGGGCCAGGGCAACGATGGTGCAGATGATGACCCTGCGCCACCGCCTGCCACCCACGTCGAAGAACACCGGGGTGATCCCGCGAGTGGCAGGCTTTGCCTCTGGCCACAACATTAGGCAGCCTGGTGCCAGTCATAGGCGGGCCGTAGCAGCTCTGGCCGCACCCGGTGCGCGTTCCGCCTGACAATACCGGCCAACGAGCCGATCAGCTCGCCCGAGAGCAGGTTCGGCTTCAGGCCAAGCTCCTCCAGCTTGGTGTGCACCACGTTGTAGTAGCCGTCATCCGGCTCCACGCGCGGGTTGGGGATCTTGTCGATGACCGTGCCGGGGAAGCAGTCCGCGACCATCTCCGCGACCCGCATCGGCGGCAGCGTCTCGGTCACCTGGTTGAAGACCCGGTACTCGCCCTGTTCTGGCGGGTTCTCGCACGCGAGCTGCACGCAGCGCACGGTATCCCGCAGGTTGATGTACGGGCGACCCTGGCCCCCGCCGCCGTATACCGTGATCGGCTCCCCGATCGCTGCCTGGATGACGAACCGGTTTATCACCGTGCCGAACACGGAACAGTAACCGAGACGGGTGGCGAGCCGGGCGTCCATCGCGGTTTCGGGTGTTTCCTGCCCGTACACGATGCCCTGATGCAGGTCGGTCGCGCGCAGCTTCCACGCGCCACAGGCGAACTCGATGTTGTGGCTGTCGAAGATCTTGGACAGGTGGTAAAAGTCTGCGGACTGCTTCGGGTAGGGCACCACGGCCTTGCGGCCGTTGTGCTCCACCTCCAGCCAGCCCTCTTCCACGTCGATGTTCGGCCAGCCGTACACGCCCATGCTGCCCAGCTTCACCAGATGGATGTCCGGGTTGATCTGGGAGATGGCGTATAGCACGCTCAGCGTGGACACCACGTTGTTCGTCTGGGTATAGACGGCGTGGTCAAAGTCGATCATGGAGTACGGCGCGGAGCATTGCTCAGCGAAGTGGACGATGGTGTCCGGCCGGAACTCGGTGATAATCCGGCGAGAGAAGCCGTAGTCCACCACATCCCCGATATATGGGATGATGCCCTTACCGGTGAGTGACTCCCAGGTGTCCAGCCGGGTGCGCAGTCCGTTGATCGGGACCAGGCTGCCGGTACCCAGCTCCGCATCAAACCGGCGGTGCGCGAAGTTGTCTGCCACCGCTACGTCGTGCCCCTGTGCGGACAGGTGCAGGGCTGTCGGCCAGCCGCAGTACCCGTCACCGCCCAGTACCATGATCCGCCGCTTTACTAAATGCTTCATTACATTTCGCCTTACTTGTTCGACCGCCCTGTCTGAACCCTTCGCCACCACGCTCCGGTAGAGCGCGATAGCCAGCGCCAAAAAGCCCCATTTCGCTCTTTGTTAAGATGATCCCACGCAGCGTGCATACCGGCACATAGAGGAAGATGACCCGGTATGTACGGGTAGAAGGTCCCAACGTGACAATATCGGACGTTCGTCCGGCACCCGGGACGATTGATTGGGGATGAATGCCTGCTTCTGTCCAATCCATGCCGTGGAGGCCGACCCTTGATCCCCGGATTGCAGGACAAGTCTGCCGCGGTTCAGGCCAGTCTCCGCCGCGCTCCAGCCGGGAAAGCGACTCCGGCGGTAGGTTGCGTGACGCCAACGAACCAAGATCCGGATCTAGGTCCGCACCATCTGCTGATACACCGAGCGAACCTTGGAAGCGAAGTCCTGCAGATGGCCAGGGCAGGTCTCTGTCTCCGGGGGACTCGCGGTAGAGCCTGGGCGCCGCGGCCTCTGGTCCGCTTCGCGGCGCTCTGTTAGCTTTTAGCTTTGAGCTGCACCCGGGGAGGTGCCATGGCCAGACGGGTATTACTGATCGTGCTCGGGGTCGTGCTGCTCCTGATCGGTGCGCTGATCGCGATGGCTGGCGCCGCGCTGATGGCATTCTTCGGGTCGGATAACACCTTGAGTTCGGGCGTGCATCACGTGTCGACGCCGACCCGCGCCCTGGTATCACCGGCTGACTCGATTCAGGGCATATCCGGGGCGCAGACCGTCATTGGCAGCGTCCGGTTGCGTATCACGGCCACGCCGACCGGCGCCGGGCATGACCTCTTCCTAGGCATCGGCCCAGCGAGCGCGGTGGACCGCTATCTCAGCGGGGTCGGCTACGACGAAGCAACCAACGTCTCTGTTACGCCGTTTCACCTGACGCTGGCCCGCCACGGCGGCACCGCCACACCACCGCCGCCTGGATCTCAGTCGTTCTGGGTGGCCAAGGCGAGCGGAAACCATCCGATCCTGACGTGGACCGTTACCTCCGGCTCCTACCGGCTGGTCGTTATGAACACCGACGCTGCCGTCCCGGTGGCCTTCGCCGGAGGGCTGGATCTGACCATTCCGCACTCGTTTGCCATCGGTATTGGCTTGCTCATTGGCGGCATAGTGCTCATCCTGATAGCGATCGCGCTGATCGTGCTCGGCGCCCGGGCCCGGCCCCGGCCGCAGTCCCGGCCCGTTCCTGACCCGGCAGCCGGGAGTTAACCGGACCCCGGGCGCAACGGACGCTGCCGGGCTAAAGGAGCTGGACATCGGCGGCGGGACTTACGAAACCCGCCTGTCTGCGCTGGGGTTGCGATGCCGGGAGCCAATCAGGTCAACGGACCGCCCCGGATGGGACGGCGCGGGGTGCGCCGGGCAGGCCTAAAGGCCAGAGCCTAAAGGCCAGAGCCCGGCGCGAGGAGCGCCGGACCTGGTGCCCGCATGGCGGCGCCGCTTGATGAAATATGGCGATACGCCCGCCGGGTGCCGCACCCTGCAGGGGACGGCCCGCGTCCGGTCCGGGCAGGCTTCGGCCTGGCCCTTGGTTGCGCCGCCTTGATCCATTACCGCTGGATCTGGATCCGGCCCGGCCTCACCCGTGCCGGATGATTTTCGCGTGGCCGGCGTGGCGGCCATACTGATCTGGTGGAACCACTCGGCCGGCTGCGTTCGGCACGCACAGGCGTGGCCATCTCGGCGGAATTGCTGGCCCAGCGCGTCGCGGAGCGGGTCATCGACATCGTGGTCCAGGCCGTGGACCTCAACGCGCTGCTCAGGCAGGTCGACCTCAACGTGCCGCTCCAGCAGGTTGACCTCAACGCATTGCTGGCGCGGGTGGACGTGAACGCGCCGCTCAGGCAGGTGGACGTGAACGCGCCGCTCAGGCAGGTCGACCTCAACGCACTGCTCAGGCAGGTCGACCTCAACGAGCTCCTGGAGGAGGTCGACGTGGATGCCGTGCTGGACCGCGTCGACATCAACGATGTTGTGGCCCGCATCGACATGGAAAAGCTCGTCGAGCAGACCGACCTCGGCGCCATCATCGCCAGGTCGACCGGCGGAATAGCGACCGAGGCGCTAGATACGGTGCGCAGCGGGGCCGTCGGGATGGACCAGTTCATCGACCGCTGGGTAACCCGCCTGCTGCGGCTCAAGGGCCCACGGCCGCCGGCACCACGCGCGCACCTGAACGCGGAGGCTCAGCCATGAGCGTCCGTACCCACCCGAGCCACTGGGTGAGCGCACAGGGTCACTACGCGGGCTCGGTATCGCGCTTCGCGGCGTATCTGATTGACCTCACCGTAAGCACCATTCTGTATTCGCTCACGCTGTCGCTCATTTCGTTTGTGGCAGAGATCGTGACCGGCCGAACGGTTTCCTGGCATCGGGACAACATTGTCGTGGTCATCGTCTACGTCGCCTGGCAATTCTTTTACTTCGGCTTTCAGTGGGCGGCCCACGGCAGGACCATGGGGATGGCGCTGCTGGGCGTGCACGTGGTGCAGGCCGACGGTACGAGGCTGGATCCCTGGCGAGGATGGATCCGCTCGCTGACGTTCCCGCTCGGCTTCCTGACCCTCGGCCTGGGATTCCTGGGGATCCTCGTGCAGCGCGAGCACCGTGCCCTGTACGACCTCATCGCCGGAACTGCGGTCGTCTATGCCTGGGACGCGCGAGCGGCCCGGTTCCGGTTCCTGGCCCGCCAGGCCGAGCCGGTCGTGGCCGCGGCCGCTGCGCCGACCCTGGCCAGGCCGGTCACGGTCACGGCGGATGGCCCGGGCCCAGTCGGCCAGGCTAACTCCGAGGTCGGCTCGGATGCTTTCGCGGAGTCTGGCCCGCACCCAGAACCATCCGCTACCGGTGAAGCCCCGCCGGCCACGGAGGGATAGTTGACCCCCGGGTGGATGTCAGGCCATAGATGTCCCATTTCCTCGCAGGTGCGATGCCCATCCGGCCCGTGGCGTCGGAAAGCGTGGCCCCGTCCATCAGGCCGGGGCCGTCGCGTCGTGGCCCGGCCGATCCCGGCCGGGGCGCCGGTCCCTCAAATGGCGTTCTTGGCGCGAACCGCGGACAAGAACGAGGCATAGCTCCAAGACAGGTCGCTGACGCTCTTCTCGTAACCGGATGTCGCGTCGAACTGCTCGCTCAGCTCGAAATGATCGCTGTGGAAAACGAGCGCTTGCAGCATCTGGTCGCCAGCGCTCTGCAGCGCTGCAGCGGCAGCGGCCGAGGTCGTGGAGGCGGTGACGCCGATCTGGCTGAAGAAGGTGGCCGAGAGGCTGTCGAGGGGAACCTTTCCGCTGCTGCTGACCTGCTGCGCCAGCTGGTAGTAGAGCTCAGCGAAGACGGCGGTGGAAATGGCCCAGGGATGGTCACGCGTCGCCGGGTCGGCGGTGTCACCATCGTAGGTGTCCCCCGGGTAGCGCCCGAGCATGGGGCCGACGCCGCGCTGCTGGTCGGCGCCGTTGATCGGGTAATAGTTCGGCGAGGCCGGGTCGGCCCACTGGCTGCGCAGCTGCGCGGCGGTCGCCAGGAGCCTGGTGTCGGTGACCGGCACCGCGCCGTAGATCGCCGCCGCGACGATGTCGATGTTCGGGTCGTAAGGAGCCCGGCTGTCGCCGGGGACGGGCAGCAGCGACCGGTAGTACTGGTCTTGGCTGTTCCAGTGGCTGGCGAGCGCGTTCTGCAGCCACGGTATCGCGGTGTTCAGCCAGCTGGGGACCTCGATCCCGAGGGTGTTCGCCGAGATCGCCTCGAAGCACTTCAGCTGCACCGACCGTGCGAAGAACGACGCGCCGAACTCCTCCTCCCACAGGTTGAACGTCTCGCCCTGGTAGGCGTTCTGCAGGAAGCCGAGGTTGGCCGCGATCACGGCGCTCGCCACGGCCTGCGTGGGCGCGTCGAGCTGGGGGTACATCTGCAGGATCGCCAGGGTCTGCAGGGCCGGCCCGTCGGTCTGATCGCTCCAGTTCCGCGGAGTACCGTTGATGAAGAACGACGCGCGATCGAAGTGCCCGAAGGCGCTGGCCGAGTTCTGGCAGGCCTGCGCGAACTGCACATAGTCAATCAGCGGCTGGTTGTTGGCCAGCGGGCCCGCCGCCAGCTCGATCGCGACGACCGCCGCGTCGCGGGTCCAGTTGTACACGTAATCCTGGTTCACGTGCTCGCCGGTCTCTTCCCACGTCGGTGAGGCGAGTATGCACCCGGGTAGCGACTGGACTGGGGGCGATGGCTGGTTGCCAGGGTCCGGCGGCGACTCGAACACCAGCCCGTCCGACGAGACGTTGCGGAACATCAGCCAGAACATGTACTGGCCGATGGCCGTCAGGTCCGACTGCGCGAGCGCGACCCGTACCAGGCTGTATTGCAATGGGCCCGGGGCCTGGGCTTCAGCGTGGGCGGGGGAGGTGACCTGCGTGCTCATTGTTGCTCCTTCCGATTGGGTGGGCGCAAACCCGCCAGGCGGCCTCCGGGGCGCCCGGCCTATACCTCTGACAGAGGCCAGCCGTCCCGCTGAGATACCTCCCACGGCCTTCTTCGCGCACCGGCGGCTCTGCGTCGAGGCGCCCGCGGTACGCCGTCCAAGCCCGCCTCGAACTACCGCCGCGGATAGAGCAGCTGCGGACCCGGCTTGGGGTGACCCGCTCGCCGCTGAGCCCTTGGCAGCGCAGTTGGCCCGTATTTGGGTGTGACGAGTTCGTGGACCGCTGTATGCGGGCTGCCAGGTATTCCATTTCATCGGGCACGGCGGGTTTGACCCAGACCGGGGCGAAGGCGTGATCGCATTCGCGGACGAGCGAGGCCGACGCCAGATGGTGAGAGCCTCGGCTCTGGCAGACCTGCTCAGCGTGGCCGACCCGATGCCCCGGCTGGTGATACTCAACAGCTGCCAGACCGCGGCCGGGGCGGACACGGACGTGTTCTCCAGCACCGCCGCTACCCTGGTCCGCACGGTGCCTGCGGTTGTGGCGATGCAGTTCGCGGTATGGCCGAGCTCGACCCGGCCGCCGCCGACCCGGACGGGCTGAGCACTCAAGCGCGACAACGACGCCAGCAGACCCGGCGCGAATCCCAGCAGGCCGCCAGCCGGAAGGCCGAGGAAGAGGCCCGCGAGGAGGCCGGGCGCCAGGCTGGGGACCTGGCCAACCGCTACGCGCTGGCCCGCGCCGTCGAGGGCGCCCAGGACTGGGACCAGGCCCTCACGGAAGCGGGACTTAGGTCCCCGGCGGTAGGGCCGATCTTTCCTACCGTGACGCGGCTGGTCCGCACAGCATGGATGTCTAGGTCAGTCAGGCTCACCGCAGGGCATGAGTGAAGGGGGCCAAATGGCAGCCAAAGTTGAATCAGGCGAGGACGCCCCCACGAAGCCAGCCGTCGTCTCGGTGAACAGTAACGGGCAGGGGCGGCCGGCACCGGCGACGCGCCGCCCGAACCGCAGGGTCATGGCCTTGATCGGGCTGGGCATGGCGTCACGTCTGCTGCGAGACCCCCGCTTCCAGGCACGGGTAATCACGGCGGCCTTCGCACTGGCCATGATCAGACGTGCCGCCCGGGAAAGCCTGACTCATAACTTCGAGCACGTGAGCGGCTTTTTGGAAGGAAACCGGCTTCGGCTTGAAGACAAAGCCAAGAAGGCACCCGCGAAGCTCAAGGCCCGGTAGCGACAGCCGACGGCGTGTAACGCATCAGGCGAAGTCGGATACGGCCAGCCTGCAGCTCCCGCGTCAGCCGGCGGACGCGTCCCGCTGGAGCGGTCGGTACTGCCTGGTGCCGAGCAGCCTGAACATGGCGCGCTCGGCCGGGCTGAACGCTGATCGGGGCGGCGGTGCTCGCAAACCTTGCCCGGGAGCTTATGACGCACCTCGGGCCTGCTGCTGCCCGAGCTGATGACGTCCGGCCAGGTCGTGCAGCCGGATCCGGGGCTCGCCGGCCGACGCCTTCTCCGGGATCTTGCCCGCCTTCGCAATCGACGCCCCGTACCGGGCAACCAGCGGCGACGCCGAGATGCCGTGCAGCACCACGGACAGCAGGATCGTCCACGTGGCAGTCTCCACCAGAAATGCCCCCCCGCCGCTGTGCTCGAGGTCCTGCAGGGCGATGAGCGTGAAGACGACCGAGGCCAGCCCGCGCGGGCCGAACCAGCCCATGAATGCCACGGTATCCGGCCGCAGGTGCGTTCCCCGCAGCGCGATCGCGACCGGCACCATCCGGATCAGCGTCAGGCTGATTGCCGCGTAGATGATGGGCTGAGCTGAGAGTTCCGCGGTAAACAGCTTCCCCACGAAGAGCCCGCCGAAGATCGACCACACCAGGAAGGAGGCGGACAACCCGAGCGTCTCGGCGAAACGGCCTCGCGCTTCCAGGGTCCTCCTGGTCGCGGCCCCGAACAAGATGCCCCCGGCGAACGCCGCGATGAACCCGTTCCCGCCGATCGCGACCGAACCCTCGTAGGCGAGCAGCGCGAGCGCGAGGATGGCGATCTGCTCGGATACGCCGGAGGTCCATCCATGGTCGTTGGCGAGGGCCAGGAGCTTCCCACCGGCGTATCCGACGAGGACCGCCGCCACGATCGCCAGCCCGATCTCTTTGAGCGCTTCAAGTCCCCAGGCCTGACCGCTGAGGCCTTCCTCGGACGCGCACAACGCGATGAACAAGGTGACGAACGGCGTGGCGATCCCGTCGTTGAGACCGCTTTCAACGTTGAGCGCCCGGCGGATCCGCACCGGAACAGCCCGGTTGGTCACGACCGCCAGGCCGAGCGCCGCGTCGGTCGGCGCCAAGATCGTTGCGATCAGCGCGGCCGGAGCCCACGCGACGTCGGGAAGCACGAGGTAGGCCACCAGCGTCCCGGCCGCTATGGTGAGCGGCAACCCGACGAACAGCAGCCGGTTGGGCAGAGTTGCATCGGCCTCGACGTCGCGCAACCGGACCGTGGACGCATCGGAGAACAGCAGCAGGGCCAGCGTCAGCTCGGTGACGGTACGGATCGTCTCGCTGCTCAGCGAGAAAGGAAGAACGTTCAGCACACCAGGGCCGAGGATCGTGCCAGCGGCGACGAACACCATCGGGCCGGTGATCCACCACCGGTCCAGCTTCGACGCCATCAGCGTGTAGGCCAGGACCAGCGCCGCAAGAGCCGTCAGACCACCCATCAGACCCCTCTCGCCGCGCATGGCGACGCGGTGACCGGCCCCGTGCTGTCCCGCCGCGTCCGGCGGTAACGCCCTGAGTTGACGAGTGTCGCCCGTTCATCACGTGGCTGGCATCACCCATCATCCCCGTTCACCTAGGTGAACCTGCGGGGCAGGGGACGGCCCGCGGTACCCCCGCGGGAGGCTCGTAACCGGCGGCTGCGCAGCCGGCACCGCAGGGTACGACGTCGCCGCGGCGCACCACCGGCTCGATCGCGCGCCGGAACGCCCCGGCGCGGACGCGGTCGCGGATCATCGTCCGGTGCACTTCGAACTCCGCGTACATCGGGTCCGGCGGGTTCCCGACGGCGTTCGCACGCGTGCAGTCTAGTGGTGGCTCATGTCCTCAACTCCGGGTGGCTCGCATCGCCCAGGCAAGATCCGGTCATTCCGGACCTGAGCAACGACGGGGGCGGGGACTGCCGGTACGACGCGGCGGAGCAGCAGGGTACGGTGGCGGGCCCACACCAGCCGCTCACCCCGTTCGGCGGCGCGGCCTCCTCGGCCTCAAGCCCGGGGCCGGGCCCGTCGATGGCAGGCGGCGGCAGGAAGAATCGGGAGGCGATTCCGTCGCCGGGGCTGAGCGATATCGAGACAGGGGATCCGATGGGAAGACGCGAAAGGAGCCGCGGCCATGCAGGGAGAACGAGTCACACCGACGACCACGCCCGGAAATGGAGCGGCGGTGAACCAGCGCTGGCTGGCCCGCTTGTCGCTGGTGCTGATGCTGGCGGCGGCGGCGGTGCTGGTTGGTTTCGCGGGGCTGCGCAGCCTGGCGCTGGTAGGTATCGGCGTGCTAGGCGTATGCGTGGCCCTGGCGGGCGGGTACTGGTTCCTCGCGAACCGGGGCGTGCTGCGGTGGCTCGCGCTCGCCTTGGTGATCCTGACGCCCATCGCCATCCTTGTGCTCTACGGATGGAAACACCTGATATGGGTAGCAGTCCTGTCGATCGCGCTCGCCCTGCTCGCCGTCGTGACGGCCAGGGCATCGCTGAGCACCGGCGGCGAGGACACGGCCATGCCCACCTACCCAGCGTCCCCGCCGAAACGCGCGTTCATCGTGATGAACCCGAGGTCGGGTGGTGGGAAGGTGGCGAAGTTCCGGCTGAAGGAGAAGGCCAGGGCGCTGGGCGCACAGGTGGCCATGCTTGAGGGCCCGGAAATCGTCGATGTCGCGGCGCTGGCCCGGACGGCGGTGGCCGACGGGTGCGACCTGCTGGGGGTGGCCGGAGGTGACGGGACCCAGGCGCTGGTGGCGGGGATCGCGGCGGAGCACGGTCTGCCGTTCCTGGTGATCAGCGCCGGTACCCGCAACCACTTCGCGCTGGATCTGGGGCTGGACCGGGAGGACCCGTCCACCTGTCTCAATGCTCTCACCGACGGCGAGGAGCTGCGGATTGACCTGGGCGTCATCGGGGACCGCACGTTCGTGAACAACGCCTCGTTCGGCGCCTACGCCGAAGTGGTGGAGAGCCCGGCGTACCGCGACGACAAGTGGGGCACGACCCTGCAGACGATGCCCGACCTGCTGAAAGGTCACCGTGGTGCCCATCTGGCCGCCCGCGCCGGCGGCACCACGATCGACGGGCCGCAGGCCCTGCTGGTGAGCAACAACCCCTACGAGACAGGCGATGTCGCAGGCATGGGCCGGCGGGCCCGGCTCGACGCCGGGACACTCGGCTTCATCGCCGTCACGGTGGACAGTGCCCGGCAGGCGGCCGGGCTCATCCGCCGCGGAAAGGGCCGCGGGCTGACCCTCGGCACCGCGAAGGAGGTCGTCGTCGACGCCGACGCTCCCGAAGTTCCCGTGGGTATCGACGGTGAGACGGTCATGATGCCAGCCCCCGTGCGTTGCACCATCCGGCCCCGGGTACTCAGAGTGGTGGTCCCCGAAGACCGTCCCGGCGTACCACCTCCCAAGCCGGCCCTCGACTGGCCCAGCCTGTGGCGACGGGCCTCCTTCCGCGGTAATTCGAACGAATGAGGGGGACTTGATCGGGAACGGATCCTGTCCGGCGGCAGCCGGTCTATCAGGCCGGCCACGGCCTGCCCGGCGCCCTCACCGATCAGCGAGCCGACGACGGCGTCGCCTGGGTAATGTACTCCGGTGTGCACCCGGGAGTATGCGACGGCCGCGGCCAGGAACCGCAGCGCGAGGCCGAGCCAGGGCTGTTCCCGGCCGATGGCCGAGGCGAAGGCGAACCCCGACGCCGCATGCCCGGACGGGAACGACGTGGAAGCCGGCATCCGCACGTTCCGCTGGCCCGGAACTCCGGCGCCGGCCCGGTCTGGCCGCTGGCGGGACCAGACGGACTTGACACCAAGGTTCACCAGCGCCGAGGTGACGCCGATGGCCAGTGTTCCCCGCATCGCCGCACGTCGGCCGGAGCGGCCCCCCGCCACGGCCAGCCCGGCCGCGACGGCCAGCCAGAGGCGCGAGTTATTCGCGGCGTTGGAGAGCCGGCGCAGCGGCTCGTCGAGGCCCGGAGTGGGCGTAGCGGCCACTGCGGAGTAGATCGCCCGGTCCACGGTACCCAGCTCATGGAGCCTCTCGGCGACCTGCTGGCCGGTCGGCCCACCTAGCTGTGCGAGCCGGTCAGCCAGGCGCTCCCCGACCGCCTCGGCGGCGTCAGCCGAGGGCTCGCGGGCGGCATCTCGTCTTGTCATCGGCTAGAACGGTGCAGGGATGTAGTGCAATGGCAGGTCTGGCTCCAGGTAGCCAGCCGTTTGGGCAGGATGATGTCGCGGTGGTCGAGCGGCGCGGCGCCCGGCGACGCCTGGACCTCCGCGTCGTGCTGCGTATGCTTGTCGCTCTTCTTGGCCATGTCGCTGTCTCCTTCTTCAGCCACCACTGTGCCCGCGCCGGTTCCGGTCGGCATCCCCCTCAGTCGCGGCTCCCCCAGGTGAACGTGGCCGGTGGGCGATGCCGCCGCGTGCTGAACGGGTGACACTCGCCGCATGAGCGAAGCTGCCGCGCAGATCGTACCGGCGGCAGCTCTGCTCGGGGACGGCCGGCATAAGAGAAACAGGCACTCCTGGCGAGTCCAGGCAGAGCTGACCAGTCCGGGCTTGTGGGGGTAGATGTGGCTGCGATGTCCCGCTGGTTCCCGGGCTCCAGGTGGTTTCGTCCTATCGCGCCGGTGGCTGCTTAAGTGGCGTCAACGACGCCTTGACGGTTGGGCGCCGCGCGGCCTGGTGTCAGGGCGCCGCCTGGCCGGCCGCTCGCGGCCCGGCTGGCGGCCTGCCGATCAGCTCGATCAGACCCAGGACGACGAGCAGCACGACGACGATCACGATGACGACCAGGGCAGTGGGCAAACCCCAGAAAACGAATACCAGGGCGGCGAGGGCCACTGCCCCGATACGCAGGCCCCTGCGGTGCAGGTACGTCCACTGGCCAACCGGGCCGGTGGACACCCCCCTGCGCTCGCCGTAGTGCCGAATCCAGTCGATCCCGGAGCTCAGCGCCGAACGGGTCTGGACCGCCGCGCGAGACGGCCCGGTAACGAACGCCCCGATGGCGACGACCAGCCCGACCACGAGAACGACCCGAAGGCTCACCTTGATGAAGTGAACCATCGCGTCGAACGCAGCGGCGGCGGCGTCGGCGGGCAGCACGTTGCTGGGGACGCTGTTGAGGTAGATACCCCGGAAGATCAGCAGGCCCACGCCGAGGACCAGCATGGAGGCGGCCAGGCCGAGCCCGGCTCCGACGAGAGCGCGGCGGCGGCCCCGGGCGACGTAGATCCCGGCGCCAAGCACAAGCAGCACCAGGATGGGCAACACGATCTTGAGGGCCTTGATCAGCCGGTAGGCCGCCTGGGCCTTGCCGAGGTCCTTCGCCTGGAACAGCGCCACGGTCGGGTTGGCGTTCGGGATGTTTTTCGCCAGCGAGAAGCCGCGCTGGATCAGGTCCTGCTTGACCACGGCGATGAACGGGCCGAGGTTGAGGACGATCTGGCCGTTGCTCGTGCTGATCGCGCCGTTGCCCTGTCCGGACAGCACCTTGACCAGCGCCTGGTGTGCCACGGTATTGACCTGGACCCAGATCCTGGCTACGGCCGGGCTGGAGATGACCTTCTGCACAGTGCTGTGGATGAAGCCGTCCGCCGCGCTGGAGACCTGCGGGCCGAACGTCTTCAGCAGCGAGCCGGCCCGGGTCAGCCCCTTGTCGTTGAGCTGGGCAGAAGCCTGGTCGATAGTCCCGGTCAGGTTAAGCTGGCCGGTTATCTCGTTCGTGATCTTATCGGTCAGGACGTTCTGGATGGCCGGGTCGTGGATCAGCGGCTCCACGGTCGCCACCCACCGGCCGGTGTCGGAAACCTCGTTGCCCGCCCAGACGCCGAGCACAGCGACCGGAGCGAGCACGCAGCCGAGAACGATGAGCACAACAGAAACCGGGGCCCGCCAGCCGCTGCGTCGCCGCCGGCCCGAGACCGCCTGCTGACGGGGTTCGGTGTCCTCCGCGTGGAGGCGCGCCTGCTCTTTCCCCTCATCCTTGCCGGGCTGAGTGGCGGCGTTCTCCGGCCCCCGGTCGTTGATATCGCTCATGAGCGGCCCTTCCGCTGTTCCGACGTGCCAGCCCCTTCGCGGCCGCTGGTCGGCAATCCTGGCTGACGTGACTCCAGCGTTCTCAGCCGACCGGCCTGGAGTCTTCACCCCGCCCGGGTGAAACACCTCGCCGGTCCGGACGACCGGCCCTGCCTCGATCCGGCCCGGCACGCGGCACTCACCCGGACACGTGCGACCACGCCTGCCTGCACAAGCGCCTACGCCGCGGAACGCCCCGATCCGCCAGCCTCCGCGACCGAGGGGCGACCGGGCCAGCCCGTCCCCGGGCCCTCCCCTGGCTGCTCCTTCTCCCCCGCCCGGGCGCATAGTGGCATCCATCGGGTGATCCAGACGTCTTTCATGCCGCCGCTGAAGGCATCCATCGGCCCGCGGGCCCACGGTCTTGACCCGCGCACATGCGGCAGGCCGTCTTAGCGCCTGGACTGCCGGGGGCTGCGGCCTGCCTCGCCATGCATGCCGCGCCCTTCGTCGTTACCGATATCGGCTTGCATCGTCGCTGGTGCGGTCTGCGTCAAAACGACGACTCCGGCACACATCGCGGCGAAGGCGACCGCCGCCAGAGCCAACACGGCGCCGTTGGATGTGAAGCGCTCCCCGAACAGCCACACACTCAACGCGATGCTGACGATCGGATCGATGATCACCAGAAAAGGCTGAGACACCCGCAGCGGCCCGACGTGCAGCGCGGCCTGCTGCAGGAACAGGGCCGCCACACTGCCCAGAACCAGGGCGTAGACGGGCCAGTGGGTGAACACTCCGCCCACGCCGAACTGGGTCAGCGTGTCCGTCGTCGCCTTGATGAACGTCGCCACCAGCGCCCACATGACCGCAGCGGCCGAGGCATAAAAAGCAGCACGCAGGCTCGGCGATCCCCAGCGTGCCAAGACCGCCAGGGCCGCCGCGCCGGCGCAGCAAGCCAGCCCGGCCGTGAGCCAGTGATGGCTGGCCGGGGTGGGCCGGCCGCCTCCGGGCTGCCCCGCGACGATGAACACGGCCAGGCTCACGCAGCTCCCGGTGGCGGCGCCCCAGGTGACCGGGCGGATCGCCTGGTGGATCCAGAACCGGCGCAGCACGAGCATGAAGACCAGTTCGGTGGCCAGTAGCGGCTGGACGATCGAAAGCAGGCCATTGTGCAGGGCGAGGGCCTGGAACACGAACGCTCCCGCTAGAGCCACCCAGCCGAGAAGCCACAACGGGTTGCGGAACAAGTACACGACCAGTCGCCAACCCGAAGACCGGTGCGGCGCAGCAGTGCTGGCAATGTGCTGAGTGGCCTCATTGACCGCATTAGACAAAGCCGCCAGCAGGGCGAAGACAATAACCACATGCCTCCCTCCTGAACAGATCGCCGGACACCGCTCGCCTTCTGCGCCGCCTTCGCCTCCCTGGCCGTCTTCTTGTCCTTCTTCGCCCCGTTACCTTCCTTCTTCGTCTGGTTGTCTGGGCCGCAGCGGTGTGGATCGCGCTTATCAGCTCGTCCTCGTACATGTGGGCATATCAGATGTCCATTGTCGGCATCTCAGCGGATGGGGCGGCCTCCCGGGCAGCCGGTCACCGATGCGGCGGCCGCGGCGGCGCGTCCGCCTCAGAGAACCCGTTGGCGCGGGCGGCGACCGCCAAACCGGCAGCCATGTGCTTCATGACCTACTGGCATCCTGCGGCACCGCCGTGGCGGGCGCATCACCCTGCCGAGATAATTCCTGCTCTGGTCACCTCCGGAGGCGTGTCGTGCTGCTCGGCGAGCACGGCGCCGACGAGGCGGATCGGTCGAAGAAGAAGTACCAGGACGTGCGGAGCTGGCCCGGGTGGTGCAGTCGCTGCGATAGCTTCCGCGGGTGGGCCGCGTTGAGGATGGCCAGCCGGTCTACGACCTGGGGGTGGTTCATCGCGGTGGCCCAGGCGATGGTTCCGCCCCAGTCGTGACCGACCAGCGGCTCTGGGCCGGCGCGAGGACGGCAGCCCGCGGTACCGGCTTGTCCTCGCGCGCAAAGCCGGCACGCCCGGGCCGATGCGCACGCCGCCGGACTGCACCTGATTCCCGGCCGCGAGACGGCCGCATCATGTCCGGAACTGGCACGCCAGCTGCGGCGGAGCGGGAAAGGTGCTCAGCATCCATCACCTGACGAGGCCCCAGGCGAGTCAACCCGGCATCTTTGCCCTGGTCAGGTCTATCGAGGATCGGCTCATGGGGCATGATCAGGACATGCAAAGGCGGCAGGTGCGGCCCGCGCGCTACCGGATGATGGCACGGTCCGGTCTCGGCCCGGCACGAGACCTCCGGGGTGTGACGTGGCCGGGTCCACAGAAGGCAGGGATGATCCGATGAGCCAGACCACCAGCCTCGGCGAGGGCCCGCACTCGCCGCTGCGGGAAGTTGCCGAGCAGATCAGGCATCTGTGGTGGATACCTTTCCTCGCCGGCCTCATCTCGATCGGGCTCGGGCTCGCGATCCTGGCCACCGACTGGACCGTGCACGCCCTGGTCATCATGACGGGCCTGGTCTTCGTCATCCGGGGGATAGCGCTCGCATTCAGTCCCGCGTATGCCGGGAGGACGTCGGGCGAGCACGTTGTTGCCGGGATCGCCGGAGTCATCGCCGGTGTCGTCCTCGTCGCCTGGCCTGGCCCGTCCCTGCTCGTCCTGGCCTTTTTCGCCGGCGCATGGCTTGCAGTGTCCGGCGGCTTCCACATCGTCACCTCCATCTCCCGCCGCCGTGAGCTACCGCACTGGGGCTTCACCGTCTCGCTTGGCGTGATCGAATTGCTGCTCGGGATCTGGGCGATGCGAAGGCCCGAGGCAACCCTGACGCTTCTGATCACGATCATCGGCCTGTGGGCGGTGATAACGGGCGTCATCTACTGCGCGCTCGCCTTCGAGATCCGCAGCACCGCCCGTGCGCTTGCCAAAGCAACGGATGCCACGGAGCGCGATGCGGCTCAGATCGCCGACCGGCTCGACCGGCTCGCACGGCTCCATGCGGAAGGCATGCTGTCCACGGAGGAGTACATGCAGCTCAAGGCCTCACTGCTCGCGGCCAGCACCGCTGCGCAGACCGGCCACAAGCCGAGGGGCGCGGCCAGCGGTGGCCCCTAAGTCCGCTCAGCCGCGGCTGGTGTCCGTTGACCTGATGCGCTTCTTGTCGGCCGGTAGCCGATGGGAGCATGGGGCCCGTGGTGAATGCCGCGGGACTCCGCTGCGTAGACTCCAAGCGTCGGGCGGGAGGCGCAGGAGGATGCCGTGCGAGTCCACGCTGCCACCACCGTTTCCCCGCTCGCTTCCGGGGTGACGTTCACGCTCGGCGCTGGCGGATCTCTGCGGCCCATGATGTGGATGTTCCTGGCGATACTGATTACTTTCCTTACCGCCAGAACCGTGACCAGGCTGATCCGGTCCGGCAGCGGCGGTAAGGCGGGACTGGGCAATGTCCGGATTGCGGGCAATCACATTCATCACCAGGTTTTCGGCATATTGATCATCATCGGCACGGGCATCGTCCTGGTGTCCGAGATGCCCAAGGGTGCCGCGCTCGACGCCGCCGCGGCCGTCTTCGGTGTAGGCGTTGGCCTCACCGTCGACGAATTCGCGCTTTGGCTGCACCTGGACGATGTCTACTGGACCAGCGAGGGACGGAAATCGGTCGACGCGATCTTCTGCGTACTGGTGATAACCGGAACGCTCATCGGCGGGGCCAGCTTCGTCACCGGCCGGGCAGGGACGGCGGCATGGTGGTCGTCGATCTCCATCATCGCGGTCAATCTCCTGCTCTGCGTGATATGCCTGCTCAAGGGAAAGATCGTGACTGGCTTCATCGGTGTCTTCATCGGCGTCGTCGCCCTCGTCGGCGCCATCAGGCTGGCCAAACCGCGGTCATGGTGGGCGGCGCACCACTACGCCAGCCGGCCGCGGCGTGCGGCACGGGCCGCGCGTCGCTACGACCAGCATTACGAGCAGCGCTGGAACCGGTTGCGGGACCTGGTCGCCGGCGCCCCCTCCGAGGAAAGGCCACGTTGACAGCGTGAGGTAATGCGCGCCGTGCTCCGGGTCGAGGCCTTCCATCAGCTCATCGCCGCGGTGCACCGCCGTGAAAGCCCCGGGGTAGGTGCCTAGGGAAAAACCCGGGGAAATCCCGGACGCTGGGCCAGCCGTCGGCTCCGTAACCTCCGCTGCTAGGAGCCTGCTCGGGGAGCAGCCAGCCGCGGCCCGGCGGATGCCGCGGGATCCCCGGCAGCACCGAGCAGCGGCCGGCCTAGGGGGCGCGCGACGGGCCCGGCAGGCCAGTCCCCGGCTGGCCACATGGCCTGGCGGGAAAAGGGACGGCAGTACCGGCTGCGCGCGGTGACCACCGACGATCTGCTGGCCATCCTGGGCGAGCCGGAGACGGGCGCCGCGGCGGACCTGCTGCTGGCCCGCTGCCTGGAGGTCTCCCCCGCGGCGGGCCAGCGGACGCCGCCCGCGGCCACGCAGCAACGATTCGGGCAACTGAACGCGGCGAGCGAGCTCAGCTGCTCCGTTGACTGCCCGGGGTGTTCCAGCCGGGAGCTCCTCGACCTCGACATGGCCCGGTTCCTGTGGAAGGAGGTCCGGAACGCCGCCCGGACACTGCTCGGCGAGATTCACCAGCTGGCGTCCGCCTACGGCTGGAGCGACCGGGCCATCGCCGCGATGGGCCCGGGCCGCCGGGCCGCCTACCTGGGGATGCTGAGCGCGTGAGCACGGTGCCCGAACGGATGATCCAGCGGACACGCGGCCCGCTGTCCTCGCTTGAGCCGGTGACCACGCCGCCCCTCGTCGCGGTCCCCTGGGCGAGCCGGGGCAGGCTGGCCCAGCCGGCGCTCCGGCCGGCCTGAGCGGCCCGCTGGACGAGGTGACCGCGGAGGAGGCCAGCGGGGCCGCTCCCCGCCGGGAGCCCGCCCTGGATCAGCGGGCCGTGGCCCGGCCAGGACGGCCGCGGACCCGGCCCGGGGACCATGACCTGGCCGATTCCAGTCCGGAGCCGGGCCCGGGCGGGCCCGCCGGGCCGGTTCCGGCGGCGGTGGCTGAGCCTGGCCCGGTACCGGTCCGGCTGGCGCCTGCTCAGCGGCCGGGTCCATGGCCGGCCTCTCCGGCGGCGCCGCCGCCGGAGAGGCCGGTGCCGGGGCGGGACGCGGAGGTCTTCCCCGGCTCGGGTCCCGAGGTGCATCCGGTCGTTTGCCTTCGTGCTGACCGGTGACGCCGGCCGCGCGCTCGGCCTGTTCGGCGACCTGCCCGCGCGGTCGGCCTCGGTGCCCGCGGCCCGGACCGACGCGCTCACGTTCCGTGGCGTGGCCCGGCTATGGGCCGGTGACCTGCCAGCCGCCGCGGAGGACCTCGCGGAGGCGGTGAGCCGGATCAGCGCCGGTGCAGGTCCGGTTCCCCTGCCGGGCGCTGGCCTTCCTGGCCGAGAGCGAGTTCAGGCTGGGCTGCGCGGTACGCAGCCGCCGTCGATGCGTTAAGTGCCGCTCATCATGTCTTCAGCGTCCTGGAGGCGCATCCCTTCATCCGGGCCTGTGAGACGGCTCACAGGGGCCGGCCTGCGGCCCCGGCCGGCGGGTGACCTCGGCCTGCGGGGGCTGGCCTCCCAGGAAGCGCGGGTGGCGCGGCTGGTGGCGTCCGGGCTGTCTAACCGCGAGGCCGCCGCCCAGCTGTACCTGAGCCCCAAGACCGTGGAGTACCACCTCGCCCACGCCTTCACCAAGCTCGGCGTCCGCAGCCGCCATCAGCTCACCACCCGGATCCGCGACCGCGAGGACCCAGGGAATCCCGGTTAGGAGACGAGACAACCCGTGCGTTGCGGGGCGCGCTGGCCGCTGGCCGGGAAGGCAGCCGCGAGCGCCTGGGCGATCAGCTGCGCGCGGGCCGCGTAGCCGGCTGAGGTGTAGTGGATGCCGTCGGCGATGAACCAGCTGCTCTGTGCGTCCGCAGCCCAGTTGTAGACCCGCATGCCCGGATACCGCGCGCAGGCCTGGATCAGGGCGTTGTTCCACAGCTGCAGCTGGCTTTCCGCGTAGGGCCCGCTGCTCAGCAGCGACCTGACGTTTACCCACATGACCGGCTGGCTGCCGATCAGCGACATCATCCGCTGGATCCGGGCCGCCTGGCTGACGGCCGAGCCTACGTAGACATCGGCGGTGTCGTTGGTGCCGAGGGCGAGCACCCAGCAGCCCCGGTAGCCATCCGCCACGAGCTGCTGTGCGACGGTGTACGCGTTCGGCTGCCCGTCGATGGTCTCGACGATCGACCGGCCACCGGAAATCTCCGTGATCAGCCTGGTCGCGCCCACCTGCGCGTACTGTGCGGCGATACGCTGCCGCGGGTCGGGCAGGTAGTCCGGTGAGATGAGGCCGTCGGAGGTGGAGTCGCCGATGTGCACGACGCTCCGGCATGACGAGCGGCCCGGCCCGCTGGCCGCCGCCGTGGCGGCCCGGTGCGGCGCAGCCCGCGTGCCACTGGGGACCGGCTGCGGCGAGCTGCTGGCCGCAGCCGGTTTCACCGGGACGGCTCCGGTCAGGCCCGCACCGGCGAGGACGGACACCACCGCAGCGCCCGCGGCGGGCATCCACACTCGCCGGCCCGCGGCCCGCAGGTCCCATTGCGCGGAGCGTGCCCGGGCCAGGCACCGGCCGATGGCGCCCTGGCGGACAGGTTCCTCGATGTAGCGCCAGGACAGTTCCGCCACACCGATGCTGGCCGCTACCTGCGCGGCGCCGCGGGCCAGCGTGTCCCGCCCGCTGGCGGGCGTGGTCAGCACGATGATCGGGTAGTGCCACAGGTAGATGCCATATGACCGGACTCCCAGCCAGCGCAGCGGGCGCCAGCCCAGCGCCCGGCCGGTTCTGCTCGCCGGCGATGCGGCCACCCCCACCACCAGGACCGTGGCCACCGAGAGCAGGACCATCCCGCCCCGGTAAAGAAACGCCGAATAGTCATTGGTGCAGCAGACCAGCACCACGATGACCGCGAGGCCGGTGACCCCGGCGCCGTCCAGAATCCGGCGCGCCCCGCTCGTGATGCCGCCACGGAGGTGGCGGCTGGGCCACACGAACGCCAGCGCGGCGCCGATCAGCAGCGCGAAGGCCCGGGTATCGCTGCCGTCGTATATGCGGGTCGGATCGTAGCCGGGCCGGTAGAGCATCGCCATCTCGATCGCGGAAAGGCTCGCCAGCGCCAAGGTCGCCGCTGCGAGCCTCGTCCTGGTCCCGGGCCGGCCGCGGCCCCAGCGCAGCCCCAGCCACAGCAGCCCGGGCCAGACCAGGTAAAACTGATCCTCCACCGCCAGCGACCACAGATGACCGAGCGGCGACGGCGGCCCGAACTGGGCGAAATAGGAACTGTGCTGGGCGATCAGCCACCAGTTGGTGACATAGCCCACGGCGGCGAGCACGACGCCGCGCAGCGCGGAAAGCTCCGGCCTGTCCAGCAGCGTCACCCAGGCCGTGACGACCGTCAGCAGGACGAAGAGCGCCGGCAGTAGCCGCCGGGCCCGGGAGCGCCAGAAGTCCGCCAGCTGGAGTCTCCCCGTCGCCTCGTGCCGGCCCAGCAGCAGGTCGGTGATGAGGTAGCCGCTCAGGGTGAAGAACACGCCTACCCCGAGCATGCCGCCCGGAGCCCAGCCCAGGTGCAGGTGATATGCGACGACGGCCAGCACGGCAAGGGCCCGCAACCCGTCAAGCCCAGGCAGATATCGCTGACCGCTTTGAAGTGGCTTGGGCATTATCCCCCTCTGGCCCTGCCGCTGCCCGCACAGCCGTTCGCCGCCGGGCGGCAAGATGACACGCGTGAATTTCGCCAGCGCCCAGCGCGCCGCCGGGCTGACCAGCGGAAATAAGGCAGTGACACGCCCGGGCCGTTTTGCGACGCTAATGCGCAAAATTCCCGCTGTCACGCAGGCGCGCGGCGTGTCCGGACATTCTGTGGCCCGATTTCCGGGCCGCTGGCCGTGCGCCCGGAGCCAGGCATTCAGTGCCCGGGTCCGGTACGCAGGCTCGTCATGATCGCAGCGGCCGTGAACCTGTTCAGCCGACGCGGGCCTTGACGGGATGTCCGCGGGCGGGGACGCTCCGGTGGGGAAGGGGATGATGAAGATATCTGCGCAGCGGTTGCGGCGGGCGCTCCTTCCGGTCATCGCGGTCCTGGCTGCGGCCAGCATTGCGGCGGGCATGCGGTTTACATGGCCAGCCTGCCGGGCCAGTACGGTGCCGGGGGCGCGGCCGCCCGCTGGGCCGATATCCAGCGCCGCGCGGATGATCTGACCCAGACGCTGTACGCGCTGCGCGAGGCGGCTCCTACCGAGGATGAGCGTGCCCGTGTCGACGATGTGCTCGCTTCCCTCCAGGCGCTGCGGTCTGCGACGCAGACCGGTGACCCGTCGCTGGCCGGCGGCCCGTACCCCGGCGATCTCCAGACGCGCCTGCAGTACTTCCAGGCCGCTCTCCAGGCGCTGCGAGGGCCGGACGAGGCGCGGTGACCGGAACGGGCTTCATCCGCGTCTCGCCAGGTCAACGTGCGCTGACGCGGCACTAGTTTGCGCATTGCCGGCATGCTTTACAACGCGTTATTCTCCGGCTGCCGTACTGATCACACTGGATGTGTGACGGCGGACCGTCATCAGCGTCCGGAAATTACCGGTCGCGGGGGAACGCGAGGACCGCGGCGGCGCGAGATGCGAGCCGGGAATACGGTCATAGCTGCCCATGAATCACATAGGCAGCTTCCCTAACATGAGTCAATCGTTTCCCCTGAGTGAATATGGGGAACTGGCGGAAAATACCCGCTGAATTCGGGGCTTGTGCCCTTATGTCGCGTGCGTGCACGTCACATAATGGTGATATGTCGGCTGGATACCGGACATCTGACGCCATGCCGGGGGCTGTTCATTTCAGGGAACTGCAATGGCGGCAAGGGGATGCGGGAAGCGCACTCCGCCCGAACTGCCGGTGAGCGCCGGGTGCACCATGTTGGAAAGGGAGCACCCACCTTCACCGGCTGGGCCAAGGTCACCAGCTGAGTACCTGACCATCCACGGCTGACCCGTGCCGGCCTGCGGGCCGCACCTCCGGGTGTCACGAAGCGTTCCGGGTTATCCGCACGCCCGAATCGGGCCGGATGCGGGTCCGGATCAGGCTGGCCGTCGCGCGGCTCATCATCTTACCGATCTGATCCGGCGCGCTGGTGCGGCTCCAGATGAAGTTTTTTGCCATTTTGGACGGACTGGCATTGAAGCACCGTTGCCCGGGTTCACCGAAACCGAAGGACGGCGGGACGTAAAGCGGCAGCGGCGCCTTTTGATAGTTCAGGAACGGCACCTCCTGCAATGCCGGGGCGCCCGGCGGCGGCGGTATGCCAATGGCGTACGCGACCTCCCTCAGGTCGAGAAGTGCGTCGGTGGCGACCATTGCCTTGTTATAGGCGTCCTGCACCCGTGCGAGCAGGTGCCGTCCGGTTCTGGACGGGCCGTTGGGACGCATGAAGACCACGCCCATGCGGCACGTCATGGTGCGGTCGAGAAGTTCGTGGCCGAGGTTGGCGGTGGGGCACATCAGGCCGAGGTCCTGGGGGGCTCCCGCGTCGATCAAGGCCTGGCTGAGTGCGGCCGCCACCCAGACGAACGGTGTCATCACCCGGTTTCGCCCGTATGCTTCCCACCGCCGCAGATCAGCGGGCTCCAGTGGTATGTCCGGCGCTTCGACCGGCCCGAGTTCGGGTGCCGGCGCGTTGTTACGGCCCGGCAGGTGGCATCGGCCAAGGCCCTCGAATTCACCGCGCCAGTATGTCCGCTGTTCGCCGAGGTCTGCGGCGGCAAGCCGCTGCTGGTAGGCGGCATGGTGCTCGGCAAGTGTCGCCGGCGGCGGGCCGAAGTCAGGCTCGGCCCCCGCGGCGCGCGCGGTGTAGGCCTTGCCGAGATCTTCCGCGAAAATGGTCGCCGATCGCCCATCGAAGGTCGCGTGATGGATGGCCAGGGCGAACAGGCTCCGCCCGCTTTCCATGGTCCGCACCAGCGCGCATCGCCACGACTTGCCCTGGTCGAGCTGGAAAGGCGGTTTCAGCACCTCGCGAACCATGCCCACGGCTTCGGTGTCGGTGGCGACCGCCGGCAGCCGGTGGAGTTCAGCCGTGACGGGGCCCGCGGGAAGGGTCGCGTAGCCAGGGTCCGCCAATCCGGAGACGAGATAGCACGCATGCAGGCCCTGATGGCGGCGATGAACATCGGTAACGGCGAGCGCGAGCGCCTCTTCGTCCAGCGGGCCTGCTATCCACCAGCCCATGTCGTTGATCATCTCCCGGGGGACCGTCCCACCTTGCATGGGCGTCAGCGGGGTATGGTCCCCTGCGGCTGGCTCCGCGGATGCGGCCGCTGCCTCCGGCGAGCCGGGGCGTGGGGTTTGGAGCCACGCGGCGAGCTGGGCAACGGTCGGGGTTCTGTAGAGCTGCGAGGTCTGAACCGGCACGCCGGTGGCTCGCTCCAGCCGGGCGCAGATGGCCGCGACCGCCAGCGAATCGCCCCCCAGGTCCAGCAGCGGCACCGTGCGCGGCACAGCGGGCATGCCGAGGACGGCGGAAAAGACGCCGGCAATGGCGATCTCGGTGGCGCCGCGCGGATCGTCCGATGGCGCGCAGGCCGGCTCCCCCACCGAGATGATCGACTCCAGCAGGGCGCGATCCGGTTCGCCGTCCCCGGTCAGGGGAAGCCGGTCAAGGCGCTGGATGCGGCCCGGCACGCGATACGCCGGGAGCTGCCCGCTCAGCCGTTCCCGCAGGCCGGCTTCGCTCACCCGGGCGTGCGGGCTGACATAGAACAAGGCGAGCGAGTCGATGAAGCTGCCGCGGCGTTGACCACCAGTCCTCGCCCAACGCATGGCGGTGGCTGGAGGCCATGCTCGGCGCCCTGACCCGGGCAGGCTTCACCGGACAGCAGCGGATCATCGCTTTCCGCTGCCTGATCGCCTACGTTCTCGGCGCGTTGCTGAATGAGTCCTTCATGCCGCTGGCCGGGACAGGGACCGCCGAGCTGGCCACCTTGCCCCCAGCCGCCTTCCCGCTGGCGGCCGAGGCCGCCCGGGAGGCCCCGACGGTGCCGCCGGACCGCGAGTTCCGCGAGGGTCTCGCCATCCTCCTGCAGGGACTGGACGCAAGCCTGTCCGGCCGGGTCTCCTGGAGCCAGCCGCCCCTCCGTGCTGAATGGTGACCTGCTTCCGGTTTGCCCTTTTTGGCCCGCAGCCACCGCCCGCATCCGCGCCTGCCCGGCCACCAACGTGACGGTGCCGTTCACGGCTCCCGGGCGAGTGGGTGAGGGGACGCCGGTCCGTACGCGAAGGTGGCGCCGGACCGCGCGTCTCCTGCTGCCGGGTGCCGCAGTAGCAGCAATCCTGCTCCTGGCCGCCGCTGGCTGGCTGAGGGGCTAATCCGCGACGCGCGCACGAGCCCGGCCCGCCCGCGGACGGCAGCGGCCGCTGCGGCTACGCCCTCAATCCCGGCGCGGTAACGCCCGGCTACGCCAACGGAGCGGCGAGACCCCGGCAGATACCCGACAATGGATGAACGGGCACCCTGCCGGCGATGGTGCTCACCCAGGCCGGGCAGCCACAGGGGGGCGGGCTGTCGCGTTCTATGGCAGCGGGGCACGTACCGCGGCCCGGCAACAATGCGGCCCGGTAGCGGAGGAGAGCGGGGCATGGCGGTCGTTACGGAGAACACTGCGAAGCTTGCGGTGCTGATCGACGCGGACAACGCGCATCCGGCGATCGCTGAGGCGCTGCTGGCCGAGGTCGCCACCTACGGCACGGCGCACGTCAAACGGGCCTACGGCGACTGGACCGGCACGAGCCTGAAAGGCTGGAAAGACCAGCTGCTCGCCCAGTCGATCCAGCCCGTGCAGCAGTTCGCCTACACCAGCGGCAAGAACGCCACCGACGCGGCCATGATCATCGACGCGATGGACCTGCTGTACTCCGGCCGCCTGGAGGGGTTCTGCCTGGTCTCCAGCGACAGCGATTTCACCCGGCTGGCCGCCCGCATCCGCGAATCGGGGCTGACGGTGTACGGATTCGGGGAGCGCAAGACACCCAAGCCGTTCGTCGCGGCCTGCGACAAGTTCATCTACCTGGAAAACCTCGGGTACGCCAGCGTCGCCCCCGCCCCAGCCGGGGCGGCGTCCCGGCCGGCTCCGCGCATCCCCACAGCGCAGCTCAAGCAGGACGCCGCGCTGGTCAGCAAGCTCCGCAACGCCGTGGAGGCGGCCTCCGACGAGGACGGCTGGGCCCACCTGGGATCGGTGGGCACGATCATCACCAAGCAGGCCCCCGACTTCGACCCCCGTACCTACGGCTATCCCAAGCTCAGCGAGCTGATGACCGCCACCGCACTGTTCGACCTGGAACGGCGCAGCCCCGGCGACGGCAAACCAGACGTCCTGTATGTGCGGGCGTCGCCGCGAACCCGGTAGCGGGCCGTCCGTGGCGAGTTACCAGCCAGCTGCCAAGCAGTGAGATCGCGCCGATAGCGGGGACGTAGAACCGGGCCGAGCTACCGCGCGGTCCCGGCGATGTCTTTGTGACCAGCGCGCCCCGCGGCGCCGACGTCAGCTGAGGGGCACGCCGAGGCCGCCGGTGCCCGCGCGCAACGAGCGCGCGGGCGGCACCGGCGTGCCCCGGGAATCACCGCGTGCTGGTGGCTGGCTCCGGCAGGGTATGCGCGATGCCGCGATCGTCCCTCGCCCACCGCACCGCACGCTCGTACCCGTGCGCGACCGCCATGTGCGGCGACTCGTGCCCATCCGTCAGCTCGCAATGCAGTAGTGAGTAGACGTACACGTCGGCACATTGCCCGGGGTTTGCCTCGCCGGCCGGCAGCCTGGCACCTGGCACCTGGACCATGCCCGCCCCGGCGGCCCGTTGCAGCGCCTGCTCGCCTGATTCGGCCTCCACGACGTCGTGGTAGAACCATCCGCTGGGCGTCTGCTCCCGCACCGTGACGCTGAACGAGCGCGGCATGGCACCGGCCGGTGCCTGGGGCACAACGGCCTGCCGGGCGGCCAGTTGCAGCGCTTCTTCGCAGGATTCGGCCTCCACGACGTCGTGGTAGAACCGCCCGGTGTAGGTGTGCTCTCTCATCGTGACGCTGAACAGTGCCATAGCCCGGACCCTATGTCGAATCGGTTTCGGAAAGGTTGCGGCGAAACGGCCTGCACCCCGCAGACGGCGGAGGGGGTTGAGCAGCGGCCTGCCGGAAAACGTCCCGGCCAGGTCTTTCACCGGAAGAAACGGCGCCGGAGTGATCTGCCTCACGCAGTGGTATGCGGGCGCATCCCGCAGGCCCGGCTCGTGTGCCGGGCGTTACGGGTGAGCGTCCCAGTGGCGGCGCAACGCCGCAGTGAGTTCGTCGCCCGTGCCGGCGATCCCGATGCCGCTCTGACCGCCAGTGAGAGCGCATTCGCCGGGTTCCTGAACCGCCTGCTGGCGTCATAACCGGCGGGCCCGCCGCTGAGATGGGCAAGGCCCCCCGCGGGTGCCGTCGCGGGGGCCTTGCCGGGATCCTGGCCGGCCTGTACGCCTCGAAGGCACGCAAGGTCCCCGAGGGCGCACCGGACAGCTTCGTGCCCGCCCGCTGGGCCGGGTACCTGGAGACCTCCAGGAAAACGGGCGATGTCACGGGGTTCCGCCATTACTGGGAGCTGTGCGTGCTGATGGCGCTGCGCGACGGGCTCCGCTCAGGAGACATCCACGTCCCCGGGTCGGGCCGCTACGCCGACCCGGCCTCGTTCCTGCTCACCCCGCAGCAGTGGGAACGTCGGCGCCTGGAGTTCTGCCACCTGGCTGGCAAGCCGCCGACGGCGCCCGACGCCCTGGCCCTGGCCAAAGACGAGCTGCACACCGCCCTGTCGGGCCTGGAGAGCCAGCTCGCGCGGGGCGCCGGACCCGGCGAAGTCCGGCTCAGTAGTGACGGGGAGCTGATCGTCCCGCCGCTGACGGCCGAGGACGTCCCGGCCGACGCCGAGGCGCTGCGCGCCGAGCTCGGCGCGATGCTGCCCCGCGTCCCGATCGCGTCGGTGCTGGTCGAGATCGACGCCCGGACCGGGTTCACCGATCATCTCGTGCACGCGGGCAGGAAGGTGAACCGGGCCCCGGACCTCAAGCGGAACCTGATGTACGTGATCATCGCCGAGGCCACCAACATGGGCCTGGCGGCGATGGCCGAGTCGGCCGGCCTCTCCTACGACATGCTGGCCTGGACCGCGGAATGGTACTTCCGCGAGGAGACGCTGGAGGCGGCCAACGCCGCGATCGTGGACTACCATCACCGGCTGCCGATGGCGCAGGCGTTCGGCACCGGCACCCTGTCGTCCTCGGACGGGCAGCGGTTCCCGGTCAAGGGCAAGTCGCTGACCGCGGCGCACCTGTCCCGCTACTTCGCCCGCGGCCAGGGGATCTCCGCCTACACATCTGCTCGGCTTTGTCCTCGTGATGCCAGCGCCGCAGCGCGCCCTCGTTCGCGTAGGCCAGCGACCGTTTCAGCGCGTGCATGTTCTCGCCCTTGTTCAGCTGGCGGCCGATTCGCCGCCGGGGTGAGTTAGTCGCCCTGGTCAGCCGTCGTCGAAGCGAGGAGACACGTAGCGGACCCACTCCCCGCCGGGCGCGGTGCGGGGACGGACGTCGTCATCGGGGGCACTCTGCAGGCCTGCGCGCAGTTCGCGTCGTGGAGGATACGGTCGTGACCGCCCGTCTCGGGGGTTCCCTGAGCAGCGGCGCAATTTCCGTTGTTAGGCGGTGGCCACCGGGTTCAGGTCGTCATGGGCTCGGGTCTGCTGGCCGAGCGGGGGGCGACCCGTCGGCCAGCTGGTCAGCTGCGCCCGCTCGGCCGCGGTCAGCCACTCCCGCCAGAGCCCGGAGATCCCCAGCGCAGGAGCCTACTCGGGCATATCCGCCCGATTTTTCCCGATTACTGCGGCAACTCGGTCAGGCGCAAGCGGCGCGCGGGAGTTAAGCGCGTCGGCGCCTGGCAGGGACGTTGCGCGGTAGGCGTCGCTGATGGCCGCCAGCTCGGTGGGGTTCAGCACGTCTTCGATCCGGCCGAACCCGTGTGGTGCGCGAATGCTTACCATGTGCAGCACCCGGTCGGCTGGGTTGTCTCGGTTGGCCAGCACGAGAGCGTTGGCCGTGGTCCGCCTGGCCGTTTCGTAGGCGGCCAAGCCCTCTTCCGGGGTGTCCGCCTCGGCCAGTTTGAGGGCCAGTACGCGTGCGTCGATGACCGCTTGGGAGCCGCCGTTGGAGCCGACCGGGTGCATCGGGTGGGCCGCGTCGCCGGCCAGCGTGACCCGGCCCCGTCCCCAGGAGGGCAGGGGATCCCGGTCCACCATCGGGTATTCCAGAATCTTGGGCGACCGGGTTATCAGGTCAGGAACGTCGAGCCAGGGGAACGTCCAGTCCGCGTAGCAGGGCAGCACTTCGGCCAGGTGCCCGCTGCGGTCCCAGTCCGGCTGACTGGGGCCCTGGCCGGGGTCCGCCCTCACTTCGCCCACCCAGTTGATAAGCACGGTACCGTGGCCGGTCCGGGCGACCGGGTAGGCGACGAACTTCGCCGCCGTGTTGCTGCCGGCGACCGCCACCGATGAGCCGGACAGGAACGGCGGGCCCTCGGTGACCCCGCGCCACATGCGCACGCCGTTCCACCTTGGCGGCGGCTCGCCCGGGTGCAGCTGGGTGCGCACCGCCGAGTTGAGCCCGTCAGCGCCGACGAGGACGTCGGCCGTGACCGCCACCACCTGGCCGCCCGGGCGAGTGACCAGCAGTGTCTCGACGGTGCCGGCGCGCTCGGTGAAGCCGGTCACCGCGGTCCCTGTCGTGACCGCGGCCTCCCCGAGCCGAACCCGGACCGCGGCCAGCAGCATCATCTGCAACTCGCCCCGGTGAATCGAGTACTGCGGCCAGTTGTAGCCGAGGCCGCGGCCGCGCGGCTCGCTCCAGATCAGGTTGCCGTGCCGGTCGAAGTGTGCTTGTCCCGACGTGGCGATGCCTGCCGACTGCAGTTCTGCACCCAGGCCCAGTTCGGTCAGCTCACGGACCGCGTGCGGCAGAAGGTTGATGCCGGCCCCCACCGGCGTCAGCTCGAGCGCGGACTCTACGATCAGCGCCTCGATGCCCGCGGCGTGCAGGCTGAGCGCGGTCGTCAGGCCTGCGATCCCGGCACCGGCGATCAGCACCCGCACTGGTATGATCCCCTTCCTCCACCCGGAGCGCCGGAGCCGGCGGCGATCAGGCGGCACACGTCCCCGGTGATCTGCTCGGTGGCGATGGCCACCTTGGCGCCGTCGAGGGCGAGCACCGCGGAGGACCGGACCGCGATGTCCCCGCCGGCGGCGTCCAGGCAGCCACGCAGGCACAGGGCGCGCCGGTCCAGCCGCTGCACGCCGCGCGGCGCCAAGATCTTGCCGGCCGGGACGCTGGTGCCGGCCAGGGCGACGCGGGCGTGCGGGGGGATCCGCCCGGGCAAGATGACCAGGCTGGTTTCGGCCGCCACCAGGCCGGTGGCGGTGCGCAGCAGCCCGGTGCGGTGGTGCCCGGCCGTGATCGGCCCGGCCCCGAGCCGGTAGTGCTCGGCGGCGGTCAGCTCGCGGTCGGCGCGGCCGACCACCTCGATGCGGATCTGCGTGCGGGCTAAATCCTCCAGCAGCAGGGTGGCCGGGGCCGGGCTGGCCGCCAGCAGGGTGGCGAGCAGGCTGGCGACGGCGCCAGGGGAGGTGACACCGAGCGCGTCTAGGGAAATCACGGTCATCGCGGGATGTCCTTTCAAGGTACGGGGGCTGGCGGAGGTTTGACAGGTGTCCGGGCGGCTGTCCGGCGTCACCTACCGGCCACGCGGAAGGCGTCGAGGCCGGCCAGGTGCGGGGGCAGGCTGAGGGTGACCACGCTCCCCTGCTGCCGGGGTCGCTAGCCCGCTGTCATCGCGCGATGTTCGCGACCTGCCTGGACTTCCCGCCCAGCTGCACCAGAGGCTGCCGGCAGGCGCTTTGAAGACCTCCGGAAGGGTGCGCAGCCCCGCACCGTTTCCGAAACCGGTGTGGTCGATCAGGTAATCATTGATGGACAGGGCCATGGCTACTCTCTTAGTCCGTCGCCTGACGGTTGGTGCTTCCCTGCGGCCCTGCCGCCAGGATCCGGCGAGCGCGCAGCAGGAAGCCCTCCAGGGGCAGCTCCGTCACATCGGTCAGTTCGAAACCGGCCTTGGTCAATAGCCGTCGGTAATGTTCGGCGCTACGCTCCCGTCCTCCAACGTTGCACAGCATGTGCACGTCCCAGGCCACCGCCAGCGACGGAGTCGCATCAGTGGGCAGAAGCCGCTCCACGACGAGTAGTTCCGCGTGGTGAGGCATGGCCCGCGCGCACCGCCGCAGGATCGCGAGGCACTGTGCGTCGTCCCAGTCGTGCAGTACGCGCGAGAGCAGATAGATGTCCCCGCCCCCGGGGATGAGCTGGTTGAAGTCACCGGCCACGAACGTGCAGCGGTCGGCGCAGCCAGCCCGCTGCAGGTGGGACTTGGCTGCCTCGATCACATGGGCCTGTTCCAGCAGTACCCCCTGCAGATGCGGCGCACCGCCCAGGACCTGGGTAAGCAACTCGCCGTTACCCCCAGCCACATCGACCACCACCTGAACACCCGGGCGGTCGATGGCCGCGGCCACCGGACCGAACATGGGCGCGCTGGCCGCCATCGCCTGCTCGAACACGCCGGCCCACTCAGGATATTCGGCGAAGTAGGGGAAATGAGGTTTGCTGAAGTGGCGCTCGAAGGCGTCCTCGCCCGTGCGGACGGAGTGGACCAGATTGCCGAACGACTCGTAGAAGGGTCCGCCGTATAGCAGGGCCAAGGGGCCCATGGAATGGTCGGTATCACCGCGCAGCAACTCGCCGATCTCGGTGAGCGCGTACGAATCGCCGACCGGGACCGCGAGATCCAGCGCCGCAAGGTAGCGGAGGAGCCGGCCAAGGCTGTTGGGGGCCGCGCCGACGAGGTCTGCCAACTCTGTCACCGATACGGTGCCCGGCCCTGCTTCGCCGGCCGCCGAAACTCCGGACCGGTGCATGTGGTCGGCGAGCTTCAACTCCGCGGCCACCGCGATAGCCTGCGTTGCCCAGGCGCCTGTCATCAGACTCAGTAGCCGCTTAGCCGCCTCGCTCGTTGTGGATGGCAGATGCAGGGCGAGTGCCTGGGGGTGATGGCCCCGGACCCGCAGTTCCAGCCGGCAGTACCCGGATGTTGCGGCAACCCGCACGTGGTGAGGAGAGCGGAAATAGAAGACGCTGGTGTTCTCGTAGGGGCTGTAGCCGCCTCCGTCGACACGCATCCCGCCGCGTTCGATCAGCATCGCACGGAGCCCCGGGAGTGTGACCGCGTCCGGCGTGACGATCTCGAAGGCAAGATGCGATTCACGCCGCTCCGCCCGCTCCCGGACAGCGACCTCCTCGAGGCGAGAGCCCGCGGGCACCTTCAGGGCGAAGATCTCCAGCTCTTTCGGGCCCTCCACTGCCGGTATGAAAGCGCGCACGATGCTCAGGTCCAAGGCTCGGGCGGGCAACCCGTATCGTTGACTGAGCCTTTCCCGCACTATGGTGCTCGGCGTGATCTCGCCGACAGCGAGGCCGGATGCCCGCAAGCCGTCGCACAGTACGCCGAGTGAGGGAGGAAAGACCAGCATGGCCTCATCGGCGACATCGAACCGTGCGTGCCAGCGGGACAGCGCCTGGTCGTCACCGAGCCGGCTGGCTGAGCCGGCGGCGCGGCCAAATACCAGCCCGCCGGCCGGGACCTCGATCCGGCTGCCCTGCTGTGGCCCGGACGTGACAAGCAGGGTCGCGGGCGCAGGCCCGGCGCGGTCAAGGGAAGCAGTCATGACATCTCCGTTCCAATGCCGCCCGCCTCATCCGGCCCGGCAGTAGGACCGGGCGAGGTGGCGGATCAAACTAAGTTCGAGGGCATTGTTTTCGGCAGTGCATTCTCATTCAGCAGGGGCATAATGGGGTCAACAGTTCTCACTCCTTCCGGCCGCCGGGCCTGATATCGACTTTGCTCACCAGAGAAAATAACGTTGACGATATAGACTTTAGGCGCGTTCCCGCGTGATGCATATCACATCAGCAGCCGTTTTCCTGGATAGCCAGGTGGTGTCATGTGAGCCATATTGACGTGGCCTGCGTCACTTGCCTGCGGGCAGATAACGCTATTTGAGGCCTGCTACCCGGCCACAGGCCCCCTGACCAGCACCAAGCCGCCCTCGCGATCAAGGAAGGAGCACCCGGGCCCGTGAAACCCCCGGCTGAGCAGAATTTATGACGGGTATACGATGAGTTTCCAGTTACCCTGGACATTCGGTTCCGGGTTGACCCACCACTGCGGGTTGTAGTCTGGGTCGTTAGGGTCACCGTTGAGAGCCTGATATAGCGCGGCCCTGTACGGCTCGCATTGGTCGTAGTCAGATGCGAGTTGCTGCCCCACCGGCCATGCCCAACATGGTAATTATTGTTCGGGTTGGTCGTGTCGGTGGCATGTCCGAGTGCGCGAACCACATTTGTTATTCCTGCGGTTATTCCTGCTGCCCAGGGGGATATGCGTTGAAGCCGCAGCGGCTGGAGTACTGCCACCTGGCCGGCAAGCCGGCGACCGCGGCCGACGCCCTGGCCCTGGCCAACGACGAGCTGCACGCGGCGCTGTCGGACCTGGAGGCCCAGCTCGCCCGGGGCGCCGGGGCCGGCGAAGTCCGGCTCGGCCCCGACGGGGAGCTCATCATCCCGCCGCTGACCGCCGAGGACGTCCCCGCCGAGGCCAGCGCGCTGCGCGACGAGCTCGCCGCGATGCTGCCCCGCGTGCCCATCGCGTCGGTGCTGGTCGAGATCGACGCCCGCACGGGGTTCACCGAGCGCCTGACCCACGCCGGCGGCAAGGCCAGCCGGCCGCCGGACCTGCGGCGCGATCGTCAACTACCACCACCGGCTGCCGATGACCCAGGAGTTCGGCACTGGCACCCTGTCTTCCTCCGGCTGGCAGAAGTTCCCGGTCAAGGGCACGTCGCTGACCGCGGCACACCTGTCCCGGTTCTTCGCCCACGGCCAGGGCGTGTCCACCTGCACCCACGTCTCGGACCAGCACTCGACGTCCGACACGAAGGTGATCACGCCGACGTCGCCGGAGAGCCCCTACGTGCTCGACGGCATCCTGGGCAACCAGACCGACCTGCGCATCACCGAACACGCCACCGACACCCACGGAGCGACGCTCGCGAACTTCGCACTGTTCGCGGATCTTCGCCTTGAGGTCTTTGTTCTGCGTCATGGCTGTCTCTGCTGGCGGGAATCCCACGCACTCCCGCCACTGGATCGGGCCACGGCATGACCCGCGCCGATGATGCCTACGTGCATGGGTTCTCCTCGCTCGTTTACAACGGCAGAATAGGTTGGAGGCAAACTATTAGGCAACACCTAATCGGCAGCGAGGCGAGGCGGAAACGGCGCCAGGCGGCACGACGAATTAGACGCGGTGCTCGCCGACGCGGGCCACGCAGGCGTCGGGGGCCGCACCCGCGTCCGGCCCGGCCCGGCGGAGCGGCACCGACACGGTGCGGTCCTTCAGTCCCCGGCGGACCCGCAGGTCGAGCACGCCCGCCGCAAGCGCGTCGGAGATGGCCGAGTACAGGGCCGAGACCGAGCGGAGCGGGGTGCCGCCCGCCTGGGTGAGGACGTCGCCCTCGGCCAGGCCGGCGGCCGCCGCGGGCGACTGCTCCTCCGCCGAGCGGACCAGCAGGCCGGGGCGCTCGGGCAGGCCGACGGCACGCTGCATGCCCAGCGTCACGTGCACCGGGGCCAGCGTGAGGCCCAGCCGCACCGGGAGCTGCTCCAGTTCCGCGCTGCCCTCGAAGGCGACCAGCAGCTTGCGCAGCAGCCTGGCCAGCGTGGCCTGCTCGCCGGGCGTGAGCGAGCCGAGCAGCCGGACCTGGTTGGCCAGGTGGGCGGGCACGACCGCCTCGAACAGGTCGCGCCCCCGGCCGGTCAGCGCCACCAGCGAGCCGCGTTTGTCGGCCGGATCCGGGGACCTTACGACGAGCCCGTCGGCGACGAGCCGGTCCACCCGGGCGCTCACGGTTCCCGGCGTCAGCCCCATCTCGTTGGCCAGCCGGCGCTGGGATATCCCCCCGGGCTGGTTGATGCGGACCAGGGTGACCAGCATGGTGAACGTGGGATTGGTGATGCCGTGCTCGGCGAAGACGGCCTCCAGTTCCTCATCGATGACCGCCCGCAGACGGCCCAGCCGGCCGATGATCCCCACCGGTGAGACGTCGAGGTCGGGGCGGACCTTGGCCCACTGGTGCAGCACCCGGTCGGTGTCATCGGGCACCGGGCCGAGCCGCGCGGCGGCCGTTGCGCGCGGCCTGGCCGCACTGCGTGTCATGGCGACATGGTATGGCCCGATGAGATCCGGTTGCAGTTCGCGGCCAAACTATGGTCATCGCGCACGGGCGGGACCGGGCTACCGGCCGAGCGCCGTCGCGATGATGTCAGCGGTCTCCGCGCCGGAGAAGTTCTGCTGGCCGGTGATCAGGTTGCCGTCCCGGATGGCGAAGCCTTTCCACAGGCCGGCCGTCCTGATGCCGAATATTTTCATAGGCACAATACGTTGGGTTCAATCTATTGGTCCACCCCGCGCAGGGAGTTCTCCGCCCGGACGCTGGAGCCGTACCCGCGGCGCATCAACCCCTACACCGTCCGGCTGTGCGCGCCGCCTGCTCAGCGGCGACCAGCCGGCGGGCCCGGCCCGGTTCCGGTTAGGCTGCTCACCGTGCGGCCCAGTGCGCGTTCGGAGGCTGAGCGACCATGACCGATACCGTGACCGCGCCCTGCCGGGTGCTGGTCTGGGTCAGCGAGGGAACCTGGCAGGCGAGCGTGGACGCGGCACTGCACCTGGCGCCGGCCGGCGCCCGCTTTACGCTCCTGCACGTCACACCGGAGGAAGTGCGGGAAACCGCGCGCGGCGCCTACCTCGGGCTGTTCGGCCGCGGGGATCCGGGCCGCGACCCCGCTCCGCGCATCGCGGGCATCTCCGCGGCGGCCGCCGCCGACCTGCTCGAGGCCGCCGCGCGGCGGCTCGGCCGGCCGTGTGACCGGATCGAGCGCTCCGGCCGGGCCGAACAGGAAGTCGTGACCGCGGCGGCCGGTGCCGACCTGCTGATCGTGGCCAGGGACGGCGACCGGTCCCGGCTCGGGCCCAAGAGCCTCGGCAGGGCCACCCGCTTTGCCGTGGATCACGCGCCCTGCCCGGTCACGCTGGTGTGGCCGGATCCCGCCCCCGGCATGGCCACCATCCCGCCCCCGCCCGCTGCCCCGCCTCGCCCGTGACGCGGATCCGGCGGGCCCGCGTCGAGGCCGGACTCCTTGACCGGCCCGGTGGCCGGCGGCAGGGTCAGCGTGGCGGAGGACGTGGCGGAGGACGTGCCGGTGGTCAGGTCCCGTACCGGTCAGCCGCGGGCGGTCTTGAGTTCGGCGGTGGCGGTGCGGCTGATGGCGGCGCTGTCGGCGATGGTGGTGAGGAGCGTGCAGCCGGCGTCGCGGTACAGCCGGGCGGTGCGGCCATCGGTGGCGTGCACGCCGACGGGCTTCCCGGCCGCGGCACACGCGGACCAGATGCGGTTCAGGGCCGGCCTGAGCACGGGGTCCTCCGGGTCGAGCGCACAGCCGAGCGCGCAGGACAGGTCCCGCGGGCCGACGTAGACGCCGTCGACTCCCTCGATCGCCAGCGTCGCCTCCAGGTCGGCCACGGCTTCGGCGGACTCGGCCATCACGATGCAGAACGGCTCGTCCCCGGCGAGCACGCCCCCCGCGGACCGGTACCCGGCGGGCGGGTACCGGACGGCGCCGGCGACCTCGCGCGCCTGGCCGGCCGAGTTGACGTTCGGCACGATGACACCGGCGCAGCCGAGGTCGAGCGCCCGCCCGATGTCGGCGGGGTGGGCGTGGCGGACCCGGCCGATCGGCGTCGCGCCGGCCAGCCGGATCGCCGCGGTCATGCCGGCCAGGTCGTGTTCCGTGGCCCCGCCGTGCTGCAGGTCGATCGCCACGTAGTCGAGGCCTGCGCCGGCCAGCAGGCGCACGCTCAGCGGCGACGGGATCGCCGACCAGCCGCCGTAGAGGGGTTCGCGGGCGACCAGCCGGGAGCGGAACGAGGAAGCCGGTGACATAGGGCCAGCGAATCACATCGGCTCGCGGCCCTCGCAGGAAGGGTCACACCACCTGCGCCGGGCCTCCAGGTGGGGACCTCTGGCCCGCTGGGCGGGCCGTTCGGCTCTGCTGGGGAGCCAGGCCACCGTGCAGCATTGACGGTTATCGAGGAGGCGCTATGGCTGTCGTCACTGTACCCCGGCATGGGCGCACTCCGCATCGGTCCGAGTTCGTCCTGGTGGCGATCCTGGCCGTGCTGGTGCTGGCCGCCGTCGGGCTCGTGCTGCTGGCTCCGCACGTTACGTCCGTTCCCCCCAGCCAGGCGGTACAGGGCTCCGGCTTAGCGGCCACCCAGACGCGGGATCTGGCCCGCTTCAGCGGCGTCGAGCTGTCCGGGAACAACAACGTCACCATCTCGGTGGGCGGCCGGCAGTCGGTCATCGTGCACGCGGACACCAACCTGCTTCGCCAGGTGACGACCAAGGTCACGGCGGGCGAGCTCGTCATCGGGGACGTGGGCAGCTTCACCGCCAGGAGCCCCATGTACGTCGATGTCACGGTGCCGTCGCTGACGGCGCTGAATCTCACCGGCAGCGGGCTGATCAACGTGACCGGCATCAGGGCGGCACACCTGACGGTGTCCCTGCCCGGCAGCGGTGACCTCACCGCCAGCGGTTCGGCCGGCCAGCTCAGCGTAACGCTCGGCGGCTCCGGCCGGGCCCAGCTCAGCGGGCTCACCGCCCAGGACGTGCAGGCGGTGGTCAGCGGCTCCGGCGAGATCGAGGTGACGGCGGTGAGGAGCCTGCACGCGGAGGTCCCGGGCACGGGCGCCGTGCTTTACGGAGGCAACCCGCAGGTGACGGCCAGCGTCACCGGGAGCGGGGTAGTGACCCCCGGCTAGCAGCGGCCCGGCACGGCGCCGACGCAGAACTCGTTGCCCTCCGGACCGGCCATCACCACGTAGTCGTCACCGGGTTCGCGATGGTGGCGGACGGCCCGGGCGTGCAACACCGCAGCCGGCCGCACGCCGCCCCCAGCAGTAGCCGGTGGCGGGCCCGCGGCTCGCTGAGGGCCCGGTCGGAGGATCAGCCCGGCGGGCAGCTTACGGTCGCGGCCGCGTGCCGGTCGACGGCAGCCTGGCCGTGGTCATACTCTTCTTCCGTGTCGTCCCAGCAGAACGAAGACCTGGTCCGGGCCGCGTACACGGCCTACGGCCGCGGCGACGTGGACCGGATGCTGATGTTCGTCGGCCAGGACCTGGAGTGGACCTACCTCCCGCCCGGCATGGACGATCCCGGCCCGCAGACCTGCCGCGGCCGGGATGAGCTGGCCCGGGCGGTGCGGCGGAACACCGCCAGCGGGCTCGTGTCGCGGATCGAGGAGATCACCGGCCATGGGGACCGCGTGCTGATCGTGCTCCGGACCGTCCCGGGTGACGGGGCAGCCGGGGCGCAGTACCGGGAGCTGACGCATATGGTCGTCACGGTGCGCGAGGGCCGGATCGTCGCGCTGCGCGCCTGCCGGGACCGGGCGGAGGCACGCGCCGCCGCGGGGCTGGCCTGACCGCCGGGCTGCGAGGACACCGATCTTAGGAGCCGCGCCGCGAGCGGGTCAGGCGGTCTGCCGCTGGTCCTGGCCTCGGTCGTCGTGGCGGCGCCGGTCCGGGTAGGAGCGGGCCGGCAGAAGCCGGATCCCGTCGCGCAGCGAGATGAGCGCGGCCGGCTCGATCCGGCCGGCGCCGGTGGCCACCCGGATGTCCTGGATCGACAGGGCCACGCCGATCTCGCAGCTGCCGGTGGACAGGGTGGTCAGCCGTCCCGCCTCCACGGTGGCGATCAGCGCGCCGACCTCGGCCAGGAACAGCAGCTCGAACCGGATCCGGGCCACGCACTCGCCGTCCACGAGCACGTTGACGTGCGGTTCCTGGGTGGCGGTGATGCGGTGGCTGGCCAGCTCGACCAGTTCGGTGCTGCCCGGCACGGACAGGGTCCGCCGGGCCGCGTCAGTCAGTTCCCGCTGCTTCCGCCACCCGGCCGCGACCAGGTCGGGCAGGCCCACGTTCAGCAGCCCGGCGGCCTTGATGGCGATCTCGCGGACCGCGGGCTCGCGTACGCCGGGCGGCAGATGCCCCAGGGCAGTGCGGACGTCGCCGCTGAGGGCGACCGACATGTACCGGACGATGACCGCCGGGGGGTACTGGTCGCGCGCCACGAGCAGGTCAAGGGCGGTGCGGGGTCCGAGGGATCCGGGGACGCTGCTCGGGACGGTGTCCAGCGTCATTGCCATACCTCCTCAGTCGGCCCGTCGATCGTGGTGACCCGCGCCGCGGAGACCGGCTCGACGGTCACCGAACGCGCCACGGGAATCTCGCGCGGCTCGATGGTTTCAACGCTGGCCCGCCCGGCGTCCGGCACGGCCTGCACGCTGACCGTGGGCATGGCGGGTTCGGCGGGTTCGGCGGAGACCTGGCCCGGCCAGCGACGGAAAAGGTGGCGGAACCAGACGGAGAACCGGGCGTGGGCGGGGGCCTGTCCGCGGTCCGCCCCAGGCCCGGACGTTTCTGTCAACGACATGTCGAGTGCCCCTGTTCATGCCTTTCCCCGCCCCTTCCTGTAGATCGCCGGGACGGCGCGTTGATACACGCGGAGCGCTCCCGGCTGGGCCAGGCCCTCCAGACAACGTTGTTAGCAGATCGGCAGCCGTACCTTCCCGCCCCGGTCGTGACACGCGCCGGCGTGACGGCGGCCGCCCTGGCCACGGGGCTACTTGGCGGGCCCGGTGCCGAGGGCCTCGGGATGCGCGCGACGGTAGTGCTCGGTGAGGGCGGCGCTCGCCGCCCCCGCCTGGCCGGGCCGGTAGGCCACCGTACGCCGGCAGATCTGGCAACGGGTAACCGGCAGTTGGGTGACGGTTACGGGATAGCGCGAAGACTCAGAGTTACTCATCACGTCCTATTGTGCCAGAGCGGGTCAGCGCCGGAACCGGGCCCGCACCATCTGCGGCAGCGCGGCCTGCCCGGTGACCGGCCGGAACCGGCCAGAGGCGGCCCCGAGCGCCTCGTACTCGTCGTCGGTCAGGTCGATATCAGCCGCGGCGGCGTTGCGCTCCAGCTGCTCGACGCTGGACGCGCCGGGGATCGCGGCCACCGCCGGATGCCGGATGACCCAGGCCAGCGCGATCTGCGCGGGAGTGGCCGCGTGCGCGTCCGCTACCTCGCGCAGCACGCCGATCAGCTCGGTGGCCCGGTCCAGGTTTTCCGGCAGGAACAGCGGATTGCCGGCCCGGATCCGGTTGGCGGGGCGGCTGTCGCGGTCGTACCGGCCGGACAGCAGCCCCTGGGCCAGCGGGCTGTAGGCGATGATCACCCGGCCGCGCGCCGCCGCGCACGGCAGCAGCTCGTCTTCGGGTGAGCGGTCCGCCAGGCTGTACCGGACCTGGTTGCTCAGCACCCGGTGGCCCAGCGCGTCCTCGGCCGCCTGCCAGCGGGCCAGCGTGTAGTTGCTCACGCCGACCTCACCGACCAGGCCGACCCGCTGCAGGGCGCGCATGCCCCGCATGATCGTGCCCTCGCGGACCACCGGGTTCGGCCAGTGCACCTGGTAGAGGTCGAGCAGGCGGACGCCCAGCCGGTCCGCGCTGGCGACCGCGCGCTGCTCGACCACCGGGGCGACCGGCACGAGCGGGAACAGCTTGGTGGCGAGGAACACCGACGCCCGCCGGTCGCCGAGGGCCTCGCCCAGGATCCGCTCGCTGCGCCCGAAACCGTAGATCTCGGCGGTGTCGAACAGGGTCACGCCCAGATCGATGGCCTGGCTGACGATCTGCCGTGCGGCCTGCGTGTCGTAGGCCTCTCCGTAACCCCACTCCGGGCCGCCTTCGCTGTCCGGGATCAACATCAGGCTCCCTCCTGGTCCATGCGGGCCCCGGGCGGGCCGACGGGGGGCCCTACCCTGTCCCCCGGCCTGCCAACCAGACCGGCCGGAACCGGACGCGGCGGGGGATGATCCCCGCCGCGTCCCGTTCGCCGCGTTCCGGGGCATCAATCCCCGGCGAGGGCGGCTTCGGCGGC
>Ga0335078_10000940_pt1 | contig 44387 bp, 32 predicted proteins | sample Lox_Sample_32_FD_206711 | JGI IMG/M metagenome (GOLD analysis project Ga0335078, IMG submission 206711) | Soil microbial communities from Loxahatchee National Wildlife Refuge, Florida, United States - Lox_Sample_3.2 | ecosystem: Environmental > Terrestrial > Soil > Wetlands | place: USA...
CCCGAAATATTCAGGCGTTTACCCGGATATTCAGGCAGGGCCATTGCGCTCTATTATGCGTAATCCGGCCGCACGCGGCATATCAGCAATCCCGCACCGGACGCTGCCTTCACGCCTAAATGCCCGGTAGCTGCAGGTACGGGCCGTGCGGACCGTCGGCGGCGGAGCTTGCGGATCGGCGAGGCCGCCACGAGAGTGCGCCACCGCATGACCAGCCTGCCGGGTAGAGCTGACACCTAATTCATTCGTGGCAGCCTTTTCTCGCCAGGAACATGCGCTCGGCGGCCTACCGGTTCGCCAGCCCTTCGCCGATGAACTCCAGGACGAACCATTAAAACCTTGCGAAAGCCCGCCGATATGGGGTCAAAAAGGCTGATCGCCTAGCCGCTATCTCGGCCGCACCTCCACCGAGGCGTTCGAAGGTGATTTTCGCCGGTAGGCGACTTCTTGTAACTCAGTTCAAACAAATTTGAAATAAGCTGCGAATCACGCTTTAATGGATGTTACGCCAGTAGCGCGGGGGACGGGTTCCGGATTAGGGGGCGCTCAGATGCATCGGCCAGTCACGTTGTTCGTCCGCATTACGCTAAACGCGCTGATTCTAATCGCCGGCTGCCTCGCCGGGGCTGTGGTGGCCGTGGCCACCGGGCAGCAGGCACTGGCGGGTACCGTGCCACCCGCTCCCCCAGGGTGGACCACCGTGTTCGGGGACGACTTCGCCGGCGCGGCCGGATCCGCGCCATCATCGGCCAACTGGTTCTACGATCTCCACACAGATTCGGGCAACCAGGAGGTCAACCTCAACACCAACTCGACCAGCAACGTCTACCTGGACGGTAAGGGCCACCTGGTGCTGAAGGCAATCGACAGCGGCGGTAGCTGGACCTCGGCCCGGATAGAAAGCACCCGCGACGACTTCCGGGCCCCGCCCGGTGGCGAAATGGAGATAACCGCGTCACTCGAGCAGCCGAATCCGGCGCACGGGCTGGGGTACTGGCCCGCCTTCTGGGCACTCGGGTCGCCCACGCGGGCGGGCGGCTCCCTGGCCACCACCGGCGAGACCGACATGATGGAGGACGTCAACGGCCTGAACAAGGCCGCGCAGTTCGTGCACACCGCGGCGGGCGCCAGTAGTAGTCACCCGCTGGTCCCGTGCCCCGCCGCCGGATCCGGGTGCCAGACCGGCTACCACACCTACTCGGTGATCATCAACCGGACGAACATCAGCGCGGAGTACCTGCAGTTGCTCATGGACGGCACAGTGGAGAGCACGCTCACCGAGGCGCATGTCGGCACGACCGCCTGGCAGGAGTCCATAGATCCCGGCTTCTTCATCATCCTCGACCTGGCCATGGGCGGCCATTACCCGAACGGGGTCTGCGGCTGCAAGACCCCGACCTCGGCCACGACATCCAGCGCATCGATGAGCGTGTCGTACGTCGCCGTATACGAGAAGGGCGGTAACTCCACGCCGACTGCCACCCCCACCGCGACCGGGCAGGTGAAAGGCCTCGACGGGCTCTGCCTGAGCAACCAGGACTCGCTGAACACCGTGGGCAACCCGATGTACGTGAGCGCGTGCCACGGCAGTTCCGGTCAGCAGTGGTCGCCGTACACCGACAGCACCCTGCGGACCGAGGGGGGATGCCTCGATGTCGTGGGCGGCGGCCTCAAGAGCGGCACCGACGTGGACTGGTATCCGTGTAATGGCACTGCGGCCCAGACCTGGATCCATAGGTCAAATGGAGAGCTGGTGAACTCACACGCCAACCTGTGCCTTACCGATCCTGGCGGCAACACCGGTTCCCGGCTCGACATCGAGACCTGTACCGGCTCGGCACGGCAGATCTGGACGCTGCCTTCCGGGTCTTCCCGATCGTAACTGGATAGGTGGCTTGCTCGGTTGCTATGGCGTTCGGGGTACCCAGGCTGATCCTGATGCCGCGCGGGTGAGGACGTCGAGCATGCCGATGCTGTGCCCACAACTTGGTGGCGGTGGACAGGTAGGAGCGGATGGCGCAGAACGCCTCGGCGCCGGCCATTGACGCATGGACCCGGAGATCTTGATCCGCACGTTGCCCATTCTGATCTCCCTCTCCGCGGCATTGTTGTCGAATGGCACGCGGGGGTCGCGGGTGTAGCGCAGGTAGCCGTCTTCGCGCTGGAGGAGCCGCCGGGCCAGGGCGTGGTGACTGCGCATCAGCGGGCTGGCGCGGTAGGTGTCGGACGGGGGACCATGCGTCGTGAACTGCGATGCCGCGGAATGCGGGGAGCACCCTGGCGGCGTCCATCGCCTCCTGGCAACCCGGAAGCCGGTCTCGTCGAAGTGGGTGACCGGGGCGGCGGCCAGTGACCGGCGGATCGCCTCCACTGCGGCCCGCAGCTTCTCAAGCTCAGCCTGATAGCCCTCGACCCGCGCGCGGAGCGCGGCAACCTCAGCGTCCGTGGCCTCAATCACCTGCCCCGGGCCTGCCCGCCGCCCGCGGACACCCCGGGCCCATCAACCGTCTTTACGACACCGCAGGCCACGGCCTCAATTAACGACTTTGCCATGTCCCTGTTTCCCGAGCTGAGCATTATCTACGCGTCCCTTAGTGGCCTACTTCGCTTACCTCGCCTGGCGGTAGCGTCTGAATAGGCACAGAGGGTTTCAGCGGCCAGCCGCTTATAATTTATCGCATCAAGATCCAGCGTCTCAGGCCGATTAGTCGAGGCAGCTACCAATGCAGCGCTTAGAGCATCCTCTGGTGTTCCATCGCAGAGCCATACCCATTCAGCCCCGAATTTATCGCGCAAATTTCGGTTGGCTGGTGTGTCATTTAGTACTGCAGGCCTACTTAGGGAAAGCGCCAAGTGGGCCACACCCGAGTTTAGAGCACTCCGGGCTATGTAGGGCATGACAACAACATCCGCTATCGCGAAGATGGTCGGTACTTCGTCGTCATGTATGAAGCGAAGCAGCAAGTGAATATCGTTAAAGTCACCGGCCTGCTTCTTGATGACTTCCGCGATTTCCGAATCCATCGGACGGCCTGCTATCACAAGCTGCGGTCGGGGTTCAGGCAACTGTCGCCAGGCTCGTATTATACCGGGCAGATTCTTGTACGGGCGTATTAGCCCGAAGCAGAGAAGGATAGGTCGATCGTCAAGCTTGAGCTCTCTGCGGAGGATCGCGGCCTTCGGCGGAGTCGTGTAGTAGTCCCGGTAGTGGCCATGCGGCACTACTACTGTCGGAACTCGGGCCAGTTGGGAATGCCGTTCGACAAGCAACGATGTCGCCCCTTCGCTAAAGGAAATCAGGACGTCGACCTGGGAAATAAAGAACCTATTGTAGACTCGCCAAAGCCTAGGACGAGAAAGCTCATGAGGTTCTAGGTCGTGCCCGGTCCATACGAGAGCCGTACCACGACAGCGGGCGAGCCAAAGTAGACCCAAAGTGGCTACAACGTCGAGCGGCGCAATCCAGGGAAATCTCCATCTAATAAGCCACTCGGGAAAATGGATATGAATCACGTCGGGTCGGCTCAGAAGACTTTTCTTCCTATAGTAAGGGCTGATCTTAACGCCATGCCTCATTACTTCGCTAAAGAGCAACGATAGAGAAGGATTGTCAGTCAGCTCATCCGGTGCAGGGCTCATCAGCACCTGAAGCATCTTCTCCTGAGAGCGCATTATAACTCGGTTCTTGCGATACACCTACATAGCCCTCTCAGGCCTTGACTGCGCACGGGTGGGAGTCAGACATTTGATTGCCCGGCTGGCCTGATCGCCGACGCTACGGTAACCGGCACAGCAGCTCACCTGACTGGCCGGGGGCTTGCGGTGCCAGGCCGATTACAGAAGCGAATGAATTGGCGCGGCGCTCCCAGGTATGCCTGGCGGCGAATGCTATACATTGACCGGCTCTCGTAGGGTCTTCTGCCACCATGTTGGGGAAGCCGCCCCCCGGTGCAGAGGGACTGTCGCTCGCCGCGATTCGGCGAATGGCACTGACAAAGTCGGCGCCGTCGCTTGCCAGTACCATGATACGGTCGGCCCATCGAGCCTGTTCTCCACGAGTGAGGTCAGCGCGCAGCCAGCGGGCCGCCGGAATATCCGCACTGACCACCGGTATACCCGCGCCAAGATACTCAAGTGTCTTCAGCGGAAACGATGCCCGGTTGAATGGTGTATCCCGATACGGTGTAATCCCGATATCGATAGCAGCCAGATACGACGGCAGCGCCTCAGCTGGGACTGGGCCTGTATAATAGACGTGCGGCTTGTTGACCAATTCCTTAAACCGTTGCTGCTGTTCCCACCGCGGATCCAGCGGGCCGACAATCAAGAGCGAAAGTCCGGCGTCGGCGATTGCATTCAGGACCGGCAGGTCGATCCGGTCTGATAGCTGCCCTATCAGACCTACAACCGGATGAGTCAGATCCTTCGGCTTAGGCAGGACAACCCGCTCCCCCGCCTTGATCGCCCAGCAGCCGTTAGGGATAACAACAGGGCTGGCGCCGAAGCCTGCCCACCGCTCCGCTAGCTGCGGCGAAACCGCCGCCACCACATCCGCCTGGCTCACAATCCGGATTTCCTGCCGTAGCTGGTAGCGCGCAGATAGGCCCATGAGCTCGGCTCCGGCCACATAGTCGTCGGTACCGTAGAAGACATTTACGACGTTGCCGCCCCAGTAACCGAGGAGATCACCAGGATAGGTCGCCACTACGGCAAACGGTTGGATGCCGAGCCGGCGCAAAGCCCACCTAGTCTGCAGGCGCACAAGTGCGGCCGTCGTCACGCGTATACCGGGCCGACTCAACCCCGGCATGGCCTTTGGTGTCAGACGAGTGACTTGGCGATTTACGACCGAGATTTCTGGTCTGGGAGTATAATGAGTTGTACTGCGCAGCAAAGCTGCCCTAACTGGTGAGAGTGGCGGATCGACCCAAAGAATACGGGCATGGCACGCCATTGCGGTCACCATGTGCCGGTCGGTACCACGGATTCCATCCCATGACACACCCGCCATCCAGACCAAATAACGATTCTCTTCAGTCAAAGGATCTCCTCGTCGGGGACGCTTGGCGATGCCGCCTGTGCCGGCTGTCACGGCACGCAGGATGGCCACATGCCGAGTAAGGCAGTTTCCGCATTGAAGCGCGTGACAGACTCTTCCGCTGAGTTGGCGGGTGCGGGTGGGTTACCTGGTGTGCGGGACATGGTCCCGGCCTTCCGTCTGGCGGGGTATGGCGGGTACGGGGGCCGCGGGGGTGGCTGGCGGCGGGGCGGGGCGGGGGGCCTGGGTGGCCGGGGGGGTGCGGCTGCTCTCGTCGCGCAGCCAGGTCAGGTAGTCGCCGCGGGCGAGGGCGCGGCTGGCCCTGAGCCGGGCGAGGATGGCCACCGACAGGAAGTACCCGACCCGGGGCAGCATGGCGGGCCGGTGCCAGGTGATGGCGGCCAGGTCGGATATCCGCGTCTGGTCGGCTGAGCTGTCCAGGCCCGGCTGCCGTTTGATCTGCGCGGTCCCGGTCACGCAGCGGGTTCTGCGGCTCAGCAGGCCGGCGAAGGTGGTGGGCAGGTGGATGATGACCCGGGCGGCGGGTACCAGCGCGGTCTCGTGCGGTCCGAACATCAGCGATGCGGCCAGGTCGTCGGCCTGGAGCGGGGGCAGGCCGGCCAGGCGCTGGTGCCCGGCCTGGTTCACGGCGATGACGCCCCGGCCCCACAGCCCGCGCTGGACTCCTGGCAGCAGGGTCCAGACGTCGTAGTACCAGCGGACCTGCCAGGGCCGTCCGGCCGTGACCAGCTCGCGGCGCGGCGCGGCGGCCAGCACTCCGGGCCGCGATAGCGCCGCGGCCAGGGCCCGGACGTCGTCTGCCCGCAGTTCCAGGTCCGCGTCGACGTAAATGCGCGGGAAGCCCGCGGCGGCGCGGTCTCCGGCGGTCAGGGCTTTCTGCTTGCAGGCGGCGGGGAGGGTCAGGACCCGGACGGCCGGCCCGAATGAGGCCGCTACCGCGGCGGTGTCATCGGTGCAGCCGTTGGCGACGACTATTATGTCCATCTCGCCCGGGTCGGTGCCATTTATGAGCTGCTCGAGAAGGCGCCGGATCACCCGGGCCTCATTATGCGCGGGAATCACGACTGTCATCACGACACAGCATTATGAACGACGGCGGTGGCCGCGGGCGGTAATTAATGATGTGCCAGGAGATTTATTTCCGCAGCTACAGGGCGCATAGCCCGAAATATTCAGGCGTTTACCCGGATATTCAGGCAGGGCCATTGCGCTCTATTATGCGTAATCCGGCCGCACGCGGCATATCAGCAATCCCGCACCGGACGCTGCCTTCACGCCTAAATGCCCGGACCCTGGTCCTCGCGGTGCGGGTACCGCTGTCTGACGACGTAGTCGAAGATGGGCAACGGGCCCGTCGCGTCAAGATAGGCAGGCCATGGCGGTAGCACCTCCCGCGTCAGGGTCGGCGAGTAGGCCTCATCGGGTCGGCGTTCTGCCGAGCCTGCCGTCCCGGTCGTAGCCCCTGGTGGATCCTGGGCGTCAGTGCCGGCGGGTGCGTGCCAGGGACCGGGCTCGGATGCCCGGGCGTCCGCGGCGGCTGAGGAGACTGGGGTGCTGCCTGGGACGGCCGGGATTTTCGAGGGGGCCGTGGCGGGCATCTCACGGCGGCCCTTCCGAAGCCGGACGAGCGCGGCCCGCATCCGGAAGACAAGCAGGCCGACGACGGCAAGTCCCGTCACGCCGCTGACCGCGAGCGCGGCCAGGTCGCTCGGCAACACCCGCGCCGCGCCCGCCGCGGCGAGACCCGCAGCCGCGGCACCGGCCAGCGGAAGCCGCAGGCGAGAGCCGAGCAGCCGCTGCCGGATACCCGCCCCTCTCAGTTCGTACAGGTACCACGGCAGGATCACGCCGCCGGCGACCACGGCCTCGGCCACGCCGACGCCGACGATTCCGGCGAGGCGGGCGCCAGCGATGAGCGCGGGGACCAGCGCCAGGAGCCAGCCAAGCTGAACGGTGAACACGACGCGGCTCCTGGCCAGCACCACAAAGTAGTCATAGGCCAGCTGAAAGAAGATCGTCAGTGCGGCGAGCAAGGACAGCCACAGCAGTACGCGGGAGGCAGGTAGCCAGCGCGCCCCGTAGGCGAACATGATCAACGGCGTGGCCGACCCCCCGATCGCCAGGCATACGGGCAGGGCCACGGCGCAGAGCAGCGCCGCCGCCGACAGGAAGGCCGCGCGCATGGCCTCATGATCATGCTGAAGGCGCGCGAACGCGGCAGGCGCGACATTGCGGACCGGCAACGAGAACATGGTGACGGGCCAGGTGGCGAGGTTCAGCGCGAGCGCGTAGAAGCCAAGGGCGGTGGCGCCGAGCACGCGGCCCACCACGAGCTGGTCCACGTTGGTGACGGCGAACACCACGACCGTCGACCCGGCCAGCGGCGTCCCGTACCGTAGCAGAGCGCGGGCACTGGCCCGGTCGAAGCCGAACCGTAGCGGCTCGGGCGAGAACGCTATGTACAGGACCGCGGCCGCCACCGCGCCAGTGATCCGGCCCACGGCCAGGCTCATCGCGCCCAGCCTTGCCCAGGCAAGGCCGATGGATACCAGGGCGCCGAGCCACCCGTTGACCTGGTCCGCGATCATCCTGCGGTCCTGGCGGAAGCTCCGGTTCAGCAGCCCGACCGGCGTGCAGACCAGCCCGTCGAGCACGACGCTGAGGGCCAGAACGCGGATGACGCCGACGGCCGCCGGCGCTCCCATCGCCGAGGCGTACGCAGGCGCGCCGAAGAAGCAGACGGCATACATGGCGGCGCTGCCCGTCACGGCGATGGTGGTGACAGTCGGCGCGATCTTGGCCGGATCGCCCGGCCAGCGGACGATAGCCAGGCTCACCGACAAGTCGTTGAGGCTCAGCACGGCTAGCAGGGCCACCCATGCGACGGCGTAGGTGCCGAACGCATGCGGGCCGAGCATCCTCGCTAGCACGACCCCGATCCCGACGGTGCCCAGCTTGCTCAGCGCAGTACTGGTGAAGGTCCAGCCAAGTGCCCGGGCTGCCGTGGCCGCCAGGGTGGTCTTACCGGCCGGCCCGGAGTCGTCTGCGGGCCGCAGGTGCCGTCGCCCCGCGGCTCGGAAACGGAGGCGGAACCGATTCCTCGTGCCGCTGGTCCTGGCACTAGCGCCGCGGCGGCTCACCTGCCCGCGGCCAGGAATGCCGCACAAGCGACGTGAACCTTAAATGCGAAATACTGAATGAAGGCCTCTATTGCGGCATTCTTACCCGCGGTCGGCCTGGGCCGCGGGTAGTCGGCATCCATGGCCGCCGACCTAGCAGAGAACATGCCCCAGTCTCCTTATGTTTTACAGGCATCTAATGCCAAGTGGCGCGATATGCATCCAGCCGCGAGATCTCGCTTTACCCGGAAAACACGAAGCAGAAATCACACCGACGGAAGTAGTGCGCCGCAGGCTTGCTAATGTATACCCTGCTAGGCGCCTAGGGAACTTACCCTCGGAATCGCATTCGCAGACCAAAGACCAGATTCCGCAGAGCTTTACGTTATTCCCGACGATAACGGACACATCGGCGTTGGATTCGGAAAGGAACCATTCCGTTGACTGAGCGAGCCTTTCGCGTTCTGCGGCATATAGCTGGCGGACGGGACCAGGACGCTGTGGGGGCAGTTCGCGGCATGAGCGTATCCGACAGTGCGGTCGAGGCCGACAGGCGCATGCCGACCGACAGGAATACCGCCATCCCGGACATCAAGGCGTGGACGAGCGCCTACCTTCGCCAGGCGGCGCTGGCCGACTGGACGTGCGCCCTGGCAGCGGGCGCACTGGCGGCCAGGATCCGTTTCGGGGCTCCGGCCTACCTCCCGCTTCCCTACCTGAGCCTCACCTGCGGTCTGCCTGTCGCGTGGTGGATGTCGGTGCTGCTGATCGGCGGGTATGACACCCGGTTCATCGGGCTCGGCTCCGATGAGTTCCGCCGGATCCTCGGCGCGGCGGTCAACCTGACTGCGGGCGTGGCCGTTGTTTCCTATGCGGCCAAGCTCGACCTAGCCCGCGGGTACCTGGCGATCGCCCTGCCGTCCGCGACCGTCATGGACCTGACGGCCAGGTACCTGCTACGCAAGCGCCTGCACAGGCGGCGCATCCGGGGCTGGTGCGTGCGGCGCGTCGTCGCGGTGGGCCATGCGGCAGCAGTGGCTCGGCTGGTCACCGTCCTGCGCCGGGACACATACCACGGCCTTGCGGTGGTCGCCGCTTGCCTGGTCGACGCGCAGGAGGATGGCCAGCCTGATGGCGCGGCCGGCGTGCCCGCCGCCCGCGTACCGGCAGCCCGCGTACCGGCAGCCCGCGTACCGGCAGCCCGCGCGCCCGTGGCCGGCGCGCCCGTGGCCGGCGTGCCCGTGGCCGGCGGCCTGTACGACGTTGCAGCGGCCGTGCGCCGGTTCGGCGCGGATACGGTCGCGGTGCTGGCCTGCCCCGAGATGGACGGTGGCCGCCTGCGCGAGCTGGCATGGGAACTCGAGAAGACCGGCACCGACCTGTTCGTGGCGCCGACCCTGCTCGATGTGGCCGGCCCCCGGACGACTATCCGCCCCGTGGCCGGGCTGCCGCTGCTGCACGTGGACCACCCGGAACTGGCCGGGACCAGACAGGCCGTCAAGACCGTGTTCGACAGGGCCTGCGCCGCCGTGGCACTGCTGATGCTTGCGCCCTTGTTCGCTGTCATCGCGGTTTCGATCCGGCTCGCCGATCACGGCCCCGTGTTGTTCCGCCAGACCAGGATCGGCAAGAACGGCCAGGGCTTCACCGTCTACAAGTTCCGGACCATGGTGCCAGACGCCGAACAGCGCAAATCCGACCTCGCCACCTTTAACGAGGCGACCGGGGTCTTGTTCAAGATCCGCAGGGATCCGCGGGTTACCCGCCTGGGCGCCTGGCTGCGCCGCTGGTCGCTTGATGAGCTGCCGCAGCTCATCAACGTGCTGATCGGCGATATGTCCCTGGTCGGACCCAGACCGGCCCTGCCGGCCGAGGTGGCCAGCTACAGCGGCCACATGCGGCGCAGGCTCGTGGTCAAGCCGGGCATGACCGGCCTGTGGCAGGTCAGCGGCCGGTCAGACGTGTCGTGGGAAGAAGCAGAACGGCTCGACGTGCACTATGTGGAGAACTGGTCGCTCGCCCTGGACCTGCAGGTTCTCTGGAAGACGGGATCTGCGGTTATCCGAGGCTCCGGTGCCTACTAGCCGGCGAGCGCGCTGTGAGCGCCCGCATGTCCTGATCCTGGTCCAGAATCTTCCCGTGCCGTTCGACCGGCGGGTCTGGCAGGAGGCTCTGGCCCTCGTCGCCGCGGGATATCAGGTGCATGTCGTCTGCCCGCGGACCAGAGAGCATCCCCTCCGCCGCGAGACGATCAGCGGCGTGCGCATCTACCGCTACCGGCCCGGGCCCGAGGCGCGGCGACTGGCAGGCTACCTGGTCGAGTACGCGGTTGCCATCGGCGCTCAGCTCCGCCTCGCACTCACGATCCGCGCCCGGTACCGCATCGGCTTCGTGCAGATCTGCAACCCGCCCGACCTGCTCTTCCTGGCTGCCCTGCCGCTAGTCGCGCTCGGGTCACGCTTGATCTATGACCACCATGACGCATGCCCGGAGCTGATGATCGCGAAGGGCCACCGGGAGGACGGCCGGGCTTTCCGGCTGGCCAGCCTGCTAGAGCGCCTCACCTACCGTTGTGCGGACGTGTCGATCGAGACCAACGAGAGCTATCGCGATATCGCTCTCGGACGCGGCGGGATGTCGCGCGAGGACGTGTTCGTGGTGCGATCCGCGCCGGAGATCACCAGGTTCACCGGCGCGCAGCCGGACGAGAAGTGGCGCCGCGGCCGGAGATACCTGGTCGGCTACGTGGGCGTGATGGGCCGCCAGGACGGTCTGGACTACCTGATCGAGGCCGCCCGGATGATAATAGCGGAGCTGCTCCGCCCGGATATCCAGTTCGTCCTCGTGGGCTCGGGTCCCGAACTGCCGCGGCTGCGTGAGCGGGTCAGGTCCCTGGGCCTGGACGATCAGGTCGTCCTCACCGGACGGCTGTCAGATTCCGATCTCGGTACCGTGCTTGCGACCGCGGACGTCTGCGTCAACCCGGACGAGGCCAACCGGATGAACGATATCTCCACGATGAACAAGATCATGGAATACATGGCACTCGCCAAGCCGATAGTCCAGTTCGACCTGCACGAGGGGCGCGTCTCCGCCGGCGACGCGAGCCTGTACGCGATGCGCAACGACGCGGTCTCGCTCGGCAAGTGCATTGTCGAACTCATCGACGATCCCGAGGAGCGGACCCGGATGGGGCAGGTCGGCGCCCGGCGGCTGCGGAGCTCGCTGAGCTGGGAGTCGCAGGTCCCGAGGCTGCTCGCCGCCTACGAGCGGGCCGCGGCCAACCGCGAGCGCCGCTGAGCACGGCCTGCGGTCACGGCCGCCGGCCGCCGGCCGTGACCGGCCGGTCTCGCCGTATACGCCTTATCTGGATGTCCGCTGGGCCGGTTCGGTCGTTCTGGGCTCGGGAACCTGGCGCGGAAGGCTGGGCACCAGGCGGGACCCGATCCGGACGAGCGTCTCCGCCTGGTAGGCCGGCATCGGCATCGCCAGCAGGTACCCCTGCCCGAACTGGCAGCCCATGGAGACCAGCAGGTCCCGCTGGATCTCGCTCTCGATCCCCTCGGCGATGACCTCGAGCCCGAGCGTCCGCGCGATCTGGACGATGCACTCGGCCAGCGCCAGGCGCTGCTCGGAGACGGCGATCCCGTCCACGAACGACTTGTCCAGCTTCACCACGTCGATCGGCAGCTCCCGTAGGTAACTGAGGGAGGAATATCCGGTGCCGAAGTCGTCGATGGCCAGCCTGACCCCGATGGACTTCAGCTCGGTCAGGTCGGATACCAATCGCTCGTCCCGCCGCAGCAGCACGCTCTCGGTCAGCTCGAGCATGAGCGCACCGGGCTCGAGACCCGACGAGTCGAGCACACGGCGCACGCCGTCGACGAACCCAGGCGCGCCGAACTGGCGGGCCGACACGTTCACGCTGATGTACAGACCACGAGGGATCCCGCTGTCATCGGGGGCCCGGCCCCGGCATGAGTCGCCGCGTGAATCCCGGCGCCATCGCGCGGTGTCGGCGGCCGCCCGGGCCAGCACCCAGGAGCCGAGCGGCACGATCTGACCGGTCTCCTCGGCCAGGGAGATGAACTGGCCAGGATGCATCATCCCCCACTGCGGATGCGGCCACCGGACCAGGGCTTCGAACCCGGCCGGCTCACCGGTAGTGAGGGCGACGATCGGCTGGTAGGCCAGCGTGAACGCGGAGCGGGCCACCGCTTTCTCCAGCGCGGCCTGCAGCTCCCGCCGCCTGACCAGCCCGGCGCTCAGCACCGGCTGGTAGCGGCGCCACTGCCGCTTGCCCGCCGCCTTCGCCGCGTACAGGGCCAGGTCGGCGTGCGGCAGCAGCTCGTCGGTGTGGGTGCCATCCTCGGTCGTGGCGACCCCGACGGTGACCGTGGTAAGCACGGTCCCCGAGGCGAGCACGAGCGGCTCGGAGAAGGCCCGGACGACACGTTCGGCGGCCGCCTCGACCGTCGCGGAGTCCGGGGCATCGGTGATGAGCAGCGCGAACTCGTCGCCGCCGAGCCGGGCGGCGGTGTCGCAGCCGCCAATGAGGCCAAGCAGCCGCACCGCGGTGGCCACCAGCAGTTCGTCGCCGACACCGTGGCCCATCGTGTCGTTCACGACCTTGAAGTCGTCCAGGTCCACGAACAGAACGCCGGCGGTGGTGCCGGCCGGCCGGGTCGCCGCCACCTGCTGCGAGATCCGGTCCTGGAAGAGCAGCCGGTTGGGCAGCCCGGTCAGGGCGTCGTGAAAGGCCTGGTACTTCAGCTGCTCCTCGAGCTGGCGCTGCTCGGTCACATCCCGCAGGGTCAGCACCAGGCCGGCCACGGTGGGATCGGAGCGCAGGTCGCTGGACCGGACCTGGACCTGCACGCTCACCCCGTCGCGGCGGGTGATCCGCCGATCCGCGCAGCGCGAACTGAAGCCGCCAGCGGCCGACGCCCGGCTGAGGACGCCGGCCAGATCATCACGGTGCCCGTCCGTGACCAGGTCCCACAGATACACTCCGTCCACCGCGGCGATGTCACCGAAGATGCTAGTCGCCGACGGCGTCGCGTACCTGACCTTCCCGTCGTCGTCCACGATCACGATGACGTCCGAGGTGTTCTGGACCAGGGTCCGGAAGTACGCCTCGTTGCCCTGGCGGTTCACTTCCTCGCGGAGCATGATCCGCTCCACCGCGAGGGCCACCTGGTGCGCGAGGATCTCCAGCGTGGCGGCGAGGTCGGCAAGGATACGCTGCTCGCCGAATATCGCGAGCACCCCGATGAGCGGATCGTCTGACGGCCGGTCGCTGAGCGTGAGCGGGCACAGTAGCATCCAGTCATACCCGGGAACGATCGCCGCGGCGTGCGGGGGCAGGCTGATCACTGGCGCGAGGATCGGCGCGGGGCCGGTCAGCAGGGCCAGCCAGGTGTCGGCCAGGTCCGTGAACCGACTTGCCTGCGCCGGATCGGCGGAGGCTGTGGCCACCGCCCGGACCGCGCCGTCGGTCCGCACCGCGAGCAGTACGTCGCCGCGCGGGCTCCGGCCAGACAGGGTGTCGGTCGCTGACCTGACGGCCGCCCCGGCTTGCTCCACGGTGACCGCAGACACCAGGGACGCTCCAGCCTGCCGCACCGTCCGCTCCCGGCCGAGCGCCCGGCCGAGCGAGGCGGCCACGTCCGACAGCCGGGACAGCACGAGCAGGTAGAGGAGCGCGGAGAACACCGCGATCACGATCAGGTCGCCGCCCCGGAACCGGAACGACTCGATGCACAGCACGACCGGGGCGATCAGCGAGACGAGCATGAGCACGGTCAGCCTGACCCGCGAGACCTGAGCCGGCTGCCGGGGCACCGGCTTGGTAAGCTCGGTCATCGTGGGATGCAGCGCCGCGGCGCCCCACGCGCCGTAGAACACGGCCCAGCCGAGATCGACCACGGTGCCGTCGTGAAACATTCCGTGCACCTGGATCAGGCCGTAGGCGACGTCCGAGGCCAGTACCCCGAGGACGCCCAGGGTCAGGAACTCCACGGTCCTGGTCCGCCCCGCCCCCGGCGCGAGCAGCCGGACCAGCAGGGCCAGCACGAGCAAGTCGCCGAGCGGGTAGGCGATGGCAACGCTTTTCTGCAGCCAGGAAAGCTGCAGATTGTGCACGTAGGGCAGGATCAGGTAGATCCATGACAGCAGAGCCAGCCCCGCGGTCAGGGTCAGCGCGTCTATGAGGCTGCGCCGGTCCCGGTCGGGCGTGCGCCACCTGATGAAGATCAGCAGCCCGCAGGCACACAGCGGATAGGTCAGCAGGTACGGCACGTCCGCGAAGGACGGGAACGAAAGGTGGATCCCGGCGCCCTTGGCGACCAGGAAGCTGACCTGAGCGACGGTGAAACTGGTCAGCGCGGCAGCGAGCAGCAGCCACGGCAGCGTGCGGGACGGGCGGTTGATCGTCACGCCCGCAACGATGCCGCTCACCCCGCTCAGGCCAATCAGGCCCCATGTCTCGGCGCGCAGGCCGGGCTGAGCGTAGTACAGCGCGACCAGGACCGCCCACCAAATGACGTAGCCGCCGAGCGCATATCGCCGCAATTTCACGGCCACCCCCTATGCTCATCTGCTCTGAGCACTGGTTCCAGAATGCACTGTAGTACTTTCCGCGCACGTCACCGCATGGGCGCTCCCTTTGACGGGCCGCCGGGTGGACAGTTTGACATGAATTGAACGCTAAATGACTTTCTGTGCAAGTTTGATAACTTCACCGAGTTCTCCGGATTCCTGTGGTCATGGCCCTTCACGGTGCCAGCCAGGCCAAGACACCGACAGGACTGCTGTCGCGTAACCATCGCGAACTCGCCATCCGCGCGATAACGATGCGCATCGATTCTGGCGCCCACTGCCACGGATAAGGGATCTTCGCCGCGACGCAGGACGCTAGTACGCGCGTCCGGCTTTATCGGAGGGGACCTCCGGAACTCAGAGGCGCAGGTCGCGAACTTCGGGCGACGGATCACCGGCGGCCGGACGCACTAACCGGCTATTTCCACGGTTGAGATAACCGAGCGGCGCGAACCGGGGGGTGATCCGGGCGCGATCCGCGGGCATAATCAACTCGATCCACTGCCCGTTCGTCGTAATGGCCGAATATCAGGTTTTACGACCGAAATGCCGGTTATGCTGGATACTCCACCCGCTTCAGCGCGAGGCACTTGAGCCGAATCTCCACCGGCCAGAAGAGCCGTGCTTGAAACAAGACTAAGACACTGTGAAACCGGCATAGGCCAGACTAGCCTTTCGCCTCGCGTATCTTTTGCGTGCGCTATTCTCGGCAGTGTTGCTTGGAAAACTCCTCCAATGCCGGAAGCCCGCCTGGTTCCGCAGCCAGCGCCGGCCATCAGAATACCACCGGACTTCTTGTCCACTTTCGAGAATGAGGCGAGAAATGCAGGATACTACTGTCTCGCGGGTACCGCACACGAGTGATTCCTGCGCAGCACTCAATGTTCCGCCCCTTTTGTCCCGTGTACCGCGATGCCGACGACGAACTACCGTCGCGAGTGCGACTGACCCGGTGCGGCCGGGCCTGTCCGCGGATTCGCCCGGAAACGGGAGGACGCGCCCGGGCACTCGCGACGGTGGCCCGGATGGCTCATGCCGCCATAGCCGATGCCGCCGTAACGGAACTGTTACAGGCACCGCGTCAAGTCGACTACAGACTGTAGCTAACATAGCCGCCTAGACAAGTAGAGTAATGAGGCGGAAGGAAAGCTTGTGGCGACCGGGGAAACTAACCACACAGCAGACGACGCCCAGAGGAGATCATTGCTGGCGGCCATCGTGGAATCGTCGGTCGACGCCATCGCGAGCATGACCCTGGACGGAAACGTAACAAGCTGGAATTCCGGCGCGGAGGCCATTTTCGGCTATACCGCCGAGGAGATGGCCAACCGCCACATATCTGTGCTTTACCCTGCGGACTGCACCGAGGAGCTTGCGCCGATTCTGGCGCAGATACGCCGAGGGCGGCAGGTGCATCACTTCGAAACCCGGCGGGTGCGCAAGGACGGCAGCGTCATCGACGTGTCGATTTCGGTCTCCCCCATCCGCGGCGAAGGCGGCGTCATCGTCGGGGCGGCCGGGATCATCCGGGATATCACCGAACGTAACTGGGCCGAAGCCGAGCAACGGGCAGCCGAGGCTGGTCGGCAGGAATCCGCCCGGATCGAGACCGCGGTCCGGCTCGCGGGCGGGATGGCCGCTGAATTCAGCACTTTGCTCAGCTCGATCATGGGGTACGCGGCGTCGGCGGCCGAGGCGACCGCCGATAACCCCCTGGTACGTGCCGACGTAGAGCAGATCCAGGCCGCCGCCGGGCGCGCTGCCCGGCTGGCCAGGGAACTTCTGCTGTTCAGCCTGCGTGAGCCCGCCCGGCCCGAGAGGGTGGACCTGAACGCGGTCTTGGCGGGCATGCGTGATCTACTGCAGGCCAGCATCGGCGCGGACATTGAATTGCGGCTCATCACGGCGCCCTACCTGCCGACGGTGCTGGCTGACCGCGGGCAGATCGAGCAGGTGCTGGTCAACCTGTCCTTGAATGCCCGCGACGCGATGCCAGAAGGGGGCATCCTGACGTTCACCACCGGGGCGGCAGACCTCAGCGAAGCCCTCGGCGCGGTGTGGTCCGAGACCCGGCCGGGGCTATGCGCGAAGCTCACCGTCAGCGACACCGGCCAGGGCATGGACGCGGAGACGATGTCCCGTGCCGTCGAGCCTTTCTTTACCACCAGGCCGCCGGGCCAGGGCACCGGACTGGGACTTTCCGCCGTCTATGGCATCGTCACCAAGGCCGGCGGCGGCATCGCCTTCGACTCTGAGGAGGGCAAGGGCACCACCGTCCACATCTACCTGCCCGCGGCCTACGTCCCGGCCCAGGGCTCGGCGCTGATGAGATCGCCGGGAACCACCCCGACCGTCCTGGTGGTCGACGACCAGCCCGCGGTCCTCGAGGTAGTCTCCCGGATCTTGCGCCACAACGGCTATCACACCCTCGAAGCCGGGAGCTACGAGGAGGCGCTATCGATGCTGTCCGATCACGACCCCGACCTGCTCCTGACCGACAGTGTGCTCGGTGAGACGCCGGAACAGCCGCTCGCGGACCGGGTACGGGAAATCAAGCCCGGAATGCGGATCTTGCGTATGTCCGGGGGGCACGTCGCCGCCCACGGACCGGGGGGCGGGCAGGTCATCAACAAGCCGTTCACCGCCAAGGACCTGGTCGAGAAGGTGCGCGCGATCCTGGACGTCCCCCCGGAGTACTAACGGGACTCCTGCTCAGCCGGCTACCCTCGCCGGCTGGGCGACCTCCACGATCACGGCGTCCGCCGCGTAGAGCCGTTCAGGCGAGCCGGGCTCCTTGATGCTGATCACCGGCACGAACGCGGGGGCGTTCACGGTCGCGCGCTCGCTGACCGTGGGGAGCCGCACGCTGACCAGCGTGCCGGGCTCGACCGGGACACGCTCCCAGGTGATCTGCCTGGCCACGACCGACCCGGCGCCACGACGGCGCCGGATCAGCCCTTCGGCTGCCAGCTGCCCGAGTACCTTCCCCGCCGTCATGCGAGAGACGCCGTACCGGGCGGCCAGCTCGCTCTCGCTGGGCATGGCTTCGCCCAGGCCGGGGGCCCCAGCCCGGATAGCGTCGCGCAGCTGCCACGCTATCCAGGCGTACGGTGGTATGGCCGAGTCACCATCCATGGGCTGTCACCATTACCTAAAGACGCGAAAACCCTAGGTCACCGTCTCAGACTCCAGGCTGCCTAGGGTTATCGGTGGATGCTGGGAAGCGTCGCCGGCTTACATCCGAACCATTGACGCAGCACACTAGGTTACTGCCAGAGTGGAAGCGTTGTCGCCTAGCGCGCTCGATGTGGCGTGGCGTCAGCGGTGATATGCCTCAGCGCGGCGAGCAGCTCTGCTTCGCTGAACGGTTTCTGGATGAGGTTGACGCCTGCTTCCACGACCCCCTGGGAGTCCAGGACTCCCCGGGTGTAGCCGGACATGAACAGCACCTTCACGCCGGGCTGGAACGCACGGATCCGCTCCGCAGCTTGCTTGCCGAGCATCTGCGGCATGACGACATCGGTCAGCAGCACGTCGATGTCAACGGTATGGCTCGCGGCGATCTCGATGGCCTCGTGGCCGGTGGCGGCGGCGATGACGGTGTAGCCGGAGCGCGACAGGATCCTGCGGGTTACCTCCCGGATGGCGGGCTCGTCCTCGACGATCAGCACGGTCCCGCCCGCGCCGCCCGGCTGCGGCTCCGGCATCGGCATCGGCTCGGCCTGGATGCCGTGGCCGGCGGCTGGCAGCAGGATGAGATCGGCGGCACGACGGGCGGCCAGCTGGATCTGCCTGACGTCCTCGCGGACCGACTGCCAGTCGACCTGCACGCCATCCCTGGCCACCTCGTCGCCGACGAACGCCGCGTAGTCCGAGATGACGGCGAGCAGGTTGCTGACGTCGCGGGCAACCCCGCCGGCGAGCTGGCCCAGGCTCCCCAGCCGCTGCGACTGCTGCAGCTGTCGTTCCAGCTTGTCCCGCTCGGCCCGCAGTTCCAGCCGCTCGGTCACGTCGCGGACCGCGGCGATGACCAGGAGGCCATCGTCGGTATCGATCGCCGACAGCGAGATCTCGGCGGGGAACATGCTGCCATCACGGCGGCGGGCGGAAAGCTCCATCCCGGAGCCGATCGCCCGCGGTTTGGGGTCGGCCGCGCGCCGGTCCCGGTGGGCGCGGTGCGCCTTCCATGCCATGCCGGGGACCAGGATTTCCGCCGGCTCGCCCACGAGTTCGTCACGCTGGTAACCGAACAGGCGCTCGGTCTGGGCGTTCACCAGCGCGATCCGCCCGCGGTGGTCCACGCATACCATCGCGTCCGGTGCTCCCTCGAGCAGCCCGCCAGACGAGTTACCGGCGACCTGCACGCCCGGCTCCCTGGATCGGATCGCCCGTCACGCCCCGGCCCGAGCATCCGGTCGGTGATCTGGGCATCTCCATCCCTATCCGGAGGCGGCGGTCATCGAGGACGACATTCGCGCGAGCCTGGATCGCCGCCGCCAGGCGGTGCAGCCACGCCCCGGCCGCCGCCGGGTCGCTGGAGGCCGGACCGCACCCTGGTGTGGGCGTCATGTTCAGCTGCAGGAAGATCAGGTCCGGGTCGGCCCGTACCGCGACGATCGGATGGTCCCACACCTCCGCGTTGCCCAGCCCGACCAGGATCAATTCGGTCACGTCGGCCACGGCTTCGATGTCGGCTTCCGAGAGCTCCGCCGCTCCCTCATCGGCCGCCACGGCGAGCGGGGTGGCCAGTAGCCAGGCGGTCCGCTGCTTCAGGGTCTCGATCAGGCCGGATCCTCGCCGGGGAAAGGGCCAGAGTTCTTCCTGGAGACGGCATAGCGTGCGGCCGGCCGCATGAACCTGCCATACGAGGCCGTTCGGCTTATCGCTCGGCGATGCTCCCATCGCACGGCACACCTCGCCCAGCTCGAGAGCCACCACGGCGAGCTCCTGGATCGGCCCGTCATGCAGCAGGCTGGCCAGGTAGCCGCGTTCGCGGGCACGGACAAGGCGCACCATGTCGAGCAGCGCTTGCGGCGTGGCCTTTCCCGTGACGCAAGTGTCTCCGGCGTCGACGGAATCGACGGAATCGACGGAATCGACGGAATCGACGGCCAGGGTTCCATGGGCAGGATGCCGTGCGTCTTCGTCGGGCATGATCACCTCCGCTGCACTGACCGCCCGGTCTAGCGTCGGGCGACGGCGGCGGCCGACCAGCCCTTCATGACAATTCAGAACTGCAATATCACGTATAGTAACATAACTAGATGCCTAGTTGCCTAGGCTGGCCGCCTCGGTGGAACCATGCCGCTGGCCATGGCGTCCGCCGGGCGCGGAACGGAGAATGCGGATGAACGAACACAGCCCGCTGCCGGGCAGGATCGGCGTGTTCCTGGTCGATGACCACGAAATCTTCCGGCGGGGCATACGGGCCCTGCTCGACGCCGAGGCGGACATCGAGGTAATCGGCGAGGCGGACACCGCGTCGGCGGCCATGGCCCGGATGCCCGCACTGCGGCCGGACGTGGCGGTTCTCGATGTGCGGTTGCCGGACGGGGACGGTATCACGGTCTGCCGGGAGATCTGCTCGGCGCTGCCCGGGACCGCGTGCCTGATGCTCACGGCCTACGGGGACGACCAGGCGCTGCTCGGCGCGATCATGGCGGGCGCCGCGGGCTACGTGTCGAAGCAGACGGCCGGCACCGACCTGGTCAGCGCCCTGCGCGCGGTCGCGTCCGGCCAGTCGATACTCGACCCGTTCGCCTCACGCAAGGTGATGGCCCGGCTGCGGGAGCACGCCGCCGCCGCCGATCCGATAGCGGCGCTGTCCGATCAAGAAAAGCGGGTACTCGAGTTGATCGGCGAAGGGCTGACCAACCGCCAGATCGCCGAGCGTATGTTCCTGGCGGAAAAGACGGTGAAGAACTACGTGTCCGCGCTGCTGACCAAGCTGGGGATGCAGCGCCGTACCCAGGCGGCGGCCTTCGCCGTGCGGCATGCCGATGACCAGGACAGATGATCCGCGGGGCCCTGCGGTGACGAACGGGCGCGCCGACTTCTCCGCTGAAGTCGGCGCGCCCGCGATCAGGCCCGGCCCACAGGCCGCCGGCCCGCGCTGCGGCGACGTAAGCACGTTCACCGCGGTAACCGCAGGGTCCCCGCCCCGAAGGGTAAAGACGGGGACCCTGCGCCCATACCGGGAGTGCCCTCACCCCCCCGGAGCCGCAAGTGGCTCGTCTCCCACGGAGCAATGGATGGGATCTAGCTTGCGGCGATGCCGGCCCTGGGTAGGCCAGCACTATCGCCCGGGTGACGCTGGCGTCAGCAGACCGCGACGCCACCCGGATGGTATGTAAGACGTGGGCAGGCTCATACGGATATCGACATCGGTCCCCCATTAAGCCCGGTGTAGATTCGACAGCAAGGCCGCACACTCTCAGTAATCAGTACACTACCCTAGGTAGCTAGGGGAGCGCAACCAGGTCGGGACGAGCCCCCTGAGGTTCAGCGGAAGTCACGGCTGGCGATGGCAGCGCTAGTGAGAGGCAGCCGGAGCGGACGCAGCGCGGTGGCGACCAGGTTGACGGCCCCGCCGGCATTGCCGGTCCCGCCAGCCCGCTCGATCCGGCCCTCGACGAGCAGCGCGGGCGCGACCACGGCTATTCGGCGGTGCCGTTCCCACACCTGGGGCGGGCAGATGACGTTCACCATCCCGGTCTCGTCCTCCAGGCTGAGGAACACCACCCCGCGGGCGGTGGGCGGCTGCTGCCGGTGCGTGACCAGCCCGCCCACGGCCGCCCGGGCGCCGTCGGCCGCGGTCTTGACCGAGGCCGCGGTGAGCACCTGGTGCTTGTCGAGCGCGGCCCGGAGGTGCGCCACCGGGTGAGTGCCGTACGTGCTGGTGGCCCACTGATCGGCCAGGGTCTCCTCGGCCGGCGTCATGTCCGGCAGCGGCGGTGCGGTCAGCCCGGTGGCGGTGCCGGGCAGTTGCCCCTCACGAAGCGAGGCGGCGGCCCCGGCCGCCCACAGCGCGGCGCGCCGGCTGAGCCCGAAACAGCCGAACGCGCCCGCGGTGGCCAGCGCCTCGAGCGCCGCGGCCGGCAGGCGCGTCCGGCTGGCGAAATCCTCCAGGTCCCGGTAGGGGCGGCCGGCCGCGACCCGTTCGGCCGCCAGGGTGCCCAGGTTGCGGACGGCGGACAGGCCGAGCCTGATCGCGGGCTGGCCCGGGTCTTCCAGCGTGCCTTCCAGCGTGGCCAGCGCGTCGCTGGCGTTCACGTCCACGCCGCGCACGGTGACCCCGTGCCTGCGTGCGTCGTTGATCAGGCTGTGCGGGGCGTAGAACCCCATCGGCTGGTTGCGCAGCAGCGCGGCGGTGAACGCGGCCGGGTAGTACCGCTTCAGCCACGCGCTGGCGTAGACCAGGTAGGCGAAGCTGATCGCGTGCGACTCGGGGAACCCGTAGTTGGAGAAGGCCAGGATCTTGGCGTAGATGTCCTCGGCGACGGCCGGGCCGATGCCGCGCCCGGCCATCCCGTCGAGCAGCCGCTGCCTCAGCTCCTCGATCCGCTCCGGGGCCCGCTTGGCGCTCATCGCCTGGCGCAGCCGGTCGGCCTCGTCCGGCGTGAACCCGGCGCAGTCGATGGCCAGCTGCATCATCTGCTCCTGGAACAGCGGCACGCCCAGCGTCTTGCCCAGCGCCGGGCGCATCGACTCGTGCGGCATGGCCGCGTCCTCGAGACCGTCGTGGCGGCGCAGGTACGGATGCACCGAACCGCCCTGGATCGGGCCCGGCCTGATCAGCGCGACCTCGATGACCAGGTCGTAGAACTGCTGCGGGCGCAGCCGGGGCAGGGTGGCCATCTGCGCCCGGGACTCCACCTGGAACACGCCCACCGTGTCCGCCTCGGTCAGCATCTGGTAGACGGCCGGGTCCTCCTGCGGGATCGAGGATATCGTCCAGTGCTCGCCGTGGTGCTTGGTCACCAGGTTGAAGCAGTCGTGCAGCGCGGCCAGCATGCCCAGGCCGAGCAGGTCGATCTTGACCAGGCCGGCGTAGGCGCAGTCGTCCTTGTCCCACTGCAGCACGGTGCGGCCCGGCATCCGGGCCCACTCCACCGGGCACACCTCCCCCACCGGCCGGTCGCAGATCACCATGCCGCCCGAGTGGATGCCCAGGTGCCGCGGCAGCCGCTGCATCCGCGCGGCCAGCTCGGCCACCTCGGCCGGGGGCTCATCCGGGTCCTGCGCGGGCGGTACGCCGAGCGCGCGGGCGGCGTCCCGCAGCGCCATCCGCGGCTGGTACGAGATCACGTTGGCCACCTGGGCGGCCCGGTTCCGCCCGTAGGTGCGGTAGACGTACTGGATGACTTCCTCGCGGCGGCGGTGCTCGATGTCCAGGTCGATGTCGGGCGGGCCGTCCCGGCCCTCGGACAGGAACCGCTCGAACAGCAGGTGGTGTGAGACCGGGTCGACGCTGGTGATGCCGAGCGCGAAGCAGACCGCCGAGTTCGCCGCCGACCCACGGCCCTGGCACAAGATGTCGTTGTCCTCGCAGAACGCCACGATGTCATGCACGATCAGGAAGTAGCCGGCGAAACCGAGGCGCTCGATTACCTCGAGCTCCCTGGCGATCTGGGCGTGCGCGCCTGGCACCCGTTCGGCCCCTATAGACCCGTAACGGGCCGGCACCTTGCGCGCGGCCAGTTCGCGCAGCCAGGAGGCCTCGGTGTGGCCGGGCGGGACCGGGAAGTCGGGTAGCCGGGGAGCGATCACCCTGAAGTCGAACGCGCACTGGCGGCCCAGCTCGACGGTGCGCTCGAGGACGCCAGGGTACCTGGTGAGCCTGGCCTTCACCTCCTCGCCTGAGCGCAGGTAGGCGGTGCCCGCCGCGGGCAGCCAGCCGTCCATGTCGGCCAGGCTGCGCCGGGCCCGGATCGCGGCCAGCGCCTGGCCGAGCCGGGCCTGCGCGGGCGCCGCGAAGTGGACGTTGCCGGTGGCCACCACGCCGAGGTCGGCCAGCGCTGCCAGCCGGGTCAGCATGTCGTTGCGCTCGTCGTCACCCGGGTCGTGCTGGCAGGTCAGCTCCACCATCACGTTCTCGTGCCCGAACATCCCGGCCAGCACGGCCAGCTCCCGCCAGGCCGCCTCCGGGCCTTGTGCCGCGAGCGCGGCGGGCACCGCGCCCTTGCGGCACCCGGTCAGCACCACCCAGTGCCCGCCGTGCGCGTCCGCCAGCGCCTCGATGTCGTAGACCGGGCGGCCCTTCTCGCCGCCGGCCAGCTGCGCGGCGCTGATCACGGCGCACAGCCGCCGGTAGCCTTCGGCGTCGCGGGCCAGCACCAGCAGGTGACGCCCCTCCGGGTCGGGGACGCCGGCCTGGCCTGACGAGAGCCCGATGCTCAGCTCGGCGCCGAACACCGTGCCCAGCTTCGGGCCGCCCCGGCCGGCCAGCCGGGCGGCTGCCTGCGCGAACTGCGGCACCCCGTACATCCCGTCGTGGTCGGTGAGGGCGAGTACCTCGAGCCCGAGCCGGGCCGCCTCGGCGACCAGCTCCCCGGGGGTGGCCGCGCCGTCCAGGAAGCTGAACGAGGAGTGGCAGTGCAGTTCGGCCCATGGCGGGCTGACCGGTAGCAGGCCGACCGGCGGCGTGCCGGGCGGCCGGGACAGGCATAGCTCAGCTGGCGGTCGAGCGGGCGCGTCCTCCGCAGACCCCGTTCCCCAGGACATCCGGCGACGCAGCTCCCGCCAGGGGAGCGCCGGATTATCCCAGCCCACAGCTTCCTCGCCTCGCCTTCCACGCGGCAGCTCCGTCGTTCAGGCCGGAAGAGAAGCGCGTGCGGCGCGCCTCCCGTGCTCTTTCAGTCATATGTAGTCTCCTGTAAAAATGAGGACGGCCTACCGGTGCCGGGTATATCCGGACGAAGCGCAACAGCGGATACTCGCGCGCACGTTCGGATGCATCCGTGTCGTGTGGAACCGCACCCTCGCGGAACGGCGTCGGCTCTACCAGGCCGAAGGCACGAGCCTCTGCTACGCGGCCTCTGATGCTGCACTGACCAAGATGAAGAAAGACCCGGCACTGGCATTCCTGAACGACGTGTCGTCGGTGCCCTTGCAGCAGACACTGCGGCACCAGCACGCCGCGTTCCAGGCATTCTTCGCCCGGCGCACCCGCTACCCGCGGTTCAAATCCCGGCGTGGCCGCCAGTCCGCCACCTACACCCGGAACGCGTTCTCCCTGCGTGACGGCATGCTGCGGCTGGCGAAGATGACTACGCCGCTGCGCATCGTATGGACGTGGCCTGACAACAACGTGATCACGCTGAGCCCGACATCGGTGACCGTGGCAAAGGACCCTGCTGGGCGCTGGTTCGTGACCCTCCACGTGGACGTACCCGATCCCGTGCCGTTGCCCGCCACAGGTAAGAGCGCCGGGGTGGACGTGGGCTTGACTCGTTTCGCCACCCTGTCCACGGGGGAGACGATCCCGCATCCGAAGGACTGGGAACGGCACGAGAGGCGGCTCAAGCGATACCAGCGCAGGCTCGCCCGGTGCAAGCGCGGATCCGCTAACCGCGGCAGGCGGGCAGTCAAAGTCGCCCGTGCTCATGCCAGGGTGGCCGACGCCCGCCGGGACTTCCTGCACAAGGCCAGTACGGATCTGGTGCGTCGATTCGACGTGATCGCCGTGGAGGACCTGAACGTGTCCGCCATGGTCCGCAACCGCTTGCTGGCTCGCGCCATCGGCTGTTCGGGCTGGGCGGAGTTCCGTGCCATGCTGGAGTACAAGGCGCAGCGCTACGACCGCCGGATAGCCGTGGTGGATCGCTGGTATCCCAGCTCCAAGACCTGCTCGAGGTGCGGGTACCTGCTCACGAGCCTTAGCCTGGGAACGCGCCACTGGGCGTGCCCGTCCTGCGGCGCCCGGCACGACCGGGACGTCAACGCCGCGCAGAACATCCTTGCCGCCGGGCTGGCGGCAGGCGCCAGAGACGGCGCCGATGCCTGCGGAGGCACGGTAAGACGGGCCGGGGCAACCCGGACGCGCGTGCCAGTGAAACAGGAAACCTGACCCGTGAGGGAAGGAATCCCCGTCCTTCAGGGCAGGGAAGATGGTCAACAGTACCCGGCTTCGATCAGCCAGCGGCCGTCCTGGAGCACCGCCAGCCAGGCCCGCCCGTCCTCGGTGGCCAGTTGGAACCGGGCGCGCCGCCATACGGCGGACGGGTCCCACCAGCGCTCGGACAGCGGCCAGGGACCGGCCCAGCCGGTGACCCGCTGCGGCGGCTCGCCGCGTACCGCCAGCCGGGCGGGCGCGGCCGAGACCGCGCAGCGGCCGCTGACGGTGACGGCCCGCCCGGCATCGTCGGTCACTTCGGCCGCGCGGGCGGCGGAAAAGACCAGGCCCGGCGCCGGACCCAGGACCCGGCCGGGCCAGGGCCGGTCCGCGGGCAGGCGGGGCTCGGTTTTTTCCCCGAACGGGACAGGTGTCACCTGGTCGTGTACGTTCCTGCCGCCGCCGAGGACGGGACGCAGCACGGCCTCGTGCCCGAGCATGGCCTGCACCCGCATGGCGGCGCGGGCCACCCGGTCGCTGACCTGCGTCTCCCCCCACAGGGCGAGCTGCTGCCCGGTGGCGCGGACGAGGAGGTCCGGCACCAGCCGCAGCGCGACGATGCCGCCTGGCTGGTACTGTTCGCCACCGTCCGGCGGGGCCGGCGCCGCGCCATCGTCCGGCGGGGCCGGAGGGCCGCCGTCGAGCTGCCAGCGGACCCGGTCGGCGACCGCGGCCGCGGACAGCAGCCCGTCATGCCGCCACCGCCTGCTGCTTTCCTGTCCATCCGCCCAGGTGGCAGTGACCTGCACCCGGACGCAGGTCAGCCCGCGGGCAGCCAGGCCGTCGTGCAGCCGCCCGGCCAGCGCCTTGGCCGCGAACACCACCGGCTCGGCGCGCGGTTCCGGCGGGTCGAACTCCTGGATCGCGGACAGGTCCGCGGGCGGCGGGCGGGTCGCGAGCGGCCGGGAGTCCAGGCCGCGGGCCAGCCGGTGCGCGCCCTCCCCCGCGTCGCCGAACCTGCTGGCCACGTCGCGGACGGGCAACGCGGCGAAGTCCCCGAGCGTGCGCAGGCCCAGCCGGTTCAGCAGTGCTACCAGGTCCTGGACAACCGGGTCCCGGGCAGCCGGGTCCTGGCCGGCCAGGACGCTCACCGGCTGGGCGGCCAGGAACCTCGCCGCCCCGCCCGGCGGCACGGCCCGGCCGTCCCGGGCGGCGAGAAGCGCGGCGAAGAACCCGTCCGCGACGCCGACCTTGCTGTGCTCGCCGAGGTCCGCCAGCGCGGCGGTGATCCTGGCGGCCAGCGCCGTCTCGCCGCCGAAGTAACGGGCCGGGCCGCGGGCGCCGAACGCGCACACCCCCGGCTCCACCACCTCCACGTCCGGGCAGAACCTGGTCACCGCGGCGATCACCCGCTCGTGCCGCCGCGCCGGCTGGCGGTCCGGGTCGGCGCCCAGGCTGGCGCTGGGCAGGTCCGGGCAGGTCACGACCATGACCCGCGGCGGCGTGTCCGTGGCGGGCCTGCGGGCGCTCACCCGCTCACCACCCGCAGGCCGGGCGCGGCTCCCGGCGGTCCCTCGTCGATATCGAACGGGAGGTCTGCGGGGTCGGCCATTGCGACGCCGCCGTCCTCGCCGGGCAGCCAGAGCCAGCGCGTCCGCGTCATGGCCGCCTCGCCGCGGCCGTCCGCTACCACCTCCGCGCAGCGGGCCCTGAGCCGCCCGTGCCCGTCGCCGAGCCCGGTCCACCGCTGGCTGGCGACCCGCAGCCGCAGCTGCGCCCCGGGCCAGTCCCCTGCCACGAGCAGCACGCCGTGCCCGCGCCGTAGCGTCGCCTCGAGGCGCTGCCTGACCTGCGCCGAAGCCCGCGCGGGCGGTCGCAGCAGGACGAGCTCGCAGCCGTCGAGCAGCGACGCCACCACCTGCGGCCAGGACGGGCCTGGATCGGGGACCAGCAGCGTCCGCCCGGCGTCCAGGCCGAGGGCCGCGGCCGCCAGTACCCCGGCCTCGGGTATCCCGGCAATCCCGCACCACGCCCCGTCCGCCGACGCGGCGGCCGCGAGCGCCAGGCAGAGCAGGCCGAACTCCGCCACGGCCACCACCGACCCGCGCGCCAGCCCGCCTCGCGGCAGCAGTCCGCGCAGCGCGGGCAGCACCGGCAGCTCCGTCCTTCCCGGGGCCGGGGCGGCGGGAGCCGCGAATGACCTAGGCCGTCCCGCCGTCATCCACCTGGTTTCCGCAGGCGTGCTCCCCACCTCGCCGATTATCGAACAGAGATTCGGCTATGTCAAGATGCAGGTCAAGCGCTTGGTGAACGCGATCTGAACGCGGGGCGAAAGGTACGTATCAGGCCGGGCCGAGGCGACTCTGTCTTATCGAGAGCGCGGCTTGGCCGGTGCTCTCGGCGCGGCGCGAGCGCATGGCGGGGGGTTATGCGGCGCCGCGACACGGGGGATGGAGCTTCCGATGAACGGAAGATACGTCGGCTACGTCGACGGCGGCGATCCGCTGCACGGGTTCCTGAGCTGGATCGTCCGCGATGTCATGAGGGTGCGCGAGAGCCGGGCCGCGTTCCGCGCCTTCCGGCTGTCCGGCAGCAACGTGGTCTACGCCTACCAGGAGAAGTTCAGCGGCGTGAAGGTCATCTGCAAGTTCTACGGGCCGCGGGCCGGGAAGGCGCGCCAGGAGTACGAGGGGCTGGAGACGCTGCGCCGGTACGACCTGATCGGGTCGCCGCACCACGTGATCCGCCCGCTCGGGTTCAACCACGACATCAACGGCGTGCTGGCCGTCGAGTACTACGCCGGCGAGGAGTTCAGCCACGCGATCGCGCGCGCGACCCAGCACCAGGACGACGGGCACCTGTACCGGCGGCTGACGGCGCTGGCCTATTTCATGGCCACCCAGCACGACCGGACGGCCAACGGGGACGGCGTGGACTTCGAGTCCGACTGCCGGTACTTCGACACGGTGGCGGGCAGGCTCAACAAGGCCCACCGCATCGGCGCGGACGACGCCGACACGCTGTCCCGGCTGCGGGATCGCTGGCGGGAGCGGCCGCTGATGTGGCAGGACCAGCAGGTCTGGCTGCACGGCGACGCGACGCCGGCCAACTTCCTGTTCGGGGACGGGATGGACGTCGCAGCGATCGATCTGGAGCGGATGAAGCGCGGCGACCGGATGTTCGACGTCGGGCGGGTCGCGGGCGAACTGCAGCACGCGTTCATGCGCGACTCGGGCGACCGGCACCGCGCCGAGCCGTTCATCGGACACTTCCTGTGGGAGTACAGCTGCCACTTCCCGGACCGCGAGGGGATGTTCGAGTCGGTCACCGCCCGCGCGCCGTACTACATGGCGCTGAACCTGCTGCGGATCGCCAGGAACGACTACATCGACCCGTATTACAGCGGACGGCTGGTCAGGCAGGCGAAGCGGCTGCTGAAGGCCGCCTGAGGACCAGGATCCGGGCTGGGCTGACATCGGGCTCGTTCGGGCAAGATGCAAGCATGGACATCCGAGCGGTCGCGTTCGACGCCAACGGCACCCTGGTCCGGATCCTGACCGAGGACGGCATGGAGGAGATCTTCCGCGCCGCCGGGCACTTCCTCTCCTACCAGGGCATCAACCTGTGCCGGGACCAGGTGAGGGATCTGTACTTCGCGATCATGGCGGAGCAGCAGCAGGCCAGCCCGGAGGAGCATCCCGAGTTCGACGCCGTCGGCATCTGGCGCCGCGTCATCGCCGAGCACCAGACGGCCTTCACCCGCGCCCTGCCCGCCGCCAAGCTCAAGCAGATGCCGCTGTTCCTGGCCGAGATGTGCCGCGGCATCTCGCGCCGCCGACTGAGCCTGTACCCGCACGCCCGCGAGGTGCTCGACGTCCTAGCCGAGCGCTACCCGCTCGCGCTGGTCACCGACGCGCAGAGCGCGTACGCACGCGCCGAACTGCACCGGGTCGGCCTGCTGGACTATTTCGACCCGATCGTGGTGTCCGGCGACCGCGGCTACCGCAAGCCGGACCGGCGGCTGTTCCAGGCCGCGCTGGACGGGATGCGCGTGGCCGCCGCCAACGCGATGTACGTCGGCAACGACATGCACCGGGACATCTTCGGTGCCCGGGAGGCCGGCCTGACCACGGTGATGTTCGATTCCGACCAGGGCAAGAAGGCTTACCGGGACTGCGTCCCCGACTACACGATTACCGACCTCCGCGACCTGCTCGCGATACTCGGCGTGCAGCAGTGAGAATACATAACGACCTACATAATCCATACGATGCGGGGCGGTCGCGGATCTCATACCTTGAGATCTCGGCGAGGTTCGGGCTGTGCCAGCGCGCATTATATTGTTGCTGCTAAGAGCGCTTCTGGCAGGGAGGGCAGCCCGCCTCGCCGCTCTTCCAGGTCCCGGTGATGAGGCGCGCTCCCGGGGCTTACTTTGCGTGACTTAGGCTCGTTGCCCCCGGGAACCGGTCCCTCAGGTCTAACCTGAGGGTGTTGCCGGCGCCTGAGGGAAACTGACGTGGACGAGATCCGGGCCCATCTGCCCGAGGAACCGAATACCTTCATCGGCCGAGAGCGGGAACTCGTCGAGCTGCGCCAGTTGCTGCACCGGACGCGCGCGCTGACCCTGAGCGGACCCGGGGGCATCGGCAAGACCCGCCTCGCGGTGCGGCTGCTGGCCACGGCGGCGGCGGAGTTCGGTGACGGGGTCTGGTTCGTCGAGCTGGCCGACCTGCGGCAGCCAGAGCTGGTGGTCTCGCGCATCGCGGCGGTCATCGGGATCACCGAGGAGGCGGGCCGCCCGCTGCTCGAGACGCTGGGCGACGCGCTGCGGCCGCGCCGGATGCTGCTGGCCCTGGACAACTGCGAGCACCTGCTGGACGCGTGCGCCCAGGTCGGCCGGCACCTGCTAGCCAGCGCGCCCGGGCTGCGGCTGCTGAACACCAGCCGGGAGCCGCTGTCGGTAGCGGCCGAGACGATCTGGCGGGTGCCGCCGCTGTCGGTGCCGGGGGGTACGGGGGGCGGGCAGCCCCCCGTGCGGGGGGTCACCGGGGGGTCGTCCCCCGGGGGAGACACCTTCCCGGGCGCGGAGCGCTACGAGGCGGTCCGGCTGTTCGCCGACCGGGCCGCGGCCTCCAAGCCCGGGTTCACCGTCGGCCCGGACAACGTCGCGGCCATCATCGCGATCTGCCGCGCGCTGGACGGCATGCCGCTGGCCATCGAGCTGGCCGCGGCCCGGGTCCGGGCGCTGTCGGTGGAGCAGATCGTGGGCCGCCTGGATGACAGGTTCGGGCTGCTGACCGCGGGCGACCGGTCGGCTGCGCCCCGGCAGCGGACCCTGCGCGCCGCCATCGAGTGGAGCTATGAGCTGCTCACCGAGCCCGAGCGGACGCTGTTCAGGCGGCTGGCCATCTTCACCGGGTGGTCGCTGGAAATGGCCGAACAGGTGTGCGCGGACGAGGTGATCCCGGCCGAGCAGGTGCTCGGCCTGACCGCCGCGCTGGTGGACAAGTCGCTGGTCGTACTCGATCCCGAGCTGCTCGGCCAGGCCCGGTACCGGATGCTGGACACGATCAGGGAGTACGCGGCGCTGCGGCTGTCTCAGGCCGGCGAAGCGGCGGCATTCCGGAGCAGGTTCCGCGACTACGCGATCCGGACCTCCGAGCACAACCTGGAACTCGGGATGACCCGTATCGAGGCCTCGTGGCCGGACCGGGTGGACGTCTTCCGCCGCTACGACGTCGACGCGGGCAACGTGATCCAGATCCTGAACTGGTGCCTGGAGCAGGGCGACGCCGAAGCGGGGCTGCGGATCTGCGCCGCGGTCAGCCCGTGCTGGATCGTCTGGGGAACGTTCGGCGAGGGCGGCGAGTGGCTGCGCTCGTTCCTGGCGCTGGACATGACCGGTGTCCCGGCCCGGGTCCAGGGCGCGGCCACGGTCGTGCGCGGTCAGCTCAGCCTGTCCAGCGATCCGGCCGCCGCCTGGGCACTGGGCGCTGAAGGGCTGAAGCTGTGCCGCGAGGCCGACGACCAGTACTGGGTCGCGGTCGGGCTGAACCTGCTCGCCGAGATCGCGCTGCACACCGGGCGGATCGACGAAGCGGCGGCCAGCGCGGACGAGGCCCTGGCCATCGCGCAGGCGGCCGGCGACGGCTGGAACGAGGGCTACGCGCTCGGCACCCGGGCCGCCATCGCGGCCCGCCATGGCAAGCTCCGTGAGGCCGAGCAGCTGGCCACCGCGTCGGTCGCGGTGATGCGGCGGATCGACCAGCAGTGGGGCGCCGCCCGCGCCCTGCTCGGCCTGGGCGACCTGGCCAGGTTCCGCAACCACCCGGGCGAGGCGCACGGCTGGTACGTGGAGGCGCTGGCCATCTTGCGGGAGATCGGCGCCCGGCCGGAGATCGCCCGCTGCCTGGCCGGCCTGGGCCGGGTGGCCATGGACCTCGGCGCGTTCGAGCAGGCCCGGCGGCACCTGACCAGGAGCCTGCGGCTCAGCCACGCCACCGGCGCGCGCATCGGCGTGGCCCGCGGCCTGGAGGCGTTCGCCGCCCTGACCGGGCACGAGGGCCAGCCCGAGCTGGCCGTGCAGCTGGCCGCGGCGGCGGCGGCGCTGCGCGAGGCGGCCGGCCTGCCCCCGCTGTCCGGCGCGCGGGTCGAGGCGTACCTGGCCCCGGCGCGCCGCCTCGGCGACGTCACGGTGGCCCGGCTGTGGGCCAGCGGCCAGGCGCTGACCAGCGAGGCCGCGGTCGCGCTGGCGCTGGCGCTGGACGCGCCGGTCACGCCGGCGCCGTCTGCGGCTCTGCCCAGCGGGAAGGGCCTGGCGGGCGAGAACCCGGCGCTGACCGTAGTGGGCCGCTACCGGGTGGCGGCGGCGCCGCCGAGCTCGCTGACCCAGCGGGAGTACGAGATCGCCGAGCTGGTGGCGGGCGGCCTGTCCAACAAGGCCATCGCGGAAGAGCTGTCCATCAGCCACACCACCGCGGCCCGGCACGTCGCGAACATCATGGCCAAGCTGGGCTTCAACTCGCGCAGCCAGATCGCCGCTTGGGTGGCGGACCGGGCCCAGGGACCCAGCCGGGCGGGCGACCCAGGCGAGCCCGGGTAGGGCGGCGGGGCACGCACCCGGCCCGTTCGGGATGAAAATTAATGTCGGAGGCCGCGGGCGCAGTCCGAGAAAAGTCCTGCTGGATAGGGCTATCGCCGGATAATTTTCTCCGGCCAGGCCAGCTCACGGAAAGAAAAATCAGTTGACAGGTGTATCAGATGCGCCGAGCCGCTCTCTGAGTTAGAAACAGATGATTATCACCCGACCGAGGTGTTGATCATGGTGGAGAACAAGCTAGCCGGAACCGGCTATGCGTGACGACCCGCATGTCGTCGCGCTCGTGACCCGCGCGTCAGGGGGGGACCAGGGCGCGTGGCACGAGCTTGTCGACCGCTATGCACCGCTAGTGTATACAATCTGCACCCGGTACCGGCTGAGCAATCATGACATCGAGGACGTGGGACAGAATGTCTGGCTCTTGCTGGTGGAGCAGCTTGGCAAGCTCCGCGAGCCCGCCGCGCTGCCGGGCTGGCTGGCGACGACCACCGCACGCGAATGCCTGCGCGTCGTGACGGCGGCAAGCAAAGCCGAACGGCTGGGGACGGGCCTGGACGACTCGGTGATTTTCGTAGACGGCGCGGTGATCGACGAGGAGATCCTGGTGGCTGAGCGGAACGCCGCGCTGCGCGCGGCCTTCACCGAGCTGCCGCCGCGCTGCCAGCAACTGTTGTCGATGCTCCTGTCCGACCCGCCGCATTCTTACGCGGATATCCACCGCGAGCTCGGCATCCCGGTGGGCAGCATCGGGCCGCAGCGGGCTCGCTGCCTGGAGCGCATGCGCCGGTCGAGCGCTCTCACCGCCCTCGGAGAGGGCGAGGAAAAGATCGACATACGGGGAGGCGAGCCAGGTGCTTAACGACTGGGACGATGACCAGCTCCTGAGGGCCCTGGGCCAGGCGCTGAAGGCTCGTCAGGCCGTTCCCTCGTGGTTCATCGAGACGGGCAGGAACGCTTTCGCCTGGCATAACATCGAGGCCGAGCTGGCGCAGCTCACCTACGACTCCAACCAGGACCGGCTTCAGGCCGCGGTGATGCGGTCGGAGACGGCCTCGATCCGGGCGCTCACCTTCACCTCGGCCCATCTGAGCGTAGAGCTCGAGGTCACCGGGAACTCGCTGCTCGGCCAGCTTCTCCCGGCACGGGAGGGTGAGCTGGAGATCCATACCAGGGCGGGCGAGATCAGCACCACCGAGGTAGACGAGATCGGCTGCTTCTCGGTCGACCCCATCCCGGACAGCCCGTTCCGGCTGCGCTGCCACTCGGCGGACGGTACCGACGTGCTGACCGGGTGGATCACGATCTGAGGTTCGTTCGGCTTCTGACGGCAGGAATTTTGCGGGGATACGTATCAAACCGGGCGCAGGGCCCTCCGTACTGGCAACTGAGTTCGCGGGGCCGGGGGGGACCCGCGGACTCGGTGGGGGGTTCGGGGTTATCGGCGCCGGCGGGGGCTTGGTCCGGGGCCGTATCGATAACGATGCCGCGTCACGCTCGCAGGAGCGTGACGCGGCATCTGCGTCCCGGGCTCGTGATCACCCGGCTGGGGATCACCCCGCCGCGTGCTGCCTGACGGCGGCTTGCAGCGCGGGCAGCGGGAGCCATCCGTCGTGTGACCAGGTGATCTTGCCAGCCGCGGAGACCAGGGCGAACCACGGCTGGTCCTGGACCTGGTAGCCGTCGGCCACCCGGCCATTGGTGTCCAGCCCGACCCCGAAGCTGAGCTTGGTCCCCAGGCCGGCCAGGTACGAGCGGACGGCCTGGGCCGAGGGCTCCACCACCGTTTCGTCCACCGCCGTCAGCGGCGGCAGGCCAGCGCGGCGGGCCGCCGTCACGTAGGCGTTCAGGCCGGTCAGTTCGGACTTCAGGTTCGCGACCTCGGACAGCCAGGTGGCGAAGAACATGACCAGGCGCGGCTGGCCGGGACCGAGCGTGACCGTGCCGCCCCGCGGGCTGGCGGAGGGCAGCGTCAGGTGGTCCGAGGGACCCTGCCCGGAGATGGACGCGAGCGACTGCTGGCTGGCCACCTTGGGGTGACCGGGCAGCAGGCCGGAGATCTCCTGCGCCAGCACCTGGGCGGACTGACCGACGCTGGAGTAGGCCATCTGGGTCAGGTAGAGCTTGCGCTCGCGGCCCTGCTGGTCGATCACGAACAGGGCAGGGGTGTGGTCGATCTCGTCGTTCTCGATCTGGACGGCGATGCCGTACCTGGCCCAGGTGGCCCTCAGCTCGGCCAGCGAACCGGTCAGGAAGTTCCACTGGTTGACCAGGCCGTGCGTGCGCGAGTAGGAGAGCACGTCCGCGGTGCTGATGGCGTCGGGATTGGCGTCCACGCCGAGCAGCTGCACCTGGCTGCCGGCCGGGCCGAGCAGCTGCTTGGCCTCCAGCATGCTCTGCGTGGTCAGCGGGCAGACCGTGGTGCACTCGGAGTCCTCGAACGCCAGCATGACGACCTTGCCGCGGAACTGGCTCAGCGACATCGGCTGGCCGAACTGGTTGCGCAGCCGGAAGTCCGGTGCCGGCTTGCTGCCGAGCGAGGATCCGAGGTCCAGGTTGGGGTTGTCCATCGCGGCCGTGTTCGGCCCCTGCGACGATGAGGCCCCGGCCTTGCCCGGCGGGGTGCTGGAACTACAGGCAGCCAGGCCCGGCAGCCCGCCGAGGACGCCGATCAGGGCCACCGCTGACAGCGCGGTGCGCGCGCGGAACCTGTTCATGGCGATAATCAGCCTACTGCGGGCAATTGGGTTTGGCCGCAGTAACTACTACAGACTGTAGGAATTAGTTTTTGCTGGCTACCGGGAGTTCCTGCGCGTTGACTGGCTCGTCGCCCACGATCACCGCCCCGCCGTGTCCCCAGAACAGGTAGCGGTAGGCCAGGTTGATCAGCGTGGTCACCCGGTTGCGCCCGCCGAGCAGGTAGACCAGGTGCAGGGCGAACCAGGCGAGCCAGGCGAGCGTGCCGCGCAGCCGCAGGCCGCCGGTCAGGCCGCCGGCCAGCTGGACCACGGCCGACCGGCGGCCGATCGTGGCCATGATGCCCTTGTCGTGGTACTTGAACGGCTCGGTGACCTGCTTGCCCTCCAGCCTGACGATCTGCGCGGCCGCGTGCTTTCCCATCTGCAGGGCGGGCTGGGCGAGCTGCGGCGTCGGGTCGTCCGGGTTCACCGCGATGTCGCCCGCGGCGAAGATCCGGTCCTGGCCCTGCACCCGCAGGTCCGGCCCGACCACGATGCGGCCGTTCTTGCCCTGCGGCAGGCCCCAGCCGGCCACCCCCGGGCCGGCCGCCACGCCGGCCGCCCACACGGTGATGTCGCTGGGCAGGTCCTCGCCGTGGGCGAGCCGGACCTGGTCCGCAGTGACCTCGCCGATGCGGGTGTCCAGCCGCACGTCGACGCCGCGGGCCAGCAGCTGGGCCTTGGCGTACTCCTGCAGCTTCGGGTGGAACGGGCCGAGCAGGTGCGGCGCCATCTCGACCAGCCGGACGCGCACCCGGGCCGGGTCGACGTCGGGGAAGGTGGAGGCGAGCACGGTGCGGCGCAGCTCGGCCGCCGTGCCGGCCAGCTCCACGCCGGTGGCCCCGCCGCCGACCACGGTGACGTTCAGGTCGCCGCTGTCCACGCTGAGCCGCTCGAAGCCGGCCATCAGGTGATCACGGAGCACGAGGGCGTCGGTCCTGGTATAGAGGCCGAACGTGTGCTCCGCCGCGCCCTTGACCCCGTAGAACGCGGTCGTCACCCCGGTCGCCAGGATGAGGTAGTCGTAGCCCATGTCGCGGCCGCTGCTGAGCTTGATCCGGCGGGACGCCGGGTCGATCGCGGCCAGTTCCCCGCGCCGGAAGATCGCCCCGTATCGCTGCGCGAAGCCGCCGGCCGGGTACGCGACGTCGCCGGGGTTCAGCCCGGCGGTCGCGACCTGGTAGAGCAGCGGCTGGAAGGTGCTGTACAGGTGGCCGTCGACCAGGGTCACCCGCATGCCAGCGCGGGTGAGCCTGGAGATGGCGGACAGGCCGCCGAACCCCGCGCCGCAGATGACCACTTGCGGCGCGTCCGGGTCAGCCTGGCGTCTTCTTGCGATCGTCCTCACCTCCAGTTCCCTCGACGATGTCGTACTGGTCCCCGCGCTTCTCTACGTATAGCCGGAACGCATGGCGGTCTTGTTCCGTATACGGCGGCGGGGCCAGGCTTCGCGGCCACAGCCGGTAGGCCCGGACCACGTTGATCTGGACGGCGTACAAGGTGAGCTGGGCCTGCAGGTAGAGCCAGGCGATCAGGCCGAGCACCAGGGCGAACGTGCCATACAGCGGCGAGGCGTGGGCCAGCTGATGCGAGATGAAATAACTGCCGAAGGCCTGCAGTACCTGCCAGATGACGGCGCTGATGGCCGCGCCGGGCCACAGCTGCCGCCAGGTGATCTCGCTCGCGGTGCCGAGCCTGAAGCCGAGCCAGAACAGGCCGAAGTTCAGCACCACCGATACCGCGTAGAACAGCACGGACTGGCCGGCGCCCGGCAGGATACGGCCGGCGCCGGCCGCGATACCGGAAATGATCGTGGTGCCGATGAAGCCCACCCCGATCACGATGATCAGCGCGGCGCTGCGCAGCGCGGACCAGGGGAACCCGGGGCGGCGGACGAAGGGGATCTCCCATGCCGAGTTGAGCGCGTTCTGCAGCGAGTTCGCCACCCCCAGCGCCCCGATGAAGATCCCTATCGCGGCGACGGCGAGCGCGATCCCCTGCCCACCCAGGTGGCCGATGCTCCGCTGGAGTTGCGGGCCGATGACCGGGTACTGGTCGATCGCGGCCTTCAGCACCTTGTGCTTCAGCTCGGGATTGTTCTTGAGCACGATGTCCAGCACGGTCACCAGGAGAAGCAGCAGCGGGAAGATCGCGACCAGGGCGGAGTACGCGATCAGGGCGGCCAGGTTGCCCGCCTGGTCGTCGCCGAACTTCTTCCACACCGCGACCGGGAAGGCCAGCCAGGCGTGCTGCTGCTGGTACTCGTCCACGGCCCGGAAGAGCCTTTTCAGCTTGTCCATCGCGAGGAAAACTTACCCTGGCTCAGCGCATCCATCCGCCGGAACGCCGATCGCGTTATCGCAGGACATTACGGTATTGCGGGGATGTGCTACAGGCAGGTGCTACAAGTTGAGGGCGACGAGCTCGGGCCGCATGCACCCCTGAGCGGGTTCGCTGGTCCCGGCCGGGACCGACGGGCTCGCGTCGGGGTCCGGTGTGGCCGTGGTGGCGGAGGCGGGAGGGATGGAAGTGCTCGAAGGGGACGAAGAGGTCGAGCCGGTGGCGGTGCCGGAGGGGGGCGCGGACGCCGGTCCCGACGGCGGCGCGGACGTGCTCGGCTGGGCCGGCGAGCGGGGCCCCAGCTGCCGGCAGGCCGCGATGACCACCAGGTTGCCGTCCTGGTCGGCGCTGCCGCCGAGGCCGCTCAGGTCGACGAAGTAGTGCGGCCAGGGCAGCCCGGGGGCGGCCCGCGTGACCCGCTGCGGGGCGAGGGCGTAGCCCCAGGCGTCGCCGCTCGCGCCCTGGTCGAGCCCGAGCGCCACGCCGTTCCTGACCACGTACACCCCGGCCGCCCCGTTGACCGCGGAGCCCGAGGCGGTCGCCTTGACCCGGCCGGTCTGCGGGTCGACGCCGACGAGGTTGGAGCCTTCGGTGAGGTAGATCCTGCGCGGCCGGTAATCGACGCCTTCCGGCACGGCCCCGTGAGCCGTCCATAGCCGCGCTCCGGTGCTGCCGTTGTACGCGGTCACCCCGGCCGCCGAGGAGAACAGCACCACGCCGTCGAAGGCGCCACTCAGCGTGCCGGGAAAGGACAGGCCCTCGATCGGGCGGACGACAAGCTCGGATCCGGTCGCCAGGTCGATCCGGTGCAGCGCGGAGGCCGGGGCCGAGTCCACGAACCCGCCGGGGGATTCGGCTACGTAGAGCCGGTTCTCGTCGGTCCGCCAGGCTTGCGCGACCGGGCCGGTCGGACGCTGCCAGCGGACGTGCCCGGTCGCGTTGTCGTAGCTGGTCACCGCCGTGGCCCCGACGACCACGGTGTATTTCAGGCTGGCCGCGACCGCGCCGCCGAACGTCGCGGCCGGGTACCGGCCGGACTGGACGCCGTCCGCGCCGGAGAGCACGACCTCGGCGCGCCGCGCGGCGCCGCCGTGCTGATCTGCGCCGGCCGGCCGGTAGGAGACGCCCGCGGTCACCTCGCCCGGCCAGGCGCGCACCGACACGATGGCGGCCCCGGCCGGGAAGCCGGTCAGCGTGTCCTGCCACTCCAGGGCGCCGGTCCGGGACGAGTACGCGGTCACGGTGAGCCCGGCGCCGATCGCGGCGAGGCCGCCGCCGACCGCCGCGTAGGCCAGGCCGGAGGCGGGCACCGTGCCGGCCAGGCCGGGGGCCGCGTTCCACGCACCGGACAGCGGGGTGGTCCACCTGACCATGCTGGGGACCCCGGCCCGGCAGCCGGATCGGCAGGCGATCGCGGGAGGAATCCCGGCCGCGCCCTGGACGGGGTAGGGCACCAGGGCCACGCCGAGCAGTGCCGCGGCCAGCACCCAGCGCCGCAGCCGGGAAGACTTCCCCGCCGTGCCGAGGCGGATCCGGCCGAGCACGCCGCGCCTGGCCCGGCGGCGCAGCTGGCCGAGGAGCCGGCCGGAGTGCCGGCGGGCGGACCCGCGGCGCGGCCGGCCGGAGATCGTGCGCCCCCGCTGCTGCCTCACGCTAACCACCGTAGGAGACCTCCGGCGGACAGATGACCCCGATCGCCCCAAACGTAACCAGGACGGTGCTGGTCCGCCGGAGCGGCCGCTGGGCCTACCGATAACGTGGGACCGTTCATCTGAGGGAACCCAGTCGGAGGTAGTCAATGTCCAGCCCCAGCCGCCCGCCGCTCCCCTACGACTTCATGCCCCCGGTCCCGTCGTTCAGCCTGCGCAGCGACGACGTCGCCGACGGCGAGATGATGTCGGGCAACCTGGTTTACGACGAGTGGGGCATGACCGGGGGAAACATCTCCCCGTCGCTGTACTGGTCCGGTTTCCCCGCGGAAACCAAGAGCTTCGCGGTGACCTGCTTCGACCCGGACGCGCCGACGGGTTCGGGGTTCTGGCACTGGATCGTGCTCGGCATTCCCGCCTCGGTGACCGAACTGGAGACCGGCGCGGCGGGCACGAACGGCTCTGGGCTGCCCAAGGGGGCGTTCCACGTCCGCAACGACTACGGCGTGAAGGACTTCGGCGGCGCGGCCCCGCCAGCCGGGGACCCGCCGCACCGCTACGTGTTCGCGGTGCACGCCCTCGACGTGGAGTCGCTGGACGTCAACGACGAGATCTCGCCGGCCGTGGCAGGCTTCAACCTGCGTTTCCACACCATCGCCCGGGCCGTGATGATCCCGGTAATCGGACTCTGATCAGGACGGGCGCTCGCCGCACCGGGCGGCGTCATAGCCGGGCAGGCTGGCCAGCTGGGCCAGCAGCCACGGCGAGGTGAGCACCTTCAGCAGGCCCTGGACCTCGCGGGACGCGGCGTTCTTGGCCGGCAGCAGCAGGTCGAAGCGTTCCTCGGCCAGCGGGATGAAGTCCAGCCTGTAGGCCAGCGCGGCCGGCTCGCTGGACACGCCCGCGTCGGCCAGGCCGCCGACGATGGCCGCCGCCACCTGCAGGTGGCCGGCGGCCAGGCTGTCGTAGCCGGGCAACTGGGAGGGCTCGAGGCCGAGCCGCAGGCGCTCCCGGTCGAGCAGCGTGCGCGCCTGCGCTCCCGGCTCGCGGTTGACCAGCCGCAGTCCCTGCCGGGCCACGTCGTCTAGCCCGCGGACCCCGGCTCCGGGTCGGACCACCAGGCCTTCGCGCCAGGAGGCGAACCCGACCGCCTCGGCGCCGCCGGGGATACCCGAGGCATCCGCGCCCTCTCCCGGCCCGACGCGGTGCACGCCGGCCGCGTGCACCAGGCCGGCCGCGGCCAGGCGCAGGGCCTCGGCACTGCCGCACGGCCACCAGGCGAACGCCAGCGGCGGGTCGAGCAGCGCGAGCGGCGTCTCGAGCAACGGCAGGGCCGGGTCGCAGCCGGCCACCACTACGGTGGGCCGCGGCGGCCCGATCGGCCGCACCGCGACCTGACCGCCTGAGGCCCCCTGGGCTCCTTGGGCCCCCTGGACTTTTTGGGCCCCTTGACCCCCGCCGCCCCGGACCGTCAGGCCGCCCGCGGCGCCGAAGCCGAGCCGGGCGGCCAGGTCCGAGTCCAGCGGCAGTGCGACGAACGTATCGCCCACGGTGGCCAGCGCGACCCGGGAACCGGGAGCGCTGACCGGGGCAACCGGCCGGGCCAGCACCGGATCGCCGGGTTCGCCGGGGCCGAACAGCTCCTCGACCGTCATGCCGAGAGCCCTGGCCAGGCCCAGGGCGACTCGCAGCGAAGGATCGGAATGACCGGACTCGACGGCGGACACCGCCTGCCTGGTGACGCCGGCCACGCCGGCCAGCTGCTGCTGGGACAGGCCGCGCGCCTGCCGGGCCAGCCGCAGCCGCGTTCCGTCCGGCTGGGATATCTCGGTCATGCCCGACCTCCCCTTCGCGGGTTACCTGTTCCTTACCTTATGGTGCGTCTCGAGAGCTTCTTTACTGGCCGAGCACGTCCGGAACGGCTTGGGCGCGTCGAGCCCGGCTCGCACCGCTCCCGGGATGGTGCCCGCATCAGGCGTCACAGCTTTCACAGCTTCTGCGATTGAGTGTCAATGATCCACTTTGGCCACTGTGCCCCGTTCCGGCGAGGCTGGTGTGACTGCCGTTATGGCCCGCGCAGCGGCATATCACCGGGCCCGTCGTTACCCCGCTGCAGGGCGGCGAAGCAGGCGCGGAGCGGATCGCCGGGGGCTCCCGCGGGCGAGGGCGTCGCGGCGCTCGGGCCGCGCGCTGCGATGACGAGGGCCGTGCGCAGGGCGCCGATGCTCGCGCGGGCCCACACCGCCGGGCTTATCTGGTCCTCGGCCGGCACCGCGTAACGCTCTCGGAGTACCTCCGCGAGAGTGTCCTCGAAGTCGATCAGCGGGCGCTGCCGTCCGTCCAGGGGAATCTCGAGTTCCCCCTCGGCGGTCATGACCAGGGCCATCATGTCCAGGTGACGTAGGCCGAAGTCGAGGATTCCCTCGCAGACCGCCTGGTAGGGAGGTTCGGCGGCGGGCCGTTCCCTGACGGACTGGGCCATCTCCGGCAGCAGGCCGATGAACTCGTCGAGAACGAGGGCCAGTTTGTTCGGGAAGTAACGGAATAGCGTGCGCTCGGTCACGCCCGCGCCGGCCGCGATGTCCGCGGCGCTGGTGGCGTGGTATCCGCGCTCGGCGAACAACGTGCGCGCCGAGGCGAGCAGGTCATGCCGGGTGCGCTCCTTGTGCTCCTGCCATCGCAGCGCCTTGCGCGACGTTGCCTCGGATGCATTCGGTGTCACAGGCCGCACCTTACCGGGTGCGATACCCGGAGACGGCCGGCTGGCCGGAAGGGATGTTCCAGATGTCACGGATGCTGTACCGGATCGGCCGGGCATGCTTTGCCCATAGGTGGCTGGTGGTGACGGTCTGGCTGCTGGTGGTCGTCGCCGCCGGGGTCGGCATGAAGATCGGCGGGGGCCAGCTCGATAACACGTTCACCATTCCCGGCTCGCAGTCGCAGACCGCGCTGGACCAGGTGCGGCGGGACTTCCCGATGGCCGGCGGGACCAGTGCCCAGCTGGTCTTCGCCGCACGCGGAGGCACGACGGTGACCAGCCCGGCCAACGCCGCGGCGATCAGCCAGGCGCTGTCGAAGGCGGCCGCGGCGCCGCAGGTGGCGGCGGTCATCCCGGCGGAGAAATCGCACCTAGTGACCAAGGACGGTACGACGGAGATCGGCACCGTGGAATACCGGGTCAGCGCGGCCGACCTGGACAGCGGGACGCTGGACGCGCTGAGCAGCATCGCCAGCGCCGCGGACAGCAGCACGCTGTCGGTGCAGGTCGGCGGGCAAGCCTTCTCGTCGCTGTCCAGCGGGTCGGGCAGCAGTGAAGCGACCGGCCTGCTGATCGCCTTCGCTGTCCTCGCCGTGGCCCTGGCCTCGCTGGTCGCGGCGGGCATGCCGCTGCTGACCGCGCTGACCGGGCTGGCCGTGTCAGTGCTCAGCCTGCACGGCCTGGCCGCGGCGCTGTCGGTCTCCAGCACGTCCGTGACCCTCGCCGTAATGATCGGACTGGCTGTCGGCGTCGACTACGCACTGTTCATCCTCACGCGGCACCGCGCTCAGCTAGCTGCCGGGCTCCCCCCGGTGGAATCGGCGGCGGTGGCGGTCGGTGCGGCTGGCACCGCGGTGGTGTTCGCCGGCTGCACCGTGATCATCGCCCTGGCCGCGTTGTCGGTGGTCGGCATCCCGTTCCTGACCGTGATGGGGCTGACCGCCGCGGGCACTGTCCTGACGGCCGTCCTCATCGCGACAACGCTGCTGCCGGCCATCTTCGGCATCGCCGGCCCTCGGCTGGCGCCCCGGCCCGGGTCCCGGGACTGCTCCTGCTGGCCGTGCCGGCGCTCGGGCTCACCCTGGCGCTGCCGGACAACGGCTCGGCCGCTGGCAGCACCTCCCAGCGGACCGCGTTCGACACCATCAGCGACGCCTTCGGCCCCGGCTACAACGGCCCGCTGCTGGTGCTGGCCAACCTGGCCCCGGGAAAGGACCCGGGCGCAGCCGGGCAGCAGGCCGACGCGGTCGCGGCGAAGCTGAAGGGCTTCCCCGGCGTCGCGGCGGTCACCCGGCCCCGGCTGGACCAGGCTCACACCGCCGCCCTGATCGACGTGGTCCCGGCCAGCGCCCCCTCCGCCGCCGCCACCGCCACCCTGGTCACCTCCATCCGCGACCAGGCCGAAACGATCAGCCACGCCACCGGCGCTACCGTCGCCGTTACCGGAACCACCGCGATCGACGTCGACGTTTCCGCGAAGCTCTCCGCCGCCCTGCTGCCGTTCGCCAGCATCGTCGTCGGCCTGTCGCTGCTGCTGCTGACGCTGGTCTTCCGGTCCCTGATCGTCCCGGTCAAGTCGGCCATCGGATTCCTGCTCTCGGTCGGCGCCAGCTTCGGCGCCACCGTCGCGGTCTTCCAGTGGGGCTGGCTGGCCGGACCGCTCGGCGTGACCGCGGGACCTGTCGCCAGCTTCCTGCCCATCGTCCTGATGGCCGTGCTGTTCGGCCTGGCCATGGACTACGAGGTATTCCTGGTCTCACGGATCCGCGAGGACTACACCAGCAGCCACGACCCGCGTCACGCGATCATCGCCGGCGGCGGGGCCGCAGCCCGGGTGGTGGTCGCGGCGGCAGTGATCATGACCTGCATCTTCGCCAGCTTCCTCCTGTCCGGCGACACCACCATCAAATCCCTCGCCCTGGCCCTGGCCATCGGAGTCGCCTGCGACGCGCTGGCCGTCCGGATGACCATCGTG
>Ga0335078_10000942_pt1 | contig 44358 bp, 35 predicted proteins | sample Lox_Sample_32_FD_206711 | JGI IMG/M metagenome (GOLD analysis project Ga0335078, IMG submission 206711) | Soil microbial communities from Loxahatchee National Wildlife Refuge, Florida, United States - Lox_Sample_3.2 | ecosystem: Environmental > Terrestrial > Soil > Wetlands | place: USA...
TCGGTTCGTCGGCGGTCTGCCTGGTCCTGCTCACCTCGCTCGGCGGCAACACGTTCGCCTGGAACTCGTTCCCGATCTACCTGCTCGCCGTGCTGGCGGTGGTCTGCGCGGTCGGTTTCGTCCTGGTGGAGCGGCGGGCGGCCGAGCCCGTCATACCGCCGCGGCTGTTCGCGAACGGGGTGTTCACCTCCGCCAGCGTGGTGGGCTTCGCGGTCGGCTTCTCCATGTTCGGCGCGCTCGCCTACCTGCCGCAGTACATGCAGGTCGTCCGGGGGATCTCACCGACCCTGTCCGGGCTGAGGCTGCTGCCCCTGCTGGTCGGGCTGCTGCTGACCTCGACCGGCACCGGCTTCCTGGTCACCAGGTGGGGCCGGTACAAGATCTTCCCGGTGATCGGCACGGCGCTGATGACCCTCGGCCTGTTCCTGCTGTCGCGGCTGGGCATCCACTCGAACTTCTGGGTCGTGTCGCTGTACCTGTTCATCCTCGGCGTGGGCATCGGCGGGTCGCTGCAGGTGCTGATCATCGCGGTGCAGAACGCGGTCGACTACTCCGACCTCGGCGCCGCCACGTCAGGCGCCACGTTCTTCCGCTCCATCGGCGGCTCGTTCGGCACCTCGGTCTTCGGCGCGATCTTCTCCGGCGTGCTGGCCGGCGATATCGCCGCCGCGCTGCACGGCGTCTCGCTGCCCAGCGGGATCAGCGCGTCCGCCGGAGCCAGCCCGGCCGTGCTCGAGCACCTGCCCGCGGCGATCCGGGCCGGCTACATCGCCGGGTACGCGCAGGCGCTGCACACGGTGTTCCTGTACGCGACGCCCCTGGCCGCGCTGGGTTTCGTGCTGAGCCTGTTCCTGAAGGAGGTGCCGCTGCGGGAGACCGTACGGGCGGTGGACCGGGCCCACAGCACCGCCCCCACGGCCATTCCCGCCACCCGCGACTCCGCGCAGGAGATGGAGCGCGCCCTGATGACGCTGTTCGGCCGCGAGCGCCGGGCGGAGACCTACCGCCGCCTAGCGGAACGGGCCGGCGTGCAGCTGAGCCCGCGCGGCACCTGGCTGATGTACCGCGTCGCCGACAACGCCCCGATCACCGAGGCGGGGCTGGCCCGGCTGCTGGGCATCGCCGGCGCCGAACTGGATCAGCGCCTGACCGAACTCCTGAGCGCCGGCTACGTCGCCGTCACCTCTCCCGCCCGCCCGCCGGACGGCGACGGCACCCGGGCCGGCGCCACCGTGGCGCTCACCTCCGCCGGCGAGCAGGCCACCGGCCGGCTGGCCGCCGCCCGGGAGGCGGGCATCGACCGGCTGGTGACCGAGTGGGAGCCGGACAGGGTCCCGGAGCTGCGCCGGCTGCTCGGGCGGATCACGACCACGCTGGTGGCCACCGACGCGTCACCGGAGCGGGACGGAGCCACCGCCCCGGCGGCCCCGGCGAGATGACCTCGCAGCCTCGCCGGTAGCAAGCCCGCCCGGACGGCCACGTCACCGCCTGCGTGACGCGCTGGTGACGCCTCATTGCGCAGCCTGGTCAGGTGGCCGATTCCGATGTGCTCGCCGCCGTCTCCGATACCCTGCGGAGCCGGATGACGGCCGCGCTGGCGGGCCTGTCGGTACCTCCGCCGGTCGCCGAGCTGCACGACCTGTCGTCGGCACCGCAGACGGACCCGCCGCGGGTGACCCTGTTCCTCTACGACGTCGTCGAGGAGGCGGCCACCCGCAACCGCGCTCCCACCACCGAACTGGTCGGTGGCGTGCTGCGGACCCGGAAACAGCCGCTCAGCCTGGCGCTGTACTACATGGTCACCGCCTGGGGCGGCAGCCGGGACACCGAGCAGCGGATGCTCGGCCGGGTCATGCAGCGGATGTATGACGACGCGATCATCGACGGGCTCGAACTGCAGGGCTCGCTGGCCGGGTCGGCCGCCGGCCTGCGGGTCAGCCTGGCGCCGCTGCGGCTCGACGACCGGGCCCGGGTGTGGTGGGCGATCGGCCGGCCGTACCGGCTCTCGGTCAACTACGAGGTCCGCGTGATCGACATCGACGCGACCACCACCGGGTCCGCGGCCCCGGTCAGCGTCCGGGTCCTGTCCGGCGGGGTCACCGCGCCCCCGGCAGGGGTGACGCCATGACCGGCCGGTCCTATACGGCATCCGAGGCCCGGGTCGTCATCAGCCCGATCTGGGTACGGCTGGTGGACACCTTCACCGGCGGCCCGCCGTCCGGGCCGATCGGCGTCCAGGTGGAACTGCGCCGGGAGTCGCGATGGGTGCCGTGGCCGGCGCCTCACTGGCTGACCCTGGCCGGGAACCTTGCCTTCCCCAACCTCGGGCGCACCCCCCCGGGCGCCGGCGGGACCCTGGACCTGCGGGTCACCGCGACCGCTCCGGGTACCGTCACCGAATCCGCTGACGGCGACGGGTGGCTGCGCCGGACCCTGACCACGTGGACGCCGCCCTACCCCGCCGCCCCGCCGGCCCCCGGCACGCTGCGGTTCTACCCCGGGCCGGGCTACCGCTTCGGCGCCGGGATAGCGGTGCTCTCGGGCCGGGTGGAGGCCGCGACCGGTGACCCGGCGGACCGGGCGCGGGTGAGCGTCGTCGAGAACGTCGCCGGCCACCCCCAGGCCGAAGAAGTCCGAACGGGCCCGGACGGGGCCTTCCGGCTGCCCGTGCGCTGGTCCGCGGGCGCCACCCGGATCGACGCGGCGCTCGGCACGGCAGCCGGCTTCGTCGTGGTCGACCTGCCGTCCGGGCTTCGGACCCACCCCATCATCACCATCACCTGAGCAGGAGCACGGAATGCCCGAGTACCTCAGTCCCGGCGTATATGTCGAGGAGATCCAGGCCGGCCCCCGGCCGATCTCGGCCGTGTCCACCAGCACCGCCGGCGCCGTCGGGGTGACCCGGCGGGGTCCGGACAGCCCGGCCCTGCTGACCAGCTACGCCGATTTCCTGCGGCAGTACGGGGAACCGCTCGACCTGCCCGACGCGGCCACCCGGGGCAGCTGGGCCGACCGGGGGTACTGGTGGCATGCGGCCGAGTCCGTACGGGCCTTCTTCGACGAGGGCGGCGCCCGGCTGTTCTTCCAGCGGGTCGAATCCGACGCCGCGGTCGCCTCGACCGCGGCGTTCAACGGCGGCCTGTTCGCGCGACTGGAAAGCGACGTCACCCCGGTGTCGACCACCCTGACGCTGAGCCACCTGGTGGGCGTGGCCGCCGGCGGTTCGCTGACGCTGGTGGACTCGGCCGGGACCGTCCTCGCCGGGCCGCTGAACGTCTCGGCGGTGAACCGCCGGACGCGGGTGGTGACCCTGGGTGCGCCGGCCGGTGCCTCCGCGCGGGCCGGCGCGGACCTGGCCCGGATCCTGAGGGTGGACAACGCCCGCAACGTGCTGACGGTAAGCGCGGCGAGCAAAGGAAACTGGGGTGACGACCTCAGGGTCCGGATCATGCCGGTGACCACCTCCCTGCAGCTGGCGGCCAGCCCGGCCAGCGGGGGTCAGGTCAGTACCCGCACCACGGCCCTTGCCGCGGCGGGCGACACGACGATCACGGTGTCCCCCGTTGCGGGACTGCTCGACCCCACCACGGCGCCGGGCTTCTCGATCCGGCTCAACGGCGGCCTGGTCCGCCGGGTGACCGGGGTGGCGGCTGCCCCGGCTCCGCCGGGCGCACCCGCGGCTCCGCCGGACGCGGTGCTTACCCTCGATGCGGCGCTGCCGTCCGCTATCCCGTCCGGCGGCAGCGTCCAGGTCATCCGCACCGCCGTCGCCGGCCCGGCGGTGACGGTGACCGGCGGCCAGCGGCTGTATCCCGGCGCCCTCGTCCAGCTGGAGTCGGCGTCCTCCGCCGAAGTCCTCGTGGTGCGCTCGGTGGCGGGTTCGCAGGTCACCTTGAGAAGCGCGCCAGCGGGCCAGTACGCGGAGGGGGACACCCTGTCGCTGGTCGAGGCGGAGGTGTCGGTGGCCTACACGCCGGTCCAGGGCGATCCGCGGACCGAGCTGTTCTCCGGCCTGCGGCTGACCGCGGATGACCATCCCGAGTCGCTGCTGCGCCGGGTCAGCACGGCCTCGTCGCTGATCAGGGTGACCGCCGGGGCGAACTACGACAGCACCGCGCTGCAGTCCTTCCCGGCGTCCGCCGGGCCCGCCTGGGTTCCGCTCGGCGGCGGGGATGATGCTCTGGCCGGCCTCGGGCTCGGTGATTTCGTCGGCGAGGACCACGGGCCAGGCACGCGGACCGGGATCCAGGCCCTGCAGGACATCGATGAGGTGGCCATCTGCCTGGTGCCCGGGATGTACCACCCCGACGTGCTCAGCGGGCTGCAGATCCACTGCGAGACGCTCGGCGACCGGTTCGCGATCTACGACCCGCCGCCCGGCCTCGGCGTCCAGGAGGTACAGGCGTTCCGCAGCCCGATCGACACCAGCTATGCCGCGCTGTATTACCCCTGGGTACGGATCCGCGATCCGCGGCCGGGCGGCGACGAGCTGACCGTGCCGCCGTCGGGCTTCATCGCCGGCATCTACGCCAGGGTCGACGACGCCCGCGGCGTGCACAAGGCCCCGGCGAACGAGGTGATCCGCTCGATCCGCGGCCTGGAGCTGGCGATCACCAAACGGGAGCAGGACCTGCTGAACCCGCAGAACATCAACGTCCTGCGGGCCTTCCCGGGCCGGGGCAACCGGGTCTGGGGAGCCAGGGTGCTCAGCTCGGACCCGGCCTGGCGCTACCTGCCCGTCCGCAGGCTGTTCCTGATGATCGAGGAGTCGATCGACGAGGCCACCCAGTGGGTGGTGTTCGAGCCCAACGACGAGCCGCTGTGGGCTCAGGTCCGGCAGTCGGTGACCCAGTTCCTGACCACGCAGTGGCGGATCGGGGCGCTCCAGGGCACCACCGCCGCCGAGGCGTTCTTCGTCGCCTGCGACCGCACCACGATGTCGCAGGACGACATCGACAACGGCCGCCTGATCTGCCGGATCGGGATCGCGCCGGTCAAGCCCGCCGAATTCGTCATCTTCCGGATCGAGCAGAAGACGCTCGACAGCGTGCCCGCCTGACCCGCACACGAGGAGTGCCAGTATGCCCCCGGTCACCCGCAATGACCCGTATCCCGGCCACAACTTCCAGGTCGTGATCACCAACATCAGCCCCGACGGGAACGCCGTCAGCGGTGCGTTCACCGAGATAAGCGGCCTGGACGTCGAGATCCACCCGATCGAGTACCGCAACGGCAACGAGGGCCTGACCATGCGCAAGATACCCGGCCTCGTCACACCGGGAAAGCTCACCTGCAAGCGCGGGATCACCGGCCACGCGGCGTTCTGGAACTGGGTCCGCGGCACCGCCGAAGGCCAGGTCCAGCGGGCCGAAGGCTCGATCATCCTGCTGGACGAGAACCAGGCCGAGGTGATGCGCTGGGTCTTCGCCCGCGCCTGGGCCAGCAAGATCACCGGGCCGAGCCTGAACGCCGCGAACAACGAGATCGCCATGGAGATGGTGGAGATCTGCGTCGAAGAACTGCACCTGGACGCCTGAGATGCCGACCACCGAGCTGCCCGGCTACCGGATCGTTGACGGGATCCGGCAGGCCCCCGGCGAAGGGCTGCGCAACGACGTCGCGGCCTTCATCGGGTCCACAGAGCGCGGGCCGCTCGGCGTCCCGGTCCGGATCGAGGGCCGCAAGGCCTTCGAAACGGTCTTCGGCGGACCGGGGACCGGCACCGTGCCCAGGGCGGTGGCGGCCTACTTCGCCAACGGCGGCCTGGTGGCCTGGGTGCTGCGGGCCGGGCGCGACGGCGATGTCGCCCGGGCCACGGCCGGATTCGGCGACGACGGCCATGGCGGATGGGCGGCCGGCGGGCCGGCCCGGCTCGCCCTGCCGGGAAACCGGCTGATGGTGACGGCGAGCAGCCCCGGCCGCTGGGCCGACGGCACGACCATCCAGCTGACCTACCGGGCCTACGGCGTCACCGGCGCCCCCGAGCTGGACATCGCGATCCGGTACCCCGGCGGCGGCGCCGTCCATGCCGCCGGGCTCTCCGCGGCTGAGCTGGGAGCCGCGCTGACCGCCGGCGGGATGCTGACCGCGGCGTTCACCGGACCACCGGTGACGCCGGCTCCCGGCGCTTCCGGGCCGGCCCAGCTGAGCTGGGCCGTGGTCCTGGGCGGCGGCGCCGAGCCGGTGATCGACGCCAATTCGCTGCGGGCCGCGATCCTCGAGCAGTCCCTGCTCGGGGAGGTCGCGCTCGTGGCTGTCCCCGGCCTGCCGGGGATGCTCGACGCGCCCGGCCAGGACGACGTGCTGGCGGAACTGGCGCGGTCCGCCGCCGCATGCCAGGACCGGCTCGCCGTGGTATCGGTGCCGGCCGCCGGCACGGGCGGGCTCGTCGACTGGGACCGCCGGGCCGCCGTGGCCGTTCCCGACCCGGCCGGCCGCCGCGCCGTGGCCGCCTACTACCCGCCCCTGCTCGCGGAGAACCTCACCGGCATCGGCCCGGACCTCTACCTGGAGACGGACCTCGCGGGGCATGTCTGCGGCCGGATCGCCGAGCTTGACAGGGAACGCGGATCCGGCTGGAGCCCGGCCAACACCCTGGTCGCGGACGCTGTCGACGTGGCCGTCCCGCTGCCGGCCGCCACCCAGGAACTCGCGCTCGGCCTGGGGATGAACCTGGTCCGCCCGCGGGTCGGGGGCGGCCTGGAGATCTGGGGCGCGCACACCCGTGACCCCGGCGACGGGCTGCAGGTCGCCCACCGCCGCCTGGTGCACCGGATCGTCCGGGGGGTGCGCCGGGTGGTCGAGCCGCTCGTTTTCGACATCAACAACCGGGTCTTGTGGTTCACCGTGGCCAGGGCCGTCAGCAGCATCCTGCTCGAGGCTTTCCGCTCGGGCAGCCTGAAGGGCCAGACCCCCGCCGAGGCCTACCGGGTCCGATGCGACGAGACCACCAATCCGGCCGAGAGCATCGATGCCGGCCTGGTGGTCTGCGAGGTCGACTTCGCGCCGGCGGCGCCGATGGAGTTCATCACCCTCCGGCTCACCCTGGGGGCGGAGGGCCTGCTGGACGTGGTGGAGCAATGAGCATCCCCATTCCCAGCATCGAGGACCCGCTGCCGGCCTACTCCTTCCTGGTTTCCCTCGATCCCACCGACGCGTACCTGCCGTTCGCCCAGTCCTCCGTCATCACGCTGATCGCGGCGGGCCAGTTTTCTCAGGTCAGCGGCCTCGGAGCCGATCTTGAGCTGATGCCCTACGGCGAAGGCGGCCGCAACGACTACACGCACCAGCTGCCGGTCCGGCACTCCTACCCGCGGATCGTGCTGCGCCGCGGGGTGGTCCGCGACCCGGGCCTGTTCTTCTGGTACCAGGCTGGCCTCACGGCCTCCATCGGAGCCCGCAGGGATGGCGCGATCATCCTGCTCACGCCCGCGGGCCTGCCCGCCGTGGGCTGGATATTCACCGGGGGCCTGGCCGCGGCCTGGCGGGGGCCGGAGCTGAAGGGATCCGAGAGCGCCGTCGCCGTCGAGTCCATAGAGATCGTCCATGAGGGCCTGGCGCAGGTCCCGCTGACACCGCCGGGGGTGAACACCCTGTGATCCAGGTCGAGCTGGTGGAGATGATCTTCGACGCCGACGCCGACAGCGACGAGGCCGTTTTCGCGCGGCTGTTCCGGAGCAACATGGCCGAACACGAGGCCGCGCGGCGCAGTGCCGGCGATGACGCCAGGAAGGCCGACCACGACCGCTCGCTCGGCACCCGGAGGACCTGGTGAGCCTGCCCATCAACTTCCTGGGCCGGGAGTTCGCCGAGGCCAGGCTCGAGATCGTCAAGCCGGCCTCGGCCAGGGCGACGATCCCGCTGCACTTCAACCCGGCCGAGTACAAGCTGTCCAAGCAGAACAACTTCGCCGAGATACCCATCCCGGGGCTGGCCACGCCTCCGCTGCAGTACACCCGCGGCGGTTCGCGGACCCTGACCATGGAGCTGCTCGTCGACACCACCGACGAGCTCATCAGCGTCCGGGACAAGTACATCAAGAAGATCGAAGCCGCGCTGGACAAGGACGGCAAGCTGCACGCGCCGCCCATCCTCAAGTTCGTCTGGGCCCAGGACATCTTCACCGGCGTGCTCTCCTCGCTCGACATCAACTACGTGCTGTTCCACACCGACGGCAAGCCGCTGCGGGCCCGGCTCGGGGTCAAGCTGACCGAATACGTGCCGATCGAGATCCAGGTCAAGGAGCCGCAGCAGACCTCGCCGGATGTGGAGAAGCGGTACGTGGCCCGGGTCGGCGAGACGTTGAGCTCGATCTCCGCCGCGGTGTACCGGGATCCGGCGCTCTGGCGCGAGATCGCCACGGCCAACGGGATCACCGACCCCCGGTCCCTTCCCCCCGGCACGGTGCTGACCGTGCCCCGGCTGGACGAGAACCTGCCATGACCACCCCGTCCAGCCGGAACGCCGGCCTGCTCACCGATTTCTACGCTCCGGAATTCGTGGTGGAGGTGGAGAACCGGCCGCTGTCCCCGGAGTCGCACGCCGACGTGCGCGAGATCAAGGTCGAGCTGGACCTGAAGGACCTGGCGTCGGCGGACCTCAAGCTGAACAACTACGACGACCAGAAGTTCGACTTGAAGTACGTCGACGACAGGGCGTTCCAGATCGGCAACCGGGTGCATGTCAAGCTCGGGTACGCCGAGCGGACCGTCTCCGTGCTCCGCGGGTACGTCATCACCCTCGCCCCGGACTTCCCCGAAGACGGCTCGCCCACGCTGACCGTCCGCGCGCTCGACTCGCTGGTGAAGCTCAAGAACTCCAAGCCGCCCAGCGACGGCGTGACCTTCCCGCGGACCACCGACGCCCAGATCGCCAAGCGCCTCGCGCAACGGCACGGACTGCGATGCCAGACCTCCGACGGCGGCCCGGTGCACGAGCTGGTGACCCAGCGGAACGTCGACGACGCGGTCTTCCTGAAGGAGCGGGCCGCGCTGATCGACTGGCAGGCCTACATGGAGTTCGACCCGCGCAGCGGCCAGGACACCCTCAAGTTCGTCACCCCGGCCGACGGGCGGGGCGCGGACCCGGTGCGCACCTACGTGCTGGCCTGGGGCTGGCTGCGCAACGCCGACGTATCACCGAGCCTGATCTCGTTCAAGCCCACCATCACCGCCGGTGACCAGGTGCAGTCCGTTGAGGTCCGCGGCTGGGACCCGGACACGAAGCAGGCGATCGTGCAGAAGGCCACGCCGGACAACACGCCCGGGGTCAAACAGGCCGGCCAGATCAGCGGGCCGGACGCCGCGGCCCTCATCGGCGGGGGCGAAGGCCGCCGGGAAGTCGTCGTCGATCGCCCGGTAGCCAACGCCGACGAGGCCCTGGCCCTGGCCCGGGCGCTGCTGGCCAATCGCAGCTACGAGTTCCTCACCGCGCACGGCCGCACGATCGGCCTGCCCGACCTGCGGCCCGGCGACAACGTCGAGATCCATGGCGTCGGGGCGCCGTTCAGCACCACCTATTTCGTGACCCACGTCAGCCACGTCCTGAACGACAAGGGTTTCTTCACCGATTTCGACGCACGGAGGTGAGCCACATGTTCTCCCCGCTCGAAGCCGCCGACCAGCGGTTCTCCGGCGTGGTGATCGGGATCGTCAGCGACGTGGAGGATCCCGACGGGATCGGCCGCGTGAAGGTCACCCTGCCCTGGTACGCCGGGGGATACGAGCAGTGGGCCCGGGTCTCCCAGCTGTATGCGGGCAGCGGCTACGGCAGCACCTGGGTCCCGGAGGTTCACGGCGAGGTGCTGGTCGCGTTCGCGCACGGCGACATGCGCTGGCCCTACGTCATCGGCTGCCTGCACGGCAAGGTCGACAAGCCGCCGGTCTCCCGCAGCGCGAGCACCGACATCCGCACCATCCGCACGCCGTCCGGGTCCGAGCTCAGCTTCGACGAGCGCAACGGCGTGATCCAGGTCAAGACCCCGTCCGGGGCGAGCCTGCGGCTGGAGGAGAAGAGCGGCGAGCTGACCCTCCAGGCCACGTCGAAGATCAGCCTCAAGGCCCCCGAGGTCTCGATCGAGGGCACCAGGCAGGTCACCGTGAAGGGCCGGAAGATCGCCCTGAACTGAGCGCACCGCATTGCCTTTCGCCGAAGGGAGGACGTCATGGGCCAGCCGGCCGCACGGGAGTCGGACCGCGTGACAGGCTCGGACACGCACATCTGCCTGGTCCCCTCCGCATCGGGCAGCGTGCCCACGCCGATCGCCGGGCACAGGTTCTCCGGGCCGCTGACGTCGGGCCTGTCGCCCGACGTGACCATCGACGGGCGGGCCGCCGCGACCGTGAACTCGGTGGCCGCCAACCAGCCGCCCCACGTCCCGGTCCCGCCGGGGACCTCGTTCGTGCGGACGCCGGCCAATCGCGGCGTGGTGAGCCGTGGTTCCGGTTCGGTGACGATCAACGGCCGGGCGGCGGCCCGCCAGGGCGACCCCGTACGGAGCTGCAACGACCCGGTCGACCTGGAGACCAGCTCGATCAGCTCCGGCTCGGCGACGGTGGCGATCGGATGACGGATTTCCTGGGCCGGGGCTGGGCCTTCCCGATCCTGCCGGACGCCGGCGGGGCGCTCCGCTACGTGGACGGCGACGCCAACGTGGCGCAGTCGCTGCGGCTGCTGCTGGCCACGGCCGCGGGGGAGCGGGTGATGCGGCCCGGCTTCGGCACGGACGCGCCGGGCCTGGTCTTCGCCCCTGGCTCCGAGGCCAATCTCCGGCTGCTCGAGGAGCGGATACGCGAGGCCGTGCGGGACTACGAACCGCGGGTGGTGCTGGACGATGTCACCGCGACGGCGGATCCCGTCGAACCGGAGCGCGTCACCGTCGAGGTCACCTGGACCGTCCGGCGGACCAACACCCGCTCGAGCACGGTCTTCCCGTTCTATCTCGCCCGGCCCGGGGGGCTGCCGTGACCACGGGTACCGATGTGGTCCTGGATGACCTGACGTTCGCCGACCTGCTGAGGATCACGCTGCAGGACATCCCGGGCTCATCTCAGGCGCTGTGGACCCTGCACGGCCCGGTCGATCCGGGCGTCACCGTGCTCGAGCTGTACTGCTGGCTGTTCGAGCAGCGGCTGTTCATGGCCGACCAGACCGTCGAGCCGGTGATCCGGGCCGCGCTGCGGCTGCTCGGCATCGAGGACCCCCGGCCCAGCGCCGCCGCCGTCACCGTGCTCGCCTTCCGCGCCGCGGATCCGCCGGCCCGCCTGCCCGCGGGGACGGTGATGAACCTCGACCGGGACATGGACGGCCGGGCGTTCGCGCTGGCCGGCCCGGTCTGCGTGCTGCCGGTCACCGCCGTCGCCGCTGAGGGCGGCCTGCGCCGTTCCGGTGACACGCTCGACCTGGTGCTCAGCGTGTCCGCCGTCCCGCCGGCCGGCCTGCCGCTGTCCCTGCTGGTCGACCTGGCGGCCCCGCCCGGTGTCGCACCGGCGTGGAGCCCGGCCGCGGCGGACATCCCGCCGCCGGCGGAGCTGGGCTGGACCGCGGTCGGCCCCGGCGGGCAGCAGGCGGTCCAGGTGGCCGACGGGACCGGCGGGTTCCGCCGTCCCGGCCTGATCGGGCTGGACTGGCCCGCGGTCTGGAACGGCCGCACCGGATGCCGGCTGCGGGTCACCGCGGGCCGGGCGAGCTGGACTGAGCCGGTGCGGATCCGCGGCGTCCACGCCAACGCCGCGGTCGGTGTCCACCGGGTGCCCCGGACCGTCCCCGTCGATGATCAGCTTGGCCGCTTCCTGCCGCTGCCCGGGCAGCGGCTGCGGCTGCCGGAGGCGTTCGGGACCGTCTGCGACGACCCGGGGGGAGTGACGCTGCGGATGACGGAATCCGACGGGACGGAGCAAGCCTGGACGTCGGTGACAAGCTGGACCGGGACAGGCCCGGCCGACCGCGTGATGCTGGTCGGCCGGCAACGCGGCGAGCTCGTGTTCGGCGACGGCCGGGCCGGCCGGATCCCGCGGCCCGCGGACCAGCCGCGCTCGGCGCTGTCGTACGCGGTGGGCGCCGGCCCGGCCGGAAACGTCGGCGCCGCCCGCTGGTGGGTGCAGGACGGCGGCGCCGCGGTGGCGTACAGCCCGCTGGCCGCCGACGGCGGGGCCGACACCGAGACGATCGAGTCGGCCCGCCAGCGGGCGGCCGACCAGCTCGAGGCCCCTGACCGGACCGTGCACGCCGCCGACACCCAGGCCCTGGCGGAGTCGGCGCCGGGCGCCGGGATCGCCCGTGCCTTCGCCTCGCCCGGCTTTCACCCCGGATTCCCCTGCGCCACCGTGCCCGGCGCCATCACCGTCACCGTGGTCCCTTACGCCGACCGCGGCGGACCGGGGAGCGAATGGACCGCGGCCCCGGTGCCGGACGACGGCGCGCTGGCCGCGGTGCGGGCCCGCCTCGGGCGGGCCCGCCTGATCGGCCAGGAAGTGTTCGTCGTGCCGCCGGCTTACCGCGCGGTGAGCGTCCGCGTGCGGGTGTCCCGGACCGCCCGGGACGACCTGGTCCAGGCCGTGATCGTCGACACCCTGCGGCGTTTCCTCGACCCCCTGGCCGGCGGGGACGACGGAGGCGGCTGGCCGTTCGGCGGCGTGGTCCGTCCGTCGCGGCTGGCCGGCGTGCTGCGACAGGCGATCGGGCCCGAGGCGACGGTGATGTCGCTGTCCGTGGCCCTGGACGACGGCCCGGCTACCGACTGCGCCGACCTGCCCATCGGCCCGCGGGAGCTGGTGTGGCTCGCAGCCGCCCGGATCGACTGGGATGCTGCCCTGCCGCCGGGGACGGGCCTGCTATGAGCTGGGGACGGGACGTGCCGGACCCGGAGCTGGTGCTGCGGCCGGCGCCGGTGGCCGGGGGCCTGGAACCGCAGCTGCTGCCGCCCACGCGGGAGGCGATCCGGGCCGGCGTGGCCGCGCGGGCGGACGCCTACGCGCCCGAGTGGACCGAACGACGTCCCGGCGACGCGGGCGTGGCCCTGCTCCGCACCCACGGCACGCTGGCCGAGGCGGTCCACCTGCGGCTGAACCGGCTGCCCCGGCGGGTGTCCCTGGACCAGCTCGACCTGGCCGGGGTGCACCCGCTGCCCGGCAGCCCGGCCGGCGCTACCCTCGCCATCCAGCTGGCCGACGGGCTGCCCAGCCCGCTGGAACTCCCGGCCGGGACGGTCTTCGTGACGGCCGCCGGACCCGACGGGCCCGTGCTGGAGACCGCCGACGGGTTCACCGCCCTGCCGGGCCGGGTCGCCGCCGCGGCCGCGCGGTCGTCCGGTGTGCTGCTGTCCGACCACCCGGACGACCTGGGCGGGTTGCAGCCGTTCGGGGCCCGGCCCGCGCCGCCCGCCGAGTTCTGGGTGGCCATCGACACCGCGGCCACGCCCGCGGGGGTGCTGGCCCTGGCCGTGGAGCTGGTGCCCGAGGCCGGCCGGCCGGCGGCGTCCGCGATCGCGATCGAGGCCGGCGACCCCCCGCCGGTGCTGCGCTGGGAGGCGGTGACCGCGACCGGTGCCGCCGAGCTCGCCGTCGAACGGGACGGCACCCGGGCGCTGACCCGCGGCGGCGTCATAGCCTTCCGGATCGACACCCCGGATCCGTGGACGCCGGTCCCGCCGCCGGGCCGTCCCGGCGACCCGCCGCTGCGCTGGCTGCGCGCGAGGCTGATCACGGCGGACTTCCCCGGCGGCGCGCGGCTGCACCGGATCCGGCTGAACGGCGTCCCGGCCACCGCCGCCCGGTCCGTGCGGGACGAGGTGGCCGAGCCGGCTCAGCGGCTGGCCGGCGGGCGCTCGGTGTACCGGCTGTCACAGCTGCCGGTGCTGCCCGGCTCGGTGCAGCTGGAGATTACCGACGACGCCGCCGACCCGTTCGGGACGGGCGCCGCCGACGGGCCGGAGAGCTGGCACGAGGTCCTCTCGCTGGCCGGAGCCGACCCCGGTGACCGGGTCTTCGTCCTCGACCCGGGCGCCGGCGAGCTCACCTTCGGGGACGGCGCGCAGGGCCGGGCCGTCCCGGACGGGTACCGGAACGTCATCGCCCGGCTGTACCGGGCCGGCGGCGGCACGAGCGGGCTGCCGGCGCCCGGCGACGTCCTCCCCCCGGAACGCAGCACGCCCGGGCTGACCGGAGCGGCGGTGCTGTCGATCACCACCGGGTCGGACGCCGAGGCCCAGCCCGCGCTGCTGCGGCGCGGCCCGGCCGCGATCCGGTCCCGGCTGCGGGCGGTCGCGCCGGAGGACTACGCCACGCTGGCGCTGGGCACCCCCGGCGTGGACATCGCCCGCGCGCACTGCCTGCCCGGGCAGGATCCGGCGGCGCCGGGCGGCAGCCTGCCCGGCACCGTCGGAGTGGTCGTGGTACCGCGGACCACGCCCGGGCAGGGGCCGCCCGCGCCATCCGCCGAGACGCTCGCGGTCGTCGCCGGGTACCTGGCGCGCACGGCCGGCATTGTCGGCGCGCAGGTGGTCACCGTCGGCCCGCGCTACCGGCAGATCGCCGTCCAGGGCCTGCTCGTGGGCGCGCCGGGATCAGACCTCGCCACCCTGGTCAGCATTGCCCGTGACCGGATCGACAGCTGGCTCGATCCGGTCACCGGCGGCGATGGCAGCGGCTGGCCCTTCGGCGGGACCGTCCGCTGGGACGCGATGGTCCGGGTGCTGCTGGACGGCGTGCCCTACCTCGAGGCGGCGTCCCAGCTGTCGTTCCGGGTTGACGGCCGGCGCCTGGCGCCGTGCACCGATGTGCCGTTCCGCCCCGGTGAGCTGGCCTGGCCGGGCGGCCACATCCTGGAGGCCGTCCAGGGCTCCGGACCGGCGGGGCCGGCATGAATGACCTCGCGGAGACGTTCCGCCTGCTGGATGGCCGGGTCGGCTGGGACCCGCAGCCGGACGGCGGCCTGGCGGGGCTGGCGGTGGACGCCGGGACGCTGCGGCTGGGCCCGCTGCGGCCCGCCGGCCAGACCGCCGGCGCCGCGCTCGCCACGCGGCTGGCCCGTTCCGGCGACGGCAGCTGGTGGCTCGGCACGCCGTCCGGGATCTGCGTGCTCGGGCCGTGCGACGAGGCGTTCCGGTGCTGGCGCCGTACCCCGGCCGCGGTGGCCGGGCTGGCGGTGCGAGGGCGGATGCTGGCCGCCGTGCTGGGCTCCGGTGCGGTGCTCGTGCTGGACATCCCGGCCGCCTACCTGGCCGGCCAGGCCGCGGTGCCCGGGGCGGTCTCGGCCCGGTTCGCGGCGGACCGCCTGATGGTAGCCGGCCGGCGGGGCCGCCTCACCTGGCTGGACTTCAGCGGCCTGCGCCGGCCCGGGCCGCCCGGCACCGGCGTCCCGCCCCCGGTGCCGCTGCCCCCCGGAGTCACCGTGTACCGCGACGGCTTCCTGATCGAGGGCCGCGGCGCGTTCGACATGTCCGGCCGGAACCTGGACGAGAGCAGTCTGGGGCCGCCCCCGGCCACCGTCCGACGGCGGGGCCAGTACCTCAGCCTGCCGCTCGACTCCGGCCGGGCGGGCTGCCGCTGGCACCGGATCCGCCTGGACGCCTCGGTGCCGCCCGGCACGGACCTCGACGTGGCCTTCGCGACCACCGACGGGCCCGCCGCCGGCCGCACCCCGCCGCCCGTGCCACCCGGACCATGGAGCTCCTGGCCGCCCGGCGATCCGGACCCGGCCGACTGGTTCACGATCGGTTCCGGCGTCACCGACAGCACGCTGCAGGTCGCGCCGGGCCGCTACGGCTACCTGCGGATCCGGATGACCGGCGACGGGACGGCGAGCCCGGCGGTGCGGCAGGTCCGGCTGGACCTGCCGCGGCGGACCAGCCTCGGCCTGCTCCCCGCCGTCTACTCACAGGACCCGCTGGCCCGGGACTTCACCGAGCGGTTCCTCAGCCTGTTCGACGCGCACCTGGAGGAACTAGACGACGTGCTCGACCGCCGGGGCGCGCTGCTGGACGCCGACGCGTTGCCGGACGCGGCCCTCGGCTGGCTCGGCGGCCTGATCGGGATCGGGTTCGAAGTCTCGATGCCGGCCGAGCGACGGCGGGCTCTGCTGCGGGCCGCACCGGATCTGTACCGGCGCCGCGGCACGCCCGGCGGCCTGGCCGACACGCTGCGGATCGCCCTCGGGGTAAGCGCCGGGATCGAGGAGCTCGGCACGAGCCGGCCGTGGGGTGCGCTCGGCTCGGCCCGGCTCGGGTCGGTCCGGTTGTTCGGCCGGTCCAGGGTCCGGGTCAGGCTCGGCAGCTCGCGGCTCGGACGCGCGGTGCTGAACTCCTCGCCCCGGCCGGACGACGACGCGGTGCTCGCCGGGGCCAGCCGGATCCGCGTGCACACCGGCCCCGGCACCGACCGGGCGCTGGTCGAGCGGGTGGTCCGCAGCCAATCGCCGGCCCATGTGGTCGCCACGGTGCACGTGGCCACGCCCGGATTCGCGGCCGGGCTGATGCGCGCGGGGATCGACACGGTGCTGGTGCCGCCCGAGCCCGCGGTGCTCGGCCGGGCCGTCCTCGGCCGCCGCGGCGTGCTGCGCCGGGGCCGGTCGCCCGCGGCTGCCCGGGTGGCCGGCGCATCGATCGTTGTCGGCGCCGGCGAGCCGGCGAACACCAGTGGAACGGAGTGACACGGTGACTCAGGGAAAGACCAAGGCGCCACCCGCGCGGCGGCCGCACGCCCGGTGCGAGGACTGCGCGGAGATCGGCGAGTTCACCCGGCTGCGGTACTTCTACGGCCAGCCGATCGGCGCGCTCGACCTGCGCCGGGAACAGGCCTACCACCGGGACAAGGCACGGCTGCACAACCGGCTGCTGCACGGCTGGGGCATCGTGTGCGGGCTGGACGTCGACGTGGTGCCCGCGAAGGACTGCGACCCGGCCGTCACCGATCCCGGCCTGACCACCCTGGTGGTGGCCCCCGGCGCGGCCATCGACTGCGCCGGCGACGACATCGTGGTCCGCCGCCGGACCCCGGTGAAGCTCGCGGAGCTGCTGCCGGGGCCAGTGCTCGAGCAGCTCCGGGCGAAGCCTGCCACCGTGTACCTGTCGGTGTGTTTCCACCAGCAGCCGATGGACCCGATGCGGCCGCTGATCACCGGTGGCTGCGAGCCGGCCCCGGACTGCGAGTACGCCCGGATCCGGGAGACGTTCCGGATCTGCGCCAGCACCAGCCGGCCGGATCCCGGACCGGACTGCGAACCGTGCTGCGGCGCGTGCGGCTCCCGCTGCCTGGAGCTGGCCGCGATCACCGGCTTCGATCCGGGCCGGCCGGTCGGCGCCGAGCAGCTGCGCTCCGGCGGGCGCCGGACGCTGGCCCGGCACCGGCTGGCCCAGATCGTCGGGATCAGCTGGGTGCACGGGGCCAGCTACCCGCGTGACGACGTCAACGCCATGCTGAACGAGGGTTTCGAGGTCCGCTTCTCGCGGCCGGTGCAGGTCGCGTCGTTGCGGCCGGGCGTGGTCGACCTGGCCGGCGTGGACGCCGGGGCGGGGCGGTCGGCCGGCACGTACCTCATCGCCGGCGAGTTCACCGGCCTGCCGTCGTCCAAGCTGACCGACCGTTTCGTCTACCGGAGCACCACCGAGGAGACCATGCAGTACGGCGACCGGCTGATGATCACCGTGCGCGGCGATTTCATCGTCGACGAGTGCTGCCGGGCCATCGACGCGGACCATCTCGGCGGCAGCATCCCGCTGATCGCGGGCAGCAAGCACGCGTCGGCCGCGGGCTCGGCCGCGCCGGCGTGCCCGCCGCGCCCCTCGGGCAACGGCGTCGAGGGCGGCGACTTCGTCTCGTGGATCTACGTGCAGGAGAGGGGAGGCCGGTGATGAGCGTGTCCACCGGCACCGCGGCCGGCGCCGCGCCCGCCGTCACCAGCCCGTGCGGGTGCGCCGGCTGCGGAGGCCGCCCGGCGGCGGGCTGCCCGGGCGGCTGTTCCGGGAGCTGTGACGGGGGCGGCTCGGACGCCGCGTTCAGCCGCCCGCAGTTCTTCGCCGGCATGCTGCTCAGCGAGGACGACCTGGCGGCCATCGACGAGTACGTCGTCGGCAAGCGGCGGCTCACCAACCGGTACCTGTTCGGGCCGGGGGTGGTCTGCGGCCTCGACGTCACCTGCGCGCCCTGCGATAGCCGGTCCGTCGTGGTGGCCCCCGGCTACGCCCTGGACTGCTGCGGCAACGACATCGTGGTCGCGTGCGCGCAGACCGTGGACGTGCTGGCCCTGCTGCGCGACCTGCGGCAGCGTACCGGAGAGGACTGCGGGGAACCCTGCGACGGCTACCCGCGCCAGGACTACTACCTCGCCGTCCGCTACACCGAGCGGCAGGACGACCCGATGGCGCCCTACCAGCAGGACGAATGCGTGGTCGGAGAGTGTGAGTACTCCCGGCTCCGGGAGGGATACGCGTTCGAGCTGAGCTGCATCCGTCCGGGCAGCCCGCCCACGCTGATCGACCGGCTGAAGGAGTGCTACAGCAAGACCGACGACGACGAAGTCCGCGAGGACGTCACGGCCATGACCCGTGCCGTGCGGGTCGCCACCCTGCAGGCCCGGATCAGCGAACGGATCGCCGCGGGCCGGCAGCCGGAGGCCAAGCCACCGCCGCAGCGTGAATTCGACGCCCTGGCCACCGGGACGCCCGACGTCGGCCAGGCGGTCGACCTGCTGGTCCGATCGACCACGGCGCTCGCCGCCGACGCCGCGCATGCCGCGGGCGACCCGGGTTCGGCGCGGCTGAGCGCCCCGGCCCGCCTGATGCTGTCCAGCCGCGGCCCCGAACTGGCCGGCCGGATCCTCGGCTCGGACGAGCTGAAGGCCCTTCCCGACCGCGAGCGTGAGACGGCCACCCGGATCCTGCAAGTCGCCCACGTCGGCGACGTCGCGGACCTCACGCTGGCCGACCGCTGGTGGCTGGCCGAGGGCTGGACCCCGGACGCGGCCGAACGCAGCTACCAGGGGGATGCCGAACGGGTGCGCGCATCGGTGCTGCGACGGCTCACGGCGTCCGGCCGGACCGGATGCGCCGAATTCCGGAGTGCCTCGCAGCCGCGTTTCGACCGGCTGCGGAACTCCTCGGTCGAGGAGGCGGCGAATCTCGGCAAGCTGCTGCTCGGCACGCTCGGGCAGTGCCTGTGCGACGACGCCAACCCCCCGTGCCCGGGCTGCGCCGATCCGCAGGTGCCGCTCGCCATGATCAAGATCGATGGCTGCGAGGTCGTGTCCGTCTGCGAGCTAGAGCGGGACTGGGTGCTCTCACCTCGTGCGGTCAGCTACTGGCTACCGGTGGTGGACGTGCTCCGCAAGCTGCTGCTGCAGCGCTGCTGCGACGCCGACTGGCTAGATCCTGGCCGCGACACGGCCGTACAGCTGCTGCGGCGCGAGCTGGCCGAGCTGGGCGGGCTGCTGAGCGCTCCGGCCGAGGACCCGCAGCTGCGCGACCTGGTGTCGGCCCTGCAGGAGGCCGCCGGTGCCGACCCGGGGCGCCCCGGAGCCGCGCCGGCCTCGCCGGCCACGCCAGCGGCCACGGCGCCCTCGGCGGCCACGCCGGCGCCCGCGGATCCCGAGGCCCGGGTGCGCGCCCTGGAAGACCAGGTAGCCGCGCTCACCGCGCAGGTTCAGGCGCTGGCCGCGGCGGGAGGTGGGCAGCCGTGACCGTGCTGCGCCCGGCGTTCGCCGACGGCGCGATCCTGGCCGCGGCGGACCTGTCGTCGCTGGAGGACACCGGCCGGGATCGTGACGCCCGGCACGCCCGGTGCCTGCACGCCCCGGGAGTCTGCCGCGGGATGGACCTGACGACCCAGGACCGCACCACGGCCGGCGGAGCCGCGTACCAGGACGTCACGCTGGCCCCGGGGTTCGCCGTGGACGGGACCGGCCGGGAACTCGTGCTCGCCGGCGCGCTGCCGCTGTCGCCCGACAGGTTCCTCGGCGACAACCCGAACCCGACGACCGAACCCGGCGACGTCGTCAGCGTCTGGCATCCGGTGTTCGTCCGCGGCGTGGACAGCGACGTGCCATCCGCGGGCGGTGTCACCGGGTGCCAGGCCGCCGGCGGTTCAGCCAGGGTCGGCGAGGACGTCGAGGTGGAATTCGGGCGGCCCGGGGACACCAGCGCCGGGCAGCCGGAGCCGGCCCCGGACGCCGGGCCCGGCGACGGATCCTGGCGCGTGCTCGTCGGTTTCGTCCGCTTCAACACCCAGCTCCAGCGGTTCGCGGCGGCCGCCGCTCAGGCGGACGGGGTCCGCGCGGACGTCGCGGGCGCCCGCGCCGGGGTGGTGGCGGCTCCGGGGTCCCGGGTCGAGGTCCGCGGCGGCCCGGCGCCCGACTCCGGCGTCCCGGCGATCGTCGTGGACGCCGCGGACGGCGGCTCGCTGGTGTACGGGCGGCATGACGGCACGGGCGGCTTCGCCCCGCTGCTGACCGTGGACGCCGCCGGCAACCTGACCGTCTCCGGGACGCTGAAGGGCACGCTGACCGGGGGAACGGTCCGGATGACCGGCGGCACCACCTTCGACGGCACGGTCTTGCCGCTGCCGGCCGGGGTGACCGCTGACGACATCGACTCCGGAGACGTCGACGTCGTCATCCAGGTGACCCCGCGGCTGCCCGATCCGGCGGCCGCTCCCCTGGGCAAGGATCTCTACCTGCCGGTGGAATGCCGGGTCGACGCGGACCGGCGGGTGTACTGCACGGGGCGGTGGTTCGGGCTGTCGCCGGGCGCCGCCGACCCGCCGGTCGCTGGTGCGTGCGACTACCTGGTGCTCGTCGCGGTATCCGGCGGGGGCGCGTGATGACGGCGGCCGAGGCACCGATGATGACCGTGTTCTGCGCCGAGACCGGGCACGTGCTCACCGCCGTGTCGGCCGGGTCCATCGCCCCGTCGGTCGACGACGTCACCGGCGGCACGTACCTGGAGGTCCGCACGACCTCGGCCCATCCGGCGGTACGGGTCACCAAGGGCCTGCTCACCGCCGTCCGGGTGCCGCTGCGCATGGACGTGCTGTCAGACCCGCGCGCCTATCAGGTGGCCGATGGGAGGGTGTCGCTGCTGGGCGCGGCGAAACCGCTCGCGAGCACCGACGTGCTGGGGGTGGCCGGGACCGCGACCCTGTCGCTCTGGCAGGTCGGTGACTCCCTGGAGGAGGTCCGGGATGTGCTGGGGACCGACGGGAAGCTGAGCTCGACGGCGGCCACCGCGCCGCCCGGCGCCGGCGGTGGCCTGGTCCTGTGCAAGGGCGCCCCGCTCAGGTTCCGGGCCTGACCGTGCCGCCCGATGTCCTGATCAAGCGGTGCGAGCTGGTGGTGCGGCGCCGTGGCGGCTGGAGCTGGGGCCCGGATCCGCGCCGCTACCTCGAGGCCGCCATGCCCGCCCTGGAACGGGCGATCACCGAGGCGATCGCCGAGGCCGGCCTGCCGCCGGACGCCGACGGGCACCTGGACGAGCCGGTCCGGCTGCGGCTGGGGCCAGATGGCCGCCCTGACCCGCCGAGCAGGGCCGCGCTGGTCCGGGCCTTGCGAGAGCACGGTGCCGGACCGCGGACATCCCAGGCCCGCACGGCCGCCCAGGCCCCCGCCGCCCCCGTCGTCCCGGTCTGCGCCACGCCGCAGAGCACGGCCGCCGCGGCGGGACCGCCAGCCTGGCCCGGCCCGCTCGGCCCGGGCGGTCCCGTGGCGGCGCGGGCGCTGGCGGGCACCCTCGGCCGATGGTCGCGGACCGGCCGGCTGGCCGCTGTCGTCGGCTCCTGGCCGCCGGCCGTGACCGCCGCGTGGCTGGCCGCCTTCGAGGCGGCGGCCGGCGGCCCGGCGGGCACGGATGCCACCGTCATGGGCGAGCCGGCGGTCGCGCGGATCGCGGCGGCCGTGCTGCCCGCACCGGACGCGCTTCCTGGCGCCGCCCGCGCGCTGGTGCTGCTCGGCGCCGTCGTCGCGGCGACCGGCGACCGGCCGCCGCCGGCGGCGACCCTGCGCACGGTGCACCGCGTGGCCGCGTCAGGCGGGCCCGCTCCGGCATCGCCCGCGGCGGTCGCGCCGTCCCGGCCGCCGCCAGCCGAACCGGCCGCCGCCATCGTCCCGGCGCGCGCCGTGCCGGTACCCGACGTCGTCCCGGCCCTGCCGTTCCTGGTGCTGATCCAGCTGTACCGGATCGGGTACCTGGACGGGCTGATGGCGGCGGCCGCGGCGGCGGGCCTGCCGGACGGGGCGGCTGCGCTGGCCGCGGCGCTGGCCGGGAAGTGCCTGCCGCCGCCGGACCCGGACGGGGACCGCGCGCCCGCCGACCAGGCCGCGATCCTGGCCGCCGCCGGGCTGCCCGCGGGCCCGCTGGCCGCCGCCGCCGGCCATCTGCACCGGAGCGAGGACAGCGTGCTCGAGCCGCTGCGCGCCGCCCTGACCGGCTGCTACGCCGAAGGCCCGGCGCCGCACGAACCGCTGGTCGTGTCGCGCTGCCCGGACGGCGTGGTGTGCGGCGAGCGGGCCGGAGCGCTGCCGATCGCCTGGGTCCGGACGGACAGAGACCTTGCCCCGGTGCTCGCCCAGCTGGGCCGCCCCCCGGTCAGGTTCGCGGACACGTTCGCGGCGTTCGCGGCAGAGTTCAGCCGGCGGCGGGCCTTTCCCGGCCTCCCGCATGGCGACCTGGAACGGCATCTGGGCGCGGCCGCGGGGACGGCGCTCGGCAGCCTGGCCGCGGAACTGTGGCCGCGGCAGGCCGGGGACGCCGGCGCGCCGCTGCTCGCGCTGGACCGGCTGGGCGACCTGGAGGCCAGGATCGACATCGCCGTCGACCGCATCGGCGTCGGGATTCCGCGCGGCAGGCGGTGGATGGAGCTAGGAAGCCTTGGCCTGCTCGACGCGTGGCCGGTGCCGTGGGCGCCGGGCGGGCGCTGGGAGCTGGTGACCTGGTGACCGCGACGGCCCGGGGCGATCTCGCCTTCGCCGAGCTCCGGCTCCGGCTGGGCGCGCTGCTGCGCGGCGTGAAGGCCGCGGCCGACCGCCAGGCCGGGCGCGGCGCGGCCCTGGCCCGGCCCGAGATCAGCGGGCTGGCGATCACCGCCCAGCACGCCCAGGTCCTGCTGGCCGAGGCCGAGGCGCTGGTCCGCGACGGCCGGGAGTACGGGCCCGGCGGAGACCTGAGCCCGGCCGACGCCAGGCGGCTGGACGAGATCCGGGCGCGGGCCGCCGCGGCCGGCCTGCGCATCCCCTCAGCGATCCTCGCCGATCGCGGGCTCGGCCACCTGGAGCAGCAGATCCTGCTGCTGGCCGCCGCGCCGGAGATCGACCCGCTGTTCGGCTCGCTGTACGCGTACCTGCACGACGCGCGGGCGGCCGGATCCGCCACCGCTCACCTGGCCGTCCAGGTGCTGGCCACCAGCAGCGAGCACGAGCGCCTGGTGGCCGAGGCATGCGGACCTTTCGGCATCCTGCGCGGTGACGGCTGGCTGCTGGCGGCCGAACCGGACCGGGGTGCCCTGACGCCGCTGCGCCCGGCCGTCGGCGTCGCGGAGCTTCTCCGCGGATCGGGCATCGACCCGGATCTGGTCGCCCGCCGCTGCGACCTGCCCGCCGCCGGGCCGCTGCCCGCCGGGATGCCTGCGGAGACTACGGCCGCGCTGGCGGACGCCCTCGCCGACGGCCGGGTGGACGTGGTCGGCGTGTGGGGACCGCCGGGCCGGGACACCGCCGCCGTGGCCGCCGCCCTGCTGGCCGGGCGCCACGCGCTGCGCGCCGGCCCGTCCGGGCTGGCGGCCGCGCTGCAGCGGGCCGCCCTGGCCGGCGCCTGCTGCGTGGTCGACGTTCCCCCTGACGACCCCCAGGCCGCGTCGGCGGTCGCCGACGCGGTTACCGCCTCCAGCGCGCGCGTGCTGCTGACCGGGCCGGAACCACTGCGCGCCACCGCCCTGATGGCCGGCCGCCGCTACGCCGAGATACGCGTTCCGGCGCCGGGTTTCGCTGACCGCCGGGAAAGCTGGGCGGCCGCGTTCCCGTGGCTGCCGGGGTCCTGCGTCGACGACCTCGCGGCCCGGTTCCGGCTATCCAGGGGCGAGATCTCAGCCGTCGCCGCACTGGACCAGGCGGCGCGGGGATGGGCCGGCGCCGGGCGCCCCGCTATCGGGGATCTGGCCGGGATGGTGTCCCGGCGCCGGTCGTCCCGGATCGCGGCCGTGCGGACCCCGGAGCGCCGCGCGGACCAGCTCGTGCTGCCGCCGGCCGAACTTGCCCAGGTGATGGACATAGCCGCGGCGACCCGGGCCTGGCCGCGGATCGCGGAGGCCTGGCGGCTGGACAGGTTCGGCAACCCGGGCGTGACCGCCCTGTTCGCCGGCGATCCAGGAACCGGTAAAACCCTGGCCGCCGAGGTGATCGCGGCCGAGGTCGGCATCGACCTGATGGTGGTGGATCTCTCCCGGCTCGTCTCCAAGTGGCTGGGGGAGACCGAGAAGCACCTGGACGCGGTCTTCAGCGAGGCTCAGGCGTCGAGCTGCGTGCTCTTCTTCGACGAAGCCGACGCCATCTTCGGGCGCCGGGGCGAGGTCACCCGCGGAACCGACCGGTACGCCAACCTTGAGGTGGGCTATCTCCTGCAGCGCCTGGAACGGTACGAGGGGCTGGTCATCCTGGCCAGCAACCTGCGGGAGAACCTGGACCCGGCGTTCACCCGGCGGTTCCACCATGTGGTGCACTTCCCCCGGCCCGCCCCCGAGCAGCGGCGCCGGCTGTGGGAGATCGCGCTGGCGCCACCGGTCCAGACGGCCCTTCCGCTGGACCTCGACCTGCTCGCCACGCTCGACCTGACCGGTGCCGGGGTCGTCGCCGTGGTCCGCGGCGCGGCGCTGATCGCGGCCGCCGCCGGGCGAGCGGCGCTGAACATGGACGACGTGGTGGCCGCGGCCAGCGCGCAGTTCCGGCGTGAGGCCCGGCTGCTGCCCCGGGAACTGCTCGGGCTGCTGGACGGGCTCGCCGTATGAACGGCCCGGCGGTCGCCGCAGACAGGCCGCGCTCCGTCGCGGAACCGGTGCCGGCACCGCCCGCGGTCGAGCCGCGGCAGGAACCCGCATCGGCGCTGGGTGACTCGCTGCTGGCACTGCTGCTCGGGGAGACCGGTCCGGCGGCCCTGGCCGTCGAGGCCGGCGTGGACGCGCTGCTCGGCCTGCTGCTTCCCGGCTGGTCCGGCGGCGGGGCCAAGGCTGGCGAGACCGCGGGCCCGGCCATCGACGTGGCCGCCACCGGATACGCGCCCGGTGCGGCTCCGCAACCAGCTGCGCCACCAGAACCGGCCGGGCCGCCGCAGCCAGCTGCGGCACCGAAACCAGCCGGGACTCCGGAACCAGCCGGGACTCCGGAACCAGCCGGGACTCCGGAACCAGCCGGGCCGCCAGCGGGGGGAGCCGCCGCCGGGCCCGAGCCGCCCGCGGCCAGAGCGCCCGGAGCGCGAGCAGCGGAACCGCCCGCGCCCCCGGCCCGGGAGCGGCCGGAACAACCCCCGGCCGCGGCCCGGCCGCCGGCTGACGCCGCCGGTGCCCGGTCCCGGCTCCAGTCGCACCTGGCCGCGCTGCCGCACCCGACCGCGCCGACCGCGGCCGCCGCCCGGGCGCCGCTCGACGACGCCCGCGCCGGGATCGTGACGCGCACCCAGGTCCTTACCGCGATCCCGGGCCAGCTCGCGGGCCGGCCGCCTGGCTTGCGACGGCTGCCGGTTCCTGATCCGGGCCCGATCCCTGACCAGATAGCCGCCGTCCGCGGCCTCATCGGCTGCGGGCTGGATCCGGTGCTGATCCCGCTGCCGCCGCCCAGCCCGCTCGGCACCCTGCCGGATCCGGCCGGGCCGATCCTCTCCCCGGACCTGCTGCGCACGCTGGGGCTCGGCCGGACGGCGATCGACCTCATGGCGACCGGCACGGAATCCGAGGACCTGCTGCAGGCGCAGGCCCGGCTGCGCGAGCTGGATGACCAGCTGTCGAAGGCCGTCCCGGCGAGCACGGCCGAGCCTGCGGCGCCGCCACGGCCGCTCCTGGTCGAGGACGAGCCGCTGCCCACGGTACAGCTCACCGCGGGTCAGCGGGCCCTGCTCGGCGAAGTCGTCGAACGGCTCAGAACCGGCCAGGAACCAGCTGCCCAGCAGGTCCTCAGCGCCATCCGGCGCGCGCACGCCGGCTACCCGGGTGGCTCGCTGGACCTGCTGAAACCGCCGGTCGGAGAGGATCTCCTGCCGAACATCGCGCTCGACATCGGGGCCCAGGCGGGTGAGCTCGCCACGGCCTTGCTGGACGCGCCCGACCGGGTCGACACGGTACTGGCCGGCCGGCGCCAGGAAGAGCAGCGACTGACCAGCGGCGCGACCTCCGCGGTGGCCGGCGCGCTGGCTCAGGCGCGCGCGGATGCCAGCCAGGCCGACAGCCGGACGCGCGGCGCCGTCCGGGCCGTGGCCGCCGCGACCGCCCGCGCGGCAGCCGGCGGCAGGGTCAGGACGCCCCGGATCAGCCGTACCCAGGCCCGGATCGAGACGGCGATCGCGGAGCTCCAGGAACCGGTGGCGCTGGAACTGGCCCGGCTTGACCAGCAGCTGCGCCGCCGTCTCGCGGCGCTGGAAGGCGCCATCCAGACCGAGGTCGCCGCCGTCGGGTACGCCCAGGCCCGCGACCTGAGGACGCTGCGGCCCGCGGCCACGCAGCCCGGCAACACCGCGGCCGCCCTGCAGGTCGACGCGGTCCGACGGTGGGCCCAGGACGCGACCGCGCAGCTGCAGGCCACGACGCTGCCGAAGCTGCAAGCCGACGCCCGGGCGCAGACCGAGCAGCTCCAGGCCAAGCTGAAAGCCGCCGCCACCCAGGCGATGTCGGCCCTGCGTGACTGGGGGAACGCGCACACCAAGGCCGGCGACACCTGGTGGGCCGAGCGCGGCGCGGACCTGGACCGCTGGTCCGCCGACGCCGCCGCCCAGGCGGAGTTCTGGGCGTCCAGGCACGAGCAGGCTTCCCGGCTGGGGCTGCTGGCGGACCTGGACGCGCTGCAGCGGCTGGGCGAGGCGCAGCAGGACGGCGGCGAGGAGGCCGCCCGCTCGTACCTGGCCAGCCTCGACCGGGAGGCGCAGGCCGTCATCGCCGAGCTGAGCGGCGGTAGCGGCGAGGCCCCGCAGGACTACGCGGGTGCGCTGGTGGCCGGGATCCGGGAGCGGGTCCGAGCTGCCCGGCAGCGCGAGTTCGAACTTGTGCTCGATCGCGAGGTGCTGGCCCTGGACCCGTTGCCGCAGGACAACTTCAGGGGCCTGACATTCCTGCTGAACTACGTACAGCCGGGCGTGAAGCTGGAGGAGCGGGCCGACGACATCAGAGAGGCCACCCACCGGCTCCGGGGCCATGACGAGGACGCCATCTTCGAGGCGCTGTCCGGCCTGACTCCGCTCGCGGCCCGGTTGCTGCCCGTGGTTTACCGGCAAAGGGCCAAGGGCGAATCCCTGGAGAGCGCGCTGCGCGGCGGCTGGGTGCGGGGCCTGAGCCACGACGAGATGCAGACCGCCCACGAACTGCTCCTCGAGGAGGGCACCCGGGTCGACGCGGCCGTCGGCACGATCCGGACGGCGATCGCCGGCGCCGGGGCGAACATCGCCGCCGTCAACCGGGCCTTGCGCTCCCTCACCGCCGAGGAGCGCTCGCTGGTGCGGTCCCGCTACCGCGAGCGCTACGACGACGACCTCGAGTCCGACCTGCGCGGCCAGTGGTCGCCCTCGGCTGCCGAGATCGAGGAGTCGCTCGCCATCCTGGCCGGCGACATGACGAAGGCGGACGCGATCGCGCTCGGCGCGGCCGTGCACACCCGGTACATCGGCGGCGAGTTCGAGTCGCCCACGCCCGTTACCACCATCGACCGCGAGCAGGCACAGCAGGTATTCGCCCGGATCAAGGCGGAGGTCGGGGCCGAGGGCGAGCAACGCGACTGGACCAGCATGCAGGTCCGCGCTGCGGTCATCGCGCGTAACCAGGAGGTCCTGCGGCGCTTCGACGAGCAGTCACGCAACGCCGTGTGGGCCGCGGACCGGCCGCCGGGGATCACGCCCAGCCAGGTGGCGCTGACCTTGCCCGGGGCCGGCGGCGACCTCCTCCAGGCGCTCGCCGTACAGGACGAGGTACGGGAGGACGTCGCCAGGATCCAGATCGAGGACGCGGGCGTGTGGGCCTCGGACAAGGTGCTGCTCGGGGTGTTCCGGGAGCAGAACGAGCGCAGCCAGGCCGAGGTGAACCGCGACTACGGCCCGATCCTGGCGGCCCGGCGGGCGGCGCGGCTGCGCGCCCTCGGTCCCATGACCGCCGAGCAAGCTGTCGACACCAGGATGCAGCTGGAGGTCCAGGACGAGCGGCAGCTGGACGCCATGGCCGACCAGCGCACCCGGCAGCGCATGAGCGACCTCGGCACCTCTTACCAGGAGCGCAGCGGCCGGTCGCTCGCCGCGATGGTCAGGGCCAACATGTCCGGTGTCGACGCCGAGGAGGCCCAGGCCCGGATCAGCGCCGGCGGAGTCCTGACACCGGACCAGCAGATACAGTTCGCGATCGACCGGTGGCGCACCGACGTGAAGACGCTCAGGTCGGTGGTCGGCCGGATGACCAAGAGCGAGCTGGAGCACTGGAACAAGGTCTGGCAGGACGAGCATCACGGGCAAAGCCTGGTCCAGGCCATCAAGGACAACACCAGCGGCCGCGACCAGGACGACCTGGTCGACATGGCCACCTACGGCCGGCCGACCACCGCGAGGCAAGCCCTGGACGCCGTCGTCCGCAAGTACGAAAGCGACCGGAAGAGCGGAACGCGGTTCGGTCAGTGGCTGGCCTCCGCCGAAGCGGCCAACTCGGCCCGCGATGTCGCGGAGCTGCGGCGCGCCTACGACGAGCTGCACGGCGCCCAGGACGGCTCGTCCGCCGATGCCCGCCGCGCCGACGTCGCCTTCGGCCTCGCCGCCGACCGGGCGAACGCCTCCATCGAACGGCAGCGCCAGGCGGTGGACTCCTGGTCCGACACCCTGGCCAACATCGCGGCGATCGCGACCGCGGTGGTGATCGGGGCCATCCTCGCGCCCTTCACCGGAGGCGCCTCGGCGGTCGTCGCCGCCGCCGTGATCAGCTCGGTCGCGGCCACCGCGGTCTCGATCGGGGTGAAGACGCTCGTCAAGGGCGGCGCCTACGGCAAGGACGAGTTCTACACCGACCTCGCCATCGGCGGCATCGACGCGCTGGTCTCCGGGCTCACCGCGGGCCTGGGGCACGCTCTGCTCGGCCCCGCGCGCGGCCTGGCCACGGCGAACCGGTCGATGCTCTTCCGCGCCCTGATGCGGCTGGGCCCCGTCGGCCGGGCCGCGGCCCGCGCGCAGATCCGGACGGTGGAGTACCTGAGCCGGTTCGGTACCCAGGGCCTGCTCGTCCGCGGCCTGGAACGCCGGGCCCTGCTCGGCGGGCTCGCCCAGTCCGAGCGGTGGATCAACCGGATGATCGCCAAGGGCGCGGCGCAGATGATCGAGGCGGGTGTCCAGGCCGTGCCCAGCCAGCTGGCGGGCGCCCTGGCGGACCCGGAGACGCTGCGGTCCGGTCCGTCGGCGGTGCTCCGCCACACCCTGACCGGCACCGCGCACAGCGTGCTCAGCAGCGTCGGGATCAGCGCCGGCCTGCACGTGGCCGGGCAAGGACTGCATGCCGCCGAGGCCGTCACCGACAGGCTGCTGCCCGCATCACGGCCGAGCCCCGCCGCCAGGCGGCTGGCCGCCTTCCACGAGTGGCAGGTGCTGGAGCGCCCCGGCGGGACGATGCGCGAGTTCACCGCCGAACGGAACCAGCGGCTGGCCGAGCAGTCGCAGCGGGCCCAGCAGGCGCACGACCTGGCCCGGGCCGCCCGGCGCGAACTGCTCGCCGGCCTGCCGCCGGCCGAGCGCGGCCGCTACGCCGGCATCCCGGTCGCGACCATGCCGGCGGCTGAATTCGCCCGGCTGCCGGGGGATCCGGCCGCCGGTGCCCAGCTCGTGGTGCGCGACGGACGCGCTGTCGTCGTCCTGCGCGAGGGGGTGCCTGCCGCCGCCGCCGCGGCCGTGCTGCCCGAGGTACGCAGCCGGGTGCTGGCCGGCACGGCCGGGATGACGGTCGAGGGGGCGCTGCCTCCCGCGCTGCGCGACACCCCGGCCGTGGTGGACCCGCACCTGCCCGGTGACGAGATCCGGGTGATCCCCGTCTCCGGCGCGGACGGATCGATCACCGGCGTCGAACTGCGGGTCGCGCCGGACGCGCACTGGGCTGACGTGATGCTGCACGCCGGCGAGATCCGCCGCTGGCGGCGCTGGGTCGGCCTGCTCGGCCAGACCCGGGAGTCGCTGGCCCACCTCGGCCGGCTGGCCGGCCTGGACCCGCTGACGCCGCAGAACCGGGCCCGGTTCGAGGCGGCCGGCGAGCTGGCCAAGCTCGGGCCCCTGATCGAGCAGCGGATACGGCGGCTCGCCGCGGCCCCCGACGCGCGCACCGCGGCCCGGATGGAGGGCCAGGTCCTCCATCAGCTGGCCCAGCTGGAACGGGCTCGCCGGATCTTCGCCGGCGAGGTCGCCGCCGAGCCGCGCGGTTACGTGGCGATGTCCGACACGCTGACCCCCTCCGCGCAGACCCAGTCCCGCAATGCGGTAGCTGAGATCAGGCGATTGAAGGAGGCCCACCGGAGCCTTGCCCAGCAGATCGCCGAGACCGAGACCAGGATCGGCGAGATCGCCAAGCCCGTGGAGACGGCCAGGCAGACCCTGGATGACGTGCTCGCAGGTTTCGAGGATCATCGCAGGCTTGGCTGGCTGGCCGAAATAGACATCGATCAGCCTGCCGATCGCGCGCGCCTTCAGGAGCTGCTGCGGACACTCCCCGAGGCGAGCCTGCCGCCAGAGGTGGTGCGGAAACAGTTCCAAGCGCGGGAGAAAGAGCGCGCCAGCCCCTCAGGGGCCGGCTACGTTCCCGCCGACGTCCTCGGCGCGTTCAGGGAACTGGCGAATGCCCAGGCCAAGGCCACTCTGGAACAGGCCGGGGCGTCCGCCCGCCTCAGTACGCTGCGTTCCGAGCAAGCCACGGTGAACAACGACCTGGCGTACTGGTCGGGGCCCGAGCACGTCAAGTTCCACGTGGAGGTGCTGGTCTCGGCCAAGCTTCAGGGGCAAGAGCCGACCGGTGGCTGGCGGCTTAAACCCCGGCGGGAACTGGCCAGGGGAACGCTGGCCAACCTGCTGTCCCAGCGGCACGGCGAGCAGACCGAGGTCCACCTGGCCAACTACATCGCCGAGGTACGGGACGAGTACCTGGTCAAGTACGGAGCCCCGGCAGGACCGCTGGGACACGGCGCGGACGTGATCTCGGTGGACAGGCACGGGAACGTTCGGCTCTGGGACTCTAAGTACCGGTCCAGTGGTGAAAGGGCAGAGATGACCGAGACGTTCACCGATAAGGATCTCCGGGAGAACGCCGTAGCCGAGGCGCTGAGGTTCCTGCGTGCTGGCGTGCCGCCGGGGCTGAGCCCGGAGATACGCCAGCGTGCTATCGAAAACCTCGAGAAGCGTGACTTCACGACCTACACCGTGTCGTCCGAGGAGATGGGCATCTTCCACCACTACAAGGAGCAGGCGTACGTGGACGGGAAGCCTGCCGCCGGGGAGATCGCGCGGGACGAGACATGGAAGCTGCCGTGAACGGCGCCCGCGGGTGGCCCGCCCTGCGGATCCGCGAGCTGCTCACCGAGAGCCTCGGCGACCCGGTGGACGCCGACCTCTTCGGCGGCTTCCTCGCCGCCTTCGGCGGTGCGCTGCACCGCGGCGGGCCGGCCCTCGTGTCCGACCCGCCGGAATACGGCGCGCTGCTGGTGGCCGAATTCGCCGGCCGCCCGCCGATGGCCATACCGGTCGACCCCGGCGTCGAGCCGGCCGGCCTGGACGCCGACCTCTCGGCCGTCCTGGCCGCCTGTGCCCGCCGTCACCGCGAGGCCGGCGAACGGGTGCCGTGCACTCACGACCTGCTGGCCGATCTCGTCCACGCCGCCCGGGAACGCATCGTGGACCCGGACGGCCGGGCGCTCACCCTGCTGGAGATCTTCGTGCAGCCGCCACCGCCCGCCTCCGGCCCCCCGGACCCGGCCGGGCCAGACTGGCGGGATCAGGCCGCGCTGCTCATAGCGGTCGGCCGGGCAGGGCTGCCAGGGCTCGCGCCGCTGGCCGCTGACGTGGAGATCCCCCCGGCCGCCGCCGGGCTGTGCGATCAGGACCGGCGCGTCCTGCTCGCGCTGCGGGATGTGGCGGTGGCGCGGGCCCGCGGCGTCGCGTTTACCCTGCCCGCGCACCCGGACCCGGGCGTGGCCCGGGCCCGGGCCCGGCTGCTGGCCGACATCGAGGCGGTCCTGGACGGGACCAGGCTGCCGGATCCGGACAGCCCGGCATACCTGCTGCGCGCCGTCGTTGACCCGGGAGCCGACGGGCGGATGCGGCGACGACGCTGAGGTGACGGCCGTAGGAGGAGAATCCAGTTATGTCGGCACGTGAGGCTGAGACAGGTATTTGCATCGTGCGGGTCGAGGTCCAGCCCGACCATCTGCTGATCACGGTCACGACCGAGCGGAACATCGGCCGCAGTCTTCACGTCGCCGGGTCCAGCCCCGAACGGCACTTCGCCGATCCGGACGCCGCGCTCCGGGCCGTCGCGGACTTCCTCAAGCGCTTCACGTCCGCTGCCCGCTCGTAGCGGCGGCTGAGCTGAGCCCTTCCGGCTGAGCGGCGGTAACACCGTGGTGACGGGGCGGGAGCTAGCGTGAGCGCATGTATGGGGAGGGGCATGGAGGACAAGGAGGGGACATGGGCGCACATGACGTCGCGGACGCAGACCCACGTGCCGCCCCGCCGGGGGAGAGTCCGGGGGACAGTACCGTGCACCTGCTGGGCGGTCCTTACGTGACCCGGAACGGCTTGCGGCTGGAAGTTCCCGAGGGGTCCAAGCGGCTTCTCGCCTTCCTCGCCTTCCGCAGAGGCCGGGTCGAGCGGTGTCATGCCGCCGGGACGCTGTGGCCCTCCGTCGAGGACCGCCGCGCCGCGGGCAATCTCCGGTCCGCGCTCTGGCGGCTGCGCGGTGCCGGCATCGACGTGCTGGAGGCCGACAAGAGGTCGATGGGCCTTCGCCAGGACGTGGCGGTGGACGTTTACGAGATCGCCGAGTGGGCCAGCCGGGTCGTCGGCCGGTGCCCGCGGCCGGGGGACCTGGCGCTGCGCCGGCCCCTGGCCGATGCCCTCGACTTGCTGCCGGGATGCTACGACGACTGGGCGATCATCGAGCGGGAGCGCATGCGTCAGCGGATGCTGCACGCGATGGAGGCGCTGAGCCGGGCGCTGACCGCGATGGGCCGCCACGGAGAAGCGGTCGAAGCGGCGATGACCGCGATCGTTGCCGAGCCGCTGCGGGAAAGCGCGCAACGTGTCCTGCTGGAGGCGCACCTGGCGGAGTCGAATCTCATCGAGGCCCGTCGCGATTTTCTCGCCTACCGGAACCTGGTGCGGCGCGAACTCGGCGTCGAGCCATCCGTCGAGCTGGCGGCCCTGGTCCGCCGGCCGATGTCCGATGGATCACATGCCAGCCGCGGGGCGTCGGTCGCGGCTACCGTCTGAGCAGCCCGGGGATTACGCTGGGTGTGTGGGCACGCGCGCGACCATTGGCTCCGGCCTGCTGCTGACATCCGGCCTTGCGGTGCAGGCCGCTTTTTGATGGCCGGGCCGAAGCCACTGCGGATACTGATCGCCGATGACCACGAGCCCACGCGGGACGACGTGCGCCGGGCGCTCGGAGGCGACGAGAGGTTCGATGTCTGCGCGGTGGCGGTCGATGCCGTCCAGGCCGTGCAGGCCGCGCTCCGCGAACGGCCCGATGTCTGCCTGCTCGATGTCCGGATGCCCGGCAGCGGAGTCGCCGCGGCGTGGGAGATCTCGGCGAGGCTGCCGGACGCCAAGATCGTGATGCTCACTGTTTCGGACGACGATGCCGATCTGTTCGCCGCGCTCCGGGCCGGGGCGGACGGGTACCTGCTGAAGACCATGAACCTGGCGCGGCTGCCGGCCGCACTGGCCGGCGTCTGTGCCGGTGAGGCGGCCATCCAGCGAACGCTGGTCGCCCGGGTACTGGACCGCTTCCACGGGCGGGAGCCGCGGTGGCGGCAGGTGGTCGGCGGCGAAGCTAACGGACGACGGATGACCAGCCGCGAGTGGCAGGTACTCGAGCTGCTCGCGCAGCAGCGGTCAACCGCGGAGATCGCCGAAGAGCTCGTGCTTTCCCCCAGCGCGGTACGAGTGCACATCGCCTCGATCGCACGCAAGATGAAGGTCGCCGATCGCGCCGCCCTGGTGGAGCTCTTCCGGCGATCGCGCTCAGAAACCTGAACGCCCACTTGCCCGCCGGTCCCTTGCGGGCCGGCCAGGCGCCGTGTAGGCGTTGAAGCAAGGCTCGTGTGCATCTTCGCATTTCCGCGTCGTAGCTGGTGAATGGAGGAATGTCAGCGCATAGCGAAAGGGCGGGGCACGAAAGGGGGTAATGAGGGTTGAATGGGGGGTACGCCAACTCCGGTATGCCAGTGTCTCTCAGCCTGGTCAGCTCGCTTCTGTCCCGCTGCGATCTTCGCGACAGCCCCGCCGTGCTGCTATTCGGCGAGCCCCGGGTCATAGCCGGCGGCATCAGCCTGCGGGTGCCAGACGGAAGCAAGAGGCTGCTGGCCTTCGTGGCCCTCGGCCCGGAGACAGTGGATCGCCGCTACGCCGCGGGCTCGCTATGGCCCGCGGGAAGTGACAAGCACGCGGCCGGCAGCCTGCGCTCAGCTCTGTGGCGGCTGAAGTCCGCGGGAATAGACGTCCTCGAGAGCGACCAGCGCACGCTGGCGCTGCGGCGGGCAGCTGTCGTGGATGTCCGCGTGGCATGCGAATGGGCCGGCCGGCTTGTCCGTGGATGTCCCGCCCCGGACGACCTGGGCGCCGTCAGCTGGCGCGGTGACTGCCTGGACTTGCTGCCCGGCTGGTCCGAAGATTGGGTGATCCTCGAGCGCGAGCATGTCCGCCAGCGGCTGCTGCATGCCCTGGAGGCCTTGTCGCGGCATCTCGCCGCGGCGGGCCGTCACGCGGAGGCGGTGGATGCCGCCGTCTGGGCGGTGAGCGCGGGACCGCTGCGGGAGAGCGCGGTCCGGGTCCTGATCGAGGCGCACCTGGCCGAGGGCAATCTCATCGAGGCCCGCCGGATCTATCAGGCATACAGCGATGCCGTCCGCCGCGAGCTCGGCGTCGAACCGGGCAGGCAGCTGGCCGGCCTGGTGCGAGCGGCGATCCGGCCCCGGAACGGGTCGCACGCGGATGTCAGCGCCGCCCGTCAGCCGGCCAGCTCGGACGGGCGCAGCGCCCGCCGGATGTAGGACTCCGCCTGCGGCTGCCACATCTGCCAGAGCCCGGCGAGCTGCCCGACCGGGTCGTCGTGCCAGTCGACCCGCAGGTCGGTGACCGGCCATGGCACCGACTCGGCGATGACCATCCCGGCCGACCGCACCGGGGAGACCTCGCCGCCCGCGGCCAGGCCGGCCGCCAGGGCGGCGATGAGCCGGTCGCCGAGGCTGTCACCAGCTCGTTCGGTAAAAATGGCCAGCATCGCCGCGGGCACGCCCCGGTCGGCCAGCAGGTTGCCCGCGGCGGCGGCGTCCGGCCCGCGGACGTCGGCCGCCTCGCCCAGGGCCAGCTCGCCGGAATAGCTGGCCGAGCCCCCGGCGGCGTCGACCGCTGCCAGCTGCCGGTACGCGATGTCCCCCGCGCACCCGGTGACGGCCGCCACCGCGTCACAGGCGGCCAGGCCGCCGGCCATCGCCTCGAGCAGCGCCTCGCGCAGCCGCGGATCGGTCGTGCTCTGGCTGCACACCGCGCCTACGCCGGCGCGGACCGCCAGGCACCGTGCCGCCACCGCCATGCTGGCGGAGGCGATGACGGCGCCGACCGCTCCGGTGCGCTCGCAGCGGCCCGCCAGCGAGAACGTCATGGCCCGACCGCCACCACCGTGACCTCGACCAGCCATTCGGGCCGGGCGAGCGCGGACACGACCAGGCCGGTGAACACCGGATACACCCCTGCGAGCCGCCGCCCGAGCACCCGGTACACCGGCTCGCGGTGGCGGATGTCGGTGAGGTAGACGGTGCAGGTCACCACGTGCTCGACCGACGCGCCGGCCTCCGCGAGCAGCGTCTCGACGTTCGTCATCACCTGCTCGGCCTGGGCGGCCGGGTTCCCGATGTGGACGCTCTCGCCGGTGTCCAGGTCCTGCGGCACCTGGCCGCGCAGGTAGATGGTGTTACCGGCCACCACCGCCTGGCACAGGTCATTGTCGAGCCGCTGCTCCGGATAGCTGTCAGCGGTGTTGAACGGCCGGATCCGCAGGTGACCGCCGGCGGTGACCGGTTCCCTCATTTGCGCACCGCCTCTGCGACTGCGGAGTACCTGGCCACCAGGTCCAGCGGGCCGCTGAAGTCGTAGTTGTTGTAGACGGCGAGCAGGTGCGAGAACGGCGGCGACTGCGCGAAGAGCTGGAACGTCAGCCGGTGCCCGGCGTAGTCGGAATTGAGCAGGTCCCGGGCCAGCGCGAAGAGCTTGCGCCGTTCTTCCGCCGGGATCTCCCCGACCCGGAAGTACTTCTTCAGCCAGTCGCCGGCACCGGGGCTGTCGAACATGGCCTTGCTGGGCATCAGGCTGACCTGGCAGCCGCACAGGTCGCGGACCAGGTGCATGACCGACGGCAGCTGGGCGGACGCGAAGACCCGGCCGGCGTACATCATCGGCTGGCTGGGCATCAGCAGCCCGCCCGGGCTGGATTCGGCCAGCTCGACCGCCGCGGTCAGGTGCGCGTTGATGCCCTCGCGGTAGCACGCGATCTGCGCGATCTTCTCCCGAACGGCCTGGTGCATCGTGACCCCGGTCGACCGGGCGCTCGCGTAGGCGACGCCGAGCAGGAAGTCCGCGAAGCGCAGGTAGCGCTGGACGTAGGGAAAGATGCTGTACCGGTGCAGCGTCGCGCGGATGAACGCGGCCGCCTTGGTGTGCCGGTAAAAGAAGACGTTCTCCCAGGGAATCTCCACGTCGTCGAAGACGATCATCGTGTCGATCTCGTCGTACCGGCTGGTCAGCGGGTAGTCATCCGGGTCGCGGCCGGCGGCGAAGGCAGACCGGCAGATGTGCTTGATGCCCGGGGCGCCCATGTCGGCGAGGAAGCCGACCGCGTAATCGCTGAGGACCTCGTTGTTCCATTCGCCGATGGTGGGTTTCACGAACGCCTGGTTGGCGTAGGCCGCCGCGGTCTCGAATTTGGCTCCGCGCACCACGATGCCGTTGCCGGTCTCGCGGACCACGTGCAGCAGGACATCGGGGTCCTGCTCCTGCGGCCGCAGCGAGCGGTTGCCCTTCGGGTCGGTGTTGGCCGAGACGTGGAACGGGTCGAGCAGCTGCGCCCGCCGGACGTGACGGGTGATGTTCGCGGAGAAGGCCGGGTCGATCTCGTTCAGCACGTCCTGCCCGTCGAACAGCGACCACATCTCGCCGACCGTCTCATCCCCCACGCGGGTGACCACGCCGCCGGCGTCGTCGAGGATGGCGTCGACCGAGGCTCGTTTGGCCCGCCAGTCGTCGCGGGTGCGCGGCGGGCGCGAAGTGGTGGCGCAGCGCTCCGCCGTCGCCTCGTCGACGTAGGTCAGCAGTCCGGCGGAGCCGGCCTCGTGAGCGAGATCGTAAATCCGCGCGCGCACGTTCACCATCGGCGCGAACGCCGGATGCGTGGCGACGTCATCGGCCTGCTCGCCGTCGATCCACACCTCGCGGCCGTCGCGGAGCGACTCGAGGTAGTCCTTGCCGGTTCGCAGCACTTTCGTTCCTCGGCTTTCGATGGGCTTCCTGCCGGCACAGCGTACCATCTCATTAGACTATTGGTATAGTTTACTGGCATGGTGGATGACGCTCCGGAACGGGCCTTCGCTGACGTGGGCGAGGTCATCGCGGCGAACCTGCACCGGCTCCGCACCGCCCGCCGGCTGTCCCTGGCCGCCCTCGCGACCCGCGCGGATGTCGCGAAGGCCACGCTGGCGAACCTGGAGCAGGGCCGGGGCAATCCGACGATCGAGACGCTGTGGTCGCTGGCCCTGGCGCTCGGCGTGGCCTTCAGCGACCTGCTGGAAGACCGGCGTGAAACCACCACCGCGGTCGTCCGGGCCCAGCAGGGCGCGCGGGTGCGCGGGTCGACGCCAGGCGGGAAACTCGACCTGCGGCTGCTCGACCGGATAGAGCGCGGTGGCCTGATCGAGGTCTTCGACATGTTCCTGCCGGCCGGGACCGAGCACCTCGGCAGCCCGCACGGCACCGGCGTCGTCGAGCGGGTGTTCGTACACCGGGGGATGATCACGGTCGGTCCGGCTGCCGGCCCGATAACGCTCGGGCCGGGCGACTACGCCCGGTACAGCGGCGACGGCCCGCACGTCTACCGCTCGGCCGGCCAGGACTGCCATGGGGTCCTGCTGGTCGGGTATCCGCCCGCCTGAGGTCAAGGGCTGGGCAGGACCGGCAGCAGGACGCACGCGGGGTCGAGCAGCACCACGCCATCGGGCATCTCCACCGCCACACCGGGCCGCAGCACGTACCGCACCGCGGCCGGGCCGAGGCCGAGCATGCGGTCCACCGCCATGCCCGCGATGCCGGACAGCGGATTCATCAGCCGGCCTCCTTCGCGGCGGGTCGCTGACGCCGGTCGGCTCCGGTGCGGCGCACGGCCGCGGTGGCCTTCCGCGCGGCCACCAGGATCGGGTCCCACACCGGGGCGAACGGCGGAGCGTACCCGAGGTCCAGGGCGGTCATCTCCTCGACCGTCATCCGGTTCCACAGCGCCGTCGCGGCCGTGTCGATCCGCTTGGCCGACCCCTCGTAGCCGACGATCTGCACGCCCAGCAGGCGCCCGGTGAGGCGTTCGGCGGTCATCTTGACGGTCATCTGCCGGGTGCCCGGGAAGTAGCCGGCCTTCGTGCTGGACTGCACAGTGACGGTCACGTACTCGAACCCGGCACGCTGCGCGTCGCGCTCGCGCAGCCCGGTCCGGGCGATCTCCAGGTGACAGACCTTGCTCACCGCCGTGCCGACCACCCCGGGGAAGGTGGCGTAGGAGCCGGCCAGGTTGTGCCCGATGACCCGGCCCTGCTTGTTGGCGTGGGTGCCCAGCGGCACATGCTGGTACTGGCCCGAGACCAGGTTGAGGACCTCCACGCAGTCACCGCCCGCCCAGATGTGGTCCTGGCCGAGGACCTGCATCTGGACGTTGGTGCGCAGGCCGCCGTGATCGCCCAGCGGCAGGCCGGCCTCGCGGGCCAGCGCGGTGTTCGGCCGGACCCCCAGGCCCAGTACGACCACATCGGCCGGGACCGGGCCGCCGGCGGTCAGCACCGAGCGGATCCTGCCGTCACGGCCGGCCTCGAATCCGGTGACGGCGGTGCCGGGGCGCACATCGATGCCGATGCCTTCCATGGCCCGGTGCACCGCGGCCCCCATGTCCGGGTCGAGCGTGGCCATCGGCTGGGCGGCCTGATCCACGACGGTCACCGCGAGGCCGTGCCGCACCATGGCCTCGGCCATCTCCACCCCGATGTAGCCCCCGCCGACCACCACGGCCCGCCGCGGCCGCGCGCGATCGAGGTCCGCCAGCAGCGCGGCGCCGTCGTCGAGCGTCTGCACCCCGAACACGCCGTCGGCGTCCACGCCGGGCAGCGGCGGCCGCACCGGGACCGCGCCGGTCGCGATGACCAGGGAGTCGAAGCCTTCCCGGTACGACCGCCCGGCGGCCAGGCCACGAACGGCCACCCGCCCGGCCGCGACGTCGATCTCCTCCACCTCGGTGCGCATCCGCAGGTCGATGCCGTTGCGCCGGTGCGCCTCCGGCGAACGGGCGACCAGGCGCTCCATCTCGCCGACGTCGCCGGCCACCCAGTACGGGATGCCGCAGGCAGAATAGGAGCTGTGCGCTCCGCGCTCGAACGCGACGATCTCGACCTCATCGCCCGCGATCCGCCTGGCCTGCGAGGCCGCGCTCATCCCGGCCGCGTCGGCCCCGATGACGACTATCCGCTCGGTCACCGGACGAGCGTACGCCACCGGCCGGGCCGCACCCTCACTAGGAAGATGCTTCCGTCCGGGGCGGCTCAGCCGTAGCTACGGCACGATCACCAGGGGCACCGGCGAGCGGCGGGCCAGGCTGACGGCCACCGAACCCACCATGCGGTGGCCAGCGTGGGACGAGCTTCCGACGACGATCACCACGGTCTGGTCAGCGTGGGCGTCGCGGATGGCGGTGGATACCGCGATCAGCTCGTCGGCGACAACGCCCTGGCGCCGCTCGAACTCCCAGGCCGCCCCGCTGGCGCGCAGCTGCCCGGCGGCCGTCGCGCGAAGCTCCTGCTCGATCTCGTCGAAGTCGGACTCCATTTCGGCTATGGCGCCGGGCGACATCATGACGAGGCTCGACAGGTGAGCCACGTACACGACGTGGATGCTGCCGACCCGGCCCTGCAGCAGGCGGGTCGCGGCGTCGAGCGCCCGGCTGGCGGGGGGAGATCCGTCATACCCGACGACCAAGCGCAGGAACCCCGTGGGCGGCACGGCATGGGTCATGTGGTTAAGGCTAGTCCCTCTGTGCGGGGGGTGTCCCCGGTGTAACGGGCGGATCTCTTGCTGTCGCCTGTCACTTCGGCCTCAGGGCGCTGCCGGCCGTCCGGCTGGAGATCGGGGCAGGCGGGCTCGCAGACCTACGACCAGCCCGAATTCCTGAACCGCTCGGCCTCGTCGCCCGTTTCGGTAGAGGTCAGAGGTTCAGGTTTTGAGGACGGCGGGGGACGGACAGGGGAATGCAAGTACGGCTGCTCGGGCCGGAGCTGGAGGCGGCGGTGCTGCGGCAGGACCAGGCGCTGGAGCTGGCGCCGGCGGCGCCGGCGCGGCGGGCCGCCCAGTCCCTTCCGCCTGCCCGGCTGGCGCCCGCGAGTGCCAGGCCGGTGCCGGCTGGTGATGCGCTGCCGCTGCTGGAGCGGGAGTCGGCGCTGGCGGCGCTGAGGGAGTACGCGGCGCAGGCCGCGGGCGGGGAGGGGCGGCTGGTGCTGCTGGGCGGTGAGGCGGGGGCGGGGAAGTCGGCGCTGGCCGAGCGGCTGCAGCGGGATCTGCCGCAGGCCCGCTGGTCGTGGGGGCTGTGTGATGGCCTGTTCACGCCGCGGCCGCTCGGGCCGTTGTTCGACCTGGCCGGCCAGCTGGGCGGGGTGCTGCTGGAGCGGTGCCGGGCCGGGGCGGGCCGCGAGGAGCTGTTCGGCGCGCTGCTGGGCCAGGTCAGCGGCCCTGGGGTGCTCGATGTGGTGGTGGTGGAGGATATCCACTGGGCCGATGAGGCCACTTTGGACCTGCTGCGGTATCTGGGCCGGCGGCTGCGCGGCGCGGCGGTGCTGCTGATCGTCACGTACCGGGAGGAGGGGCTGGCCGCGGGCGGCCCGGTCCGGGTGGCGCTGGGTGATCTGGGCGCGCAGCGGTGCACCCGGCGCATCGGCCTGGCGCCGTTGTCCCCCGATGCGGTGCGGGAGCTGGCGGGCGGCAGCGGGCTGCCGGCGGCCGAGCTGTACGAGCTGACCGGCGGGAACCCGTTTTATGTGACCGAGGTGCTGCGGGCCGGGGTGGGCCAGGTGCCGGCGTCGGCGCGGGATGCGGTGCTGGCCCGGGCGGCGCGGCTGGGCGGGCGGGCCCGCCGAGTGCTCGATGTCGCGGCGCTGACCGGGTCGCGGATCGAGGCGGGGGTGCTGGAGTCGGTGGCCGGCTGCCCGCCGCCGGTCCTGGATGAGCTGCTGGGCAGCGGCCTGCTGGGCTGGGACGGCGGGTGGGTGCGGTTCCGCCACGAGATCGCCAGGCTGGCGGTGGCGCAGGCGGTGCCCGGGCACCGGGGCCGGGTGATTCACCGGCGGGTGCTGGCCGCGCTGGGGTCCTCCGGCGGCGGGGATGATGCCCGGATGGCGTTCCACGCCGAGGCGGCGGGCGACGGGGCGGCGGTGCTGCGGCACGCGCCCGCGGCCGCGTGCCGGGCCGCCCGGCTGGGGTCGCACCGGGAGGCCGCCGCGCAGTACGAGCGGGCGCTGCGGTTCGCCGGCCGCGCGGACCGGGCCACGCGCGCCGGGCTGTACGAGGGGCTGGCCGACGAGGTGCCGCTGCTGGACCGGTGGGAGGACGCCGAGACCGCGGGGGAACGGGCGCTGGCGCTGTGGCGCGAGGCGGGCGACCGGCTGCGGGAAGGCGACGCGCTGCGGCGGCTGTCCCGCATCCGGTGGAACCTGTGCCGCGGTCGCGAGGCCGTCGACGCTGTTGAGGCCGCCATCTCGGCTCTCGAGCCGCTGGGGCCCGGCGTCGAGCTCGCGCGGGCCTACGCCACCTTCGCCAACCAGCGGATGCTCTACGCCGACTATGACGTCGCCATCGACCTGGCCCTGCGGGCCGAGGAGCTGGCTATCAGGTTCGGTGCCACGGACGTCCAAAGCGACGCGCTCAACACCCAGGCCGCCAGCCGCTCGGCCAAGGGCCTGGACTGGTCCGGGCAGATGCGCCGCGCGCTCGACATCGCGCTGGCCGGGGGCCACCATCACGAGGCGGGGCGCGCCTACACCAACCTGGCCGGAATCCACGCCGACAAGCGGGAGTTCGCCGAGGCCGAACGGTACCTGGAGCCAGGCATCGCGTACTGCGATGAGCACGACATCACCACGTTCGCGATCTGCCTGCGCGGCGAGCACGCGAACGCGCTGGAACGCGCCGCACGCTGGGACGAGGCCGTCGCGCTGAGCACCGAGATCCTGATCAAGGTCGGCCCGTCCCCGGCGAACCGGCTCTGCTCGCTGATCCGGCTCGGCGTGATCGGGGCCCGGCGGGGCGAGCCCGGGGCCTGGGAGTACCTCGATGAGGCCGCCGCCACGGCGGACGGGGCCGGCGAGCCGCAGCAGCAGATACCGGCCCGGCTGGCGCGCGCCGAGGCGCACTGGCTCGAAGGCAACCTTGACGCGGCCCGGCGCGAGGCCGGACTGGCCCACGATGCGTGCGCCACCCCCAACGCCTGGCTTCGCGGCGCGGTCGCAGCCTGGCTACGCCGCCTAGGCTCCCCGCGCCGCCTTATGCCAGGAGAGGTAGCGGAGCCGTACCGGCTGCTGCTCGACGGCGACCTGGTAAGCGCCGCTCACGTCTGGACCCGCCTGGGCTGCCCGTACGACGCGGCGATGGCCCTGGCCGACGCGTCCGATGAGGAAGCCTTGCGCGAGGCCCTCCGCATCGTCACCAGCATGGGCGCCCAGCCTGCAGCCCGGATCATCAGGCAGCGCCTGCGGGCGCTGGGCGCCCGGTCGATTCCGGCCGGCCCGCACACGGCCACACGGGAGCGGCCGTTCGGCCTGACCCGGCGCGAGTGCGAGGTTCTCGACCTGATCTGCGCCGAGCTCACCAACGCGGAGATCGCCGCGAAGCTGTTCATCTCCGTCAAGACCGTCGATCACCACGTTTCGGCCATCCTCGCGAAGCTGGGCGTACCGACCCGGGCCGCCGCGAGGCGCGCCGCCCAGTCCCGCCTGGCGGGCGACGGAAAGTAGCGAGTCAGGTGGCGAGCACATCTGGCGAGCTCGCGTCGTAGTCGGCGAGCCAGGCGGCGCCGCGCCCTTCCGGGTCGCGCCGGTTCACGCGCCGTCGCCATGCGATCTTCAGATCTCGCTGCCAGGCGGCCCACGGCGACGCTAGGTGGTTGCTCAGCCCCCGCTCGCGGGCGGTGAGCACCACCCGGCTTGCTCTCGGCCGGCGGGTGCGCTCGTACCGGGCCAGGCCGGTGAGCGGATCAGCGGCCTCCGCCGAGAGCGCCGTCGCCAGGACCGCGCCGTCCTCGATCGCCTGGCAGGCGCCCTGTCCGAGGTAAGGGAGCATCGGATGCGCGGCGTCGCCCAGGACGGTGACCCGGCCGCGCGTCCACTGCGGGATCGGGTCGCGGTCGTAGAGGGCCCACTTGTACCAGATGTCCGCGGCGGCGAAGAGGCGGAGCAGGGACTCGTGCCAGCCGGCGTAGCGCTCGAGCACCTCCTCGCGGCTGCACTCGGCGATCCACGACTCGTGGCGGTAGCCGTCATCGTCGTAGTGGCAGACAACGTTGATCAGTTCCTCTCCGCGCAGCGGATACAGCACGATCGTGCCGTGCGGGCCGAGCCACTGGGCCCCTTCGGTGGAGGGCCGGGTGCCGCGGACGGCTCCGGCCAGGACGACGCTGCGGTAGC
>Ga0335078_10000943_pt1 | contig 44315 bp, 37 predicted proteins | sample Lox_Sample_32_FD_206711 | JGI IMG/M metagenome (GOLD analysis project Ga0335078, IMG submission 206711) | Soil microbial communities from Loxahatchee National Wildlife Refuge, Florida, United States - Lox_Sample_3.2 | ecosystem: Environmental > Terrestrial > Soil > Wetlands | place: USA...
AGGCGTCATTCCAGAGCCGTGCCTCCAGATGGCTTTCCACCTTCGCCAGATAGAAATACGGGCCCTTGCCCTTGTCGATCTGGCGCCGGGCGCAATGCGTGAAATATAGCGCAAAATCAAACAAACTGCCCGAAACGCGCGTGCCGTCCACGAGCACATGCTTCTCGTCCAGGTGCCAGCCGCGTGGCCGCACCACGATGGTCGCAACCTCGTCGTCTGGCTTGAGCTGGTAGGACTTGCCGTCAGCGGAGCTGAAGTCGATCTTCCGGTCCAGGGCGTCCTTCAGGTTGAGCTGGCCGGTGATCATGTTGTCCCACAGCGGGGTGTTCGCATCCTCGAAGTCGGCGAGCCATACCCGCGCGCCCGAATTCAGCGCGTTGATCGTCATCTTCTGGTCTGTCGGGCCGGTGATCTCCACCCGCCGGTCGACCAGCCCAGGCGCGGGCGGCGCGACCCGCCAGGACCGCTCCTGCCTGACCTGCCGGGTCTGCGGCAGGAAATCCAGCGTCGCCCCCGCGATCAGTTGCTCCTGGCGGCGGGCCCTGGCGGACAGGAGCTCCGCGCGCCGCGGGGCGAGTTCCCGGTGCAGCGCGGCTACCAGGCCTAGCGCCTCATCGGTGAGGATCTCGTCGTACCTGTCGCCGGCCGGACCTATGACCTGGACGCCTTCGGTCTCCATCATGATGGCTCCTTCCGGGTCGTAGCAGCGCACGGCGGCGGCCCTGAAGTCCAAGGTTAACGATCCCGCCCCGAGCCGGGCCGGCGTGGCTGGCCAGGATCGCGTTACGGGTCACATCTGCGGCCGGCCGGACGTTTACCGAGGAGCGGGGCGTTAACCAGATGAACACGGGTCGCCGCCGTGGGACGATCGTGATGACCGGTCGGGCAGCAGCCCGCCCTATGCCTTGGAGAAAGATGTCCCTACCATCGAGCCGCCTGCCCCTATCGCACGCCAGCGCCGAGCCGCCCGCCGTGAGCCAGGCCGGCGGCGGGCCGGATAACGCGGGTCAGCTCGACCTGGAGGACCGGCACGCGCTGCGCCGGGTCGCCGGGCTATCCACCGAGCTGCAGGACGTCACCGAGGTTGAGTACCGCGAGCTGCGGCTGGAGCGGGTGGTCCTGATGGGGGTCTGGACGGACGGGACCCTGGCCACCGCCGAGAACTCGCTGCGGGAGCTGTCCCGGCTCGCCGAGACCGCGGGGTCACAGGTGCTGGACGGCCTGATCCAGCGGCGCAGCCGACCGGAGCCGGCGACCTACGTGGGTGCCGGCAAGGCAGCTGAACTGGCCGAACTGGTCGCAGTGTCCGGCGCTGACACGGTGATCTGTGACGGCGAGCTGACGCCCGGTCAGTTGCGCAGGCTGGAAGGCATCGTAGGAGTGAAGGTCGTCGACCGGACGGCCCTGATACTGGACATCTTCGCCCAGCATGCGCGGAGCAAGGAGGGCAAGGCCCAGGTAGAGCTGGCGCAGCTGCAGTACCTGCTGCCCCGGCTCCGCGGCTGGGGCGAGTCGCTGTCCAGGCAGGCCGGAGGCCGGGTCGCCGGGGGTGGGGGCATCGGAACCCGCGGCCCGGGCGAGACCAAGATTGAGACGGACCGGCGCCGGATCAGGGCGCGGACGACCAGGCTGCGCCGCGAGGTCGCCGACATGTCGGTGGGCCGCCAGGTCCAGCGCGGACAGCGCCGCAGGCGCGAAGTGCCAGCGGTCGCGATCGCCGGATACACCAATGCCGGCAAGTCCAGCCTGCTCAACCGGCTGACCGGGGCGCAGGTCCTGGTCGATGACTCCTTGTTCGCCACCCTCGACCCCGCGGTACGGCGGGCCCGGACGCCGGCGGGCCGGCCGTTCACGCTGACCGACACGGTGGGCTTCGTCCGGCATCTCCCGCATCAGCTCGTGGACGCCTTCCGGTCCACGCTCGAGGAGGTTACCGAGGCGGACTTGATCCTGCACGTTGTCGACGCCTCTGATGCCGAGCCGAGGGCGCAGATTGCGGCCGTGCGCGAGGTGCTCGGTCAGATCGGTGCCGCTGGCGTGCCCGAGCTCGTCGTGATCAACAAGGCCGACATGGCCGGGCCGATCGAGTTGGAAGGCTTGCGGCTGGCCGAGCGCGGGTCGGTAGTGGTTTCCGCCCGCACCGGGGCAGGGATCGACGACCTGCTCCTCGAGCTTGAGCGGTTGCTGCCGCGGCACGACCGTGAGGTCGTGGTCACGGTCCCTTATGACCGGGGCGACCTGGTCTCGCGCGCGCATCAGGAGGGCGAGGTGCTCGCAGTCCGGCACGGCCAGGAGGGCACCGAGCTGACCGCGCGGGTGCCGGCTGGCCTCGCCGCGGAGCTAGGCCGGCTCGTGACGCCGTCACGGCCCTAGCCGATAACAGCCCTCCCGGGCCTGCCGTATTACTGCCGGCAGGTGTCCGCGCGGATACCGTGCTCACACCACATATCGCGCTGCGGTATCGCGTTTGCGGGGCACTATGTCGTCGCGATAACTGCCTGGCGGGAAATCACGAAATCGTGGCAGCGGTGCCGGGCCAAGGCAATGGCGGATAGGCCCGTCCCCGCGTAGCGAGGCAGAGATGTGGGGTCAGTCGTGTCGGCGCGCAGACCCGGTGCGGCAGCTATGTCTGGGCGGGGCTGTCCGCCCTGGGTTGGCTGCCCGGGGCTCAGCCGACGACGGGCGCACCGCCCGATTTCGGCCTGAAGCGCCGCCGGGACCACTCCTCGGAGGCAGGAGAGCACTGAGCGTTTCCGTCAGCCATTAAGCCCAGGCAATCCGCGTGAGCCTCTGTACAAGGACCCTTCCGTGCAATAGCGTGACTCAACCGATATGTTTGCTGGCGCATCCACTGCGTCGCTTTACGCGATCTGATTGCCGGGCGCTGCAGCACCGAGCACGAGTCATGGCAGGTGGCCGATCATGGTCAACCGGACCTTCGCCAGCGACGCTTCCTGGCGGGAGGGCGCGCGGCGGTGACCGTCCGCTTGCTTACCAACATCGGTCGGCTCTGGACCGGCTCCGAGGTGTGGAGCAACGCGGCCATCTTGTCCCATGATGATCGTATTGCGTGGGTTGGTCCGGCATCGGAGCTTCCGGGCAGCATCCCGGGCGTGATCGAGGACATCGTCGATGTCGATCACGTGGAGAACCTCAACGGCGGGCTGGTCACGCCCGGGCTCATCGACGCCCACACCCATCCCGTCTACGCAGGCAACCGCTATGCGGAACTCGCCATGCGCTCGAGCGGATCTTCGCCGACTGAGATCGCCGCGGCTGGCGGCGGGATGGCATCCACGGTCACGGTCACCCGCGGGACGGATCCCTGGACGCTGTGCGACGCGGTGCGGGCTCGGCTGCGTAACTGGCTGCTGAGCGGGACAACGACGATCGAGGCCAAGACCGGCTATCACCTGACCAGAGACGGCGAGCTCGCTGACATCCGGCTGCTCCGCTCGCTGGAGGGGGAGAGCGGGGTCCCCCGCGTCCACGCCACGTTCCTGGCCGCTCATGCCGTGCCGCCCGAGTACTTCGGGCGACGTCACGACTACGTCGACGCGGTCAGCGACTGGTGTGCGGACGCGGCCGTGGCCGGCGCCGACAGCGTGGATGTGTACTGCGACGACGGGCGGTTCACCGAACGGGAGGCGCGCTGGGTCCTCAACGCGGGACGGTCCTCGGGCCTCCTGCCCAGGCTGCATGCCTGCGGCAGCTCGGGGAGCGGCGCGGCCAGGCTGGCGGCCGAACTCGGATGCGCGTCCGCCGACCTGCTGCACGACGCCGATGAGAAGGATGTCGTGGCGCTGGCTCACGCAGGCGTGGCCGCCGTGGTCTGCCCGGCCACCTCCCTGGGGACAGGGCGAGTCCCGCCGGTCCGCGCGCTGCTCGACCAGGGCGCGGCCGTCGCACTCGGCTCTGATCACTCTCCGGGCGGGATCGGGATCACGTCCATGCCGCTCGTTATCGCGCTGGCGGTCGCCCATTTCGGTATGAGCGTCACCGAGGCGCTTCGCGCGGCCACCGTCGGCGGAGCCCAGGCCCTGCGCGCGCCCGACCGGGGCGCGATGGTCCGCGGCAGGTTTGCCGATATCGTGGCCTGGGATGCAGATCACGAGGGTGCCTTCGCCTGGGCCTACGGCCTCAAGCCGCTCCGCGTGTGGCGGGGTGGCGAGCCAGCGGTGGGCTGAGGCCGGGTAGCGGCGGCCAGAGTTCTGCCATGACCGCAGCGGTCGCCGTTGTCACCGACTCCACGGCATGCCTGCCCGCCGACCTGTCGGGGCGGCATGGCATCCGGGTGGTGCCGCTGCGCGTCGTCACCGGCGGACTGGCATTCGACGACGGGCCGAGCGCGCTGTCCGGCACGCTCGAGGCGGAGCATCGGCGCGATCCGCGGGTCAGCACGGCCAGCCCGGCACCGGGCGTCTTTGCCGCCGCCTACGCGGCCGCTGCGGCGGCGGGCGCGCACGCGATCGTGTCCGTCCACCTCTCCGCGTGCCTTTCCGGGACCGTCAACTCGGCAACGCTGGCTGCGGCCGGGGCGCCGGTGCCGGTCCGGGTGGTCGACTCGCGTTCCCTCGGGATGGGCCTGGGTCTCGCCGTGCTCGCCGCGGCGGAGGTGGCCGGCGCCGGGGGGACGCCCCAGGACGTAGCCGCCGCGGCGGCCGCCACGTCGGCCCGGCTGCGCTCATTCTTCGTGCTGGACAGTCTGGACCGGCTGAGCGCCGGCGGCAGGCTTGATCCCGGTTCTGCCGGACTGGGCTCCGGGCTGACGGTCAGGCCGTTGCTGCACCTGCGCGAAGGCCGCGTGTCGGTGCTCGAGAAGCTCCGCACTCCGTCGGCTGCGGTGCGCCGCCTCGAGGAGGTCGCCGCAGAGTTCGCGGGCGACGCGCCGGTCGACGTGGCCGTCCAATATCTGGGCCAGCCCGAGCGCGGGACAGCGCTCGCCAGCCGGCTCGAGTTGCTCATACCGGGCGCCCGGCGCAGGTATCTGGCCGAAGCGGACCCGGTCATCCTGGCTCACACCGGCCCGGGAATGCTCGGTGTCGTTGTCGCTCCCTGCTGATGGCCCGGGTCGTCGTTCCCCTGAGGGCTGCCCGGGACCGTCCGGCGCGTTCCGCCCGCCGCGTCGTGGCCGGTTTCGTGGCATGCTGCAGCCATGCCCTCTTCTGGCACTGATGCCGCCGGCGGCGACCAGGCTCGCGCCGCGCCGGTGACGGTGATCGTCGGAGACGAGGAACTGCTGGTCGAGCGTGCCGTGTCAGCCGTCGTTGCCGAGGTGACCGCCGCCGGCCGCCGGCCGGGCGGTCCCGGGCAGGCAGCCCTGGCCGGCTCGCCGGACGTGCACGACGTGCGTGCCGCCGACCTGCGGCCAGGTGATCTCCCGGGCCTTACCGCACCGTCCCTGTTCGGCGAGAGCTGCCTGGTCATCGTCAGGTCCGTGCAGGATGCCGTTAAGGACGCCGCGGCCGAACTAGGCCGCCTTGCGGCCGCTCCGCCGCCAGGCGTGGCGCTCGTGCTGACTCATTCCGGCGCGGCGAGGAACAGGCCGCTGCTGGCCAGTCTGGCGAGCAGCGGGTGCAGACGGGTCGACTGCCCGGCGGTCAAGCGTTTCGGCGAGCGGCTGGATTTCTTGCGAGCCGAGTTCGGCCGGGCCGGGCGGAAGGCTGATGACGCAGGCCTGCGTGCGCTACTCGACGCGGTCGGCAACGACCTCCGGGATCTGGCGGCGGCGTGCGGCCAGCTGGCGGACGACACGAGCGGGCTGATCAACCAGGCAGCGGTGGCGCGGTATTACCGCGGCCGGGCAGAGGCGACCGGGTTCACGGTTGCCGACCGCGCAGTCGAGGGGAAGCTGGCCGATGCCCTCGCGCAGCTGCGGTGGGCGCTGGCGACCGGCGTGTCGCCGGTGCTGATCACGAGTGCCCTCGCCCAGGGCGTGCGGGCGCTCGGGCGGGTGGGCGCGGCTGCACGGGTACGGGGCGCCGAGGCGCTGGCGGCCGAGCTTGGCATGCCGCCGTGGAAGGTTGACCGGGTGCGTCAGCAGCTCCGTGGCTGGACAGCTGAAGGCGTGGCGCGTGCGCACGCCGCGGTCGCCCTGGCCGATGCCCGGGTGAAGGGCGAGGGATCGAGCCCGGGATATGCCCTGGAGCGCGCCATCACCGAGATCGTGGCCTGCCGTTCGCGGAACTGACCGCTGGTCAGCCCAGCTTCATCTGGCCGGCGCGCTTGGCGATCGCAGACTTCCGGTTGGCTGCCTGGTTCTTATGGATGACGCCCTTGCTGGCCGCTTTGTCCAACTTTACGAAGGCGGCGCGCATTGCCTGCGTCGCCTTCTCCTCGTCGCCCGCATCCGCTGCCTCGCGGAAATGCCGCACCGAAGTCTTCAGTGCCGATTTGACGGCCTTGTTGCGCTGGCGCGCTTTCTCGTTCTGCTTGTTCCGCTTGATCTGAGACTTGATATTCGCCACGCGGGTGCCTCGCTAGAAGTCTTGGTGATCAGGTATGCCCGCCGCGCGGGACCGCGGCGCCGCGTCCGGCCGGGTGGGTGCGGGGCAGGCGGGCAGCGCTGCCAAGGGTATCCGAGATCAGGCCGACCGCTCAAACCGAGTGCAAGCCGGCCGGCTCGGCGTGGCCGGTACCCTGGGCTGACGTAGCCAGGCCAGACGGGGCCGGAGGTATCGGGGCTGAATCGTACTATAAGAGATTAAGTCTTGTTATAACGACTACTACCTGGCGGATGCCCGTGCCACCAATGCCCGAGCCGCGAACGGCCAGGCCAGCCATGCCTGAGCCGGGCCGCACCGATCAGGCGGTGATCCGAAATTTCTGCATCATCGCCCATATCGATCATGGCAAGTCAACGCTCGCCGACCGGATGCTGCAGCTCACCGGCGTGGTGGGCGAGCGGCAGATGCGCGCGCAGTATCTGGACCGGATGGATATCGAACGCGAGCGCGGGATCACGATCAAGAGCCAGGCAGTCCGCCTTCCCTGGCAGGGCAGCGATGGCAGCCAGTACGTGCTGAACCTGATCGACACCCCGGGTCATGTCGACTTCTCGTATGAGGTGTCCCGGTCCCTGGCCGCCTGCGAGGGCGCGGTCCTGCTGGTGGACGCCGCGCAGGGCATCGAGGCGCAGACCCTGGCCAACCTGTACCTGGCGCTCGACGCCGACCTGCACGTCATCCCGACGCTGAACAAGATTGACCTGCCGGCCGCGGAGCCGGAGAAGTACGCGGCGGAGATCGCTGGCCTGGTCGGCTGCGACCCCTCTGAGGTGCTCAGGGTCTCGGCCAAGACCGGCGAAGGTGTCGTCGGCCTGCTGAACGCGATCGTGGAGCAGGTTCCGGCGCCCGGTGGCGATCCCGGCGCCCCGGCGCGCGCCATGATCTTCGACTCGGTCTACGACACGTACCGCGGAGTGGTCACCTACGTCCGGGTGGTGGACGGGCGCCTGTCCCGGCGTGAGAAGACCCTGATGCTCTCCACCAGGGCGGTGCACGAGACGCTGGAGGTCGGGGTGATCTCCCCCGAGCCTGTCCCGTCCGACGGCCTGGGGGCCGGCGAGGTCGGCTACCTGATCACGGGAGTGAAGGACGTGCGCCAGGCGCGGGTCGGCGATACCGTCACGAGCGCGAACAGGCCCGCTCCCGAGGCGCTGCCCGGCTATGACCACCCCAGGCCGATGGTGTTCTCTGGCCTGTACCCGGTGGACGGCGACGACTATCCGGAGCTGCGCGACGCGTTGGACAAGCTCCGGCTCAACGATGCCTCGCTGGTCTATGAGCCGGAGACGTCGAGCGCGCTCGGGTTCGGCTTCCGCTGCGGGTTCCTCGGCCTGCTGCACATGGACATCGTCCGGGAGCGGCTGGAGCGGGAGTTCGACCTGACGCTCATCTCCACCGCACCGAACGTCGTCTACCGCGTGGTGATGGAGGCAGGCGCCGAGTTGATCGTGACCAACCCGAGTGATTTCCCCGGGGGCTCCGGGGGGGCGTCCGCTCGTGCAGGAAAAGGTGCGGATGGCAAGGTCAGCCAGGTCTTCGAGCCGACGGTCCGGGCCACGGTGCTCGCACCCAGTGACTATATCGGGGCGATCATGGAGCTGTGCCAGGGCAGGCGAGGCGCGCTGCTCGGGATGGATTACCTGTCCGCCGACCGGGTGGAGATCCGCTATACCCTGCCGCTGGCCGAGATCATCTTTGACTTCTTCGACCAGCTGAAGTCCCGCACCCGCGGCTATGCCTCGCTGGATTACGAGCCTGCAGGCGAGCAAGAGGCTGATCTCGTGAAGGTCGACATCCTGCTGCAGGGCCAGCCAGTGGACGCGTTCAGCCAGATCGTGCATGTCGACAAGGCCCGCGAATACGGCCTGGCCATGACCGCGAGGCTGAAGGAGTTGATCCCGCGGCAGCAGTTCGAGGTGCCGATTCAGGCCGCCATCGGATCGCGGGTGATTGCCCGCGAGAACATTCGGGCCATACGCAAGGACGTGCTGGCGAAGTGCTACGGCGGTGATATCACCCGCAAACGCAAGCTGCTCGAGAGGCAGAAGGAGGGCAAGCGGCGGATGAAGGTCATCGGCCGGGTGGAGGTCCCACAGGAGGCTTTCGTCGCTGCCCTGTCGACCGAGCAGGGCTCAGAGAAGAGGCGCTGAATCAGCTAGAGGATGAGTGCACTATAGCGGGAATCAGCCCGGTGCTGGTCAGCTTCCGAGCCGCAGAGCCGTGATGGCGACCACGATCACACCGATGAAAAGTACCAGCACGCAAGCGCCTATCCAGCCGAGCACCAGTCCCGCGGTCGCCATGCCCATGCCCTGCTCACCGGTGCGGCGGAGCTCACGACGGGCGATGTGGCCGAGCACGATCGCGGGGATGGTGCTCAGGCAGCCGGTGAACGGCTGAGCCAGGCCGCAGGCCAGCGCGGCAACCGCGAGCGGGCTGGTCCTGGCCGCCGCGCCGGGCGAGGCCAGCCCGGCGGCACGGCCTCCGGGGAGGTCCGCGGTGACCGCGGCCAGGTCGGCCAGCGTGCGCGCGGCGAACGCCCGGTCGGCCCGGGCGTCGTACTCGTCCTTGGTCAGCCTGCCCTCGGCAAAACCAGCCTTCAGGACGTCGACCGCTCGTTCCCGGTCCGCGGTCGAGGCTCGCAGGTAACCGTCGCCAGCAGCGGGAATGCCGTACTGAGGCCTCCCTGTCATCGCCACCTCCCCCGGTGCAGCCAGCCTAACCCGATTATGGCGGGCCGCGGATCCGCGGGGCGCCGCCAGCCAGGGTTCGAGCTGCTCGCGGGCAGGGGTTACGGTGCCGGTGTGAACCCAGGCCTGCTGCCGGATGGCGAGCGCGTCCCCGCCGATGCGGCGCTGCCGCCCGCGGCCCTGGCCGGACTCGGCCAGCGTCCGTTCGGAGTCTATGTCCACGTGCCGTTCTGCGTGACCCGGTGCGGCTACTGCGACTTCAACACCTATACGGCCGCCGAGCTGGGACCCGGTGCCTCCAGGGATTCCTACGCTGGCCAGGCGATCGGCGAGATCCGGCTGGCGCGACGGGTGCTGGGCAGCGCCCCGCCGCCGGCCGACACCGTGTTTTTCGGCGGCGGGACGCCGACGCTGCTGCCGCCTGCCGACCTCGCCGCGATCCTGGCTGCCATCGACGGGGAGTTCGGCCTAGCTGCTGGCGCCGAGGTGACGGCGGAGGCGAACCCGGAAACCATTGACGAGCGGTCCCTGACAGATCTGCGCGCCAGCGGCTTCACCCGGATCTCGATTGGCATGCAGAGCTCGGTGAGCCGCGTGCTGAGCGTTCTGGACCGAAAGCACGAACCGGGGCGGCCCGAGAGGTGCGTCGCGTGGGCCCGGTCGGCCGGCTTCGAGCACGTCAGCCTGGACCTGATCTACGGGACCCCGGGGGAGACCGACCAGGACTGGGAACGGTCGCTGCGCGCCGCGGTATCCGCCGGTCCCGACCACATCTCCGGCTACGCGCTGATCGTCGAGGAGGGTACGAGGCTGGCCCGGTCGATCAGGCGGGGGCAGCTGCCCGCGCCGGACGACGACGTGATGGCCGACCGGTACCTGGCAGCCGACGGCTTGCTCACCGCCGCCGGGCTGCACTGGTACGAGATCTCCAACTGGGCGGCGTCGCCCGAAGCTGCGTGCAGGCACAACCTGCTCTACTGGACCGGCGGCGACTGGTGGGGCATCGGTCCTGGCGCGCATAGTCACATCGGCGGAACCCGGTGGTGGAACGTTCGGCACCCGCGCGCCTATGCGGCTCGCATCGCGGCCGGCGTGAGCCCCGGGCAGGCACGCGAGATCCTGAGCCGGGCAGAGCGCAGGACAGAACGGGTCATGCTCCTGACCCGGCTGGCAGCCGGCTGCCCGCTGGACGAGCTGACGTCAGCCGGGCGCGCCGCGGCGGCGGCAGCCGTCACGGACGGCCTCGCGGATGCGGCGGGGTACGCCGAAGGAAGGGTGGTGCTGACGCCGTCCGGCAGGCTGCTGGCGGATGCGGTGATCCGCGGCCTGACCGGCTGAGCCTGAGCCGGCTGAGGGTCAGGTGCGGCCATCCGGGCCGGAGAAGCCCCGCAAGAGAGCGTCGACCGCGGGCAGCGGCCTCAGCGCACGATGGTGGCGCAGATCCAGGCGGGGATCTGGTAGGAGTCACCCCGGTTCGCGCTGGAGGCTGCGCGTATCACGTATCCCAGAACCGCCAGCCACAGCGCGGCCGTCAGGGGCACCGAGATGACGAGGGCGAAGACCAGGCTGTCGAGCGCGAGCATCGCGCCCAGAATCAGGACACAGAATGTATAGAGGAGCGCGCTGATCGACAGATTCAGCGCGCGGACCGCGTGGTACCGGACAAAGCCCGATGTATGCCTCTTGACCAAATAAGTGACCAGCGGGACCAAGGGGCCGAGGAACGGCACGCCCAGGTAGCTGAGCATGGCCAAGCGCTCCTCGTCCGGATCCTGGGAAGCTGCGGGGGGCGCGAGGTTCGGGGCCGCCGACGACCGGTCCGGTCCGGCCTGCCGGCTCCACTGCGTCCCGGCATCCCAGCCCTGCTGGCCAGTGTCGCTGTCCCACCGTTGCTGGTCGGCGTGCCATCTGTCGTCGGCCGCGGCAAAGCCGCTTGCCGTGCTGGGAAGAGCGTCCAACGGCTCCGGCGACGCTGGCCATTCCCGTGCGGGGTGCGATGGATCGCTGGTCATGACGGCTCGACTGTCCTGCCTTCCTCGTTGTCACGCTAGACGATGACTACAGCGGCTGCGAACTCGGTCGTGACCATCGTGATGCATGCCCGGTATCCTTCCCGCCATAGACTTGGCACTCGTGATATCGGAGTGCCAGGGAGGTGAGCGCGTGCTCGACGACCGGAAGTTGGCGGTCTTGCGCGCCATCGTCGAGGACTATGTGTCCACCAATGAACCGGTCGGCTCAAAGTCTCTCGTCGACCGGCACAGCCTGGACGTCTCCCCGGCGACCATCCGCAATGATATGGCCGTGCTCGAGGAACAGGGCTTCATCGTGCAGCCGCATACGAGCGCGGGCCGGGTGCCGACAGACAAGGGGTACCGGCTGTTTGTCGACCGGCTGTCCGGTGTCAGGCCGTTCTCGGCCGCCGAGCGCCGCGCCATCCAGACGTTCCTGGCTGGCGCCTACGACCTCGACGACGTGGTGATGCGGACCGTGCGCCTGCTCGCGCAGCTGACCCGCCAGGTGGCGGTGGTCCAGTACCCGTCGCTCACCAGGTCGTCGGTGCGGCACATCGAGCTCGTTCCGCTAACGGAGCGCCGGCTCCTGCTGGTGCTGATCACCGACACCGGGCGGGTGGAGCAGCGCTTGGTCGACCTGCCCGCAGCGATCGACGAGGACTCGATTACCCAGCTCCGCGCGGTGCTTAACGCCTGTCTCGACGGGCGCATGCTGACCGAGGTAGCGTCGGTGGTCGCCGAGCTTCCCGCTCGGGTCACGCCTGCGGAGCGGGCGAATGCGGCCGCCGTGTTCTCGGTGATCTTGGAGACCCTGGCGGAGCGGCGTGAGGAGCGGGTCGTCGTCGGCGGCGCTGCCAACCTCACGGCGGCAGACTTCGCTCAGGGACTGCACGAGGTCCTCGAGGCCCTGGAGGAGCAGGTAGTGCTCATGCGACTGCTTGGCGAGTCCGGTGACCAGGAATCGCTGACGGTCAGGATTGGTTCGGAGAATGATGTGCAGGGCCTGCGGAGCACTTCACTGGTGGCTTCAGGCTACGGCTCCGGCGATCAGGCGCTGGCGAAACTGGGCGTGCTCGGCCCGACACGAATGGACTACCCGACGGCGATGGGAGCGGTGCGCGCGGTGGCACGGTACGTGGGCCAGATCCTGGCCGAGTCGTAGGGGCCTGCGGTGGCAAACGACTACTACGGCATCCTCGGCGTCAGGCGCGACGCCGAGTCCGACGAGATCAAGAAGGCATATCGTCGGCTAGCCCGGGAGCTGCATCCGGACGTCAACCCCGATCCGCAGACCCAGGAGCGGTTCAAGGAGATCACCCAGGCCTACGAGGTGCTCTCCGATCCGGGCAAGCGGCAGATGTATGACATGGGTGCCGACCCGTTCGCGCAGGCAGGAGGGGGCGCGGGCGGTTTCGGGGCCGGCTTCCCGTTCAGCGACATCATGGACGCGTTCTTTGGTGCCGGGGCCGGCGCCCGAGGCCCGCGGAGCAGGGCCAGGCGCGGCCGGAACGCGACCATCCGGGTCGAGCTCGACCTTTCCGAATGCGCTTTCGGCACGACCAGGGACCTGGTGGTGGACACAGCGGTCGTGTGCCCGAACTGCTCGGGTGAGGGCACGGCGCCGGGCACTCACCCGGAGACCTGCGACGTGTGCAACGGACGTGGCGAGGTGAGCCAGGTGACCCGGTCTTTCCTTGGCCAGGTGATGGCGACCAGGCCGTGTCCCGGCTGCGGCGGGTTCGGCACGGTGATCCGGAGGCCATGCTCGGAGTGCGACGGCGAGGGGCGGGTCCGGACCCGTCGTACCATCAAGGTGCGGATTCCGGCCGGGGTGGAAGATGGGACGCACATCCAGCTGGCCGGGGAGGGCGAAACCGGGCCGGGTGGCGGGCCTGCCGGGGATCTCTTCCTCGAGATCGTGCAGCGGCCGCACTCGATCTTCGAACGGCAGGGGGATGACCTGCACTGCACGGTGACTATCCCGATGGTCGCCGCCGCGCTCGGCGCCACCCTGCAGGTACAAACGCTCGACGGCCCGGCCGACGTGGACATACGGCCCGGTACCCAGTCCGGCCAGGCGATACCGCTGTACGGTCAGGGAACAGCTCACCTCAGCGGCCCCGGGCGCGGTGACCTGCTCATCCACGTAACCGTGGAGACGCCGGCCAAGCTCGAGCCGGATCAGGAGGCGCTCCTGCGGGAACTGGCCCGGCTGCGCGGCGAAGAGTCGCCGCCTGGCAAGTTCGCGCCGGGCCAGCAGGGGTTCTTCTCCCGGCTGCGCGATGCGTTCAACGGGCGCTGACCGGTAGCGCCGACGAACGAGCCCAGAGGACATAACGCTGAGACCGCCGGTCTTCCTGGCCGACAGTGCCGACCTGGAGCGCGACTTCATCACGCTTTCCGGGGCGGAGGGCCGCCACGCGGCGCGGGCCCGGCGGCTGGCCGTTGGCGAGCGGGCCGACGTGACTGACGGGGCGGGGGCGATCGCCGAGTGCGTGGTGACGGGGGTCGGGCCGGTCACGATCGACCTTGCAGTGGTGGCTAAGCGCGCCGAGCCGCCGGGCCAGCCGAGAATCGTGGTGGTCCAGGCCGTTCTCAAGGGCGACCGCGGGGAACTCGCCGTCGAGATCATGACCGAGGTGGGTGTCGATGCCGTCGTCGCATGGCACGCCGAGCGCTGCGTGGCCCGGTGGCGCGCCGACCGGGCCGACAAGGCGCTGGCTCGATGGCGGACGACGGCCCGCGAGGCGGCCAAGCAGGCACGCCGGCCCTGGATCCCCGAGGTGACGGGCCCAGAGGCGACGCCGGCTGTCGCTCGCCGGGTCGCCGCCGCCGAATTGGCGGTCCTCCTCGACCCGGATGCGCCGACGGCGCTGGCCGGCGTGGGCATGCCGGACTGCGGCGAGATCGTCGTGATCGTCGGACCGGAAGGCGGGGTGAGCCAGGCGGAAGCCTGCAGCCTGGCAGATGCCGGCGCGCTGGCGGCCCGGCTGGGGCCGACGGTGCTGAGGTCGTCGTCGGCCGGAGCGGCGGCCGCGGCACTGGCGCTGGCCGGCTCGCCCCGCTGGGCCTGAGCGGGTCAGCGCGAGGGGGTGCAGGACGGAGAGGGCCTCGGCTCCGGCTTCGTGCCCGAGTCCGACCGGCTGCTGATGAAGACCGCGGTGGTGATCTGAGGAACCTGGACGACCGCGGGCGTGGGAATGACATCGCTGCCGGAGTCGCTCGGGCTCGGCGACGGGCTCGGGCTCGGCGAGGGACTCGGGCTCGGCGACGGGCTGGGGCTGACGGAACCGGGTTCCGGGCTCGGCGACGGGCTCGGGCTCGGCGACGGGCTGGGGCTCGGGCTCGTCGCCTTGCTCGGCGCAGGCTTCGAGCAGCCAGGCGTCGGGGACGGGGTGGCCTTTTTGCCGTGGCCCCCCGTCGGCACCGGGCCGTAACGCTGGCCGGAGCCATTCGCCCTCGTGCCGTGCCCGCTGCCGCCCGCGCCATGCGCCTGGCTCGGCAAGATGGACTCGGCGACCTGCGAGATCGAATGCGGCAGCCCGGTAAGGGCGAAGCCGCCGGCAACAGCGACCAAGACCACGGCGGCCACGGCGGCCACGGGCCTGATCCAGGCGAAGCCAGTCGAATGCCTTGCGGCCTCGGTGCGCGACCGCAGCCGCCGCATCGCCGCGCGGGGCATCTCGAGCGCCGGGCGCGGCCGCTCGATCGCCGGACGCGCCAGCCTGGTCGTCGAGCTCAGGGCCGTAGCCAGCTTGCTCCCCAGCGCTGCCAGCCATGGCTGCACCCGGAACATCAGCAAGGAGGCCAGGTGCGCCCAGCCCGCCATCAGCCAGGCGATGACCAGAGGGCGGGGGGGCGACAACCGCTCCCGGATCCGGGCCAGGCCGTCGGCTGACGGCTCCAGCGACTCAGCGGCCTCGTGCAGCGCCCGGCGCAGGACTTCCTCTGGATCGAGGTGAGTCATGCCTCACGCTCCAGCACGCTGCGCAGCGCGGACATTGCCCTGGCCGTGTGACTTTTCACTGCTCCCTTGCTGATTCCCATGATGGAGGCGATCTGTGCCTCAGACATGTCACCGTAGTAGCGCAGCACCAGTGCCTCGCGCTGCCGCGGGGGCAGCGTGCGCAGCGCGGAAACCACGGCCGAGCGCTCCATCCGCACGATCGCCCCGTGCTCGGCGCTGGGCATGTCGGGAGACGGTTTCGGCGCGTTCCGGTCCACCACCACGCGATGCCGCAGCACGGAGCGGGACCGGTTCACTACCGACTGCCGGAGGTACGACAGTGCCTTATCGCTGTCCCTCAGCCGGCGCCAACCGCCGTGCATAGCGACGAACGAGTCCTGCACCACTTCCTCCGCCGTCGCGACGTCTCGCACCAGCAGTGCCGCTAGCCGCACCAGCGAGCGGTAGTGCGTGCTGTACAGCGCGGTCACTGCCCGGTCGGCGTCCCAGTCGGCCGGAACCGAGCCCAGGGCGGCATCCGCCACTAGGGTTTCGGTCACGTGAATTGGACGCGCGGACGCGCTCCCAGGTTCACCCGCAGTCATGTCGGGTCTTGACGCCAGCGTGAAACGCGTCGCGTGGTTCGAACGGTCCCACCGCCCCCACACCCATATAGTGCCTAGCTCGCTTCGCCGGACTGCCGAGGGCAACACACCGGGCGGCACAGGGGGGCCAACGGATGCCGGCCTGCACCAGAGGGGTGGTGCCGAGGGTTCGCAGTACTGCAACCATATATGTGCGCGGCCGTGCCGGCCCAGTACAAGTTAAGATCGACTGCGTGACAGACTGCCTGTTCTGTGGAATCGCGGCGGGGCAGATCCCGGCGATCCGGGTGCTCGAGAGCCCGCGCACTATCGCGTTTCATGACATAAATCCGCAGGCACCGGTGCACGTGCTGGTCATCCCGCGGGAGCACCATCCCGATCTGGCTTCGCTCGCCCAGGCCGGGGCGGGCTTGCTTGACGAGATTGCGGCGCAGGCGGCGCTCGTCGCGAGCCAGTCGGGCGTGGCCGAGACCGGCTACCGGATCGTCTTCAACACCGGGCAGCACGCCGGCCAGACCGTCCAGCACGCACATGCCCACGTCCTCGGCGGCAGGTCGCTGAACTGGCCGCCCGGATGATGCCGGTGAGACCTGCGGATAATATGGCGTGCATACGGGCCCGGGCGCCCGCCCGGGCGGGGAAGGGCCTTTGACACAGACTTCCACTCATCCGCGCAGCGGCGAGCTGTCCCCGGACGGCCGCACCCGCGTCAAGATAGTTATCCCCGATGACCATTCAATGGTCAGCCTGCTCGGATCCCGAGACGAGCTGCTGCACGTGATCGAGGGCGCGTTCGGCGCTGATATCCACGTGCGCGGCAACGAGATCACCGTGACCGGCTCGCCGGAGGAGACCGCTCTCGTCGCGAGGCTGTTCGAGGAACTGACGCAGCTGCTGGCGAACGGAGCCGAACTCGCCGCGGACGTGGTGGAGCGCAGTGTCGCCATGCTGCGCAGGAAATCGGGAGTCCGGCCGGCCGACGTTCTCACCTTGGACATCCTCTCGGCGCGTGGCCGCACGATCCGGCCTAAAACGCTCAACCAGAAGCGCTACGTCGACGCGATCGACAAGCACACGATCGTGTTCGCGATTGGCCCGGCAGGTACCGGCAAGACCTACCTGGCGATGGCCAAGGCGGTGAAGGCACTCCAGGCCAAGGAGTTCAACCGGATCATCCTCACCCGGCCGGCCGTCGAGGCGGGGGAGCGGCTCGGCTTCCTGCCCGGAACCCTTTACGAGAAGATCGACCCGTACCTGCGGCCTCTCTACGATGCCCTGCACGACATGATCGACCCGGATTCCATCCCGAAGCTCACCGCCGCCGGGACGATCGAAATAGCCCCTTTGGCGTACATGCGCGGGCGGACCCTGAACGACTCGTTCATCATTCTCGACGAGGCGCAGAACACCTCGCCCGAGCAGATGAAAATGTTCCTGACCAGGCTCGGCTTCGGCTCCAAGATCGTGGTGACCGGTGACGTCACCCAGGTGGATTTGGCATCCGGGCAGGTCAGCGGGCTGCGCCTGGTGCAGGAGATACTCGGCGAGGTCGACGATGTCTACTTCTCCCGGCTGACCAGTCACGACGTGGTCCGCCACAAGCTGGTGGGCGACATCGTGGACGCATACGAGCGATACGACGCGCGCACGGCCGCGCCCGGGGATCCGCAACGGATAGCAGGCGGCCGGTCTCGCCGCGCAGCCAACCGGGCCCGCTGAGGACCCGGGAACGGAGACGGCGTGAGCATCGAGATCGCCAACGAGTCCGGCGTTGCGGTCGATGAAGCCGAGCTGGCGGCCCTCGCCCGGCATGTGCTTGACGGCATGCGGGTACATCCGCTGGCCGAGCTGTCCGTCCTGCTCGTCGACGAGGCGGCGATGACCGAGTTGCACCAGCGCTGGCTCGGCGAGCCGGGGCCAACCGATGTGCTGGCCTTCCCGATGGACGAGCTGCGGCCGCCGCCGCCCGGCGGCAGCCAGGCCGAGCACGCCGCGGACGAGGAGGACAGCCAGGCCCTGCTCGGTGACGTGGTGCTGTGCCCGCAGGTGGCGATCGAGCAGGCCCGCAAGGCGGAGCACGGCGCGGCGGACGAGTTCGCCCTGCTGTGCACGCACGGCATCTTGCACCTGCTCGGCTATGACCACGCCGAGCCGGACGAGCGTGCGGCGATGTTCGGCTTGCAGGACCGGCTGCTTGCCTCGTGGCGCTCGGAACGCGACACTGGCGCCGAGCCGGGCCGTCCGGCAGCTCGGGCCGGGCAGCAGGACCAGGCCGGGCAGCAGGACCCGGCAGAAGGACCAGCGCCCGCGGGAGGGCTGGGTGACTGAGCCATGGGCTGGCTGCTGGCGGCTGCGGTAGCGCTCACGCTGCTGGCTGGCTGGTGCGCCAGCGCCGAGGCGGCTCTGGTCAGGATTTCCAGGGCCGGCGCCAAGGAACTCGGCCGCGGCGTCGGCGAGGGTTCGACACCGTTGCAGGTCGTGCTGGCCGACGTGCCGCGGTACCTGTCCGTCCTGCTGCTCGGCCGGATAGCGGCCGAGCTGTCCGCCACCATCCTGGTGACGGTCGTGCTGCTGCACTGGCTGGGGAGCGGCTGGCGGGCGTTCGTGATCGCGGCGGCCGTCATGACCGCGGCGCTCTACCTCATCGCCGGAGTCGGGCCGAGATCCCTCGGCAGGCGCAACGCGGTGCGGATGGCCGGCGCCGCCGCGTCCGTTCTGGCCGCCGTCGTCCGGCTGCTGGGCCCGTTCTCCCGGCTGCTGCTGCCCTCCGCCAGCGCGGGGAGCCGCGGCAGCGGGCCGGGATCGGAGGAAGACCTCCGGGGGCTGGTGGACCTGCTGGAACGGCGCCGCGTGATCCAGCCGGACGAGCGCGCGATGATCCACTCGGTGTTCGAGCTCGGCGACACGATCGTCCGCGAGGTCATGGTGCCGCGCACGGACATAGTGTTCGTGGAACGCGGCAAGACCCTGCGCCAGGCTCTGTCGCTCGGTCTGCGTAGCGGATTCTCGCGGATTCCGGTCGTCGGCGAGAACGAGGACGACGTCGTCGGGATCGCCTACCTCAAGGACATCGTCACCCGCAGCTACGAGCACCGGGAGGGGGAGTCGGTAGAGAAGGTTGACTCGATCATGAGGCCCGCGACCTTCGTGCCCGAGAGCAAGCCAATTGACGTGCTGCTGCGCGAGATGCAGGCGCGGCAGATTCATCTGGCGATCGTGATCGACGAGTACGGCGGCACCGCGGGACTGGTCACGATCGAGGACATCCTCGAGGAGATCGTCGGCGAGATCGCCGACGAGTACGACAAGGAACAGCCCCCAGTGGAATGGCTCGGCGAAGGGCGGGCCCGGGTGACCGCCCGGCTGCCGGTCGAGGAACTCGCCGAGCTGTTCGGCGTCCGCATAGAGGCCGAGGACGTGGAGACCGTGGGCGGGCTGCTGGCCCAGCGCCTGGGGCGGGTACCGATCGCCGGATCGGTGGCGACGGTCGCGGGGCTGCGGCTGACGGCGGAAAGCCTGGCCGGCCGGCGTAACCGGATCGGGACCGTGAGCGTCCAGCGCCTGGCGCCGCCGGGTAACGGGCGGGGCGACAACGCGCCGGCCGCGGACGGCCGTGACGGGCAGGGCGGCGGCCAGCCGGGCAACGGGCCAGCTGGCAACGGGCCTGGCACTATCGCATTAGACTCTGCCGGGTGAGCGAGGCCCAGCCCGGCCCGGAGGACTTCAAGATCATCACACTGGCCCGCGCGGCCCGTGCGCGGGTCACGGCCGCCGAGGGCGCGGCGGTGCGTGACGAGACCGGGCGGACCTATGCCGCGGCAGCCGTCGCGCTGCCGTCGCTGCGGCTGTCAGCACTGCACCTGGCCGTCGCCATGGCGGTGTCCAGCGGGGCGGCCAGCCTGGAGGCGGCGGCGCTGGTCACCGACGGCGACGGGCCCGATCCGGCCGATCTGGCGGCGGTCCGCGACGTGGGCCCGGACGCGGTGGTTTTCCACGCGGCGCCCGACGGCACGCTCAAGGCGATGCTGAGGCCCTGATCCGCCGCCGGTGTTACGTTGCACATCCGGTCCGGCCGCTGCCCCGGCCGCCCTGCCGAGCTGAACCGAGAGGTGAATGACCATGGCTGATGGCACCCCGCCCACCTCGCCCACCGCGAGGCGCGCGGACCCGGGCGAACAGTCGGGTTCCCCGGAAGAGCTCGCGGCATCGGCCGCCGTCACGGCGGCGGCACGTGCGGCGCGCGGTGCGACCGCAGGCCTGGCGGGGGCCTCCCCGGGCCGGCTGGATGAGGCGCTGAGGGCCATCGCGGCCCGGCTCGACCGGTGCAGCGCTCAGGTGACCGCCGCCAATGACGAGGATGTCGCCGGCGCCCGAGCCGACGGGTCGCCCGGGGCCTTCGTCGACCGGCTCATGCTTGGCACAGATCGCCTCCGCGCCGTGTGCGGCCAGCTTCTCGCCCTCGCGGACGTCCCGGCCGCGCCCGCCCAGCGCACCATCCGCGAGCTTCCCGGGGGCCTGGTCCTGCAGGAACGGCGCAGGCCCGTCGGGGTCATCGGGGCCAGTTTCGAGGCCAGGCCCAACGTCGTCGTCGACGTGGCGTCGCAGCTCATCAAGTCACGCAACGCCGGCGTCCTGCGCACCGGGTCAAGCGCCCTGCGCTCGGCGGCCGTGCTCATCGACGAAGTCGTCGCCCCGGCGCTGCAGGAGACCGGCCTGCCTCCGGAGGCCATCCAGCTCATCCGCGTGCCTGGCCACGCGGCCGCCCGTGCCCTGGTCCGGCAGCCGGGGCTGGTTCCGCTCGTCATCCTGCGGGGCAGCGGCGCCACCACGCGGGCGCTCGCGCGCGAGGGGGCGCTGCACGGGGTCCGGACCCTGGCTCACGCCGACGGCGGCGCCGTCATCTACCTCGACGCCAGCGCCGACCCGGCGCTGGCGTCCGCGCTGATCGAGGCCAGCCTCGATCGCCTCGGGGTCTGTAACCGGCTCAACCTGCTGCTGGTCCAGCAGGCGGTCTGGCCTGAGATGCTGCCGCGCGTCACGGAGGTGGCGGCCCGCTTGGGGGTCACCACCTCGCTGCCCCCGCACGAGCACGCGCTCGGCCATGAATGGGCGCTGGACACCGGTCACGAGGCGACGATCACCGTGGCTCCCGCCGCCGGAGCCGTGGCCGCGGCCGAGATCGCAAACACGCAGACATCCGGGCTCGCGGCGTCGGTGGTGGCACAGGACGCGACCGTCGCGCATCAGTTCCTCGACGCTTACACCGGGACGGGTGCGTTCTGGAACGCCACGCCCCGGCTGCTGGACGGATTCAAGCTGCTGTCCCTGCCGGAGACCGGGATCAACGTTGACTCGGTGCCCGGGCCCAGGGGACCGGTCACCTTCAAGGACCTCTACCTGAGGCAGTATGCCGTGCTGCCGTCGGACGCGGACGGGCAGGTAGGCATCAGCCCATGAGGTCGATTGTGGTGAAGCTCGGCTCGAGTTCGGTGACCCGGCCTACCGGCCCGGACCCGGTCGTGCTCACATCCGCGCTGGACGGGGCGCTTAACGCCAGGTCATTGGGCTGGAGTGTGACCCTGGTGACGTCTGGCGCGGTGTCCTCGGGCGCCGCGTACCTGGCCCGTTCGAGCGACATCCGCCCGTCGGGCCGACTCGCCGCCGCGATCGGCCAGCCGTTCCTGATGGACATCTACCGCTCGGTCGCGGAGGTATCGGGAAGGCATGTCTGCCAGATGCTGATCTCCGAAGACGATCTTCGTTCGCCTGCCGCGCTCTCTTCGGTCTGCGCCGTGCTGAGTGAATGCGCGGGCGCGGGGGTCGTCCCTATCGTCAACGGGAACGACGTCACGGACGCCCGGGGCTCGGACAACGACGCCGTGGCGGTCGCCATCGCAGTCGCCAGCGGCGCGGACAGGCTGCTGCTGCTCACCGACGTCTGCGGCGTGCGGGACGAGCAGCAGGGTAACGGGGCTCACCTGCCGGATCTGGCGGCATCGCGGATCCGCGGCGTCCGCACCACGGGCGCGGGCACCGGGCGGGGCGGCATGAGGTCCAAGCTCCGGGCCGTTGAGCTGGCCGCCTACAACGGGATTGAGTCCCATATCGCCAACGCCCGGCTGCCCGGGGTCATTACGGCGTGCCTCAAGGATGAGCCGGTGGGCACCCGCATCCGCCCGGCGCGGGCGCGGTTCCCGGCCGACTCCAGATGGATCTCCGGCGTGGCTGTGAGCCATGGCTGCATCGTGATAAACCGGGCCGCGGAGGAGAGCATCACAGCCGGGGCCAGCCTGTTCGCGTCGGGGATCAAACGGGTCGAAGGAGACTTCGGCGGCGGCGATGTCATCGAGGTGCTGGCGCCTTCGGGGCGCCTTATCGCGCGGGGCGCGTCGAAGGTGTCAGCTACGCTTATGAGCCTCGTGCGGGCGATGCAAACGGACGAGATCGCCATCGTGATGACCGAGATCCTGGGCAAGTTCCTGCGTGGCAACGTCGGTGGCAAGACCGGCGGCCCTGCCCCGGGTGGGCTGGCCCGGGGCAGGGAGGGGCAGCCGTGGCGCCCTCCGGGCCTGCGCCCTCCGGTCATCAGGGCGCTTGATTTCGTCGGCCGCTGCCGGTACGAGATGACGCGCAAGCTAGCGCTCGAAATTATCAACCTGTTCCCAGCTGCCACTGTCGAGGCCATGCTCGACGTGCGCCGGAATGAAGGGCTGCAGCGACTGCGTGACCGGTACAGCAGCCTGTCAAGCGACTTCAGCTTCATCGACCGGCGGCGTCTGGTGACGTTCGGGAGCGCCTGATCATTCCGGGGGCCCTGGGCGCCAGGGCCGATGGCGGAACAGATGACGGGCCGAGCGCCGGCTTAGGGAAGAATCGCAGGGTGAGATCCCCGCAGACACCGTCGCCGGCCGGGCTTGCGGCACAGGCGCACCCGCCAGGGTTCAGGTGCGGGTTCGCCTGTTTCGTCGGCCGGCCGAACGTTGGCAAGTCGACGCTGATGAATGCCCTGGTGGGGGCGAAGGTGGCGATCACGAGCAGCCGGCCGCAGACCACCCGGCGGGCGATCCGGGGGATAGTGCACCGGCCCGATGCCCAGCTCATCATCATCGACACACCGGGTCTGCACCGGCCGAGAACCCTGCTCGGCGAGCACCTGGACAGCCTGGTCAGGTCCACCCTGGCCGAGGTGGACGTCATCGGGTTCTGCGTGCCGGCCAGCGAGCGCATCGGACCCGGTGACCAGTACCTGGCAGGGGAGCTGGCCGGGCAGCCCGCGACCCCGGTGATCGCTGTTGTCACCAAGACCGATCAGGCTTCCAGGCAGCAGGTCGCCGCCCAGCTTGCTGCCGTCGGGCAACTCGGCGGGTGGACGGACGTGGTGCCGGTTTCCGCGGTGTCCGGGTTCCAGCTCGACGTGCTGGCCGATGTGCTAGTCGGGCACCTCCCGCAGGGACGGCCGCTGTACCCGGCGGATGGCCGGCAGACTGACGAACCCGAGCAGCGCCTGGTCGCCGAGCTGATCCGCGAGGCGATCCTGGAGGGGGTACGCGATGAGCTGCCGCACTCGATCGCGGTGGTGGTGGAGGAGATGTCGCCGCGCGAGGGCCGCGAGGACCTCATGGACGTGCACGCGCTGATGTACGTGGAACGGCCCAGCCAGAAGGCGATCGTCATAGGTGCGAAGGGGGCGCGCCTGCGGGAGGTGGGCTCCCGGGCTCGGCATCAGATCGAGGCGCTCCTTGGCACTAGGGTGTACCTTGACCTGCGTATCAAGGTTGCCAAAGACTGGCAGCGGGATCCGAAGCAGCTGCGTCGGCTGGGTTTCTACGACTGACCGGGCCGCGGGCTATGGCCGGTGACGGGGCGATTGAGAGAAATTGCCGGATTTCCGTGTCCGCCGAGGCCCGGCATGTGATGATCAGCGAGTGCTGGCGTGACCGTCATCGCGATACCGCCCGCAGAATCCGACTGGAGGGAGGCGAGCTTGCTGATCATCTTTGGGCTCCGGGTATTCTACCGCACGGTCGGGCAGGGGACCTTCCATTGCCAGCGTTGCGGCGGGGACCGCGAGTACCGGCACCGGGCCGGGCGGCGCTGGTTCACGCTGTTCTTGCTCCCGGTCATCCCGCTCACCCGGGCGGGCGAGCACGTGCGGTGCAAGGTCTGCGGCACCGCCTACCGGATGGAGCTGCTATCCGTGCCGACGTCGGCCCAGATGCAGGCGGCGCTCCCGGCTGGGATGCAGGCCGCGGCCATCGCCATGCTGCGCGCAGGCGGCGGGAGCAGCCTGCCTGCCAGGCGACGGGCCATCGAAGCGATCAAGGGGGCGGGGCTGGCGGACTACGATGACGGGGCCCTTGATAGCGACTTGTCCGCTCCGACGGTGGCTGGTCAGCCCGCCAAGGCTCTGGCGGGCCCGCTGAACCGGCTCGCCGTGCAGCTCGCGGTTCCGGCCAGGGAATGGTTCTTGGCCGAGGCGGTGCGGATCGGACTGGCCGACGGGACCCTGTCCGACGACGAGCGGCGCGCGGCGCAGGACATCGCCGCCCATCTGGGCATGACGCCGGCCAGGGCGCGCGGCGTCATCTCGATGACCGAGGAGGGTGCCTCGGCTTAGCCGCCGGGCTGTCGCGCCGGCCAGCGCTGGCGGGAAGCCGCAGCGCCCGGGGCATGCGCGACAATGGCCTGATGGGTATCTACCGTGACGACGCGATCGTGCTTCGCACCCAGAAGCTGGGTGAGGCCGACCGCATCGTCACGCTGCTCGCGAGGAGGCTGGGCCGGGTCCGCGCCGTGGCCAAGGGCGTGCGGCGCACCAAGTCGCGGTTCGGCGCGCGGCTGGAGCCGTTTACCCACGTCGACCTGCTGTTGTATGAGGGACGGTCGCTGGACGTGATCACGCAGGCCGATACGGTCCGGCCGTACGGGAAGCCGTTCTCGTCGGACTATCCCCGATACACCACGGGGACCGCGATGCTGGAGACGGCCGAGAAGTTCACCCCGGTCGAGAAGGAGCCGGCCATGCGCCAGTTCCTGCTGCTGGTCGGCGGGCTCCGGGCGCTTGGCGATGGCGCCCACGACCCGCGCCTTATTCTCGACGCCTATCTTCTCCGGTCGCTTGCCGTGGCCGGCTATGCGCCCGCGCTGGACGAGTGCGCCGTGTGCGGGACCAGGGTTGGTGCCGCGGCAGCCGGTCCCGCCCCCGCCGGGCGGGCGGATGAACGCGACGCCGGTTCGGCCTCCACTGCGCTGCGCGCCTTCGCGTTCGCGATCGGGGCTGGCGGTCTGGTCTGCCGCTCCTGCCGGATGCCGGGGGCCGCCACCCCGGCCGCGCAGACGGTCACGCTGATGAGCGCGCTGATGCGCGGCGACTGGGCCCATGCCGACGGCAGCGAGCACCGGCACCAGGCCGAGTGCAGCGGCCTGGTCGCCGCTTACGTTCAATGGCACCTGGAGCACTCGATCCGCTCGCTGCGGCATGTGGAGCACGCGTGACGGCCAAGCTGGCGTCGACCGCGGTGAACGCGTGACCCGCCCGATCCGGCCTCCCGAGCCGCACCCGGGCGGCGCCAGGCCACCCGGCATTCCCGCCGAGTTCGTCCCGCGGCATGTGGCGCTGGTCATGGACGGCAACGGCCGATGGGCCAAGCGACGCGGGCTGCCGCGGACCGAAGGGCACAAGCGGGGTGAGGCGGCCCTGTTCGACGTGATCATGGGCGCGATCGAGCTCGGTATTCCTTACCTCTCGGCCTACGCGTTCTCCACGGAGAACTGGCGCCGGTCACCGGAAGAGGTCCGCTTCCTCATGGGATTCAACCGGGACGTCATCCACCGCCGCCGTGACCAGTTCCATGACATGGGCGTGCGGGTGCGGTGGGCGGGCCGGCGACCGCGGCTGTGGCGCAGCGTCATCTCCGAACTCGAATACGCCGAGCAACTGACCGCCGGAAACTCGGTCCTCACCCTCCAGTTCTGCGTGAACTACGGCGGCCGTGCGGAGATCGCTGACGCGGCGGCGGCGATCGCGGCCGATGTGGCAGCGGGAAAACTGCGCCCGGACAGGGTCAACGAGAAGGTCTTCGCGCGCTACCTGGACGAGCCGGACATACCCGATGTCGACCTGTTCGTCCGCTCCTCCGGTGAGCAGCGCACCTCCAACTTCCTGATCTGGCAGTCCGCCTATGCCGAACTGGTCTTCCTGGACACGCTCTTTCCGGACTTCGACCGGCGGCATCTCTGGCATGCCTGCGAGATCTACGCGAGCAGGGACCGGCGCTACGGTGGTGCCCAGCCGAATCCGGTCCCCGTTCCCGAGTCGCTTTCGTGATCGCGGCCAGCGCGGCGGCGTCGCGTTCCGGGACCGGGCTCTGAGATCATGAAACTGGGGAGCTGCAGTGAGGGACGGACGTGAAGGGGCAGATGTGTGTCGCTATTCACGCGTTGTGGTCAAGCTCAGCGGGGAAGCCCTGGCCGGGCCCTCGGGCTGGGGGGTGGATCCGGCCAGTCTGGGGCAACTGGCGGACGAGCTGCTATCGGTGCATGAACTCGGGGTCGAGCTTGCCGTGGTCATCGGGGGCGGAAACTACTTCCGCGGCCGGATGGCCCGGGGCTGGGGCATCGGCCGGGCCGAGGCCGACAACATCGGGATGCTCGGCACGGTGATGAACGCGCTCATGCTGCGCGGGGTGCTGACGGCGCGCAGCGAGTCGGACGTCCGGGTGATGACGGCGATCCCGATGCAGACGGTGGCAGAACCCTTCATCAGGCTGCGTGCCGACCGGCACCTGCGGCGCGGGCTGGTCGTCCTGCTGGCCGGCGGCATCGGCCAGCCCTACGTCACGACCGACTACCCCGCCGTCCAGCGCGCGCTGGAACTCGATGCCGATGCGCTCCTGGTGGCCAAGCGCGGCGTGGACGGCGTCTATGACACCGACCCGAATGTCGATCCGGACGCCAAGCGCTTCACTACCCTGACGTACCGGGAAGCGCTGGCCACTGGCGTGAAGGTGATGGACGAGAGCGCGTTCGTGCTCGCCAACGAGCAGGGGCTGCTGATGCACGTCTTTGACGTCGCCGCGAAGGGGGCGATGAGCGCGATCTGCCTCGGCGAGGACATCGGCACCCGGATCGCGGACGGCGACCAGGCCCAAGGGCCAGGCCACGCTAACCCGCGACACCGCTAAACTTGTCGGACCTGCGCAGCCAGCCGCACCCAGCTGCGTTAGGGCACACGGGGTATGCGCACGCCGCTCGCCAGCCGCGGGCCGTCAGCGCCGCGCCGCCCAGCCGCCGACGGCCGGCCGGATGGAGAGAATTGATGGCACGACGCAGTGATCGCCTGGATGAGATCGTCAGCCTGTCCAAGCGGCGCGGGATCGTCTACCCCTCCAGCGAGATTTACGGCGGGCTCCGGGCCTCCTGGGACTACGGGCCGCTCGGCGTGGAGATGAAGAACAACATCAAGCGCCAGTGGTGGCGTTCGGTGGTTACCGAGCGCGACGACATCGTGGGAATTGACTCCTCGGTCATCCTTGCGTCCGAGGTGTGGCAGGCCAGCGGGCATCTCACCGAATTCGTCGACCCGCTGACCGAGTGCCTGTCCTGCCACCGGCGGCTGCGCGCCGACCAGCTCATCGAGGCATACGAAGAAAAGCATGGCCAAGCCCCGGAAGGCTGGCTAGCCCAGGTCACCTGCCCGCACTGCGGCACCAAGGGCGCCTTTACCGAGCCGCGCATGTTCAACGGGCTGCTCCGCACCTACCTGGGCGCGGTGGAGCGGGACAGTGAAGAGGGAACGGGGAGGCGGACGGGAGGCGGGGAGTCCGGCATCGCCTACCTGCGCCCGGAGACGGCTCAGGGAATCTTCGTCAATTACCGCAACGTGCTGCAGACCTCCCGTAAGAAGATCCCGTTCGGGATCGGCCAGATCGGCAAGTCATTCCGGAACGAGATCACGCCGGGCAACTTCATCTTCCGCACCCGCGAGTTCGAGCAGATGGAGATGGAGTTCTTCGTCAGGCCCGGGACCGACGAGCAGTGGCATGAACAGTGGCTCGGGGCGAGGCTGGCCTGGCACACCGGCCTCGGCCTCGACGCGGACAACCTGCGGCTGCACGAGCATCCCCCGCAGAAGCGGTCGCATTATTCCAAGCGCACGGTCGATGTCGAGTACCGTTTCGGGTTCCCCGGCAGCGAGTGGGGCGAGCTCGAGGGCATCGCCAACCGCACCGACTTCGACCTCTCCGCGCACGCCCGCGCCTCGGGCGCGGACATGTCCTACCTAGATCCGGAGACCGGCGAGCGCTACATCCCCTACGTCATCGAGCCCGCTGCCGGGGTGGACCGGTGCCTGCTGGCGTTCCTGCTCGACGCGTACACGCAGGACGAGGCGCCGGACGCCAAGGGGAACATGGAGAAACGCACGGTGCTGCGGCTCGACCACAGGATCGCCCCGGTCAAGGTCGCGGTGCTCCCCCTGTCCCGCAACGCCGACCTGTCGCCGAAGGCCAGGGACGTGGCGGCCAGCCTGCGCAGGCACTGGAACGCCGACTTCGACGACGCGAGCGCGATCGGCCGCCGCTACCGGCGCCAGGATGAGATCGGCACTCCCTACTGCGTCACGATCGACTTCGAGACACTCCACGACCAGGCGGTCACGGTGCGAGAGCGCGACTCGATGAAGCAGGAGAGAGTAGGCATCGACAGCCTGATCCCCTACCTCTCAGAGCGGATCGGTGACTGCTGATCTGGGGCCCTTGCGCTGGTCAGGCTCGGGCACTCGCCACGCTACCCGCGGATCCCCTCGCCGGTGATCGCCGAGAGCACCTGGTCCACGGCCTCGTCAGCGAGGTGATCGGGCTCTGCGTGCGGCGAGCGGCGGAAGATCTCCGCCGCGGCCTGGTGAAATCCGTCGGGGAGGCCGGCCGCCGCCATGCTCGCGGCGACCTCCTCCATCTCGGCCACCCACCTCCAGCCTTTCCAGGTCGCCGACCGGGCAGCGCTGCGGGACCTGTCGGCCAGCGAGGGCGCGGACAACGCCCACTCGGCGAGCAGCGCGTCTTCGATGCCCTCGGTCCGGGCCAGGGCCCGCGCAGCCAGCAGCAGCGCCGCCGAGCCCTTGGTCCACGCCGCATAAGCCATCTTGATCGTGGAGGCCGACCAGGAGCCGCCGTCGATGACCCGCGCGTCGACCCGGGTGCCGTCGAAGAGCACCTGCACGGCCCGGGCCAGGTCGCCGGAGAGGTACAGGCGCGTCCGGCCGTCCGTGGCGGGGGAAGCGGGGGCGGCTGGAGGCGGTCCGATGATCCCGCCGTCGACGTAGGTGGCGCCTCCCTCCTCGACCATCAGCGCGACCTCGCGTGCGGTGGCCGGGGAGATCGCGTTCGCGTCGACGAAAAGGCCGCCGAAGCCCTGCAGGGACCAGGCCACGTCCAGGGCGGCATGCGGCGGACAGATTGACAGGATCACCTCGGCGCGCTCAGCGATCTCGGCGGCGGTCCCCGCGTCGGTGAGCCGGGCGGCCCGCGCCCGGGCCGCGGTCTGCGGCCCGCGGCCTTCCGACGCCCACAGCACGGTGTATCCCCCGCTGGTCAGGCAACGCCCGATCGCGGCGCCCATCTCCCCCGGATGCAGCAGCCCGATGACGCTTCCGCTCGGCGAGTCCATGCCTGAGTCTGACACGGCGCCGGGCGTGCCGGTCGCGCTGGCCTGGCTTTCGATGCCGACCACGCCGGCCCGGCGGCCAGGCCATAACTGCGCCGGCCACGTCGCCTTGGGTTGGCCGGTCTCGGTAGAGTCCAAACTGAGGGGCCGTGAAGGCCGCGGAACACTTTCGCCGACCAGCGTCCACGAGAACCGTGTCCGGGCTGGCGGCACAACGAGGAGTGCGTTCAGTGCCGAAGCTTGTCTATGACTTCACCGAGGGCAACAAGGATCTGAAAGACCTGCTGGGCGGCAAGGGCGCCAACCTGGCCGAGATGACCAACCTGGGCCTGCCGGTACCGCCAGGCTTCATCATCACCACCGATGCCTGCCGCTATTACCTGGAGGAAGGCGCTGTGCCGGACGGCCTCGCCGCCGAGGTCGGCGAGCACCTGGCCCAGCTGGAGTCGAAGATCGGCAGGCGTCTGGGCGACCCGGCCGATCCGCTGCTGGTGAGCGTGCGGTCCGGGGCCAAGTTCTCCATGCCGGGCATGATGGAGACCGTGCTGAACATCGGCCTGTCCGATGAGTCCGTGCACGGCCTGGCCAAGCAGGCTGACAGCGAGCGGTTCGCGTGGGATTCCTACCGGCGGCTGATCCAGATGTTCGGCAAGACGGTGCTGGACATCGAGGGCGAGGCGTTCGAGCACGCGATCGACGCAGCCAAGAAGGCCAAGGGCAGCAGCAACGACCTGGACCTGGACGCGGCGGACCTGCGCGCCCTGGTGGAGACCTTCAAGGGAATAGTCCGTGACAAGACGGGCCGTGAGTTCCCGCAGGACCCCCGGGAGCAGATGGACCTCGCGGTCAACGCCGTCTTCGACTCGTGGAATGCCGACCGGGCCATCTTGTACCGGCGCCAGGAGCGGATCCCGGCTGACCTCGGCACCGCGGTCAACATCGTGGCGATGGTGTTCGGCAACCTTGGCATGGACTCCGGCACCGGCGTGGCGTTCACCCGCGACCCGGGAACCGGCCAGCAGGGCGTCTACGGCGACTACCTGCAGAACGCGCAGGGCGAGGACGTGGTCGCCGGCATCAGGAACACGGTGCCGCTGCAGGACCTGGAGCGGATCGACCCGAAGTCCTACGCCGAGCTCCTGCAGATCATGCATACCCTGGAGAACCATTACAAGGACCTGTGCGACATCGAGTTCACGATCGAGCGCGGGAAGCTGTGGATGCTGCAGACGCGGGTCGGCAAGCGCACCGCGGCTGCGGCGTTCCGGATCGCGACGCAGCTCGTCGACCAGGGCCTGATTGACACGGACGAGGCGCTCACCCGGGTCACCGGCGATCAGCTGGCGCAGCTGATGTTTCCCCGGTTCAACGCGAGCGGAGACGTCAGGCAGATCACCAAGGGCGTGAGCGCCTCGCCCGGGGCGGCGGTCGGCAAGGTGGTGTTCGACTCCGGGCGCGCGGTCGAGCAGGCAGCGGCCGGGGAGGAGGTGATCCTGGTCCGGCGCGAGACCAACCCGGACGACCTGCACGGCATGATCGCCTCCCGGGGCATCCTGACCAGCCGCGGCGGCAAGACCAGCCACGCGGCCGTGGTCGCGCGGGGGATGGGCAAGACCTGCGTCTGCGGCGCCGAGGAACTGGACGTCGACCTGGCGGGCAGGCGGTTCACCGCTCCGGGCGGGGTCACCATCGCCGAGGGTGACGTGATCTCCATCGACGGCACGTCCGGCGCTGTCTATCTGGGCGAGGTAGCGGTGATGGCTTCGCCGGTGGTGGAGTTTTTCGAGGGCAAGCTTGACCCGCAAGCCGACGACCTGGTCGGCGCGGTCAGCAGGATCATGGCCCACGCCGACGCCCGGCGTCGCCTCGGAGTCCATGCCAACGCTGACACCGGTCCGGACTGTGCCCGGGCGCGCAGGTTCGGGGCCGGAGGCGTCGGCCTGGTGCGGACCGAGCACATGTTCCTCGGCGAGCGCCGCCAGCTGGTCGAGCGGCTGATCCTGGCCGACGACGAGGTGGCCCGGCAGTCGGCGCTGGACGCGCTGGAGCCGCTGCAGCGCGGCGACTTCGTGGAGATCCTCGAGGCCATGGATGGCCTGCCGGTCACGATCCGACTGATCGACCCCCCACTGCACGAGTTCCTGCCCGACCTCACCGAGCTGTCGGTCAAGGTGGCCCTGGCCGGAGACGGAGCCAGTGAGCAGGACCGCAAGTTGCTCGACGCGGTTCGTCGGCTGCACGAGCAGAACCCGATGCTGGGGCTGCGCGGGGTCCGGCTCGGCCTGGTCATTCCCGGGCTGGTCAAGATGCAGGTGCGGGCGATCGCGCAGGCGGCGGCCGACCGCCAGCAGGCCGGCGGCGACCCGAAGCCGGAGATCATGATCCCGCTGACCGCTTCGGTCCAGGAGATGGAGATCGAACGCGAGGACACCGAGAAGGTGCTCGCCGAGGTGGCCGAGGAGACCGGTACCAGCGTGCACACGCTGATCGGCACCATGATCGAGGTGCCCCGGGCGGCGCTGATCTCCGGCCAGATCGCCCAGTCCGCCGAGTTCTTCTCCTTCGGCACGAACGACCTAACGCAGATGACCTGGGGCTTCTCCCGGGACGACGTGGAGGCCGCGTTCTTCAGCCGGTACATCGAGCTGGGCATCTTCGGTGTCTCGCCGTTCGAGAGCATTGACCGCGAGGGTGTCGGCCGGCTGGTGCGGATCTCGGTGGAAGAGGGCAGGTCCGCCCGGCCCGACCTGCACATCGGCGTCTGCGGCGAGCACGGCGGCGACCCTGACTCGGTCCACTTCTTCCACGAGTGCGGCCTGGACTATGTGTCCTGCTCGCCGTTCCGGGTCCCGGTGGCCCGGCTGGAGGCGGGCCGCGCCGCCGTGGCGGAAGCCTCCGGGGGCAGCGACAGCCGGTGACCGCCGGCGGCTATGGCCCTCACGCGACCGCTCGGTGGGTTGCTGAGCCGCCCAAGGGGACCCGGAATCCCGGGCGCGGGCCGTTCGAGCGGGACCGCGCCCGGGTGCTGCACAGTGCGGCACTGCGCAGGCTGGCGGCCAAGACCCAGGTTGTCGAGGTTGGCTCCGGCGACTTCCCCCGCACCAGGCTCACCCATTCCCTGGAGTGCGCGCAGGTCGGGCGCGAGTTCGGGGCGGTGCTGGGGTGTGATCCCGACCTGGTCGACGCGGCGTGCCTGGCCCATGACCTGGGACATCCCCCGTTCGGTCACAATGGCGAGTCGGCTCTTGCCGATTTCGCCGCCGGCTGCGGCGGGTTCGAGGGAAACGCGCAGAGCCTTCGGCTGCTGACCAGGCTGGAGGCGAAGGTGCCGGGCGCCGGCCTGAATCTCACCCGGGCCACGCTCGACGCTACGGTCAAGTACCCCTGGCCCGCCCGCCCGCCGGAGAACAAGTTCGGCGTGTACCGCGAAGACGCAGAGGCGTTCGCCTGGATCAGAGATGGCACGCCGTCGGGGAGGCTGTGCCTGGAGGCACAGGTCATGGACTGGGCCGACGACGTGGCCTACTCCGTGCACGACCTCGAGGACGGGCTGCAGGCCGGCTTGATCACACTCGGCGTGCTGGCGGACCGGACAGAGCGCAAGGCCGTAGCCGGCCTGGCCGCAGCGGAGTACTGCGCCGCGGAACCGGTCACCATCGACGAGCTGTGCGAGGTGTTCTCCGAGCTGACCGCGCTGCCGTGCTGGCCGTCGGCCTTCGACGGCAGCCTGGGGTCCCTGGCTGCGCTGAAGAACCTGACCAGCGAGCTGATCGGCCGGTTCTGCCGCTCGGCGCAGGAGGCGACCCTGGCTGCCGCACCGCCCGGGGCGCTGACCAGGTACGCAGCGGACCTTGTCGTTCCGAGGCGGCAGCGGCTGGAGTGCGCGCTGCTGAAGGGGATCACGGCGCAGTACGTGATGAGCCGGGCCGGCGCCGCGCAGACCCAGGCCAGGGAGCGCGAATTGATCACCGAGCTGGCCGCGGCGGTGCTCGCAGGGGCTCCGGGCACGCTGGATCCGGTGTTTCGGCCCGCCTATACCGCGGCAGGATCTGACCAGGAAAGGCTGCGGGTCGCCGTGGACCAGATCGCGTCGCTCACGGATACTTCGGCGATCGCATGGCACCGCCGGCTGCGAGAGTGAAAGCCTGACCGTACCGGGTCGCCCGCGGGCCTGCCGCCATCCGCGCGGCCGGTCCTGGCACCTGCCGCCGCCGCGCGGCGCCCGGCCCGCCATCGGCCGTCGAGCGGCCTGCCATCGCCGTCGAGCGGCCCGCCACCGGAAGGAGCCACAGATGCCTGCCGAACCCTCCTACGTGATCGTCGGCGCGAGCCTGGCCGGCGCCAAGGCCGCCGAGACCCTCCGGGAAGAAGGCTTCGAGGGCGCGGTCGTGCTCATCGGCGAGGAGCACGAGCACCCGTACGAGCGGCCGCCGCTGTCCAAGGGCTACCTCCTCGGCAAGGACAAACGGGAATCGATCTTCGTGCATCCCGAAGACTGGTACGCCTCCCGCGACATCGACCTGCGGCTCGGCGCGACCGTGACGTCCATCGACCGGGCGGCCAGCCAGGTCGAGCTGGCGGGCGGCGAGCGCGTGCCCTATGACCGGCTGCTCATCACCACCGGGAGCTCGCCGCGGCGGCTGAGCCTCCCCGGGGGCGATCTCGACGGCGTTTTCTACCTGCGCACGGTGGCGGACTCGGAGCGCCTGGCGGCCGCGCTGCGCGGCGGCGGCCAGGTCGTCATCGCCGGGGCCGGCTGGATCGGCCTGGAAACCGCGGCCGCCGCGCGCGAGTACGGCTGCGAGGCGACGATCGTCGAGCCGCAGCCCGGAGTGCTGCAGAAGTCGCTGGGCCCGGAAGTCGCTGAGGTCTTCGCCGCGCTGCACCGCAGCCATGGCGTGGCGTTCCGGTTCAACGAGCGGCTCAGCGAGCTGACCGCCACCCGCCACGGCGGGGCGGTGGCCGGCGCGGTCACGTCCACCGGTGCGGAGTTGCCTGCCGACATCGTCATCGTCGCAGCCGGCGCCACGCCCAACGTCGCGCTGGCCGCTGAGGCCGGCCTCCCTGTGGATAACGGCATAGTGGTCGACGAGTCCTTGCGCACGTCCGACCCGGGCATCTTCGCGGCGGGTGACGTGGCTAACGCATTCAACTCGCTGCTCGGCCGCAGGGTGCGGGTCGAGCACTGGGGGAACGCGCTGGCCGGCGGCCCGGTCGCGGCCCTGTCGATGATGGGCAAGGATGCCTCCTACGACTGGGTGCCGTACTTCTTCAGCGACCAGTACGACCTGGGCATGGAGGTTGCCGGGCTGCCCGAGCCGGGCAGCTACGACGAGGTGGTCTACCGTGGCGACAGCGAGTCCCTGGAGTTCATCGCGTTCTGGCTGGCGGACGGGATCGTCACGGCCGGGATGAACGTCAATGTCTGGGACGTCAACGAGGACATCCAGGACCTGATCCGCTCCGCGGCAGAGGTCGACCCGGCCCGCCTGGCCGACCCGGACATCCCCCTCACCGACCTCTAGCCGGCAAGCGCCGCCTGGGCCGCGGAGGTGTCCGGGCCGGGTGCCGGGCTGCGTCGAGCCGACCGGTTCGGCGCACCGCGATACGCGGCGCTAACGAACTCAGTTCTTCACCGCAGATCCGCACGCGCCGGCAGGATCGCGGCGAGCACCCGGTCGGTGTCGGCGAGATCGGGCAGGACGGCGTGCGCCCCGCAGTCGGCAAGTTTGGCAGCGGTGAATTCCCCGGTGGCGACGCCCACCGCCCGGGCGCCGGTGGCGAGGGCCGCGGCGACGTCGAGTGGCGTATCGCCAACTAGCACTGTGGACGCGCCGCCGAAACTGCCCCCGTGGATGCGGGCCGCGTTAATTCGGGCCAGGTGGACGAGTTGCGACCGCTCTTCGTGCGCGTTGCCGTAGGCGCCGGCGTCCAGGTCGAGGTGGTCGCTCAGGCCGACCGGGCCGATCTTCACCTCGGCGAGCGGGCGGATGTTGCCGGTCAGCAGGGACTGGACCACGCTCAGTGCGGCATCGCTGTCGGCCACGCCGGGAACCGCTCTCAGCCCGGCGAGCGCGGCCACCGCCAGGGCGGCACCGGGCAGCGCCCGGACCCGCTCCGTGGCCAGCCCTGGCGCGCGGGCCGCCATCAGCATGTGGAACTCCTCAGCCACCCGGCGCGGTTCAGGCACCCCGGCCAGGGTGAGCACCTCGATCGCGATGGCCCGGTCGGTCCGCCCGGACATGGACGCGGGCTGCGGCATCGGCCGGCCGAACATCTCACCGAACACGGCCCGGTACAGATCCCGGCCGATCCCGCCGGAGTCGACCAGCGTGTTATCGACGTCCCACAGGACCAGCAGGCGAGGCACGCGGCGACGGTATCAGCAGGCTCGCCGCCACGCGAGGCGCCGTCCGGCCGGACCGCATCCGCGACGCAACCGCAGATATCAGGCGACTGCGGTCGCGTCAACGGCGCCACCGCCGCGGCGGCGGGATTAGACTCGCCGGGACGACTGGCGGTCGCACGGAGATCGGCATCGAGGGGGAAGGGGAGGTGGGCGGGGGACGTGGCAGGGCGGATCCGCGACGAGGATATCGCGCTGGTCCGCGAGCGCTCCGCGGTCGACGAGGTCGTGGGGGAGTACTTGCAGCTCCGCACCGCCGGGGGCGGCTCGCTGAAGGGACTGTGCCCCTTCCACGACGAAAAGACTCCGTCGTTCAACGTCACCCCCGCCCGCGGGCTGTGGTACTGCTTCTCCTGCAGCGAGGGCGGCGACGTCATCAGGTTCGTGCAGCGGATCGACAACCTGGGCTTCGCTGAGGCGGTGGAGCGGCTCGCGGCCAGGGCGGGGATCGAGCTGCGTTACGAGCAGGGCGGGCAGGTCCCGGGCAGGGAGCACACCCAGCGCCGGAGGCTGACCGAGGCGCACCGGGCGGCCAGCGAGTTTTATTCGGAACGGATAGCCGCCCCCGAAGCAGTCGCCGCACGCGAATTCCTGTCGTCACGGGGATTTGGGGAGCCGGACTGGGCACGGTTTGGCGTGGGCTACGCACCGGCGGAGTGGGACGCGCTGACCCGGCACCTGCGCGGCCGCGGGTTCAGCGACGCGGAGCTACTGCAGGGCGGGCTGGCCAGCCAGGGCAGGCATGGCCCGGTTGACCGTTTCCGCGGACGGCTGACCTGGCCTATCAGGGACCTAACCGGGGACGTGATCGCGTTCGGTGCCCGCAAGCTAGCCGCCGGCGACGACGGGCCCAAGTACCTGAACACCCCGGAGACGCCGCTGTTCAAGAAGAGTTCGGTCCTGTACGGGGCGGACCTGGCCAAGCGCGACATCGCGCAGCGCCGCCAGGCGGTCATCGTAGAGGGCTACACCGACGTCATGGCCTGTCACCTGTGCGGTATCACCACTGCCGTGGCCACCAGCGGCACCTCGTTCGGCGAGGGGCACGTCAAGATCCTCCGGCGGCTGCTGCTGGACTCGGACAAGTTCCGTGGTGAGGTCATCTTCACCTTCGACGGCGACTCGGCCGGGCAGCGCGCGATCGAGCGGGCCTTCAATTTCGAGGACGACTTCGTCACGCAGACGATGTTCGCCCTGCAGCCCGACGGCCTGGACCCGTGCGACCTGCGGCTAGCCCGCGGCGGGCCAGCCGTGCGGGACCTGATCGCACAGCGCGTCCCGGTCTACGAGTTCGCCATTCGCAGCGAGCTCCGAAAGCACAACCTCGACACCAACGAGGGCCGTCTGGCGGCGCTCGACGCTTCGGCCGCGATCATCGGCCGGATCAAGGACTACGGCCTGCGGGACCGTTACGCGGTGAGCCTAGACCGGTGGCTGGGGATGATGGACGAGGCGTTCGTGCTCGCCCGGGTTCGCGCCCGAGCGCCGTCGGCACGCGGGCCGAGACGGCCTGGCCGGGTGGCGGTCGGCGGCCAGCACGACCAGCGTGGGGTCATGAACGGCCAGCAGCGGCCCGGTGCCGGCCAGCAGCGGCCCGGTGCCGGCCAGCCGGACCGGGTGGGTTCCGGCGTTGGGGAGGCCGGCCAGGACAACGGCGCCGCGGACCAGCGCCTAACGCAGTTCCGGTATGACATGGGCGATCCGGTGATCCAGCTGGAGCGCGAGGCGCTGAAGCTGGCGGTGCAGCGGCCTGCACTCTGCGGCCCGGCCTTCGACGCACTCGGGGCTGAGTCCTTCACCGTTCCTGTGCACGTTTCCGTCGTCGGCCTCATCGCGGCGTGCGGTGGCGCCTGCGGTGCGGCCGGGGGCCGCGAGTGGGCTGAGCGGCTGCGCGCCGCTGCGCCCGACGACCGCGCACGAGATTTCGTCACCCGGCTGGCAGTAGAGCCGTTGCGCGCGCCGCGCTCGGATGGTGAGGCGGATGCCCGCTACGCCGACGCAGTTCTGGCGCGAGTCGAGGAGCTGTCCGTGAGCAGGGAGATCGCCGTGATCAAATCGCGGCTGCAGCGGCTGAACCCGGTAGAAGATACTGGTGGCTACAACCGGATATTTGGTGACCTGGTGTCACTGGAACAGCGGCGCAAGGTGCTCTCCGAGCGGGCGGCCGGCGCGCTGTAGCTGCTCATGCACAGACCTGGCCGAGAGCGTTACTAGCCTGAAGGTGACAATATTAGATCCTCGCGTCACCTGTTTCCTGACGCACACTTGTCTGCATGAGTCTTACGGTTCTGCCTCCCGTAGACCAGGTAACCGATCTAGTTGCTCGGGCCAGGGAACGCGGAACCGTCGCTATGTCCGACCTCACCGCCGCGTTTGATCGTTTCGATCTGCCTGCGGACGCCGTTGAGAGCGTGTTCCGGCTGCTGGCGGAGGAGGGCGTCGAGATACTCGAGGCTCCCGCCGATGATCCCGATGAGTTGCGGCGCGGCGCGCAGGCGGATGGTGCCAGGCGCGCGGTCACCGGGGACCTGGTACGGATCTACCTCCGGGAGATCGGCCGGGTGCCACTGCTCACCGCGCAGGACGAGGTAGAGCTTGCCAAGGCCATCGAGGCCGGCCTGTTCGCGGAGGAGAAGCTGCAGGACGGCGGCCGGTCGACGCGGGACAGCGGTGTCGAGGTCGGCGAGCTCGCTCTGCTCGCTGCCGACGGGATGCAAGCCAAGCAGCGGCTGATCGAGGCCAACCTCCGGCTGGTGGTGTCGATAGCCAAGCGGTACATCGGGCGCGGCCTGGTGTTCCTCGACCTGATCCAGGAGGGGAACCTCGGCCTGATCCGCGCGGTGGAGAAGTTCGACTACACCAAGGGCTACAAGTTCTCGACCTACGCCACGTGGTGGATCAGGCAGGCGATCACCCGCGCGATCGCCGACCAGGCCAGGACGATCCGGATCCCTGTGCACATGGTTGAGACGATCAATAAGATGGCTCGGATCCAGCGCCAGCTGCACCAGGACCTCGGGCGCGAGGCCACGCCGGAGGAAATCGCGGTGGAGATGGGGCTCAGCGCGGACCGAGTGGCCGAGATCCAGCGGATCGCCCAGGAACCTGTCTCGCTGCAGTCCCCGATCGGGGAGGAAGACTCCGACCTCGGGGACTTCATCGAGGACGCCGACGCGGTCGTGCCCATGGAGGCCGCCGCGTTCATCATGCTGCAGGATCAGCTTGAGCAGGTCCTTGACAACCTGACTATCCGGGAACAGCGCATTATCCAGCTACGGTTCGGCCTGACCGACGGCCATCCGAGGACGCTGGAGGAGGTGGGCAGGGAATTCGGCGTGACCCGTGAGCGTATCCGTCAGATTGAGTCCAAGACGCTCGCCAAGCTCCGGCATCCGAGCCGGGCGCAGATGCTCCGCGAGTATCTTGCCTAGGCCGTGGCGGCCATTCGCGCTGCCGAATCCGAGCTGAGGCTGCCCTCGCCGACGCCGGCGTCGGCCCCGCAGGGACGGCCGAAACGAGAGCCGAATATTCGCGCGCCGTGCCTCAAGCTGATCGCGGACGGGACCAAGACGGTAGAGATCCGGTCTGGCAACCAGCGAATACCTGGCGGACGTAGCGTGCCTAGCCCGCTGACTAGCTTGGCGCGGCGCGCGGACCGCTGGCCGCTGGCGAGGAGCCATCAGCCGAGGTGGCGTCGCTGCCAGGGGCGTCTGGCTGCCGCGAGCTCCCGTTCCTGCGCCACCGGCCCGGGGCACGGCCGCCGACCTTACCCCTGGCCGTCTCGGCCACCTTCGGCACACGGTCGTGCAACTCGTCGGTGATCTTCTGCCGCGCCGCATTGGCCAGGCCAGCGGCCTTGGCCTGGACTGCACCCGCCGCCTGCTGGGCCGCCGGGCTTTCGGCGACGTGCCGGCCGAGCCGCTTGATCTGCTCATAGCGTTCCCGGCCGGCTCGCGCGCCGAGGACGAAGCCGGCGGCCAAGCCGCCGAGGAACGTGAGTCGATACCGATGCATCTGGACCTCTCCCGAGCGAGTCATCCCGCCACGCCTGCGCGGGGGCCGGGCTACCCCGAAGTGGCGGCTGTTCCGCGCTAGGCTGACTTCCCGGTCATGCCCAGCCCAAACTCGGGTTATGCGCTTACAGCGCCAACGCGGCAGGGACCGACCCGGTTGCCCCCGCCGGTGCGCTACCCTTGTGGCCGCGGCAAGGCAGCGGCCGGGCACCGGTTCGCTCATCTGTGGCCGCACGATCCCGCGTAGCTCAATTGGCAGAGCGTCCGGCTGTTAACCGGTAGGTTATAGGTTCGAGTCCTATCGCGGGAGCCCGATTGTCAGCTCTCCCACCTGCATAAACGCAGGAAGAGAGGACCCTTATGGCGCAGTCAGCGCCCGCGCGGACCAAGATCAACACAAAGTAACACAAGAGGCCCCGGACCGTCCTCACGGCGCCCGGCCAGGCGGCCCCGGGCCAGGCCGCCCCGAGGCTGTCCGCGCGTTCGTAGTGAGGTACTTGGCCCTGAGCACTCGTGCGGGGATGCCGCCGTCTTGAGGAAGACCGCGACTGGGAAGGCGGCGGATGGGACGGCGGCCACGACGCGGCCCCAGAACTTGCCGCGGCGAGCGTCGATGACGCCGGTAAGTATACTCTGAGAAAGTACTTCTTGAGCACTAATCCTTGAGCGCTATGCAAAGTGCCTGAGCACAGCGAAAAAAGCATCTCCTAAACTACTCCACGAGAGAGTACTCCTGGAGTACTCTCTCGGTTATGAACGTTGCGCCGACACCGCTTGGACTGCCTGAGCGGGAGCCGGGCCAGGAGAGCACTCCTCGCCCCGCTCATTCTCGTGATCGAGGGTGTGCGCCCGGACATCCCGAGGCGCCAGTCCTCCTCGCCGTCCGCCACGGCCAGGTCGACATACTCGTCACCCTGCTGGTCGTGCGGGACCTGGCTGGTGCCCGAAGGCTCGGAACCGAGGACGTGCGTCGAGGGCGTACTGGACCCACGGCGTGTTCGGCTATCAGCGCGCGGGCGGATCTCTCGGGCTGCAAGGGCTGTTCGCGCCCACCAATCAGAGCCTCCTCGGAGCGCTCGCCCGGATCAGCCACCGGGCCGTCTCGCCTGAACTGCCCTGGGCGGTGACGGATGTCCTCGGTGTGCTGGGTGTGGCGCTTGCCGCGCGCGTCCACTTCCGCTGGTCGCCCTTCCCCGGCGTCACGTTGTGCATACTTTCTCAGAGAGTACTCTGCGGGTATTCTTCTGGTTATGGGTGTTCCACTGACACTGCTCGGCCTGCTTGAACGGGGGCCAAGCCACGGATACGACCTGAAACGCGACTACGACGCGTACTTCGGCCGGGGCAGGCCGCTGCGCTACAGCCAGGTGTACGCCACCTTGTCCCGGTTGGCCAGGGACGGGAAGACGGTTCCCGGGCCAATCGAGCAGGGGGCCGGGCCGGAACGCCGCCGGTACGTGATCACAGAGGCGGGGATCGCGGAGGTGGAGCGGTGGCTGGCCGAGCCGGCCCCGCCGGAGCCGGACCTGCAGAGCGAGTTGTTCGCCAAGGTGGTGCTCGCGCTGATGCTGGGCCGGCGGGCCGATAAGTACCTCGATGCCCAGCGGGCGGCGCACCTGCAGCGGATGCGCGAGCTCACCGAACTCAAACGTGACTCCGACCAGGTCGGCGTGCTCCTCGCCGACCACGGCATCTACCGACTGGAGGCTGACCTGCGATGGATCGACCACACAGCGGCCCGGCTGGACCTGCTCGCACAAGCGGTTCAACCGTGACCGCAAACCTCCCCGCCGCGGCGGAACCCAAGTCCGGTACCGTCATCGAGGCGCGAGACCTTCACCTGTCGTTCGGCTCCACCCCAGCGCTGCGCGGCGCCTCGCTCACCGTCCGGCAGGGCGAGATCGTGGCGGTCATGGGGCCGAGCGGCTCGGGCAAGTCCACGCTGCTGCACTGCCTGGCCGGCATCCTGGTTCCCGACCAGGGCGAAGTGTGGTTCGCCGGGCAGCGCCTCGACACCCTGGGCGACGACCGGCGCAGCGCGCTGCGCCGGGACCGGTTCGGGTTCGTGTTCCAGTCCGGCCAGCTAGTCCCCGAGCTGACCGCGGGAGAGAACGTCGCCCTGCCCCTGCTGCTGTCCGGTGCCCGCCGCGGCCCGGCGATGACCGCGGCCAGGAAGTGGTTTCCCGTACTCGGCCTGCACGGTCTTGAGCAGCGCCGGTCCGGGGAGCTGTCCGGCGGTCAGGCCCAGCGCGTCGCGCTGGCCCGCGGGCTGGTCGCCGACCCGCGGGTGCTGTTTGCCGACGAGCCGACCGGGTCGCTGGACTCGGTATCCGGAGAGCTGGTGATGGACCTTATGACCGTCGGCGCCCGCGAGCACGGCACCACCGTCGTCCTGGTCACCCACGACGCCCGGGTCGCCGCCTACGCCGACCGCGAGGTCATCGTGCGGGACGGCAAGGTCAGCACACTCGCCGGGGCCCAGCCGTGATCCCCCTCGGATTGCGGCTGGTGGTCAGCGGCGGCCGGGAGGCGATCACCCGGCTGGTCATCCTGGCCGTCGCGGTCGGCCTCGGCGTCGGCCTGCTGCTGACCGCCGTGGCCGCGACCAAAGCGGTCACCACCTGGAACAACCGCCACGCATGGTGGTATACCGGTACCTCGTCCGTACCCCCTGGCCCGGCGACGGCGGGCACCGCTCCGCTGTGGTGGCACCCCAGCAGCGACCTCTTCGACGGGCAGAACATCAACCGCTTCGACGTGGCCGCCACTGGCGCCTCGTCACCTGTGCCGCCGGGCATCCCCCGGGATCCGGCACCGGGACAGTATTACGCCTCGCCCGCGCTCGCCGCGCTGCTGCGCACCACCCCGGCGAACCAGCTGGCGGACCGCTACCCCGGCCACCTGGCCGGCACGATCGGCGACGCCGCCCTGCCGTCACCGAACTCGCTGGTCATCATCATCGGGCACACCCCGGCGCAGCTGGCGCACGCCCCTAATAGCGTGCGGGTCACCTCGATCGCCGGGGCGGGAGCCGGCTCCTCGCGCCAGTGTTTGGGTCCTGACTGCCCGCCGTCGGTGAACCCCAACGGGGTGGACTACAACCCGCCCAACGGGGGCGCCTCGCCCAGCACTACCGACCTCATCCTGTCCGTCGTGGCGCTGGCCATCCTGGCCCCGGTGCTGATCTTCATCGCCACCGCGACCCGGCTGTCGGCCGCCCGCCGCGAGGCCCGGTTCGCGGCGATGCGCCTGGTCGGCGCGACCCGCAGGCAGATCTCCTTGCTCGCCGCCACCGAATCGACGTCGGCCGCGGTCCTGGGGGTCGCCCTCGGCTTCGGCGTCTTCTTCCTGCTGCGCGCCCCGGTCGCGGGCATCCCGTTCATCGGCCAGCCGTTCTTCCCCGCCGAAATGACGCTCAGCCTGCTTGACGTCCTCGCCGTCGCGCTCGGCGTGCCCGTGGCCGCCGCGGTGGCGGCCCGGCTGGCGCTGCACCGGGTGCACATCTCCCCGCTCGGCGTCGCCCGCCGCCAGACGCCGCCGCCGCCGCGGGCCTGGCGGGTGCTGCCGCTGCTGGCCGGCTTCGGCGGCCTCGGCTTCTTCGTCGTGCACGGCAAGCCGGCGAGCCCTTCCGCCCAGGTTCTGGCGTTCCTGCCCGGCTACCTGCTGATCATCGCCGGCCTGGTCATCGCGGGCCCGTGGCTCACCATGGCCGCGGCGAGGCTCATGGCCCGGTGGACCAGTCGTCCCGGCACGCTGATCGCCGCCCGCCGCCTCGCCGACGACCCGCAGGGCGCCTTCCGCGCCGTCAGCGGCCTGGTGCTCGCCCTGCTCATTACGACCGCGGCCGTGGTGGCGATCGCCACGCAGGACGCCAAGGACCTCACCCGCTTCGGCAGCGTCACGGAATCGCACGTGCTGACCGACCAGGTGGCGGCGTCGAGCCAGGTGGCCGGCAATATTGGCCCGGGATCGAAGGGGGGCACGGCACGCCCGGGGCCGGCTGCGCCGGCCGCGCCGCTGACGGCGCAGCTGCGCGGGGTTCCCGGCGTCCATGGGGTGCTCGTGGTCCGCGCGGACCCGGGGCTGACCATACCCGGGAGATTTCACGACCTCGGGGTCGACCCGGAGTTCGGCACGGTCCGCCCGGTCCCGGCCGGCGTGGTCTCGTGCGCCCAGCTCGCGGCGGTCCTAGTGCTTGGCCGCTGCCCGGCCGGGGCGACAGCGGCCGCGTTCCCGGCCGACGGGTTCAACGGCCCCCTGGGCTTCAGCGGTACCGACTTCTCGACGTTCACCTGGCCGGCCGCGAACCTCCGGGGCGCGGGACTAGACACCCTCGGCGTGGACACCATCAACGTGCAGACGGACGGCACCGTGCCGACGGTCGAACAGGCGCGGACCTTGCTCGAGCACGCGCATGCGTACCCCGGGGTCAGCACGCCGTCCACCATCAGCGACATCGTCGCGCAGGACCA